>WNGL01005254.1_pt2 | contig 34232 bp, 28 predicted proteins | sample 5400591 | NCBI WGS metagenome assembly WNGL01 (sample SAMN13153377, study PRJNA577476) | soil metagenome | isolation source: 80 cm soil or saprolite under Garry oak tree replicate 1 | place: USA:California | collected 2016-06-15
CTCCGCCCGTCAGTGGCGACCGGTACGCCCCAGACAAGGAACGTGCCCGGCGTGTCCGACTGTGCGACATAGAAGCTATGCGCACTCGTGTGAGTTCCGCTCTCAGCTTCTGCTTGCTCGCTGGATTAGCAGTCCCTTTGGCGGCGCAGGAAAAATCGGAGGTCGCTGGGAACACCGCCGTGGTAACTGGCGCGTATCACGAGAGAGGCAACTCCGACGGAAAACCTTACGAGTATCACGACCGGCTCACAGATGTCTGGATGAAAACCGGGGGAAGATGGCAAGTGATCGCCTCCCATTACAGCGTGCCTGTGAAGTAGCGGCGATCAGCGACCTAGGACAGGACTAAATCTTCTTCTCGCCTCACTCCAGCGAGAGCACCACCCAATACATCCCGGTAGGATAGGTCGCGGTGCGGCCATAACAAGCCCCGACTGAGAAGCCGCGCAGTTTGCGGCTGCCGATTGCGCGATCTGCGCCAGAGGGAAGCGTGTCCGGATGAAGGCTGGTGTAGGTCAGCACAGTGTAGCGTTGCGCAAGCTGATGAATGGGGGAGGTGCCAAGTTTCTCCGCCTGCTCCATCGAGCATGCTGCAGCGTTTGCGCTGGGTAGATCGCGGCGAGCGAGACTAGGACGCTTGGCCCGGTGCCGCGCGTCCTCCACTGTCGCCGCGATGCGATCCTTAACTTCCGGCAGCGAGTAATTGGGGAGGGCGTGGCCGAAATCCTGCACAATGTACAGCCGGTCGCCACTTCGAACAACGCCTAGACCGACCACGTTGTACGCCGGGTTGAGCAGGTTCTCGCGATGGTGAGGGGAAAGCATTAAGTGTTGATGTGCACCGGCGGCGTTGTAATCGAGCGCCACATTTTCGCCAGACCGCTCCAGCAACAGGTTGCTCGTTGTCGCCAATCGTCGTGGCAGAGAGGGCTCGCCGAGAAACTGATGAGAAAGCCGTCCCGCCGCGACCATGGCCTCTGCATGAGCGCGTGCTGCCCGGGAAAGTCCGGCATCCAGAGTCAACGGAGACGCGGCAGCTTGAGCACGCGACTGATTGGCTAACTCCAGTAGCCGTTGCTCTACATCAGAATCAACATTGCGAAAAGGGATGTCGGCAGCAGCTGCAGCCGCCGGTCTCAGAGTCGCGTGCTGCGCGGCTTTGTCCGCGTCGTCCGTGCTCCCCTCCGAACCAGCCGTCAATCGAGCCGACGGCCGAACCGGGGCGGCGCCCACCACCAACAGAAGCGGCATTATGATTTTAGGGAATCTAAGCATCAGTCGTGCCGCATCTGTTCCTTGGGAAAGCTCAAAGTCCAGCCTGCGACTTGCGTGCAGGTGCTACGCTAGAAGCTGCAGTCCAGCGGAAGAAGTTACCTCTGTCTATGGAACTGACGACCAGTGTGGCCCTTGGCCTGTTGTTTGGCAGCCTGATTGTTTGGCTCGCACTGCGTTCGTCGTCGGCTGCATTGCGGTCGCGTTTGTCATTCACAGAAAAGGAATTAGCGACCTCCCGAGCCGAATTAGCGCGGCTTCAGTTGGCTCACAATGAGCTGGTTGCGGGCAAGGCCAGGGCGGAATCCGCACTGGAAGCGGAACGGAAGACCAGCACCGAAAAGATCGAGTTGCTGAATCGCGCCGGAGAAGATTTGCAAAACGCCTTCAAGGCCATGGCTTCAGACGCGTTGAAGAGCAATAACTTATCGTTCCTTGAGCTCGCCAAGGCGAGTCTCGAGCGGTTTCAGAGCGAGGCCAAAGGTGATCTTGAGACGCGCCAGAAGGCTGTCGCGGACATGGTCGCGCCGGTACGCGAATCCCTCAACAAGGTTGACGTCCAGATTCAACAAATTGAAAAGGAACGCGGCCAGGCATACGGTGCATTGCGCGAGCAAGTGCAATCTCTCATCACTACGCAGACAAAGTTGCAATCAGAGACCAGCAATCTGGTGAGGGCGTTGCGCACTCCAAATGTGCGCGGGCGCTGGGGCGAGATTCAATTGCGGCGTGTGGTGGAAATCGCGGGCATGCTTTCCTACTGCGATTTCTCGGAACAGGAAACCGTCAGCACCAGTGAAGGCAGGTTGCGGCCCGACCTCATCGTGAGGCTTCCCGGAGCTAAGAATGTAGTGGTGGATGCCAAAACTCCCCTGCAAGCTTACCTCGAAGCATTCGAAGCCACGGATGACGACCTGCGGCACGCGCGTCTCGCCGATCACGCCAGGCAAGTGCGCGATCATATGACGAGGCTGAGCTCCAAAGCGTATTGGGAGCAGTTCGAATCGTCCACCCCGGAGTTCGTCGTCATGTTTCTGCCGGGTGAGGTGTTTTTCAGCGCAGCACTGGAGCAGGATCCCGGGCTGATCGAGCAGGGAGTGCTGCAGCGCGTCATTCCGGCTTCGCCCACTACTTTGATCGCGCTGTTAAAAGCCGTGGCTTACGGATGGAATCAGGAAAAGTTAGCACGCAACGCGCAGCAAATTAGCGCGCTCGGCAAGGAATTGCACGAGCGGTTGCGAAACCTGGCGGGACATATCACGTCCGTCGGCACTGGCCTGGATCGCGCAGTCGAATCCTACAACAAAGCAGTCGGATCACTGGAAACCCGGGTGTTGGTCTCCGCGCGAAAATTTGCGGAATTGGGCACCGTGGTGGCGCAAGATATTCCTGAATTGGAACCCATTGAAACCAGTACGCGGGCGCTATCGTTCGACTGGGACGAAGAAGAAACCTTGCCGCAAACCAGCAAGAACGGCGAACCGGAGACCATACGTTGACCCGTTTCCTGAGCTCGAAGCCTCCAACCAACCATCGTGCCTGCGAATCATCACCGAAACATTGTCCAGAGTCTCCAAAATCCCCGCAGACCGCCTTGCATTCTCGCCGCCGAGATTTTAAGCTAAGGCTCTCAACCACAAGCAGATACGGAATTCCACAGAAACATCCAAAAAGCCGTAGTTCATGTTCGGAAATCCATCTATAATTTCGGAAGTTCCTTTGGGTTGCAGAAGTTAGGCTTTCCAAACGTGGGAATACTCATGGCAGCGAAGTTGCTTACCGATCGTGTACAGGATGGGGAGTTGTTGGGGCCTTCACAACGACCCAAAGCACCTGAGCCGCTACCAAATCCCATGAACCGGGAAAGCCAAGCTCGCTTTGTCGCTGTCTTGCTCTTTTTGCTGACGGTGGCCGCCGTAGTGTTTGCCGGGTTTAACTTCCAGAAAGAAAGGGAGTTCCCTGTTCCTGACGACGGTGTTTGGTGGGTTGAGCATGGCGGAAGACTGGTCGCAGACCGCGTGGAAGCAAGCGGACCGGGAGCGAAGGGCGGAGTAAAACCGGGCGACCAACTCGTGGCGGTGAACGGGCACGAGCTCAAGACCACGCCCGGCCTGGAACGCCAGCTCTACCGCACCGGTATTTGGTCCAAGGCAACGTACTCGCTGGTGCGCCAGTCAGTATCGTTAGACTCTGATGTCATCCTGGCTCCGGCCGATCGCTCCCTGAACAACTGGCTGCGTTTGATTGCCCTGATCTATTTGGGTATCGGAATCTATGTTCTGCTGCGCCGCTGGACGGCTCCGGGGTCCACGCACTTTTATATTTTCTGTCTCGTCTCTTTCATCTCGTTTTCCTTCAAGTACACCGGCAAGCTGAACGATTTTGACTGGACGATCTACTGGAGCAACATTGTGGCCTGGATTCTGCAGCCCGCGATGTTCCTTCATTTTGTTCTGACTTTCCCGGAGAAGCGGCAAACCGTACGCAATCATCCCTGGCTGCTGGCGCTGGTGTATGTCCCCGCGGCATTGCTGCTGGCAATTCACATTTCGGCGATGCGACTGTTGCAGGCCCGGGAGCACTTGCGCTGGAACGTGGACCGGCTTGAGATGTCGTACGGCGCACTGTTCTTTGTGGCAGCAGCCACTCTTCTCTGGTACAGCTACCGATACGCCAGTACTACTATCTTGCGGCAGCAGTTGAAGTGGGTCACCCGGGGCACGATTCTCGCCATTGCTCCCTACACGCTGTTTTACGTAATTCCCTATCTGATGGGTTCGCTGCCAGGCCCGGGCATGAAGGTCTCCGTGCTTTCATTGGGCCTCCTCCCGCTGACCTTCGGCTATGCCATCTTCCGCTATCGCTTGATGGACGTTGATTTGATCTTCAAGCGTGGCGTGGTTTACACGCTGGCGGCAGCAGCCGTGGTCGGAATGTATTTCGCGCTGGTGGCTGGCGTTGCGGAACTGGTCCACATGCGGCAACCCGGCAGCGGTCCAGTCGGGCTGATTCTCGCCGTCGTGGTAACTGCGCTGCTGTTTGATCCGGTGCGGAAGTGGATCCAGGATCGAGTCGATCAGTTCTTTTATCGCACTCGTTACGACTATCGACGAACGCTGCTGGAGTTCGGGCGCGAACTAGGCTCGGAACCCGATTTGAACGCCATGTTATCGTCCGTCATGGACCGGCTTTCGCGCACCTTGGCGGTTGACCGGATCACTATCTTTCTTGACGGAGAAGCGGAAGGCTTCACTCCAGCCAAATCTTTTGGCATGGCTCCAGCGAGCGGGTTGGACCTAAGTTTTCTGGCCACGGCCCGACCGGGGCAAGCCGGACATTTGTTCTTCGAGAACACACATCAGGTGCCGCGCGAAACTCCGGGCGCGCAGGAAGCCATCGCTCGTCTGGATCTCAACTACTACATTCCGTGTCGCGTGCAGAAAAAAGCGATTGCCGTTCTGGGCTTGGGAAAAACCGCGCAGGGGGACTTCCTCTCCAGCGAAGACGTCGAACTCCTGGAGACGCTCGGTGGATACCTTGGTATTGCGATCCAGAACGCACAGCTCTATGCCTCTCTGCAGCAGAAAGTCGCTCAGTACGAGCGCCTCAAGGATTTCAACGAGAATATCGTCGAATCCATTAACGTAGGCGTCATGGCGCTCGACATGGAGGACCGCATCGAGAGCTGGAACGCGCAGATGGAAGTGATGTACGCGCTACCTCGCTGGCAAGCTCTCACCCAGCCGCTCAATACTGTCTTCCCGGCCGAGTTTGTGGAAGAGTTTTACCGTGTTCGGCAAAACGTCGGCATTCACAATCTTTACAAGTTCCGTTTACGCACGCCAGCAGGCGAAAATCGCATTGTGAACGCGGCCATTGCCCCCTTGGTCACGCGCAAGTTTGAGGTCGTGGGCCGGCTCGTGATCATGGACGACATTACCGAACGGATGGAACTTGAGGCACAGCTTTTCCAGGCTGACAAACTCTCGTCCATCGGTTTATTGGCGGCAGGAGTCGCGCATGAAGTAAACACGCCGCTGGCGGTAATTTCTTCTTACACGCAAATGCTCGCCAAGCAATTGCAGGGTGATCCGCAAAAGTCCGGCCTGCTGGATAAGATCACGCGCCAAACTTTCCGTGCGTCAGAGATCGTAAATAACCTGCTGAACTTTTCCCGCACCAGCGGAAGCGAGTTCAGCGACGTAGATGTCAACAAAGTCATAACGGAGACTCTGGCGCTGCTCGAGCATCAGTTCAAGACGGCAAAGGTCCGCGTAAAGGACGAGCTGTCTCCGTCGCTCCCCCCCGTCCAGGGAAATCCGGGAAGATTGCAACAGGTATTTCTAAACTTGTTTCTCAACGCCAAGGATGCGATGCCCGGCGGCGGAACGTTGTACGTCGCCACCCTAAACGGCGACGCCGTCAGTGTCCGAGTTTCAGATACCGGTTCGGGAATTGCCCCGGAACACGTCCAACGTATTTACGACCCATTTTTTACAACCAAGAGTTCGCCGCGGGAAGGGCAGAATCGCGGCACTGGACTCGGACTTTCGGTAACCTACGGCATCATCCAGGAGCACTCCGGCAAAATACGCGTCGAGAGCCACCCCGGCGAAGGAACAACATTCACCCTTGATTTTCCTTTGAGCAGGAAGGCGGTCCATGTCTGAAGTAGCCGTTATCTCGCGTCCGCTGAAGACAAACCCGTCCTCTTCAGGATCGGTGCTCATCATTGACGATGAGATCGAGATTCGCGAGTCGTTGCAAACCCTGCTCGAAATGGAAGGATTCGATGTAGAAACAGCGGTCAGCGGCGAGGAAGGGCTGCTGCGCATCGGGGAACATCCATACGATCTCGTCCTTCTCGATTTAGCGCTCCCGGGCCGCGATGGTATGGATATTCTCTCTGAGCTCCATGCGCACGACGAGCGGCTGCCCGTCATCATGATCACTGCCTACGGAACGGTGGAAAATGCCGTGCACGCGATGCAATCCGGCGCCGCCAACTTCGTACAAAAACCTTGGGACAACGAAAAGTTGCTGGCCGATGTGCGTGCCGCCGTTGGCTGGCGCCGGGCCGAAGAAGAAAACGTTCAGCTCAAGCGGGCCCTGAAGCAGCGCTACAACTTTGAAAACATCGTGGGCAAGAGCGAGCCCATGCTGAAGATTTTCGACCTGGTCGCGCAGGTGGCAACCAGTCGCTCTACGGTGTTGCTGCAAGGCGAGAGCGGAACTGGCAAGGAAGTCATCGCCAAGGCCGTGCACTTGAATTCTCCGCGGCGTGACCGGCCATTCGTTCCGGTAAATACCGGGTCCATGCCGACAGATTTGCTTGAGTCCACGCTGTTCGGACACGTCAAGGGTGCTTTCACCAGTGCGGTCGCGTCGAAGAAGGGTCTCTTTGAGGTTGCAGATAAGGGAACGCTCTTCCTGGATGAAATCGCAACCATGGGAATGGAGACGCAGGCTAAGATTCTGCGGGTTCTGCAAGACCGCAAGTTCATGCATTTAGGCGGCATTCAGGAAATTCAGGTGGATGTGCATTACTCCCGAAGCGCTGCGCCCGCTGTTGGGTTATTCCTGGCCCGGCAACGTGCGCGAACTGGAGAACGTTATCGAGCGTGCCGTCGTGCTTTCATCGGGCGACGAGATCGCCCTTGATCTCCTTCCTGATTCGATGATGGGGCGCGGTTCTTCGGTCGCCATGAACGACTCCCATCCCGATGCATCGCTGTTTGAAATCGTGGAGGATTGCGAGCGGCGAATCATCTCCGACATGCTGGAAAAATGCAATTGGAACCAGACAGAAGCCGCAGAACGTTTCCACGTGCCGCTCTCCACCCTGAATCAGAAGATCCGCCGCTTGAATATTGAGATCCGCAAGAAAGGCCGCGGGTAAGGGGAAAGGGGGCAGCTGTCAGCCAGCGAACAGCAGCGATCAGCCATCGAATACTCAACCCCCTTGGGCGTCACCTCTCTAAGCTGACGCCTTCCTTGGAAGAAATTTCTCCGCGCTCGCGCCTCCTGAGTTCTTAGCCACTGCCACAAAGTTCGAAACGGTTTCTAGGCTAAGCTCCGAGGGCAGAGCTGAAAGCTGAGCTGATAACTGAATCCCCGACAGCTGAGAGCCGCGAGCATTCTCTGCTATAGTTCCGTTAAGCTTGGCGACCTCGACGCGAAACCGCCGGCTTGCCGAATCGCATGGAACTTATTTCGCCCGCGGAGTTTGCCAAGAGCAAGATCGAATCTGTTCAGGAATATACGTTCCTTTCCGCGCGAGCTCTTGCCAATCTCTTCAAACGCCCTATCTACACCGCCGACATGATCCAACAAGCCGACTTCATCGGCTTTGGCTCGTTGTCAATCGTTTTATCCTCCTGCTTCTTCATTGGAGTTGCGTTGGCGCTGAACAGTGCGACGACCTTGGGACGTTTCGGTGCGCAGACTCTCATCGGAGAATTGGTTGCGATCGGCGTTGTGCGCGAACTGGGCCCGCTGCTTGCCGGACTTGTCGTGGCCGGGCGCAATGCGTCCGGCATCGCGAGCGAACTTGGCTCAATGATCGTGACCGAACAGATTGATGCCATGCGTGCCCTGGGCACCGACCCCATGAAGAAACTGGTCACGCCCAGAGTCGTCTCCACCATGTTCATGCTCTTCTTCCTGACAATTCTCGGAGACCTGATGGGCTTGATCGGTGGAGACTTCGTCTCCAGTGTGCTGCTGGGGTTGGACGCCCACGAGTATTGGAATACCGCATGGCAGTCCCTGGTTTTTGCCGATGTCTTCATCGGTCTGGTAAAACCCATTATTTTCGGCTTTATTATTGCCACAATCGGCTGCTACTACGGCTTGTCGACAAAAGGTGGCACGCAAGGGGTTGGGCGGGCGACGACTGAATCCGTGGTTGCAGCGATGATCTTGATTATTGCCGTTGATGTGTTCGTCACCCGATTTCTGATGTTGGTTCTTGGAACATCTTGATGTTGAACCGAGTCCACAATGCAACCGCGGCAAAGTGTGCATAATGATCCTGAGAGCATTTTTTTCGTGACTCAACGCCAATGAATCTGCTGTCGTACAGCTAATCCAATGTCCGCGCCGGCCTTGCCTCTCGACACCCGTCTTGCGACCACGCAGGACCAGTCTGGGTTCGCCATCGTGTTCGATGAGGTCCACCTGTCCTTCGAAGAGAACGAAGTATTGCGCGGAGTTTCTTTCCGGCTCCCTTTCGGAGAGACAAAAGCGCTATTCGGTGTCGCCGGTGCGGGCAAGAGCGTTCTCCTCAAGTTAGCCCTCGGACTGCTTAAGTCGGACTCCGGGCGCATTACGGTTCTGGGTAGCGACATAACCCGGATGCGCGAGGAAGACCTTTTCCAGTTGCGGGGTAAGATTGGAATGGTCTTCCAGGAGAGTGCCCTGTTCGACTCGCTCACTGTCCGCGAAAACGTTGCCTTCCGCCTGCTTGAGGAACAGGATTACTCCGATGAGGAAATCGAACGCCGCGTGCGGGAAGCATTGCGCTTCGTGGAGCTTGAACAGACTATCGACCTGCTGCCTTCGGAACTCTCAGGAGGCATGCGGCGTCGGGTCGCTATCGCCCGGGCAACGATTACAGAGCCCGAGTTATTGCTCTACGACTCACCCACCGGCGGCCTCGATCCCGTCACTTCCAATACCATCATCGAACTGATCGTGAAACAGCGGGATGTCCATAAGACCAGCTCTCTGTTGGTGACCCATCGCTTGCAGGACGCTTTCACCATGGCAACTCATCAATTCGATCAACAAACAAATCAGATGCGGGTATTGCCCAAAGGCCAATACTGCGACGTCCCCATGAGTTTTCTCGTGTTGCGCGACGGGAAAGTGATCTTCGACGGCGACATCCACGAACTGGCACACAGTCAGGATGAGTACATCCGCGAGTACATTTCGTAAGGGCCAAGACCTAGAAGGTATCAAAGCTACCGTAAGTGGCTCGGCAGGGTACCCTGAAGTAGTTGTTGTGATCGCCTGTGGCTGTTGAAAAACTCTTTCCCGTGAAATTCGCAAAAATAAAAGCGCTGAGCACCGAAAGCCACGACTCCGATGCCGAACTGGTCATGGGAATGGCGCGGGAAGTGATGATTTGAGACGAGCGTCATCAGCTCAATTCCGGGAACGGTCGATCCGTGCCGCTCCGCCCGATGAATGCGGAAAACCATAGCGATTTATGTATTCTCTCGCGCCTGTTCCGATCAACGATACGGCGTGGCCAAAGGCTCGACGAAAGATGCATCGCCCACCGGATGTTTCTCGCTGAGCGTAATCGAGCTCGTGAGCCGGGAGAATTGGACCGGCTCCTAACGTACCAACGCGTAACTCCCGGATGGTCGCTCGCCGGGAGCTCTTCCCAACGCCTGCGGGCATTCCCAATTGCTACTGAAATGGTAAATTTGTGAACTTCGCGCAGCCCAGTCCTACTTCCCTACCATCGCCTTCTCCACCTCGTCGGCCGTAGCCGGCAGCGCACCACTAAGATTGATCAGCTTGCCATTTTTATCCACGTAAAAATCATCTTCGATGCGAACGCCGAGGCTCTCCTCGGGGATATAAATGCCGGGCTCGATAGTAAAAACCATTCCTGGCCCGAGCGGAACATTGTAATCACCCGGATCATGCACATTTAGACCGAGGTAGTGGCCTAGGCCGTGAATGAAGTACTGCCCCAGCTGCTGTCCATGCAGGTCCCTGCCGTGTGTATTGATGTAGTCATAGGCAACCTGATAGAGCGAATTGGCGCCGTTCCGCGAGATACTCGATTTGCCCGACTGAAACGCCGCCACCGCCGCCTGCTGCGCGCCCAGGACAATGTCGTAAATCTCGCGCTGCCGCGCACTGAAATGGCCGCCGACAGGAAGCGTGCGCGTGATGTCAGCCGCGTACATGGAATATTCTCCTGCAGCGTCGATCACAACCACGTCCCCGGACCTCATGGTCGCACTGTCGTCAGAGTAGTGAAGTACGGTGGAATGAATCCCAGAGCCCACGATCGGGGCATAAGCCGGACGCTCACACCCACGCCTGCCCCAAGCGTACTGCATGAGGGCCGAAATCTCGCGCTCGTTTACGCTCGGCCTTACCGCTTTGAAAGCGGCGAAGTGAGCCGCTACAGACGCGTCCACGGCTTTGCGGATCAACCCCACCTCGTCCGGATCTTTGGAGGTGCGAAGCGACGACAGCATCGGCTTCACGTCCTGATACGAAAGCATTGCGTTGGTCCGTTTCACAAATGCCAAGGCTATCGTGCTCGCCGACTCTCCCTGATCCGGCACGTCGGTATAAATCGACGGAAAAGCGCCGGACACGAATCGCGTAACTTCGTCTGGCAGCTTGCCTATCGCTTCTACCCGATCGAAACCGGCAATCTTTGTGGCATCGGGATTCTCCGGGCCAAGTTTGGGACCAGTCCATTTCTCTTGCGTCAGATTCCGAGGTGGAAGAAATAAAATTTCTGCGTAGGAGCGCGCCGGGGAATCCGCTTTGGCCTCCGCGGACGAAACAATGAGCAGCGCCGCACCGGGCTCGGTCGCGCCCGACAGATAGAAGAAGCTGTCCTCCTGGCGAAATCCGTGGACTTCATCGGCCGCTTCAAGTGGCGCAAACAGGACAATCACGCCAGATGCTTTCTTGGCGAGTGCTTCGCGACGAGCGCGATAGTCGGCGTTCGGCTGGCGATCAAGGGCTGCGGCGGAAAGAGAAGCACCAACAATGAGGTTTAAAAAACAAAAAAAGAGCAGCAGTTTTCTCATTCCGAACGCCTTCTCCTCAGTTCTCCCAGTTTGGAGCACCCAGATCACTTGTGTGCGCCAGTCAAAGACTCCTTCGCCTGAATAAAGGACGCGACATTGCTCGTATCGATCAGCGCAGATCCAGTGTCCACAAAGGACGGGATTGGGGCAAAGCTGTCTTTTGACCAATCCGTATCAAGAGAAGGCGGCTTGTTGTGGTGCAGTCCGTCCAGCATCTGCAACCCAACGAACGCCATCGTGTACGGCTTTTGTGCAATGGTACCGGCGATCATTCCTTTTTGGATCCAGTCCAACGTTTCAGGATCTGTGTCCATCGCCATGACCACTTTGCCGGTGACGTGGTAACTGTTCAGCACGCCGGCAACTTCTTTTCCAGATTGCGCTTCCAGGCAAACAAACGCGTCCACTTTGTCTCTTTCCTTGCCCACGATCTGTGTCGTAGTGTCGAAAGCAATGCGCGGATCGCCTTGGATATCCACTACGCGAGTAACCTTTATTCCTGACTGGCGCTCCAGCGCGTCGCGGTAACCGCGGAGCCGGTCCTGCATGTTGCGCTGCTCGGGCATGGTGAAGACTACGACATTGCCTTTACCTTTTAGTTCCTGTGCCAAACGCTGCCCACCGGTAAGACCCGCCTGGTAATTATTGGTCCCGATGAAGAACAGCCGCTTGCTGCCGGGCGCGTCTGAATCCAATGTGATTACCGGAATTCCAGCCGCAATGGCCTTGTCGATATCGTCCTTCAACAAAGCAGGATCGGTCACCGCCAGCAAAATGCCAGTAGGTTTTTTCCGCACTGCCTCTTGCAGAGCATCGCGTTCGGCCTTCGGATCGTAGCTATTCGGGCCTACGAAAATGGATTGCACCTTCATTTGCTCCCCGGCCTTGGAGAAGCCTGCTGCTGCCGCCTGCCAGTAAGGAACTTGGACATTGGCGGCGACGAAGATGTAATGTTCGTCGGAATCATGTGCGGAACCGCAGTTGATGAGCGGCACAACTAAAGCCGCGAGACAAAGCAGAGAGTATAGCCTTCGTGAGAGGGGCATGGGATCCTCCTCAGAACCTGCCGCGGTTAAATGCCATGAGCGTCACAAGCCGATAGCAACTGCGGAATTGTAACTGAGGGACCCAGCGAAGGAAAGGTAATGGCTAGCGCAATGCCTTATCGAGAAGGCCCGAGATTGCCGTTTCATCCATTTCACCCGATGCCTTATACAGCGCTGTGCCCGCAGCATTGAGCACAACCACGTGGGGAATATAGCCACGGTAATACTTCTTTTGTAGTCCTTGCTGGGCATCCGAGAGCGGATGGTTGAGGTCCACAATTACGAATTGAACGCGGCCCTTGTATTTCTCATACAGACTGACAGTGCGGCGCGCCTGCGCTTAGAGTTGTAGCAGCCCTCTCCATACAGGAGGATGTAGGCGGGCTTCCCAGCAGAAACCCCGTCGTCCATACGCTCGCCGGTGATCAAGGGTCCGTCCTGACTGTCGCTCGTGTAGTCGAGTTTGGGATTCAGTCGCAAATTCTCGCCCGCGAACGCGGACGGAACCAGGCCTAGCGCCAGCACTAACGAGAGTATGGATGCCTTCATGACAGTTGCTCCCTCATCGGGAATCCGAACTCATTCCCGACTGCCTCATCCGATGGCTGCCGCTGAGAAAAGTTACTATCGGGAGACGACACAACTCCGAGAAAATCACCCCGGTAGAGCTAAACTCCAACTGGAAATGGCTTGGTATGGGTTTCCGAGCTCAACGAGACGCCGGCAAATCGGCCTTGCAACAGAGACATCAGGCCGGTGTACCAATATCCGACCACGAACAGCACAAGAAATGGCACGGTGATGTAATTTTCATTTTCTATCGCGTAATAGACCGTCAGCGCGAAATAAGCCCCGATTAACAACTCCACCCAAGGCACCCATCCCAGCCGTTTGCGGTATCGTTTCGCGCCAACTTTGTCCAGCTTCGACTCAACGCGATACTTAGGCGTACGCGCGAACGCACTCTCCTTTCCGATCAGTGCTTCGATCACGGCTTTGGTGTTAGTGACTGTCAATCCAATCCCCAACGCCATGAGAAATGGCAGGTATATCAATGCTCGCGGCCAGGTCTTTGGAAATAGTTCGCGTTGCGAAACCAGATAAAAACTTGAGATGGAAAATGTGGAAGCCAGAAACAATGGCAGATCGATATACACCATCTGAAACCAGCCCTGGTAGAAGCGAATCACCATGGCCGGTAACAGCAACACTGAAAGCACGACCATCAGCGGATAGCTCAAATTGGCTGTCAGGTGATACCAGGCTTCGACCTTGGTGCGCCACGGCGCATTGCTGCGCAACACCCGCGGAAGAATCTTTTTTCCCGTCTGCACTAGTCCCTTGGCCCATCGAGCTTGCTGCGTTTTGAACGCAGTCATCTCCACCGGCAATTCGGCGGGACACTCCACATCCTGCAAATAAATAAACTTCCATCCTTTAAGCTGCGCGCGATAAGAGAGATCGGTGTCCTCGGTTAACGTATCGTGCTGCCAGCCTCCGGCTTCCTCGATGGCTTTCCGCCGCCAGACGCCGGCCGTGCCGTTGAAGTTAAAGAACACACCGCTGCGGGCGCGTCCGGAGTGCTCGAGCACGAAGTGGCCATCGAGAAGAATAGCTTCCACCTGCGTGAGAAAAGAGTAATTCCGGTTGATGTGCGTCCACCGCGTCTGCACCATACCGATTTTCGGATCGGTGAAGTGATGAATGGTGCGCAACAGAAAGTCTCCTGGGGGCGTAAAGTCGGCGTCGAAGATGGCGATGAACTCTCCCTTGGCGATATTCATGCCTTCAGCCAGCGCTCCGGCTTTGAAGCCTTCGCGGTTCGTGCGGTGATGGTAGGTGATGGGGTTGCCCAGCGCGGCATAGCGTTCGACCAGGTTTCGCGCCACGTCCATCGTCTCGTCGGTTGAATCGTCGAGTACCTGTATATCCAGCTTCTCCCGCGGATACTTTAGCTTCGAAACCGCATCGAGCAGCCGCTCCACAACATACTGCTCGTTGAAGATGGGCAGTTGCACCGTGACCCGCGGCAAGTCGTCGAACAGCGCTGCCGGCTCGGTCGTACGGTTGTCCCTGTGCTTGTAATAGAGGTAGACCAGAATGTAGCGGTGCAGGCCATACGAAGCCAGCAGAACCAGGACAACGAAATAAGGAATCAGCAATCCCAGGTCGAAAGCATTGGCGTGATATAGACCCTGAAAAGTCCTATCCAGAAAATGCTGGCGGATGTACTGTCCAATGCCGCGGGGGGCAGCCCATACAGCCAGCATCGAAAGCAACAGGTTGGGATCAGAAGTCAGCAAGAGGTCCGGTCAAAACCTCTATTCTACCGGATTCGAGCTTATTGACCGTTTCGCGTTCCCTGGCAAGGTCCCAAATTAACCACAAAAGGACACAGAGGCGCACGAAGGAAGTCCTGGCGATGCAAGCCTTCGTGTAACGCAGTGTCGAGAGAATTTAGGACTACTAGATTTGTTGAGCCCAAGAGATCGATCGGAGCAAATCCGTTGGACCAAAAATGGGCCGTCGGGAAGGTAACGAAAAACTAAATCCCGGGGAGCTAGTATGGCGCCGAATCGGAGTGCTTCGGGTCTCCGTCGTTTTTTCCGCTTTTGTTCCGCCCTGGGGCCGCGGACTCACTCGCGCACTCCTCCGCCTTGTCCAAAAGAATTTCAAGCTCCATGGCAAAGTTCCGCCGCACTGTGGCCTGCAATCTCCATTGATCTTGGATCGGTGCGCTCACTCGCGGAACCAATTCTTCGAAGCGCTCAACGGCGCGCTCAAAGTAGTCGATATCTTTCTTCAGCAGTCGAAGGAATTCCGTGTCGGCAGCGGACATAAAACACCTCCTGACCCATCGAGCAACCCGCTGAGACGGAAGCAATTCTCTTGCCAAGCCACACGGGATCTGGGCACGCGGCTAAGCAATGCCGTATTTTCAGAGAGTTAGCATCTTTTCTTCTTTTCCAGCGCGCGTACAGATTTTCATTGGGACGAACATGGACACGAGTATCTAGTTGCGAGTGCGTGTAAAACTTTCGCCTGGAGCGGGCACGACATCGGTCTGATGGTCGCTTATGCCTATGTCGCGCAGTTCCCCGCGGAGGTCGAGAAACTGGTCGTCATGGACGCCTTCCTGCCTGGCGTCGACGGGTGGGAGGCGGTCTACAACAATCCTGCAATCTGGCACTTCCGTTTCAACGGGCCGACACCGGAAGCCCTGGTGCAGGGACGCGAGCGGATTTACTTCGAGCACTTCTGGAACAACTTCGCTGCCGACAAAACGTGCTCCATTCCTGAAGCCGGCCGAAAAGCTTATGCCGCGGCCTACGCCCGTCCCGGACGCATACGCGCCGGCTGGGCCTACTTCGTTTCATTCCAGCAGGCCGCCAAGGATTTTGCCCAACTCTCCCACACCAAGCTGACCATGCCGGTCCTCTCGATCGGCGACGAGGAAGTCACTGGGAAATGCGCTTGTACAACAAATGAAATTGGTGGCAACGAACATAACTGTGGTAGTGCTCAAAGACACGGGACATTGGATCCTGGAAGAAAATCCAAAGGCCGCGACCGACGCACTGATGAAGTTTCTCTAAGGCCCTTTTGGAACGGGCACGGCTTCAGCCGTGCCCCTCCACACCACAAAAAATGTGGGCTTTATTCCTGAGGTTAGGGCTTTCCTATCGCTCCAAACCGAAGGGCGGTGTCGTTGAGCTTGATTTCTGACAGCCTCCACGCTAATCGGCGTCATGAGCGTGGCTGTTCTTCAGGCGCATCACTCCTTGGGGGCAGTAAGCCTACGGTTCCCGATGTTTGCCAAAAACCTTGGGTGTCGCGCCTTTCGAGACGTGGATTTATTCTCACGAAAGTCTGTGTGTCGGTACTCAAGCCCCGAACCTCTCGGCGGCGCGAGCTTTCGCCTTTGCTGCCTCTTCTTCCCGATTCTTAGGTGGCGCGTTGGTTTCGAGCGAACGGAGAAGACGACTCGAGATGCCGGCTACCTCATCGACGGCAGCCAGAAACGAGGCTTCGTTCGCCTTCGACGGCTTGTTAAACCCGCTGATTTTTCTCACAAACTGAAGCGAAGCCGCTCGAACCTCTTCGTCGGTGACTGGCGGATCGAAATTGAAAAGAGTCTTGATATTCCTGCACATTAAAGACGACCTCAACTTGTCAGAATGCACAGCGGACTAGGAGACGCTCGCTGCTGTGCCGCAGGCTCAATCTTAACAATCCTGCTAGATTTCTTCATCATGGCTCAGCCGCGGTCGGATGCGCCTGGGTTTCGAAAACCGACTCTCATAACGCAAGAATCGGATGTCCTCAGATCACTTTTTCTCCCATATTTTGTCTCGACGACCCTGGCATGTTCGCCTCGGATCACGCACTCAACATGGGAGGAGAACGATGGTCACGGCAGCCGTAGTCGATGAAATCCGATATCCCGTAGGAGAGTTTCGAATTGATCCCGACGCCACCCCTCAGAAGCGGACGATGTGGATCGAGCAGATGGCTGAAGCGCCGGCCAAACTGGACACCGCCCTACTCGGCTTATCTGAGGAGCAGCTGGATACGCGTTATCGAAAAGACGGGTGGACGCTGAGGCAAGTTGTGCATCACCTGGCCGATGCCCAGCTAAACGGCTTCACGCGCTTCAAACTCGCTTAGACCGAGGACAGGCCTGCCATCAAGACCTATGAAGAGGACTTGTGGTCCGAAACTGCTGACGGACGCGAGGCTCCAGTTAATTTGTCAGTCGATCTTCTCACCGCATTGCATGCTCGGTGGGTCATTCTGCTTGAGTCGCTAACTGAAAGTGGCTTGGCGCCCACCTTCCGCCATCCTCAACGGGGCGAGTTGCGAATTGATGACGCCATACAGTTGTACGCATGGCACAGCATTCACCACGCCGCACACGTCAGCAAACTGCGCGAGCGCAAAGGCTGGTAGCGGAGACACTGACCGGTGAAAGTCGCCTGCTGCCCTTAGGGAATGGATCCTCGGTGACAAGATCTAATTTTGGGTGGCGCAGCGCTTTTTCGGTGCTGCGATAAGCCCAGAGTATAGCTATGGGCTTTAGCGTCTGAGGCCCTTCCGGATAGAAGCTGAACGCCTAGTTAAGGAAGTACTGCCGATAAAGCGTATCTCGCTGTGCAGGACGAAACCCAGCGTCGCGGATGATCCTTCGCAACTCTTCTTCGGTCGTGCAGTTAGTCACTCCGGCGGCGCGAACCACGTTTTCTTCGAGCATCACCGAGCCCACATCGTTCCCGCCAAAACGCAGACCCATCTGGCAGACTTTGAGTCCTTGTGTGACCCAGCTCGATTGCACGTTGAGGAAGTTCGAAAGATAAAGTCGCGAGATGGCGAGGACCTTCAAGTAATCGACCGCCGTGGCTTCGTCCCAGTGCCGTCCGCCCAAGGCAGTGTTTTGCGGCTGAAAGCTCCACGGGATGAACGCCGTGAACCCGCCCGTTTCCTGTTGCAGTTCGTAGAGGCGCTGGAAGTGGTTGACGCGGTGCTCATAATTTTCTCCCACGCCAAACATCATGGTCGCGGTGGTACGCATGCCGATTTGATGCGCGGTGCGATGCACGTTGAGCCAGTCTTCGCTAAGGCATTTGAGCCGCGCGATTTTGTAGCGGACTTCGTCGTCCAAAATCTCCGCCCCGCCGCCAGGAATGGAGTCGAGACCCGCATCACGCAGCCGCAGAATGGTGTCACGAATGCTGAGATTGCTGTACTCCGCAATGGCGATAATTTCCGACGCGGAGTAGCAATGCAGATGGATCTTGGGAAAACGTTCCTTGATCCCGCGCAGCATTTTCTCGTGCCAATCGATCTTGAGATCAGGATGCAGCCCGCCCTGCATCAGCACTCCAGTGCCGCCCAGTTCGACGGTCTCGCGGATCTTGTCATAGATGGTATCGAACTCAAGAATGTAACCTTCTTTCGCCGCAGGCCCTTTCAGCGGACGATAAAAGGCACAGAAAGTGCAGTACTCGGTACAGTAATTGGTGTAATTAATGTTGCGGTCAATGATGTAGGTGACCACGCCCTCGGGATGAAGTTTGCGGCGCACGGAGTCTGCTTCCATCCCGATGCCTATCAGGTCATCGGACTGGAACATTTCCAAAGCTTGTTGCTTGGTGAGAGACATGGCCAGTTACCCGATTATTCTAACGGAGCACCGCGCGCTGCGCCAAATTCGGGGAATGATTCAGAACTGCAGATACGTAGCTTGCTTCGTCCTGCCCGACGGCGAACGAAGACGTTGCAAGCTACGTTTCTCTACGGGCGGGCAGGGACACTAGAGGAAGTTTTCCAGCGAAGGTACTGGATCAACGTCAGCACGCCTCCCAGGACGGCAAGGCCAATCAGAATGGTCAGTGCCGGTTCGTAGTAGCGCGAGAAAAAGCGAACGATGTGAGTTCCATAAAGCGCTCCCAGTCCCGCAACGATCGAGTAGCGAACCAAGCGGCCCAGCGTCAAAGCGCCGAGGAATTTCTCCCGCGAGTACTGCAAAGCGCCTGCGGCGATCAGGAACGGAACAAAAGGAAATGGCGGCGGCAGCAGAGCAGGAACCGCGACGGCCCAGAAGCCCCATCGTTCAAACGTTGCGTAAACCTTCGCCGCTCTCGGTTTCGAGAGCTTGCGCTCCATCGCCTGCTTGCCACCTTTTCGGGCCAAAGCATAAGTAATGTAGCCGCCAATCACGGCGCCCAGCGTCGCCATCAGCGCGTAGTACTGCCACGTCTGGCGATGGCGCGCAGCCAAATATATGGTGAGGACGTCACTCCCCCCAGTCGGCGCAGTTGCCGCAAGATAGAAATTATAAGAAGCGGATGTAGATGCGGCAGCATTCAGGCTGGAATGGAGTTTACAGGTCAGCTCGTAAAACATGCTACGTAATTGCGGCCTTGGTGCCAGCGAAGACAATTTCCGGCGGTACCGTGGGCAGTGCTCCAATTTCGACGGCGTAACTGTAAAACGACTGCAAGCCCTCAAGGCATCCCACATCAAGTTGGTAGTGAATATTTTCGGTGAGGTAGCTGCGCACGTCAGGTTCACTGATTCTCAAGCGTGGCGCCCACTCATGGGCTATGTAATCGAGGCTTTCGGGACGAAGTCCGTGGTCGCGGGATTGCTGGAAGATCGCTGCCAGATCCAGCGACGACTCAGCCTCTCGCAGTGCCGCTTCGCGAATCGCCCAGAAAGCAAACACAAAAGGCTTGCCGGTATAGCGAATCCATTCTTCGGCGAGATCGATGGTCAGGTAACGCGTGCGATCCACTTGTAGCGCTGGATCTCCAATCACAAGCGCTGCATCGTGGACTGCGAGCATTCTCTCCACGTTTGGCGCCATGGATGTGAACTTTCTTCCGCCGCCAAGCCACTTCTCGAACAACACTTTTGCCAGGGCTACTGATGTTATGGAAGAGGTATCCAAAGCCACCGTGCGGACATTCTCGATTGGCACTTTGCTTACGAGCAAAATGGATCGAACTGGGCGGCGCGATGCGATAGCAACGCCCGGCAACACCTGCAGACCGGGAATGGTCGCGTAGGCGGCAGCGGGAATAATTCCGATATCGGCACGTCCCCGCTCCAGAGCCTGAGCGCAGCCTGACGGCAGCGTGTAGGCAATGTCGAATTGGCTACCCGTCTGGCCATGCTCGAAGTCCCACATCAAGGGGGCGGTGTTGAGGTAAGAAATTGCAGAGATGCGCAGTCGGCTCATGTCTTGACCGATTCTAGCAAACCATTGTGACATCTTCCCTTGAGCGAGCTTTCGCGAAGTGAGTACTGTCGGCGCGTTGCCGAGAACCGTCCCGCTGAAGTGCCAGTCAGGAGCGGTTAACGAGATTTAAGAGTCTGCCGAAGACGGCGGGCTCGTTGTGGAGTCATCTGTCCCTATCTCAGTCGCTACATCGCCAAGCGCCACTCATTTGTTGGAGGGGTTGGCCATTGCGCTAACGCCCGGCCTCGGTCCGGCGCCGGGCGCGGAAACCAGTAGGCTGCGGAATATTCCGGCACGCGTATCACTGCACGATGCTCTCTGGCGCAAAATCGTGATGTGTTTCTGTCCCTGGCAATGGCACAAACAAGAATTCTTGGGTCCGAACACCCTGATTAAACAAGGCGCGGAGCTGGTCGCGACGTGGAAGGACGTGTGAGAGGATCTCCTTGCAGCAGTACGAGTTGTGCTGGTCCGGCCCGCCGGCGATGAATCCGGCCGCCCATCTTCGGCATCTCATTTCCAGACGAAGGGCTTCCACCCCACGAAAAGCGGATCCTGGGCCTGCTCAAGGCCGACCAAACAACGCACATGGATGAAATCGTGGAGCAACTGGAGACAGAAATGTCGCCTTCGGAAATTTTTGCGGCGTCGCTCTTTGAATTGGAGTTGGCGGGGAAAGTGAGGCAGATGTCCGGGAAGAATTTTGTAAGAAGCTTTTGAGAACAGCGACTAGCTTCTAGCTACGGGCTTCTGGCTCAAACGAGGCGGTGACCGATGGAGGACTTCAAAGATCTGCGAGTATGGACCGAGGCTCATGAACGACATTGTTTGTATACGAACAAACACACACATTCCCGAAAGGAGATGTACGGTTTGACGAGCCAACTGCGACGCGCCTCCTCCTCGTCGGCGCGAACCTTGCGGAAGCGTGTGGTCGGAGATCAGATTCCGAGATGAAGAGGTTCCCTTAAGTTGCGCGCAGTTCGGCGAGCAAAGTGGAATACCACCTGCTGCCCGCCAAAGATTTGCACTTTCTTACTGCCGATGAGTTCAACGATTGGGAGGGGAAGGGGCTCGAGTGCAGCGAATGTAGCCTCTCTCATCCAATGTCTGCAGAGTCCGATTTTAGCGAGATGCTAGGAGCTAGCAGCCAGAAGCTCTCGCCCGGTAACTTGTTGCCGCGGCCAACTTCGTGCTAGGGTCAAATTCGAGTACCGTTATCAATGAGGAAGAATTGTCGAAGGGTTTAGTCATCGTCGAGTCGCCGGCCAAGGCGAAGACCATCCAGAGGTATCTGGGTAAGGGCTTCACTGTCGAGGCCTCGCTGGGGCACGTCAAGGATCTGCCCAAGAGCGTTCTTGGGGTTGATACTGACAACGACTTTGAGCCAGAGTACGTGGTTATTCCAGGCAAAGAGAAAGTCCTCATTCGGCTGAAGAAGCTGGCGCTGTCGGCGGACGCCATCTATCTGGCTCCTGACCCAGACCGCGAAGGGGAGGCTATCGCCGCGCACCTGGCGGAGGAGCTGAGCGACAACGGTTCGAAGAGTAAAAAGAAGAAGAAAAAGAAGAAAGACGGAGAACCTCAGCGCATTCGCCGCGTGACGTTCAACGAAATCACAAAGCGCGCGGTGCAGGAAGCTTTCGAACATCCGCGGGACATTGACCAGCATCTCGTGGATGCGCAGCAGACACGCCGCATCCTGGACCGACTGGTGGGCTACCAGGTGTCGCCTTTATTGTGGGACAAGGTTCGCCGTGGGCTTTCCGCGGGCCGAGTGCAGACCGTGGCCTTGCGCCTGATTGTTGAACGGGAACGCGAAATCAAGGCGTTCGAAAAGAAAGAATATTGGACCATTGATGCCAACCTCGCTGCCCCTAAGCCTCCGGCGTTCGACGCCCGTTTTTTGGGCAAGGGCGAAGAGAAGATTGAAGTCACGAACGGCGAGGATGCGGAGAAGATTCGCGCGGCACTGGAACACGCCGACTGGGTGGTTCGTACCGCGGACAAGAAAGAGCGTCGCCGCAATGCCGCTCCGCCATTCACCACCAGCAAGTTGCAGCAGGATTCAGCCCGCAAGCTGCGCTTCAGCGTCAAGCGCACGATGATGATTGCTCAGCGTCTCTATGAAGGCGTGGAATTGGGCGAAGAAGGCCTAGTCGGGCTTATCACCTACATGCGTACGGATTCGACCCGCGTGTCTCCGGATGCTGTTCAGGAAGTCCGAGAGTATATCGGCAAGGAGTACGGACAGCCGTACCTGCCTGAAACGCCGAACACATATAAGGAGAAGAAGGAAGCGCAGGCGGCACACGAAGCCATTCGTCCGACTTCGGCAATGCGCCATCCCGACCAGATCAAGCAGTACTTGAAAGAAGATGAGTTCAAGGTCTACAAGCTGATCTGGCAACGCTTTGTGGCTTCGCAAATCATGCCCGCCGTATTCGATCAGACTACGGTGGACATTGATGCAAGAGCAAAGAATGGTAACGGGATCTTCTGGTTCCGCGTGACCGGGTCTGTGCTGAAGTTCGATGGCTTCCTCAGAGTCTATGAAGAATCCAAGGAAGGCAAGGACGAGGAAGACGAGGAACTGAAGCACAAGCTTCCGCCGCTGGAAGCTGGCCAGAAACTCACACTCAAGGTTCTGAAGCCGGAACAGCACTTCACCGAACCGCCTCCGCGTTACAACGAGGCTTCGCTGGTCAAAGAATTAGAAGAACGCGGGATCGGCCGACCGTCCACGTACGCCGCTATTCTCACCACCATTCAGGAGCGGCAGTACGCGCAGAAGCTGGCTGGCAAATTCACTCCCACCGAGATTGGACTGGTTGTGACCGACTTGCTGGTCGAAAACTTCCCCGACATTTTCGACATTTTGTACACGGCACGGTTGGAAGAGGACCTCGACCAGATCGAAGAAGGTAAAGAGAAATGGACCGATACTCTCGCTGACTTCTACAAAAAGTTCCAAAAGGATCTCCGCTATGCCGAAAAGCATATGGAAAACATCAAGCGGATGGAGAAGCCCACGGACGAGAAGTGTGAGCGCTGCGGAGCACCGCTCGTGATCAAGTGGGGCAAGCACGGATCGTTCTATGCGTGCAGCACTTACGATAAGGAAGATCCGAACACTTGCACGTTTACGAAAGAAAATCCAATCAATCTGCCTGATCTGGACTCGGCCGACGTGCAGGAGACTACGCAGGAGGAATATTGCGAGAACTGCGGCCGCGTAATGGTTTTGAAGCGCGGGCGCTTCGGACAATTCATGGCTTGCACTGGATATCCGGACTGCAAGACCACGCGGCGGCTGGATCAAGGCAAGAAAGTTCCAGACATTCCGCTCGATGAGCCATGCCCGAAATGCGGTCGGAATATGATGATCCGCCACGGACGCTACGGCGAATTCACGGCTTGCAGCGGGTATCCGGAGTGCAAGTACGTGAAGCAGAACTATATCGGCGTGAAGTGTCCCGAGTGCAAGGATGGCGAACTCGTCGAAAAGCGGGCGCGCAAGGGCAATACATTTTATGGATGCGGCAATTATCCCAAGTGCAAATTCACCTCTGCGCACAAGCCGATTGCGGAAAAGTGTACGAGTTGCGGCAACGAATATCTGGTTTTGAAGAACTTGAAGGCCGGCACCGTAGTCGCCTGCCCGAACAAAGAGTGCGATTATGAGCGGCCCGCGCCAGCGGAAGAAGCCGCAGCGACTTCGGCATAGATTCTCCGGCGGGGGAACACGCCTACGACAACAAAATGGCGGCCCAGGCGCTTAATGCAACTGGCACTTTTTTGTCTTTTTGTGCGGCATGGCACGTCACAAGCACCGAGCAAAGCAATCCCTAAAACCCAAATTGTTCTCCGGGCACGGGGACGCCTTTGCCGGATCCGGAGCGCTCCGGACCTGGCACGGCCATCATCGTGAACGGTACGCCGTATCACCGGGGTGGTGTAACCAGCTGCTGCCGCCCGCCAGAAGGGTGTGCTGGGCTTGGACACTGTGGCCCTGAGAATCGGTTTCATCATGCATCTGCACTCTGATCACACGCTGGGATTGCCGGACGTCATGTTGACGACATGGATTATGGGGAGAAAAGAGCCGCTTACCATCGAGCGAATCCCGGCTGCGATCAGGCGCGCACAGATGAGTGCCGGCAAGCAGGAAGCGAAGAGCAATTGCTGAAAGAAGTGCGACAGGCTTACAAGGGAAAAGTGGTCGCGGGTCACAATCTCGAAATTTACTGATGCGCAGGGATGGCATGAGTTTCTAAGGCAACCCCGAACAACGTTCTGAGACCAGTTATAATTTCGCGGAGGAAATTATGGCCAAGAAACCTACGGTAGCTGATGCCCAACTGATTCTCCAGCTTTACGATCTGCGCCGCGAAACAGAAATGCGGAAGGCCCGGCATTGGTGGGGTGCCGAATTTTTCCCGCAGAGCGCTGACGAATTCCTGCGAGTCTCCCAAGCCGCCGGTACGCAAGAGAACAATTGGCTGCGGCAGGCTCTTGGCTACTGGGGTATGACCGCTTCGTTCGTCCTAAAGGGCGTTCTGAACGAAGAGCTTTTTCTCGAACCGGCGTTTAGCGGTGAAATGTTTCTAATCTTGGCTAAAGTGCAACCCATCCTGAAGGAATTGCGAGAGAAGCTTGGGGACCCACAAGCTTTCCATAATCTGGAAGAGGTGGCCACGCGCACCAAGTATGGACGAGACCGCCTGCAACTTTTGGTCGAGCGTGTCGAGATGATGCGGCAAAAGAAAGCCGAGCGACAAGCCGGGTAAGACCAATCTGGCGGTGCTTCCAGACATGTGTCCCAGTCCTTTTCTAAGGCTAACCATCATCTGATATCCTAATCAGCTGTGCGGATGATCTGGTGGTTCCTGATCCTAGGTGTGAGTACCCTGGTCGTGGTGTGTGTCGCCATGGCCCTATACATGAGGCTGCATCGCCGCTTGAAGGACTTACACGCGTCCCAGGAAGGATCGTTGGGCGAAGAACGCGGGCCTCAATCCGGCACAACTGAATAATGATCGGGCGTCGCCCATCCAAGGAAATTTCATGATAAAACCGGCAATTCAGGCATTAGGTGCCTCGCAGGGACGCAGCGTCGAAGTGGCGCGACAAATAGCCTTGGTTGTCGGAGCCAGTTTCTTCGTGGCGCTGTGTGCGCGAATTACTATCCCTCTACCTTTCACGCCGGTACCGCTGACCGTGCAAAACTTTGGCGTGCTGCTGGTGGGAATGTTGCTGGGGAGCAAGCGCGGTTTCGCGGCGCTGCTCCTTTATCTCGCGGAAGGTGCGATCGGTCTCCCGGTGTTCAATCCTGTCGGTCCCGGTGGACTCGCGCAGTTAATGGGTGCGACCGGCGGATTTCTGCTGGCCTACCCTCTCGTGGCAGGCTTGACCGGGTTCGTCATGGAACGCGGGCAAAAGAGCTTTGCCCGAGCTGCGGCCGCGGGGTTGCTGGGCGAGGTTGTTCTTTTCACCGGAGGCTTAACGTGGCTAGCGGTGCTGACTCACTCCGTGTCGCAAGCGCTGCGCTGGGGGCTTTATTGGTTTGTTTTTGCGGAAGTGATCAAAGGGATGATGGCGGCCGCGCTGGCTACGCGACTTCGGCATAGTCCGGAAGTTCAGGCATGAGCAGATTGGATTCCGACAACATGACAGTTGTTTCCGAACAAGAGCAGGGAGTCTCTCGCGGTAATAAGTCGAGAGAAGCGCGCGAGATCACGGTGGCGCATAGCCCGGACTCGGACGACGCATTTATGTTCTACGGTCTGGCTACCAATAAAGTCCGCGTGTCCGGCTTGCGTTTTACCCACACGCTTTGCGACATCGAGACGCTTAACCGCAGAGCTCACGACGGCGTCTACGATGTGACGGCGATTTCTTTTCATGCTTATCCGTACATTCAGGAGAACTACGCTCTATTGTCGAGCGGCGGAAGTGTGGGCGAAGGCTACGGCCCGATGGTCGTGGCCAGCCGGGCTTTCACGGCGAGCGAGATCAAGAAAAAGCGAATTGCCGTGCCCGGGACGCTGACTACGGCATATCTGGCGCTCAATCTTTTTGCCCCAGGGGTTGAGACCGAGGTTGTTCCCTTTGATCAGATTATTCCGCAGGTGCTCGAGGGTAAGTATGAGGCTGGGCTCATCATCCACGAGGGCCAGCTCACTTATGACAAGTCGGGATTGCACCGCATCGTGGACCTTGGAAAGTGGTGGCAGAAGGTTACGGGCCTGCCTTTGCCGCTAGGGGGCAACGCAATCCGGCGCGCTCTGGGGCCACAACTCATGTCGTCCGTTTCTACCGCGCTGCGCGACAGTATCCAATACGCTCTCGATCATCGCGAGGAGGCGCTCAGCTATGCCATGCAGTTCGCTCGCGATCTTGATGCTCAGCTCGCCGACAAATTTGTCGGGATGTATGTAAACGAGCGCACCCTCGACTACGGTCCGGAAGGCCGCGAGGCGGTTCAGCGGCTGCTCGATATGGGGCATAAGGCGGGGATCATTGGACCGGAAGCGCGGGTGGATTGGGTTGGGTGAGCGCTGCTGGCTCCTAGCTTCTGGCTGAGACCTTACGGTCTTCGGATCAGGGTTACAGCCGCTCTTCTGCTGTATTCCTAAAGCGCGAATTGCCGTAGCCACGTCTGCGATTTGCTTAGTAGCTAGGAGCTACAAGCGATTCCTTAGAGGAGCACGACTTGACCGGCACTCCTAACAATTCCGATGTTGCCCAAACGCTATTGATCGACGCCGATGACACGCTTTGGGAAAACAATATTTATTTCGAGCGGGCGATCGCTCGTTTTATTTCTTTTCTGAATCATCACGAGTTTTCTGCTGAACAGGTACGAGAGGTGCTGAATGATGTGGAACGAGAGTGCATCGTAAAGCACGGCTACGGCCTGCACAGCTTTGCGCACGCATTGGTAGAGACATTCGAGCGGCTCAGCGCCCATCCCGTTACTCCCGAGCTGCACGCGCAGATCCACAGCTTTGCGCACACCGTTGCCGATCATCCCGTGGAAATTTTGCCGGAGGTGCCTGAGACTTTGCAGTACCTTTCTGCGCGGCACCACCTCATCCTGATGACCAAGGGCGCGATCGCCGAGCAAACCGGGAAGGTGGAACGGTCGGGATTGAAGGAGTATTTCTCGGCGCTCGAAATCGTGGCTGAGAAAGATGTGGGTGCATACTCGTGCTTGATGGAGAAATACGAACTTGCGCACGATTCTACTTGGATGGTGGGAAATAGTCCGAAGTCCGATATCAATCCTGCGCTTGCCGCGGGCCTCCACGCCGTCTTTGTGCCGCACGGGAGCACTTGGATTCTTGAACATGAGGAAGTGAATACAGCGCCGCCGTCGCAGCGATTGCTTATCGTTGGACAATTTGCGGAGTTAAAGGAACATTTTTAAGAGGCGTTTGACTTCCCTGCTGCGCGCCGCAATTGCTCGGATATGCGCACAGGACGAAAACCGAATTCGTACTCGAAACGCGTGGCATTCAATAATTGTGGATTTCCCACGGCATTTCCGGTTCCCACTCTCAGCGTGATGTTCGGGTTCAGCCGCTCCAGCTCGTGCTTCAAATCTGCCACGCACACGGATTCACAGCACGCGTTGTAAACCGCATGCTTCGTTGGTCCCGCATGCAGTAGAGTAAGCAGCATCTTCGCGACATCATCTACATGGACAAGCAAGAGTCGCCCTGCAGCTCTGAAGGGGACAATAACCTCCCTGGGCTCTTGGGTTCCGAGATGCTCGAAAATCTCGCTTCTCCAGGCGGACGACTCGGATTGCGCACCGGGACCGACCACTCGCCCGATACGAAGGCTCACGAAATCCAGCGCGTGTTGTTGCCGATAGGCCTCTCCCAGTCGCTCGATGTATAGCTTTGCTGCACCGTAGAGATCTTCCGGGTAGGCGTGGTGCTCCTCCGAAACACACTCTTCCAGCGAATGTGTTCCATAGATGCTCAGGGAGCTGGCGAATACGAAACGGCGCACGGCAAACTGCCGGGCCATCTCCAGCAGATTGAGGCCGCCGTCGATATTTACTCGCGTTGCCAGGAGTGGGTCGCGTTGCGCCGCGGTTGGCAAGACGGCAGCCAAGTGAATGATTCCGTCGACTGACTCCGTGGCAAACAACTTCCGTACTTGTGCGGAGTCGGCAAGGTCGCACTGCAAATTCCGGCGTGAGCGGGCAGAACTAAAATGCGGTGCGTGATCATTCGCCTGATCCACAGAAAGAATACGATAACCTTCCGCCTCGAGAAGCGCGCATACGGATCGACCCATGAAACCGCGCCCGCCTGCGACCAGCACTGAAGCACCCCTGTGCACTTGCGCCATGTCCGATCTACCTTGCCCTCAATCGGCGACCAGAATCCAACTCGTAAACTCTTTCAGGCTAACGTCACAGCACCAAACTAACCAACAATCCACACTCGCGGCGTGCATTTCCTGCGTGATACGCTCATTCTGCTCTGGTTTTTTTTCGCTGACCACTAAAAGGTGGCAGTACAGATTAACAATTTCCGGCGGCTTCTGCGCACGGTAGAAGCGCTCTCTGAACTCGGACCCGAGTTGACGGGCGAGCAGGAGTTCAGTGAAACTTCGCGGCGCATGCTCTCGGCCATCATCGAAGCGGCAGGCGCGCGCGAAGGTGCGCTGTTTCTCTTCAGCGAGAAGCCGACCGCTCTGACCTCGGCCGCAGCCCAGGGATTCGCCCTGCTGCCTGAACCCTCCTTCATCCCTCTCCTGCCCAAGCACGTGCACGCGCTGACCGCCGCGCGCGGGCCAATCGTCCTGAATCCTTCCACGTATTCAGTATTCCTGAGTTCTAACGGCAATGTGGCGCCCGAGCTTTTCAGGTGCCTGGCTCCGCTGAAGGCCACGGGCAAGCTCGCCGGTGTCGTAGCGCTGGGCCGACGGCCCGGAGACGCGATTTACGAAGATGCGGATCTCGACGCCATGGGATTGCTGTGCAGCTATGTCGCGCTGGCCGTTCACAATCACACGCTCACGCAGACGGTTGCTCAGCGCGTCTCTGAAAATCTGCGCCTGATGGCGTCACTGCACGGTTTCTACGACAACGCCCTGGAGGCTTTCGCTACGGCCATCGACGTAAAACACGTCAACATTCACGGGCACTCGCTGCGCGTGGGGCGCTATGCCGCAGCCATCGGCGACGCCATGGGGATGGAATCAGGCGAAGTCGCCGCCTTGCGCAGTGCAGGGTATTTGCATGATATTGGAAAAGTTGCCGTTGATCGCCGACTCTTCGGCAAGCCTTCGGCTCTTGATCCCGAGGAGTTTCGGGAGATGGCCGACCATACGGTGGTCGGCCACCAGATCGTCAGCAGCGTGCAGTTTCCGTGGCCGAAGATTCCCGAGATCGTGCGCTGGCATCACGAGCGCAGCGACGGCTCGGGCTATCCAGATGCTTTGGCCGCCGATGAACTACCCATGCCGGTGCGCATCGTGGGGCTCGCCGATACGTTCGACGCCATGACCAGCACTAGACCTTACCGCCAACCCTATTCCGTCGGCGCTGCGCTCAGTGAGTTGGTGCGCATGGCGCCGCAGAAATACGATCCCAATGTTGTGCATGGGTTGCTGATTCAGATGCGCCGTGACGCTATAGGAAGCAATCGTACGCCCTTGTTGGCAGACCGCATGACGGTGAACATCGCGGCCAGCGATATTGATCATCTTGCAGCGACATTGCAGCACAAAGTTTCACATGGGAAGCTTTATCTGACGTAGCTGGTTTGTAGCTTCTAGCTCCTAGCTCGTAACTCATAGAGTTGGCGTCGCAGGGCTACGGCTTCGGCCTCGTACGGCTCCTCACCGAGCCTTGAACTTAGGAACTAACCCCTTTCAGACCGAAACTTTTTCTGCCTCCGGGGTTGGTAATGGAGACGTCTTGGCTGGCCGTTTGTCCGGGGGGTCCCGATGCGATTGCGCCGCACGCAGCTGGTTGTTTCCGTGCTTTGCCTGATCCTGGCCTATGCTGCCCCGCAACTGCTGGCAGGGAAAAAGGACAAGCCACCGGAAGCCACTCAGAACGAGCGAAAGCGTGCGCTGCATGCCCTCAACCGTCTCACCTTCGGTCCCCGTCCGGGAGACGTCCCCGCGGTGTTGAACATGGGCGTAGACAAGTGGATCGACCGACAGTTGCATCCTGACAAGATCAACGACAAAGCGCTGGAGACGCGCCTCGCACCCTTCCGCACATTGCGCATGGATGTTCACGAAATTCTGGACAATTTCCCAGACCAGCGGAGAGCCCGGGAGGTGATGGAAGGAAAGCGTTCGATGCCGTCCGATCCCGCGCAGCGCGCAGTTTATCAGGTGCTGATCGCGCGTCTCGAGGAGAAGCAAGAACGCAGGGCCGACGGCGGCGGCACGGGGGCGGCGTCAGATGGCCATGGCGCCCACGCCGACAACCGTGGCTTCAGTTCCCCGGCCGCTGCGGGCGAGCACACTGATCCGCCCACCGATACGAACCCTTCGGCTGATAAGACGGGCGAAACCAGGGGCCGTGCGGATAGCTCAGGAAGCGCCGCCATGGCCGAAGGCAATGCCAATACGGCAAACGCGAACAATACCGACAACTCCAATGCTGTCGCGGCGCCGGAAGCTAACCATGCAGCAGGGGTGTTCGCGGAAATGAAGCCAACACCTGGGCAAGATGCCGAGGCCCGGAACCGCGCCCGGAACCGCGAAGACCGTCTCTACGCAGACCTGAAGGTTCGACAACTGATCGACCTTCCTCCTAATCAGCGTTTTAAGCAAGTGCTCGAGATGTCGCAGCAAGAGCAGCGTGCCTTGGCCGACTCCCTGCGAGGCGGAAAAGGGCAGGAATTTCTCGAGGGCATGGATGCGAAGCAGAAAGAAACCTTGCTGGCAATGAGCGCCCCGTTGCTTATTGTTGGGGAAGAACTCGCGGAAGCCAAGTTGATGCGAGCAATCTACAGTGATCGCCAACTTGAAGAGATGATGACTGACTTCTGGTTCAATCACTTCAATGTGTTCATCGGCAAAGGTGCTGACCGGTTCCTGGTGACGGTCTATGAGCGCGACGTCATACGTCCGCACGTGTTGGGCAACTTCGAAGACCTGTTGGTTGCGACAGCAAAGAGTCCGGCAATGTTGTTCTATCTGGACAATTGGATGAGCGTGGGGCCGAACTCGCTGGTGGCGAGCGGCGTTCCGTCACGGCCAATGAGACCGTACGGTCCTTACCGCCGCCGGTATCCTGGTCGTTTTCCACCGCCAGGTCGCAATCCAAATGCACGCGGCAAGCGCAACAGCGGACTGAATGAGAACTACGGCCGCGAGTTAATGGAATTGCACACGCTCAGCGTGAACGGCGGATACAGCCAGCGGGACGTCACCGAAGTTGCCAAGGTCTTCACCGGTTGGACGATTGACAAACCAGAGGAGGGCAGCGGCTTCAGGTTCGATCCGCGGATGCACGAGCCGGGATCGAAGTTTGTCCTCGGCCACAAAATCAAGGATAAGGGCGAAGGCGAAGGGCGCGACGTGCTCCACTTGTTGGCGACCAGACCCCAGACTGCACACTTCATCTCACTGCAACTGGCGCAGCGTTTTGTGGCCGATGATCCCCCTGACGCTCTAGTCGACCGGATGGCGAAAACCTTTTTGAAGAAAAAGGGCGACATCCGCGAAGTGCTGAGCACGCTTTTTCATTCGCCTGAGTTTTGGGCTGAGGGCGCCTACCGTGCCAAGGTAAAAACTCCGCTTGAATTTGTGGCTTCCGCCGTACGTGCCACCGGCGTGGACGTGACGGACGCAATGCAACTGACCCGGCAATTAAACAACATGGGCATGGCCCTTTACGGCATGCAGCCTCCAACGGGTTATTCCATGAAGGCGGAGACTTGGGTGAATTCGAGCGCACTGCTTGGCCGCATGAATTTTGCCGTCGCGCTGACCAGCAGCAAAGTTCGAGGGGCTAAATTGGATTCGACGCAACTGATGCGGAACGGACCTCCGCCCACGGATGCGACTCAAGCACTGGCTGCACTGGAGAACGCGCTGCTGGCCGGCGACGTGTCGAAGCAAACGCACGATTCAGTGGCGGCTCGGCTGAAAGATCCCAAGATCAGTCAGCGTAAGGTGGACGATCCCATGCGGCCCGCTGACATAAGTACGATTGCGGGCTTGCTACTAGGCTCGCCGGAGTTTCAGAGGAGATAGCTGCTGAGCGTAGAGACGTAGCTTGCTGCGTCTTTCTTGGCGCGGAGGCAGCGTACCAAGCTACGTCTGTACCGGAAACTTTATGGGAATTACACGCCGGATATTCCTTCGCAATGGTGTTCTTGCCGTCGTGGGCACGGCGGCTGTGCCCAGCTTCCTGACTCGCGCTGCCTTGGGCGCAGGGGGTTCGAACACCCATAACAAACGCCTGGTGGTAATTTTCCAACGAGGGGCCGCAGATGGCTTGAATATTGTTGTCCCACACGGCGAGCAGCAATACTACGCAATGCGCCCGAACATTAATATTCCTCATAAAGCCGTGCTCGACCTCGATGGCTTTTTCGGACTGCATCCTTCGTTGGGGCCGTTCCATCCTTTATGGCGGCAAGGTCACTTGGCGATTGTGCATGCGGCAGGATCTCCCGACACGACACGTTCGCACTTCGACGCCCAAGATTACATGGAGTCCGGCACTCCGGGTGTCAAAGCTACCGAGGATGGTTGGCTTAATCGTTGTTTGCAGGCGCTGCCGCGGCCATCAAAGAAGTCGGCGTTTCGCGCCATCGCTCTAGGTCCGTCATTGCCGCGGATCTTGAGCGGCGCCGAGCCGGCAGTGGCGTTGAATAGTATCGACGATTTCACTATCGGAGGCCGGAGCCAGAAAGCGTCGTCTCTGGCCAATACATTCGAGGCCATGTACGACCATTCTCTGGACGCGATGTTGCACGGCAGCGGCGAACAAACTTTCGACGCGATGAAGATGCTGAAGTCCGCCGATCCGGCCAAGTACAAGCCCGCGCCCGGAGCCGACTATCCGCGAGGACGCTTCGGCGACAGCCTGCGCCAGCTCGCTCAACTCATCAAGGCGAATCTCGGCGTGCAAGTGGCATTTGCTGACATCGGGGGATGGGATCACCACGTCAATGAAGGATCGACCGAAGGCCAAATTGCTAATGTGCTGCGTGAGTTCTCGGAATCACTGGCGGCTTTCTGGACTGACCTCGGTGACCTGGGCGAAGACACGGTCATTGTTACAATGTCCGAATTCGGCCGCACCGCCCGCGAAAACGGCAACCGCGGCACCGACCACGGCCATGCCAATGTAATGTTTGTTCTGGGTGGCGTTAACCACGGACTTTCGCCAAGTGCTGGGTGAAGCCGTCGCCCGCCACATGGAGAACAAGAATCTGAATGAGGTGTTTCCGCGACACGAGAATCAGTCCTCAAAGTTCCTGAAGCTTCTGGGATAAGCTCCGCAACTGAATCTTTTCAGACCGCTGTCCTCGCCGGAAAGCGCCGCCGTAGCGCTGTAACCCGGGAACTGTCGGCTGCGGCGAGGATCCTCTCCGCCATGCCCGCCAGAAATGTGACCCGCAAGAGCACTATCGCGATCACGAGATTCAGCCAGGCGTTCGGGCCCCAGTGTCCTCGCCACGCAAGTTGCAGCGACGAAGAGAACGGCGCCAGATAAGAAAATAGGCCCCTGACAGCCATCGGGACCGAGGGACCCCTGCACGTTCTCAAACGGATGCACGGGGAAACTCAGGAGGGCAAGCAAGCCCGTTTTCCATTTTCTGGGCGGCCCGCGTGAACGCAAGCGCCCGCAATGACCAGAGAACATCAAGTGGGGAAGAGAGCGGTGATAAGAGAAAACCACAACAAGGGATGAGACGAGCTTCGAGTAAGCAGTTCGGGAATAACATCGGACCGTCGACATCCGGAGCCACACAGGCGAGGTGATCAGGGCGCGGTCTCTCTGCTCTAGGTCGAAGCAGTTTGCGAAAAACATCCGGTGAGAAAGTGAGTAACCGGACTCATGAGCTTTGGCCGGTCAAGATGTTAAATTTCAACCAGCACGTCGCCACTTTCAATCTTGAGCGGATACACCGCGACCTTCGCGCTAGGATTGTGCGCAGCCTCGCCCGTCTTCGGATCCCATTGCCAGCCGTGCCATGGGCAGACGAGCTTGCTGCCTTCGATCATTCCCTGCCCCAGGGGCCCGCCGCGATGCAGGCATACGTTGTCCATGGCGCTGATTGTGCCGTTGACGTTGGCGATACAGACTACTTTGTCGCCGCAGGGAAATTCTTTCGCTTCGCCTTCGCCGGGGAGCTCGGATTGGGTGGTGAGTTTGGT
>WNGL01001007.1_pt1 | contig 34196 bp, 26 predicted proteins | sample 5400591 | NCBI WGS metagenome assembly WNGL01 (sample SAMN13153377, study PRJNA577476) | soil metagenome | isolation source: 80 cm soil or saprolite under Garry oak tree replicate 1 | place: USA:California | collected 2016-06-15
ACTATCGGAAACTGCGTCAGCAACTCAAACAAATGGAAACGCTCTCGCGCGGTATCATCTTCCAGAACACCCCGCACCCGAGCCGTCACAAATGCCTCTCGCAGAAAGTATTAGGCACTAAGTAAGGGCCATTCCCCCGATGGGGCGGCATCTTCAGCCTCGATGCCGCTCCTACGGAGCTTTGGTTTTTGGCGGTTCGTTATCTACAAAGATGCCGCCCCGATGGGGCTCGATGGGGCTGAGAAAGGCGTCCCTGCTGGCCCGCACGGGGTTGCGCGAACGCCACCCGGGCGAGACTGTCACGGCGCCGTGACGGGGCCTGGAGGCATTGTAAAGAGTTAACTGAGACACAGTCGTAACTCCTTCTGGCCGTGGGAGTTATCAAATTTCTCACTGTGAGAAATTTGGCGGCCGGCGGGCGGTTCCGAAGCGGAGACCATGAGGGGCCCGGGAGGCGGGGCGGGCTTCCAGCCTGCCGCTTCCTGGGGCATCCTGCCCCAAGTTTCTGGAAGGACGACGAGATCGAACACCAACCCGCGGCTGGAAGCCGCTCGAACCGGCAGGCGGGGACGCCTGCCCTGCGGCGCTGGGCATTCGGGGCGAAACCATTGGGCGTAGCTTCGCGGCAGAAACGGATGAGTAGCCCGGGAGGCCGCAGGATAGGCGACCGTTCGGTGGCGGATTCCCGCTCCCTCCCGGCACTGGAAGGCCGGAGATGGGGCTGAGCGGGAGCTTCGTCCGACTGGCATCGAATTAGGGGAATCGACTGCGCTCTTCTCCCTCTCTTCCGACGGAGGAGGAGGAGAGGGCCGGGGAGAGGAGTCGCGTTTTTATTGGATTTCCCCTCTCCCCCTCGTTCCTCGCAGGGAGAGGGCGACCGACGCCCGGCGTTTCAATGTTTAATTCAATGGCAGGTCCTCCGGACGGGTCCTACGGACGGTCACAATTCGGAGGGGCACGGCTGGCGCCGAGCCGTGGAGGGCCTGGAGGCATTGTAAAGAGTTAGCTGAGACACAGTCATAACTCCTTCTGGGCGAACGAGTTATCAAATTTCTCACTGTGAGAAATTTGAACCTCGTCGCGGCCCCGCAGCATAACGGCCCGGAGCGCGGCTGTGTCCGCAGGACCAGCCGCAGCATTGCCGAATGTGCGGAGGCCCGGAACCACTCCGACGCGCTGCTGTCGGCGATGGCGCTGCGACTGGGGCTTCGCCCACAGCCGCGCTCCGACCGTCGGAGAGAGGCTGGAGGCATTGTAAAGAGTTAACTGAGACACAGTCGTAACTCCTTCTGGCCGTGGGAGTTATCAAATTTCTCACTGTGAGAAATTTGAAGTCCCCCTCGTCCAGAACGGGTTGGAGATTTTCGCCGCCCCGTCGCCAGCCAAGCGCGCATCCCAATTTTTGAACACCTGGACCGACAGGTTTCATCAACACCCTGCTTTAGCTGGGTGCAAGCAAGCCCGTTGAATCTCAACCGTTTCAACGGTTTTGGACGATGGAAACCGCTGAAGCGGTTCAAGATATTGGAGCGCCTGATCACACCTCGCTGAAGCAGGGTGTTAATGAGAGCTCTATAAACACGTTGTTTGGCCCGCCAGCAGGCACATCCAAAAACTGGGATGCGCCCGCCGGCCAAACGGGTTAGCGATAATCATTGACTTTTTGAGAATTTCTGATTAAATGAATGCTTTCCAGAGCACTTAACGAGACCTGTCTTTATGAAAATGGCTTTCGCCTCTTTCTTCGCTTCGGCCGTTCGATTTGCAACTATGGCCGCCTTGGCCGCGAGCCTATCGGTCAGCGGACGGATTTTGGACAATTTTGATAGCGGGGTGAAGATTGGGTGGCAGGATTTCACCGCCCTGGGCGGCAGTGTCGTCGAGTCCGGCGGCCAATTCACCATCACGGACGCTGTCCAAAACAACCCGACTTTCACGGGCAGCAAGAAGACAACCGAGAGCTTTACCATCGAGGATGGCCGGACGCTGGAGTTTCGCGTCGATCTGGCCAGCGCCAGCCCGAACAACCAATCGATCGCCGTTTTGGTTTGGCAGCCGGTGGGAGCGAGCATCGCCACCTTGGCAGGCTACGGCTTCGCCAAAGGAGCCGATGACGTTTTGATCACCAAAGCCCTGAACCAGTATTTTTACGCCGATAGTCCCACGCCCCAGATCAAGAACAACAACGTCATCCTGGTGCTCCGCCTCACCGGCCAGGGTACGAACGTTATCGTTAACGCGCGCGTTTTGGACAAGGACAACAACAACCAGATCATCTTCGATCACACGATCACCGACACATCGGCGTCGGAAACCGCCCCTGACCCGGAAACCCACCCGGCCAGTTACGTGGGCGTGGCGGGCAACTTCGTGCTGCTCAATTACAAAGACTCCGGCGCCACCGATTCGGTCATCGTTTTCGACAATGCCCAGGTCTTCGATTCGGCCAACATTGTCGTCGATAATTTCGATAGCAACGTAAAGACGGGATGGTCCGATACCCTCCAGGGCGGGACGGTCACGGAGAACAACATGCAGTTCAACATCACCACCGTTCCGCTTAAGCAGCAGAGCTTCACCGGCAGCCGCAAGACCTCGCAAAGTTTCACCATCGAGGATGGCGGCCGCGTCGAGCTGAGCCTGGATGTCATCACCGCCACGGAGAATTCCGATGCTTACGCGGTGCTGGCGTGGATTCCGACCGCCAACGGCCTCGCGAGTCTCGCCGGTTATGGCTTCGCGCACAGTTCCGACGATGTCTTGCTCTCCAAGGCTTTAGGCGAGTATTTCGCTGAGGGAACCCCTTCGCTGCTGGTCAACAATGTCCGGATGGTCTATGCCCTGACCGGCGAGGGGGCTAACGTGCGCCTGGAGGCCCGATTGGAGGACCTGACACTCGACGTCAATGACCCCAATCGAATCTCCTTCCAGATCAGCGCCCTCGATACCCCAGCGAGCGAGACGTCGGGCACGGAAACCCCTCCCACCAGTTACGAGGGAACCAACGGTCAATTTGTCATCATCGTGTTCAATGGCGGCGGGGTAAGCGGTGGGGTGGACATGAGCTTTGACAATGCCGCCGTCAGTTACGCCGTGGCGGGCGCGTTGAACGTCAGCGCCAGCATCTCCGACATCGTGCCGGAGGACGGGGCCAATTTCGTCGATCCCGCCACCGGCACGGTCTCGTTCACCGTGAGCGACGATAAGACGATCCCCAGTTCCACCATCGAGCTATTCCTCAACGGCGCCCGCTACACCAACGGCTCGCCCGGCTTCACCTTGGGTGGCCTGCCGGACAATCGCACCGTTACCTACTCGGGGCTGGCGGCGAACGTCAACTACAACGCCAGCATCCGCGTCACGGATTCCGATGGCCACGTCACGATCGCCAGCTTCAGCTTCGACACCTTTACCCCCGAGGGAATGGCGGGCACGCTGGTCATTGAATCCGAGGACTACAATTACGGCGCCGGGCAATATATCGACTTCACGGCGCTGATCATCTGGCCGGAGAGCACATCGGACAGCGGCTCTTACAATGGCCTGAGCGGCGTCGCCGAAGTTGATTTCCACGACACCCGGGCGACGGTTTCCAGCGACCCCGAGCTAAGGCGCCATCGTCCGGATCCCCCTGGCAACGGGCAGACTGCCGACCTCGTGCGGAGCAAGTTCAGCGAGGCGGGCGGCACCGACCTCGGAGTCTATGATTACATGATCCGGGACATCCGGGACGGCGAATGGCTCAATTACACCAAGACCTTCCCAGCCAGCAGCACCTACAGCGTGTATTTGCGCCAGGCCCAATTCACCCTGCCGGTTTCCCTGGTCGTGCTGGAGAACGTGACGGGCGATCCAACCTTGCCCGATCAAACGACCGTTCCACTAGGCTCATTTATAGGCAGCGCCAGCGGATTCGAGGCCTATCGCAACGTTCCGCTGACCGACGGCACCGGCGGCAACCTGGTGGTGCGCTTGTCCGGCCAGACCACATTGCGCGTCAGCCAGCGGCTGACCGGCAATGACGATTCCATCCTAAGGCAGAATTACCTGCTGTTCATCCCGGCGGCTGATCCAGGCAAGCTCCGGGCCTTCGTCTCGGACGTGCGGCCGGCGCCGGGCGAATCGATTAACTCGGTCGTGCCCGTCGTAACCGCGCGAATCGTGAATCGGGACACCGCGGTCAACACTAACTCGATTCAGCTTCAACTCGACGGGGCGGCGGTCTCCCCGACGGTCGTCCCCGACCCCAATGGCGACGGCGCCAGCCTCGCTTACCCGCTCTCACCGCTGCCGCTGCCGGGCAGCCACACCAGCACGCTCATATTCAAGGACAGCGATGGGGTTTCCCAGACCAATCGCTGGAGCTTCGTGCTTGGTTACAATCTGCTTCGCGCCGCCAACAGCATTCCGGCCGGCTCGCTGAGCGCGAGCGGCTGGATGGTCCGCGTGGTGCAGACCAACGGGCCGACCCTCGGCAACAGCCTGATGCGGGCCGAACAGCAACTGGCCATGCCGCCGCTCATTCCGTACGAAGTCGCCACCAACGACATCCTCCAAGTCTTGAACTTCAACGAATCGGGCGCCTCGGTCGGTTATTTCGGGGGCGACTCGACCATTCCGGGCCTGCCGGCCGCCGATTACAACAACATCGCCATGGAAGCGTTTGCCTATTTGGAATTGGCGGCCGGAGCGCACCGCTTCGGCGCAAAGAGCGACGACGGCTTCCAATTGCGTTCCGGCTCCAGCCTGGCCGACCCCGGCGCAACCGTGCTCGGCGTCCGCGACGGCGGAACCTACGATGGAGTATTCGATTTCGTCGCTGAGGCGGCCGGCCTCTATCCGGCCCGGCTGGTCTGGTACGAGAACGGCGGCGCGGCCTACTTTGAATTGTTCTCCGTGGACTTCAACGATCCCACGGCGCGCACGTTGCTCAACGATCCAAACTCGCCAGGTGCCGTGCCAGTGTGGGTGCCGATCCGGCTGGCTTCGTCCTCCCAGGTAAGCGGGTCGTACACGTTCGATGCGTCCGCCGTGGTGGATCCGATAGCCAAAACGATCACTGTGGCGTCATCCGGCGCCACCCGATTCTATCGCGTGACGGCTCCTTCGTCGGTCCACATCACCGGCATTACCCTCGCGGCCGGCACCGTGGTCATCGCGTACGAATAGCCCCAAGGCAGAGGGCGGGGTGAGGGGGAAGGAACGCCCGGAAAACAAATCGGCTCGCGAACTGTCGATGAATTTCCGCAGGGAGAGCGAACACCGCATCCCGCGCTGCAGCGAGCGCTCTGGATTGGCGAAAGCGCGATGGGCAATTCTCCTTCTCCCTTGGGGAGGGACGCAGCGAGGGGCCATTCCTTTAGTTCTCGCCTAATTGTAAAGCCGTGACGGTTACTCGACACTCGATTTCAACTTCCTCATCCCGGAGGGATGGTTGAGAATAGCCCGGCGTTGAAACGCCGGGACTGCTGTGGACCGGCGACAAGTCCCGCAGGGACGACTGAAATCGAATGCGCCAGCCGTCCCTCCGGGACTTATCCTTCCCGAACCTCAAACCCGGCGTTGAAACGCCGGGCTATTATCGTTAGTCCCTCCGGGACAGAAGCAGCGCACGTCACCTCAAAGCCCAGTGGACGCCGCGCTGCGGCGTCCGCGCGCCCCAGCGGGGCGCGCGCTACCCCAAGGGCGCCCGCGCTCCCGGACGCCTCGCCCGATTCCGCCGACCTGTCTAGCTCCGTAGGGCAGACATCCTTGTCTGCCGGTTCTGGGGACTTCCCAGTCCCCAGTTCAATCCTGGAAACGGTGCTCGAAACCACCGTGAACCCGCAGGCTCGAAAGCCTGAGCTACTAGCGGTCGACTCCCTAAACACGCCCGATTCCGCTGATCCGCCGAGAAAAGCCGCCAAACATTGAACCTTTTCGCGCCCGGCCGTTATTAATGGGCAGACTGGATCGCAAAATCAAAAAAACATACGAAAACCATGAATTCAATCTGTTTGGCCTTGCTAATTGTGGCCGGGGCCGCCGCCGCGGTCAGCGGCGAACCCTTCCGCACGGACATCAACCCGGCGCTCATATATTATCGGGCGGCTCAGTTGGCCCCGGATTGGTCCCCGGCGGACCGCGACTATTTGTTCGCCAATGATTGGCGGGGCCAAAAGCTCCCGGAACGGTTCGGCGCCCTCGTGGCCCGTTATGACAATGAATTCAAATTGGTGCGCCAGGCAGCCCACGCCACCGTGCCCTGTGATTGGGGCGTGGATCTGGGAGCGGGTCCTTTCACCTTGCTTCCCCATCTCGCCCGCAACCGGGCGATAGCGCAAGCGGCCCGCCTGCGCGCGATGTGGGCCTTGCAACAGGGCCGCCCGGCGGACGCGCGCGATGATCTGCTGGCCGCGTTCGCGCTGGGAAGAAATTCCGCCACCGACGGCATGATGATTTCGGCGCTGGTGCAGATTGCCATCGAAAACACCGTCTGTTCCACCGTGGCGGAGAATTTCCACCAGCTCTCCCCGGAAACCTTGAAGCAACTGGCCGACGGCTTCGCTGCCGCGCCGCCCCGGTGGACGATGGCCGCCTGCATCCCGGTGGAGAAACTCTCCTTCCCTGATTGGTTGGTGGGCAGGATTCTGGAATTGCAGAAGGAAAATCCAGGAAACGACGCCAAAGTGATGGCGGAACTTCATGAACTCCTCACGTTCATTGAAGCTGCGGGCGAGGGTGAAACCGATCCAACTCAACCCAATCATTGGGAACAAGTGACCAAAGCAGCGGGAGGCGCCAGCGAGGGAGTCCTCAAACTGCTCCGTCAGATGGATCCGCTTTACCAGAGACTCGCGGCGATTATGGCCCTGCCACCATCGGAATTCGAAAACCAGATCAAACCGTTTAATGCCGAAATCGAGCATTCGCCAAACCCTTTCGTCTTGCTAAGCTTTGTGGCCGGCGAGAAGGCCCGCTCGAAGGAATTCTCGATCCTGGCGGAACTGGCCATGGTGCGAGCCGCCGTGGAATACAAGTTGCACGGCGAACCTGGATTGCAGAGCGTGACCGATCCTTGCGGCCAGGGTCCCTTTGCCTTCGAGCGATTCGTTTTTGAGGGCGTCGATCGCGGCTTTTTTCTCAAGTCCGCCTACGAAGGACGCGGATTTCAGGAGGTGCTCATCTTCGTCGAGAAAGCTGGGCCTCCGTTTCAGGTCACTGGCAAGAATGCGGGCCTGGCCCCGCCGAAATCATCCACCAAAAAATAATGATAGTGTGCTGTCGCAGCCGCAACTTTACAAAGGGAGCTATCGCTCGTTGCCCTCGAGCAATGCTCACCCTCGCCCCATCGGATGGGGAGAGGGACGGGGTGAGGGGCCGTTCCCGATTTGGTCGCGTCGTTGTAAAGCCATGACGATTACACAATACTGGCAGCCGGGCAGTTGCTCGATGGACTGTCCGGCTCCTTCGACTATAATTGGATAACGTGTTCAGCCTGAATCCAGCGTTCTTGGAAATCGAATCCTCCGACCCGCGCGGTTTGCTGGAGCGGGCTAGAGCAGGCGAAACCGAAGCGTTCGGCGAGCTTTGCCGGCTTTATGAAACCCGCCTGTTGCGCCAGGCCATCGGGCTTTGCGACAATGCAGCCCTGGCCGAAGACCTGGCGCAGGACACCCTCGTGGAAGCGTGGAGGTGTCTGCGCCGCTACAACGGGCGCTGCCAGTTCTTCACCTGGCTCTGCGCGATTCTGCTCAATCGCTACCGCAATACGGTCCGCGAGAGGCGCCCCCTGCCTTTTTCCGCCTTCCCCCAGCATGACCGGACTGAATTCCAAGACCGCATCGACCAGTTGGCCGATCACGATTCCCGGCCGGACCAGGCCGCCCAGCTCCGCGAACAGGCCGCCCAGGTGCTCGAATGCATCCAGGCGCTGCCGGCAAAACATCAACAGGTCATCTATCTGCGGTTCTACGTGGACGATTCACTGGCGGGCATCGCCGGGGCGCTGGGCTGTTCGGTGGGGACGGTCAAATCGCGGCTGTTCCACGCGCTCGACAAACTGCGCGGGATGCGCGCCCTCGTCGCGCCGTCCGCCAATCTAAAAACGAAAGTAGGAAGTTTATGAAGCCTTGTTCCAACCACCGCAAACTCATCGCCTGGCTGGCCGTGGACGCCTTGGATGACCCACAGACAAGAAGTCTCCGCGCGCATCTCGAGACCTGCGAAGGCTGCCGCCGCTACCTGGCGGAGATTTCCAACGTAGCCCAAAAGCTCAGCGCGGCGGCAACCCCGCCGGACATTCGAGCGGCCGAATCCTTCCACCAAAGAGTGCTCAGCGCGCTGAGAGCGGAGGAAACAGGTTCGGCTTGGGAAACCCTGGTGGCCCGGCTTCGAGCCACGCTGTTGACCTGGCGTGTGGTTCTACCGGCGGTCGGCGCAACCGCGCTGGCGATCGTAGCGCTCTCCCTCGTCGCGCGGCGTCCGGGTGTTCCCGTGCCTGCGCCCACCGGTGCCCAGGCGGTGCTGACGCCGAACGCAAAGAGTAATCTCGATCCAACCATCTCCAACTACCAAACGGTAGCGAATCGATCCTTGGAGCAGTTCGACGAACTACTACTCCGGCAAGGAAACAGGAATCCATCGCCGACTCCGCTCTATACCGCCTCGTCCCTTTCCCACGCCAATGCGTCCGATTGAAACCGCCAGAGATCGCGTGCCTGACCCATTCGAGAGGAGACATAACTCGACCGCTGCCAGCAGCCTGTTCAGAAAGTAGCAGCCGACGTGAGGAGGCTCTCATATCGCTTCTGTTTCCGAAGAAATTTGAGCCTCGTTACCTCGGCTGCTACGGGAAGTGGCGTTTTTCAACGGGCTGTTAGGCAGTTCAGGACGGTGGCGCTAACCCAACTCCGGCCCGGCCAGCGCGAATTGCTTCCGCGCGTCGCCGGGCGCGGCATTCTCGCCCAGGTACATGCGGGTCAAAGTGCGTTGCGCCGTGAACCCGTGCTGTTGGGCAAAGCTCACCGCGGTGTGGTTCGGATCAGGAATGTCCCAGAAGATCCGCCCGCCATCGCCGCGCGCCAGGAGTCCGCGAATGAGTTGGATCGCGCCGTCCGCGGACGTCGCCGCGACCGGCCCGAGATAAAGGGCTTGTGAGCCATTGCGCAGCAGGCCATAGCCAGCCAGCGAGCCTGTCTCGGACTCCAGCGCCAAAGCGCACCGGCTTTGCCGCGCCAACGTCCGCACGAGCCTTTCTCGGCAAACACCGAACGCTTGTTCATCAAATGGTTCGATGTTGCGTGCGTCCGCCTCCCGCCAGCTTCTGATTCGGCCCTCCAGCCCGCCGGGGCGCGGCTGGAACTCGGCGCATTCCCAACGGGTCAGCGTCCATTCGTCTTTGAAGCCAAGTTCGTCATATACCTGTTTGCCGGGCGGCGTGGCTTCGAGCTTGATGCAGCGCGCGCCGCGTCCGCGCAGGTATGCGATGCACCGTTCCAACAAGGCCCGTGCGATCCCTCGCCGCCGATAATCGGGATGCACCAGCACCATGCCGATCCAGGCCAGCTCCGGCGCGTAAACTGTGGTCGTCGCCGTGCCCGCGGGCGCGCCGTTCCATTCGGCCAGGAAACAACCCTCTGGGTCCGCGGCCAGGAAACGACGCCAATCGTCGAGGGTCTGGTTCCAACCGGCCTGCGCGCGCACCGAGTCCGCGAAAGCCAGGTCCGCGCTGGTCAAGCAGCGCACTCGGAGCGGCGAATTCATGGCCGCCGCGCCTTGGCGGTTTGACTCATAATCGCGCGCTCGAAACACTCATGGACCTGGGGCCGTTTGGCCGAGGAAGTGTTCGAAAAACGCGTAGAGTTGCTCGTTCGACTCTTCGGTGGGCGTGTGGCCTTTGCGGCTGGTCATCGCCACGCGATTGGTGAAGCCGAGGAGTTTGCTCACCGCCGCCGCGTGGTTCAGCGCGGTCCAGCGCGAGGGCGGGTCTTCCGAACCGCCCGACACCAGGAACGGCCGTGGCGCGATGAGCGCGTGCAGCTCGTGCAAATCGCGGCCGGTCTCGACCATCTTGCGGTACGCGCCGGTGCGCGGATTATCTGCGGTTGGCAGGCCGGGCATGGGGCGCTTTTGCGCGGGGTCCAAGCCGAGATACCACGGCTCCCAGTAGTTCACGTTCGGGCGTGTCTCGTCGAACACGACGCCCGGATCGCTCACCGCCACGCAAGCGAACTTGTCCCATAGCGCCCCGGCGAAGAGCGCCCACTTGCCGCCGTAGGAATGGCCAACGATCCCGATGCGCGCGCGGTCCACTTCGGTCAGATTGGCGAGCGCCTGCCAGCAATTGGCGGCAACATAGGCGTGGAAGGAGAGCGGCTGGCAGCGTGCGGCGCCGCGATCCGGCTGCCGGGCGTCGCCGCCGGGCGTGCCGATGGAGAGCGTGACGAACCCGCGGCGCGCCAGTTGCAGGCCGAAATCGCGCAACGGCTCTTTGCCCAGACCCACGCTGGTTTCCGGCTCGTAATACACGACCAGCGCGGCGGGCAACGGTCCCGGGCGGTCCGGCGCCAGCAGCCAGCCTTCGCCCGTCTGATCCGGCGCGATTTGCAGGCGGACGCGGCGCTGGAAAAAGTTCTCGCGGCGCGTTTCGGAAATCACCTCCAGCTTCGGCCGTCCAAGCAGAGGCGGCCACGGCCCCATCAAATCGTGCCACTGCTGCAGAATCTCCGCCCGCCGACGAGGCCAATCGGCCGCGGACTTGACGGGCGCACCGTCATTGAAACGGAGCGGCGAGCGAAACGCGCCGAACTGACCGGCAAATTCTGGCGGCGGTCCGAAGCCGGGCGCGATGATTTCCCATGCTGACCCCGCGGCCGCCCGCGTGCCGAAGTCCAGGCCTGCGACCAGCATCAGGCCAAGCGGCACTACGGCTCTCGAAAAAGCGAGCGCTCTCATGGTAGGTCCGCTTTTCTTTGCCTGAACCGAAGCAGGACGACAAGCCTTTCATCGGTGGAGTTCCTTAAAAGAACCGACGCCGGGCCGTAAACCTTTTAGTTCCAGAGACTTTTGGAAAAAATAATTTTTTTTGGAACAAATCTCTTCCTCGCGTCTCTAATCTCTTGGCCGGTTTCTCTGATTGAGGCCGGAAAACAAGAACAACTCAGAACTCAAACGAAAAGATGACCTATGAAGACAAATATCCTTGCTTCACTCTCGGCGCTGGCTTTGGCGCTCTCCCTCAACGGCTCCGCCCTGGCCGCCAGCGACAACGGTTCCGCTGGGGACATGCCCGCCTTCTACGACGGCGAACTGTTTACCATCAATTTCACGGAATTGCCCCCCGGTGGTGAGCAGGCAAATATCCAGCGTAATGGCTCGATCAACACCATTTATATGTCCGACCCAGGCCTGCCGGGCGGCCAGCCGTTTGTCAGTGTGTTGGACGCCATTCAGGGAGACGGCTTCAACCCGTTGTGGGAGGAAGTGCAGATTGCGTTCACCGCCGGGCACACGCCCCGCCAGCTCCTGTCGGACAACGACGTCCTGGCCGCGGCCGCTGCCGGAGAGATCACCCTCACTGTCACCGGCGAACTCTATCGCTGCTCGGTGGTAGGACCGAAGTAAAGACGGTCGAACCGCCATCATATCGCCCGGCAGCCACGGATCTGTCAGACCGCGTCTGCCGGGTGCCATTTTTTTGGGGCTGCGAATTCGTGATGTCTTGAATTTTATCACACCTCTTCGGCGCCGCGGCGCTTTTTGAGGTTGACGAAGCCCGAGTGACTCCTCTATCCGATGTCCCGATGAAAACACCCTGTTGCCTGCTCTTGCTCAGTGTCAGCATTTGGGCCGGCTGCGCACGCCACTACGACATCACGCTCAACAATGGCCGGGTCATCACCGCGCTCGGCAAGCCGAAGCTCAATTCCTCCCATGATGCGTTTCTTTACAAAGATGCCGAAGGCAAACCGGGAGCCGTGTCGGCGGGCAGCGTGAAGGACATCGAGCGCCGTTAATCCCCGATGACCGCGCGGCGCTTTTCCCGCCGCCGGCGGGCGACAAATTGCTCCACGTACTTGCCCAGCAGATCGGTTTCCAGATTCACCTCGGCGCCCACCTGGCGATCGCGCAGCGCGGTGACCGCGTGGGTGTGCGGGATGACCCAGACGCGGAAGCTTCTTTTCCACACCGCGGCCACGGTGAGGCTGATGCCGTCCACCGCGATCGCACCTTTGAAGACGACGTAGCGCATCACTTCCGGCGGCGCGGCGATTTCCAGCACGTGGTCCGGCCCGACCCGTTCCCACCGCCTGATTGTTCCGGTGCCATCGATGTGCCCGGTGACGAAATGCCCGTCGAGGCGCCCATTCGCGCGCAGCGCCCGTTCCAGGTTCACCCGCGAACCGGCCCGCATGAATCGCAGGTTCGTCCGTTCCCAGGTTTCACGCAGCAACTCGAACTCAACCACCTTCGGCCTCGCGCGCGGGGAGAGCCTCACCACCGTCAAGCAACAGCCGTTGACGGCGACGCTGGCGCCGATCTTCAAGCCGCGCGCGCATCGACCCGCTCGCACGGCCAGCAGCACCGCCTTCGCCGCCGGACGGAGCGACTCGACGGTGCCCGTGGCTTCAACAATGCCAGTGAACATTTTTCGGATTAGCGTGTCACCAAGTTGTCGGACCACGCCCGCGGCCAAAGCAATAACCGGATCACTCGCTGGCCTTCAACCTTCTTCGACCCGGGCCGTCAAAAACAAATCCGGTCCGAACCGCCGCCATTCGATCTCGCCCAGGCGGATCATCTCCGCCCGGCGGCGGATGCCGCCGCCGCCGACGGCTTTGATCGCATCCCGTCCGCCCAGAATTTTCGGCGCGTAAAAGAAGGCGACTCGCTGAGTCAAACCTGCGAGCAGGAAGGAAGCATTGACTTCCGCGCCGCCCTCGACCAGCAAGCTGGTCACTTTCGCGGCGCCCAGTCTTTTCAGCAGCCAGCGCGGATCAATCTTCCCCAATCGTGCCGGCGCGCGCCAGACCTGGACCCGCTTGGCCAGGGCGGCCACCCGCCGCTGCGGCGCTTCGCCACCGACGATGACGGTGGTGAGCCGGGCCGAGGCGTCGCTGACCACCCGGCTATTCAACGGCGTGCGCGCGCGCGAGTCCAGAATGATGCGGCGGAGCGGGTGAGCTTGGACGGGCCGCGCCGTCAGTCTCGGATCGTCCGCGAGCACAGTGTTCACGCCGACGAGAATCGCGTCGGCGCCGCGCCGTAATTGCATCCCGTGCGCGCGGGCTTTGCCGCCGGTGATCCACCTCGATTCGCCGCTGGCCGCGGCGATTTTCCCATCGAGTGTCATCGCCGCCTTGACGATCACGAAAGGAGTGCGATGCACGATCCAGTGATTGAACCCTTCGTTGAGGCGCGCGGCCTCGCCGGCGAGCAGGCCGTTGACTACCTCGATGCCAGCGCGTCGCAAAATGCGAAAGCCCCCGCCGGCGTGGGCCGGATTCGGATCCGTCGCGGCGACGACCACTCGTTTTATGCCAGCGGCGATGATCGCGTCGGTGCAGGGCGGCGTGCGGCCGTGAGTGGAGCACGGCTCCAGCGTCACGTAAAGCGTGGCGCCGAGCGGGCGTTGCCTTCGGCTCGCGGCATCGCGCAGCGCTTCGATCTCGGCGTGCGCTTCGCCGGCGCGGTGGTGCCAGCCCTGGCCGATGATTCGGCCGGATTTGACGATCACCGCCCCCACCTGGGGATTCGGCGAAACTCGTCCGTACCCGCGGGCCGCAAGCCGCAGCGCCAGCCGCATGTGCCGCAAATCTCGCGCGCGTTCAAGCCCCATGATCTCGCTCCCGGATTTGACTCCCGCTCGGAATCATTCCTCGATCGAAAACAAGGCCTCGGCGAATTGCTTCGCCTCGAACGGCTGCAAGTCGTCCGCCTGTTCGCCCAAGCCGATGAATTTGATCGGCAATCCCAGTTCCTTCTGGATTGCCACCACCATGCCGCCCTTGCTGGTGCCGTCCAGCTTGGTGATGACGAGGCCGGTGAGCGTTACGGCCTTGTGAAATTCGCGCGCCTGGTTCAACGCGTTCATGCCGGTGGTGGCGTCGAGCACCAATAACGTTTCGTGCGGCGCGCCGGGCAGTTTCTTATCCATCACGCGATGCACCTTTTGCAATTCCTGCATCAGGTTGTGTTTGGTGTGCAAGCGGCCGGCGGTGTCCACGAGCAGGTACTGCGCGTGCCGCGCCTGGGCGGCCACCACCGCGTCGTGCCCGACCGCGGCGGGATCGGCTTCATACGCGCCGGCGATCACCGGCACGTTCAACCGCTGGCCCCAGAGCTTGATCTGCTCGATGGCCGCCGCGCGGAAGGTGTCGCACGCCGCCAGCAAAACCGTTTCCCCGCGCGATTGAATGAGCTTCGCCAGCTTGGCGCTCGTGGTAGTCTTCCCGCTGCCATTCACGCCCACTATGGAAACCACCGTCAGGCCGGCCGGCTGCTTTCGCAAGGCCCCGTCCTTGGACGATAGGCTGTTCTCCACTTCGCGCTGCGCGATCTCAAAGAGCCGCAAGCCGCCCCGCCCCTGGGTTTCGTAGGATTGTTTGACCGCCGCCAGGATCTGGTTCGTCACCGCCACGCCCAAGTCGGCGCCCAGCAGCGCTGCTTCCAATTCTTCCAGCGTGGCGCCGGCAAGCTTCGGCGAGAGCGTGGCGATCCGCTTGAGTTCGTGGACCAGCTTGACGTGCGTTTTTTGCAGTCCTTGCCGGAATTTTTGCAACAGCCCCATGCTGGGTTAATCCGCCGTGGGGGTTTCCGTAGGCAGGGCTGAGGCAGTGGCGATCTTGAAGCCGCGCTCCACCGCTTGCGCCAGCGCCCGGTCGCGGAGCCGGGTCACCAGTTCGTACGGAACCTTGACGGTGCCGATGAGCGGCTTGCCTTTGCTCAAGCCGTGGCAATCCGAACCGCCGGTCACCAGCAGTTGATGCGCTTCGGCGAGTTGGAGATAATGCTCGGTCATCGCCGTGGAATGTTTGGTGTGAAAACATTCCAAGGCGTCCATGCCGGCCCGCGCGAGTGCGGGGATGATCTCATCGCTGCGGTTCAAGCCGGGGTGCGCCATCGCCGCAAGGCCGCCCGCTTGATGGATCAATTCGATGGCATCGGCGGCGGAGATTTTGAATTTCGGCACCCAGGCCGGCTTGCCCACTTTGAGGAAACGCTCGAATGCCTCGTCCAGACTCCCGCAGAAGCCGCCTTGCACCAGCGCGCGCGCGACGTGCGGCCGGCCGGGCGCGCCGCAATTCGCCAGCGCGAACACGGCCTCCGCTCGCAGCGGCACGTCGAGCTGATTGAGTCGCGCGGCCATCTCCTGGATGCGGCGGCGGCGCACCTCCTGGAATCTCGCCAGCGCCGCCTGCAGCTTTTGGTTTTCAATGTCGAGAAAATAGCCGAGCAGGTGTATTTCGTTGCCGTTCAGTTCCGCCGTCAGTTCGCTGGCCGGGATGAACTCAATTCCCGCCACTTGGCAGGCGGCGGCCATTCGCGGACAGCCTTCCATGGTATCGTGGTCGGTGAGCGCCACCGCCGCCAGACCGCAACGCTGGGCTTCGGCCGTCAACGCCTCCGGCGTATAGGTTCCGTCCGAAAAGATCGTGTGCAGGTGCAGATCGGCGAACACAGGTTAGAAGGCGGGGTGCGGCGGGGGCAGCGGGACGCGTCTGGCGCCCGTTCCCTCGTTTGCAATCTTCGACCCGTTGACCGGCTTCGGGCGCTCCACTTTGGGTTCTGGACTCATTTCACAATGCGCGCCGGGCGCAGAAGTTCGCTCTTCACCTTGTCGAGGATGCCATTGACGAATTTGCCGCTGTCCTGCGTGGAGAACTTCTTCGCGATATCGACGGCTTCGTTGATGCTTACCACTGGCGGGATGTCGTCGCGGTGCAGCATCTCGTAGATCGCCAGGCGGAGAACGTTGCGGTCCACGGCCGCCATGCGGTGGAGGTCCCAGTTCTGGGCGTGCTTCTTGATGATCGCGTCGGCCTCGTCCCGGTGCTCGAGCGCCCCGCGAATCATCGGCTCGGCAAATAGCCGCACGGCCGCTTCCTCCGCCGACGGCGGCGGCAATTGAAGCTTCTGGCCCCAGCGGGCGGCGCCTTTCTCTTCGGCGATCGCCGCCGCGCGCTGCGAATCCCAGAACTGATCCAGCGCCTGGTCCAGGTCCTCCGGCGGATTCAGGTCGTGCTGGAACAGGAATTGGACGGCTCGTTCACGCGCCTCTCGTCGTTTGCCCATGAAAGCAGGATGAGCCAGAACGCGCGCGCGCGAAAGGCAAATTATTCGGCCGCGCGCAAATGGTCCTGGAACAATCCAAGCGCGAGTCACTTCACTACCCGAAGCCCAGCCGTTGAACCGAACCAGTCCTCACGCCGCGATCTTCACGCTGCCCACGAAGACGGCGCCTTCCTCGATCGCCAGGCCGGTCGCCTCGATCCGGCCAAAAAATCGGGCGGTGGCTTTCAGCGTCACCGTTTGCTCGGCGCGCAGATTGGCCACCAGTTCGCCGCCGATCTCGGCGGACACGACCGGAATGGTCTGGCGCCAATGAAAACGGCTGCCCACCGGGACAATCAACCGCGCGGTCGTAAAGTCCCCCTTGATCTCCGCCCCCGCATGGATTTCCAGGGAGCGCTCGGCCGTCAACTTGCCGAGCAGCCGGCCCTTGAGGATGACTTCGCCGGCAATCGTGTCCGTGTTGAAGAGAAAGCCGGCGGTTTCGATCAGGAAGCGGCCTTTGGTCCGGAAGTTTTTGGAGACGGCGTTGGTGATGTGGTAGTCCCGCAGGTCCACGTGGCTGCTGCATCGCTTGCACATGGTGGACTGGGCCGAGAGCGGCACTTCCAGCTCCGCCGCGCATTTGAAACAGGCGATGCGTCTGGTTTCGCGCGGCGACGGCTGCGGCCGCGCGGCGGGACGCAGGACCTCCTGGACGCGAAAGTGCTGGTGGCACTGCTTGCAAACGGAGGAGTAGGCGCTCGCCGGTTCGGGTTGGGTGTGCCCGCACTTCGGACACGTTACAGGCACCTTGCCCTGCTTCATCGCTGGCCTTTGGCGGACCCCTCGCGGCGCCAGCGGCCGTTTAGCGTCCGCCTGCTTTGGCCGGTTCGCCGATCTTGGGGGCTTCAAGCGGTCGCGGTGGCGTGGAAGGAGCCACTTTGTTGGGATTCACCTCGGTCTTGCCGACAAAGGTCACCCCTTCCTCTATGGCCAATTTCGTGGCGCGAATGTCGCCGAACACTTCGGCCTTCGATTTGATCTCGATTTTGTCCTTGGCGGCAATGTTGCCGTTGATCTTGCCGCGGATGACGATCGTGTTGACGTTGACGTTTCCGTGCACGACCCCGGTTTCACCGAGGATCAGCGTCCCGTCGGAATTGACTTCGCCTTCCATTTTTCCTTCCAGCGTTAATTCGCCGGAAAACCTGAGGTTGCCTTTGATCTCCACGTCCGCGGTCAACGCATTTTTCGATGGGGTGCCTGTTATATTCATAATTGCTCCGGAATTTTTGACATCTTGTTATCCGCTGGGGGCGCGGATGTCAACGTGAATATGCGCGTAAATATACCCGGCTCGGACCCGTCGCGCCGGGCGCGGCCCGCTGGATTGTCCTTTACTGCGGCCGTGCCCCCGGCCTACGGTGGGCCGATCGCTCCGCAAAGATGATGGCTGACCAAACGCGCACCGCTTATGATGAGGTTTTATACCCCAGCTACACCCACAACCAGACGCATCCCGACCGGCTGGCCACGATTGCCACGCTTTTTGGCCTGAAGCCCGCGCCGCTGGAGCGCTGCCGCGTGCTGGAACTGGGCTGCGGCAACGGCAGCAACCTTGTCCCGATGGCCTATGGGCTGCCCGGCAGCGAATTCGTCGGCATCGACCTGGCCGCCCGGCCGGTCGCCAAAGGCCGGGAGATGGCGGCCGCGCTGGGGCTGAGCAACGTCACCCTGCGGCAGGGCAGCATTCTTGAGGTTTCTTCCGCCTTCGGATTGTTCGATTACGTCATCGCCCACGGCGTTTATTCCTGGGTGCCTCCCAACGTGAGCGAAAAGGTCCTGGAGATTTGCCGCGCGAACCTCGCCCCCAGCGGCGTCGCGTTCGTCAGCTATAATGTTTATCCGGGGAATCATCTCCGCCACATGCTGCGCGAAATGATGCTCTTCCACGTCCGCGGCTTTGAAAGCCCCGCCGAACGCGTCAAACAGGCCATCGCGTTGATTCGATTCCTGGCCGAGTCCAAACTCGAGGCCGACCCTTACCGGCTCTTCCTCAAGGACGAACTGGAAAAACTCCTCACGCACGAAGAGGGCCACCTCTATCATGATGAATTGGCGGAGTTCAACGCGCCGTTATATTTCCACGAATTCATCGCGCAAGCCGCGCAACATGAACTGCAGTATCTGGGCGAGGCCGATTACTTCGAAATGCTCGACGACCTTTTTCCGTCGCCGGTTTCCCAGACGCTGCGCCAACTGGGCGGCAACCGGATTCTGCGCGAGCAATACCTTGATTTCCTCAAATGCCGCCGCTTCCGCCAGACCCTGCTCTGCCATAAGAATACTTCACTCAACACCACCCCGCGGCCGGCCGAAGTGGTTCGTTTTCACCTCTCTTCTTCCGCCCATCCGGTCTCCCCGAAGCCCGAGCTTCACTCCAAGGCGATCGAGCGCTTCGAAAGCGTGCGCGGGGCGAAAATGGAAACCGATTTCCCGCTGGCCAAAGCGGCGATGGTGATCCTCGGAGAAATCTGGCCGCAGCCACTCCATTTTTCCGAGTTGCTCGCCCGCGCCCGCGCCCGGCTGGGCGACCCGCCCGCGCTGACCGACCATTCGCTGGACGAGCAGACCCAGCAGTTCTGCGCCCTGCTTCTGCAAACGTACGGCGCCGGCCTGGTCGAGTTGCACCTCCACGCGCCCCATTACGCGCAAACCGCCGGCGAACGTCCGGTCGCCAGTCCGGTCGCGCGCTGGCAGATCCGCCAAGGCGATTTCGTGACGACGCTCCGGCACTTGAGTGTCCAGGTCGAGGACGAACTGGGCCGCCAACTCCTCACCCTGCTCGACGGCACGCGGGATCGCGCCGCGCTGCTCCGGGAACTGACGGCCTTCCTCGAATCCCGCGGCGCGTTGGCCGTGTCAGACAACCCGGCGGCGGCCGGCGCGGAATCGACCCGCCAGAAGCTCGCCGAGGAGCTTGAAAAAAACCTGGCCAAACTGGCCCGGCTGGCGTTGCTCATTGCGTGACCGTCCCGCGCGCCGCGCCGGCATCACTCTTTCAAGACCAAATAGCCCCGTTCAATGAGCAAGGCCACCAACCGGGCGAAATCGCTCAATCCGAAATCGGCCGGCGCCTCGTCCGCCGCGTGCGCGGCCCGGTGAAGTTCCGCCGGCGTGCGCGCTCCATCGAAGCGGGCGATCAGGGGAATCACCCAGGAATCAATTCGCATCGCCGTCGCAAATGGCTGGTCGGTCTCCAGCAGGAACGACGCGGGCACCAACTCACCCTCCTGGACCAGGTGCGTGACCTGCAAACGCAGGGCCGGCGAGAGACTGGGCCTGGCGCCGCACAACCATCCTGGCGCGTCCGCGCGGCCCATCCGGCGGTGCCAGCCGAGCAGCCAGTCGAAACTTTCCCCGTCGGTCTGCGTGCTCAGCCTGGACCGCCCCGTCCAGGGTTGGCCCTCCTTCGCCGCGCGCCGGTGGATCGCGAGCGCGCCATAGACACATCGAATCGTCCCCAGACTTTTGAACACCTCCATCAGTCGCCCGCCGCTCGCCGATTCGATCCCCTTCGCCCGTTTCATGATGTCCTCCACCACTTGCTCCGGCGATTTTTCATCGCCCAACCCGAAGAGGATGTCGAAATCCTCCTGCGCTCCCCCCAGCCAGACGCGGGCGCGCTCCTCGAAACGCCCCTCCGTGGTGTCGAGGCCCAGGCCAAGCGCGAAAAAGGCGCCGCCCGGGCGCAAGTGGTGCGGCAGCCCTTCAACGAGGCGGCGGATGATGGTCTCGCCGGCCGCGCCGCCGTCACGAAAAATCATCGCGTCCCCCAGCGATGGCACATACGGCGGATGGGCCACGATCCGCTCGAACGTTCGGCCGGGAACGGCGTCGTACAAGTCCCCTTGCGCGACCTCCACGTTATCGCACCGATTCAACAGCTTGTTGAAGCTGGCGAAGTGCGTTGCCCGGGGCGTGATGTCCGCGGTCACCACGCTTTTCACGTGCCGGCTGAGGGTCAAGGCGCCGATCCCGGAGCCGGCGCAAAGGTCCAGCGCGCTTTCCGCCGGGCGCTTCGAGAGGAGGCGCAGAAAACGAAGCGTGCCCGCGAAAATCGCCGGGAACACGATGTCGGGCGGCGGGATGAACGGCGATCCGTCCGGACGATGGTGCCGGTCCGACGCGATGTACAGGTTCGACACCGGATAGAGAAAAACCGGCGACGCATAAGCCTCGTGGTCGAACTCCCCGCGGCGAATCAGGTCCAGCGCGAGAAACGCGTCGAGCGTAGCCGCCTCCAACCGCCGTTCGACTTCGACGCGCGATGCCAGTTCTCCAAAGAGAAAAAGCTTGATGAACAGGGCGAGTTCCTCCGCGACCGAAGCAAAATCTATTTCCTCCCGTTTCGCCGACCCGAGGGTGGACAGCTCGGTAATCTTCAGCGTTCGGCAAATCCCGGCCTCTTCAAAACCCGCCGCTCGCAACGCCGTTTCGACCCGTCGGAACGCCCCCGGCGGCGCCAACCGGAGTGGAAAGTCGCTCGCTGGGACGGAAGTCATGGCTCACGGAGGCGGCGCGGCGAGCGAGAAAGCCGGGAACGAACTGATCACGGGCGCTTCAATCCCGCTAGGAGCCGGCTTGCGCCGGGCTGGCGGAAGTTTCCTCATCCGGGCCGGTGATGACTTTCAACTGCGCCAGCGCATCCGGAGTGAGCTCGTTCATGATCTCCATGAAGTTCATTTTCACCAGCCGGCGCGCGCGCTTCAACAGCCAGGGCACCGGGCTGGCCGGTTCGCGCTGTTTGTAGAACTTGCAGATTTCGTCCAGCGCCGCCAACACGTCGTCGCGCGAGGCAATGGCCCCGCTGTAGCCCTGGCCGCTCCGGCCCGGACGCGCTGGCCCGCCATCGGTGGGTCCCGCTGCCGCGCCTTCTTCGGGCGCCAGGTCACCCGTCCCGCCCGCCAGGAAGGGCGCGATGCGGTGCTGCATTTGGTCCAGCGTGGTTTTCAATTCTTCCAAATTGGCGCCCCGGCCCGCGCCGACCGTGGCCGTCAAAAAGGCGTCAATGCCATTCACCATTTCCAACGCCTGGGCGGCGCTGTCGTGCGTGCCCTTAAGCGTTTCGGCATTCGCCTCGCGGAACGCGGCTTCGATCTGCGCGGTGTTGGGTCCTTTCTTTTCCGTTCCGGCTTCGGTTCCTTCGGCGGCGGGGACAGGGTTTTCCGCCGCCAGAACGTCTGCGAGCGTGATGCGTCCCATGCTCCGGGCGTCGCAGAGCGGGGTTTGCTGCAAACGCTCGATGAAACGGTAACCGTCGCCAAACGTCCCCAGCGGCGCGGACAAGTTGCCCAGAATGTTCATCCGCTCGGTCGGGTCGTTGTTGTCCTCCGGATCGAGCTTGGGATAAACCGCGTCCCAATAGCGTTCGAGCAAACCGCGCACGACGGCCAACCCATCGCGGAAGCTTCCCAAGCCTTCCACTTTCAGGAGGGACAGACAGAGAATCACCGCCGCCTTCAGATGTTTGGACTGGCCGAGAAGCTCCATCGACAAGCCTCTCAGTGCCTTCCAGTCCGGGTCTTCGGCGGGGCCAAACTGCGTCTCCGGTTTGCCGGCGACCAGAGTTTCGAGTTGTTGGAGCCTCGCGTCGTAACTCAGGTCCGGCCCGCAAGGTTGCCCGGCGGAGATCGGCTTGAGCAGTTCTTCGACAGAGATCATGGTTGCGGTTCCTTTATCGCCTGGTGCGCGGATTGGCAATGGATATGTTTGGCTGATTCCGCCCGCCAGTTCGCGAATGCGATCCCTGCGCGCCAGGGATTCCAGGCGCTCGGCCGTCCACCGCGGCTATGGAGCGGCCACGACACAGCGAAAACCAGCGTCTGGAGATTTGGTTTCAGGCGGGCAGCTTCGGGGGCTGGTTTCCCGCAAGGGCTTGAAGTTCTCGGTCTTGCGGCTGTTGTACGCTCCGCCTTTCAGCACCTTCTCCTGGGGCGCGGCCCCGTCCTGGCACCATTCCCAGACGTTGCCCAGCACGTCAAACAGGCCGTATTTGTTGGGCGCGTGCGTGCTGCCGACCTCGGCGGTGGATGCGAGAAAGGCGCTCCGGCTCGTCACCGCATCCTCGAAGCGCGCGTCGGCCAGGAAGTCATCCCACTGCTTTTGGGTGGGCAGCGTATAAACGGCGCCGGCTGGAGTCCTGCCGGTTTGCTTTTCCAGTTCGGTCAGCTTTCGGCAGAAGTCCCTGGCCTCGTTCCAGCTAACCGACTCCACTGGCTGCCGCGGATTTCGGTAGCGGCTGGGATTGGTCCCCATCACTTTTTCATACTCCGCCTGCGTGACTTCATATTGGCCGACCCAATAATCCCCAGGCCCGGGCAGCAGGATCATTCCCAGGCCATTGGTGAATGGCCGGCGGCCCGCGACCGGCTCAATCGCCGCATCCTGAACCCCTTTTGCCGCGGCGGCGGGCGGGGTTGCCTTGGCCACCACCACGCTCGCCTCTTCCTCTTTGCGGGTGCTGATTTCCGGACGCACTGGCGCCACCGTGGCAGTGGCCCTGGGTATCTCCGGTGCCGGGCGAATGGCCGGTGGGTTTGGTTCGCGAGGGGGCGTCGGCTGAGGCGGAGGCTCGGCTTTTGTCTGGCCTTGGCCGACACGGTCGGCTCCCGCAATCGGCTTCGCTTCCGGAGCCAGGGGCTTGGCCTCAGGCGCAGCGGCTTCCGCCGTGGCCTTCTCGTCGTTGCTGATTTTGGTTGAATCGCCCGCCCTCGCCTGTGTGCCCGAAACCGGTTGGACCGGCGTGGAAACGGAGGCAACTCGCGATTTGATGGGAACGATAAACATCGCGGCCGCGGCGGCCAGCAAAAGCAACACGCCTCCGGCGACGAACCATTTTAAGAATCTCGGCTTGTTCGAGCCGGTGGCCGTGGCCGGCCGGGTTGGCGCCGGGGCGCTGACCGGCGTGCGCGGGTTCCGCCCGCTCTGGAAGCTAGCCAGGAATTGCCTGGCCTGCTCGCGGAATCCTGCCTCCAGGTTGTAGGGGACTTCGCTGACCAGGGGGAGCGCCTTGAGCTTGGCCCGCAAACAGAAAAATTCGTGCGGGGTCGGCTCGCCAACGGTGACATCGACCCACGATTCCTCCAGCGGCACGGTCAGCAGGAGAGGGGCGGCCGGGTCGATCTGCGAGACGAAGAATTCCGTCCAGAGCAAAATGGATTGCTCGGCGGCGCGCGCGCATTTGGGCACGCGGACTTGTTGTGGCCGCAGCGCCGAGACATCCCCTTTGCCGCTGAAACGCCCTGCGGCAAAGGCGGACATCTGGCTTTGCATCTGGTAAAGAATCCGGAACCAGCCTTCCTGCTGTGGACCAAGCTCGGCCGACGAAACAAACTCGTTGCGCGCCTCCACCCCCACCGAAGCGTCCGTCGTGCTGGTGCCCATTTTGGCTACCGCGCCCCGCAGTTCATTGCGGGATCGGTCGAGGATCGCGCGCACGTCGGCCGCCGATTTGGTCAGCAGACACGCTTGCTCGATGGCTTCGAGCCGCGGCAGCACCAGGTTCAAGGCCCAGGGGAGCGGCACGCCGGCGCAGTGCGCGCACACCACCATCGGGTACCGTGTCCGGCCCTTGCCGTCACTCGAAGACCACATGCGGCCGATGAGAAATTGTCCGGCCCGCTGCCAAAGGAACAGATGCGCGAAGGCCGGGATTTGCTGGCCGGCGTCGAGTTTTTCCCACGCGCCGGCATCGATCTGCCCGCCGATTCCTTGCACGTAGAGCAGCGTTTTGGCCTGGATGAGGCTCTCGGTTTCCAGCCCCAAGTCCTCCACGTGGTCGTCCCAGCCCGGGTGCTTGCCAAACGCGCCCAGGAAGATCCGGTGCCCCGAGGTCGTCCCCAGCTTCCGAATATCTTCGAGCAGAAATTTTTTGTAGAAGTCGCTCATATCCCGCGGGCCGGACGGCCGCCGCCGTTCAATTGGGCGGCCAATCCTCCAGTTTAGGAAACGGTCGGTCGAATTCCAACTTCAAAGGAATGGCGCCGCGGCCATCTTCCTCTTTCAAGGGCAAGTGGATCGTCCAAAACCTCCGATCTACCGGCGCAACGCGCGTCTGCAAGAGCAACGCCAGCGCGCCCCATTCGCCCACGGGGTACAAAGAAGTCTTGGGGTTGGGCGCGTTTACGTTCTGGATCAGCTTGAGCGTCAAAGTCGCGTCCATGCGTGGTGCTCCCATCTTTTGATCTCCCTGGCTGGAGTACCGGATCGCGTCCTTAGCGGCGCCTGCGCAGATCAGCGCCACGTCCCGCCATGAGTCGGGCAATTTGTCCGTCGCGGCGCCGTTCGCCTCGCTTTTCATCAGGCTGATCGTGCAGTCTCCCGGGATCGGTTCTCGGCCGAGGATCGCTTCCGCCATCAGGATTAGGTTGGTGGCGCGCACGGCGAATTTAAGCCAGGCGTCATTGCCGCCAGCGAAGGTCGTTGGCGCGTCCGAGCGTTGGAAATCCTGATTCATATAGATCAATTGTTTTTCCGCCTCCTTGAGCTTCTCCAGCGTGAGGATCGAGCTTCGGGCTTTGACCAGCGGAAAGCCCAGCGGTTCTCCAAGTTTTTTGTTGGCTTCCTGGCGGTAGGCGTCGAAGAAGGCCTCGTGCTGCTTCGCCTCCGCGTGTTTCAACAGAAAGTCGCAAACCGACGCGAACTCCGCTTTGAGTTGGCCGCCGTAGCTGTTCCTCCGGTTCTTCAGCGGCTCGAGCCGGTTCGTGACAAACTGCGTCCAGGGGCTGGGGTTGACGCCGATCAGCTCGACGCTTTGGAAGATTTGCTCCTCCTCCAGTTTCTTGAGCTGCTTGTACCATCCACCGCGCTCCGCGTAACCCGGATCGGCCAGATAGACCTCGTCCAATCTTTTGAGATTCTCCAAATCGGCAGCGACGGCGCGCTGCACCCGCTCGGTGATATCCGCCTGGGCCACATCGAGGCGTCGGCGGATGTCGTTAAAGAGCGTTTGGTCCTTCTCCGCGCACTGGGCGCGGGCCTTATCGGCCGCCGACCGCACCTTGAGTAACTCACCCGCGGAGCTGGCGGTGATCCGTTCCCAGAATTTCTTGGAAGCATTGGTCAGGGAGATCCCGCCCTGAAAAACGTTCGCATCCTTCGCCTTCGCCAGCAGCGCATCCAGGGAGTCCTTGGTGGCGCTCAACAACGGCAGGTAATTCGCGACCGCCCGATTGTCTTTCAGGTTCGCGGCTTTGACCAAGGCATCTTCGCTGATTTGAAACGAAGTCAGCAACCCGGCGATGTTCGTCACCAGGTTCCACTCGTTGAAGCGGCTCTGGATCTGGACGTTCACGTTGGCACTTTTCAGAATCGAGTCCAGCGCCGCCCGCAGCGGCGCGTTGTTCGACAGGGTGTTGGTCGGTCCAACCGCGCCGGACAGCCCGGCCGGCGGCCATTTCCCCCGCCCCTCGCTATTCTCCGAATAAGTCCAAATCATGGTCGGCACCAGGTTGGTGTCGAGCGGGGCGCCCGGCGCGACGTAGTTCAGGAGCGAAGAAAGAAAAGTGCGCGCCAGGTCCGCGTCCACTTCTCCCTTGTTCGCCCCCTGGTTGCGGCTCAAAACGTCCCCTTCCAGGCGGACCAGGGTGGCCAGCGCTTCGGCTTGCCCCGATTGCGGCGAAGCGTCGCCGGTCAGCGCGCTGGTCATTTTTTGGCGGCTCGCCTCGACCAACGGTTTGATCACACCGCCTTCAAACACCACGCGCTGGGCCTGCTTGCTGTCGCGGCTGTAGGTTCGGGCCAAGCCGGGCACTAACCAACTGCGCGGCATATCCCGGCTCGCCATCTCACGGAGCTTCGCGTGGTATCGGCCAACGGACATTCGTTCGCCCGCCACGTCGATCGGCGGATTGGTCGCGTAGTAGGCATAAGTGCCAGCGGCATTCACCGGGATTATGGATTGCTTCCAGGTTTTGTTGTCCCACCAATCGGTCGCGACCACCCAGCTATCGCTTTGCCGTTTGACCTTCCGGTCGAGGTCCTTCGTGCCATACCACGCCAGCACCAGGAAAAGCAGCAGCGCCAGACCCGCACAGCCGTACAAGGCGATCTGCTGGCCGCGCAACATGCGGGCGGTGTTGCTGGAACGGGTGACCAGCCCCCGTTCCCGGAAAACCTTTTCGATGAACAGGTCGCGCAGGAAGTAAGCCCGCTCGCGCTCCCAAACCTTCCCCTCCGGCAAATCGTCCACCGGCACGCCGATCGCCTCGGCCAGGTCCTCGTCGAGGGCGGCGCCTTCGCGCATGGAGGAGGAAAAATAAATGCCGCGCAAGAACAGCGGTTTGGCCGACCATTCCCCCGCGATGAAGATGGTTTCCAGATACCGGCGCAGCCGCGGCGCCAGCAGCGCGAGGCTGTGCGGCAGCGCATAGAGGGAATCGACTTCATCGGTCCGCCGCCCGTTCGGGTTTTCCGGCACGGGATCGCGCATCAGGCCCAACCGTCGTTTGCGCAGCCGTTGGGCGACCTGGTTCAAATGCTGGTCCACCAGGTTCGGACGGAACGGCTCGTCGAGCGGCGCCGGGTTCGACCAGCCCATCATCTGGTGCTGCAGTTGCGGATCGGTCAGCCCGTCGAAAAACTCGCGAAAACCGTTCACCTTGTCGCATTTGGTGACGATGACGAAGACCGGGAAACGCACGTCCAGGACGCGTTGAATCACGTCGAGTTGCTGGGCGATCTTGCCGGCCTTCTTCTGAATGTCATCCGCGGAGTCTTTAATCAGGCTATCCGAAGGAATCACCAGGAACAGGCCGTTGACCGGGCAGTTGGGCCGATTTTTTTTCAGCAGCGTCAGGAATTCCTTCCACTCGCTGGTCTCGCCCGGTTTGACTTCCTCGAACATGAGCCGCCCGGCGGTGTCGAGCAGCACGGCATGGTTCGTGAACCACCAGTTCATGTTGATGGTGCCGCCGACGCCCTGAAATTCATCCTGCATGCCGGGAGGAAATCCCACGTTACTGTGGCGAATGGCCTCGGTCTTGCCGGAGCCGGGTTCGCCCACGATCGCGTACCACGGCAGCTTGTAGAGGTCCTTGCCCCGCGAACGATATTCGCGGACGCCTTGCTCAAATTTCTTCCGGAGGTCGTCCAGGCGCGCCCGCTGGCCGGGGTCGCTGATCCCGCGCGGCGAAGCCGAAGTGTGCTGCGCCAGTTCGCCGCCCAGGCGGGCGTTTCGTTTTTTGCGCCGCCACGCGGCGACCAGGAAATAACCGCCCACCAACAGCGCCAGCAACAGCACCAGGGCCAGCAGAAAGATCCATTTGCCGGAACTCAAAAAGACCCCCATCGCCACCAGGCCCCCGGCGGCGACGCCGCCGGTGGTCCATTTTACGGGTTCCGGCAGATTTGAAAATTGTTCCATAGCTGAATCGGGTGTTATTTTTTCGCCGACAGGTCCTGATGGATAATGCTGTCAAGCGACCTGGATAGATTCCGCGAGGCGGCGCGATACATCCAGAGGTAACTGATGAGCACTGCCAGCGTGAAGCAGAGGAAGAGGATGCCCACGAAGGCCAGCCTGCTGCCCGGCGGCTGAACCAGGTTGCGCGTATCGACCCCTTCGTAAGTTTCCGGGCAGATCCGCGCCGATTGGTCCGTCTCGACCAGGTGGCGGATGCGCGGCGCGACGGTGAGCATCGTCTTTCGCAAATATTCCGGCTGGCGAAAATAGACCCCGGCGAAGCCCAGGCCAATGCAGGTGTAATAAACCGCCAGCCGTTCGGAGGCTTCCTCGCCGGAATCCTTCATGGTTTCTTCGAGCAGATCGAAGAATTTTTCGTCGCCGGCCAGTTCGTTGCGGTCATAAGCCAGGCGATTCTGATTCCACTGCGCCGCAAAGCTGAGCGTGCCCTCGGCAATCATGGAATCCACGAAGAAGAGCAACGGCAGTTCCATCTTTTTGACCTGGCCGGCCAGCCGGATCTCGCTGCCGCCCTTCTGCGTGAAATCCTCGAACAACGCCTTCACCTCGGAGCGCACGACCGCGTAATCGAGGCTGGCCGCCTTGGGCGCGGCGGCCGTTTTCGAGAAAAACGCGGTCTCTCCCGACGTGACCGCGCCACCCGATTTCCGGGCGAGGCGGTTGAGACGGCAGACGTATTGGAAGATCGGTTCAGTCAGTTCGAGCAGCGTCATCAGGGGTTAGTCTCCTTTCCGGGCGGAAGCGTTGGGCACGGTCATGTACAAAGTGAAACTGGTGCCCGACCAATCCAGGTCACTGCCGGTCCAGCGCACGGCCGCGGACTTCTCCAACTGGACCTGCTGCCACATGCGCGCGCTGGCCGCGCGGTCCAGGCGGAAATAATGCAGGTCGCTGGCGGCCGGCAGTTCGAGCGGCGGATGCCGCTCCTCCTTCAATTCAATGCCGCGGATGGCGCGCGTGACCAGACTGAGCGGCATGAGTTTGAACTTATCCCCGTCCTCGACGTAACGGCCCAGCAACGTCGGATCGAGCTTGGTCTTGATGCCCAGGAAATAGGCGTTGGGCTGGGTAAAATGGTCGTCGGCCAGCGCCGCCATCAAGGCCCCATTGACTTCGTTGAACGCCAGCTTAAGAAAGCTCGGCGCCACGGCCCCGCGCAGGTACGAGCGAATCCGGGTCGAGAGTTCCTTGAAACACAGAAACGGATTCTCGTGATCGTAAGGCGCGCAGTCAAATTCGTCGCGATCCGGGTGCAGGGCCGCCAGCTCGCCCAGCAATTCGCGCAGCTCCAGATACAGCGCGAAGGGGGTGACGACCGGAGCGAGGACAATCGAGGGCAGCCGCGCGCTGAAACGGTTGAGGGTGCGCAGGCGCATCACCTGCTCGAATTGCACCCCGCGCATCGTGTCGATGCTGAATCCGCCGCGCGACACCTGCACGACCAGTTCCTTGCGGCTGGCTTCGACCTGCGCCACCAGATCGCGCACCAGTTCGCGCAAAGTCGGCGAACCGCTCAACACCAGGCAGGGCGGCACATATTCCGGCTCTTCCTTGGGCACGCCGACGTCTTCGCCCGTCGCGCGCACGATGCGCAGCAGCGGCAGCACCTCCAGGTCCGACATGTCCTCCTGCTCGAAGAGCAGCCGCGCGTTGAGCTTGCGGACTTGGATCGGTTTCGGATTCTCGCCGGTATTTTCGTCGGCGCACTCGATTTCGCCGACGCGATAAATGAGTTTCACGCGGGCATCGCCGCTCTGCGCCGGGCTTAAGGTGTTCGCCCGCATGTTTTGCCAGAGCGGAACCCCCAGCGCCACTCGAAAACTTCCCGATCCCTTGGAAAACGCCTGCTTGATATCGAGGGAGGGCAGTTCCGCGTTCTCCGGAAAATTCACTTCTAATCCGCTCGGCATGATCGCGCGCAGCCGCTCGAAGCGAATCCGCATGTTTTCCAATTCGTCCCGCGAGACCCGCGCCTCGACCACGCCGTAGGGGTACGGCCAGGCCAGCCGCCGCTCGGCGGCGATCTCGTCCCGGAGACTTTTTTGCATCCGCTGCAAATGGTGCGGCTGCAGAAACAACCCCTCTTGCCAATGGATTTGTAAGGACATGCTCGGGGTTAGCCGGCGGCGCGGCCGATGATGAGGTTTTCCGCGGTTTTGGCGATGGTCTCTTGGATTTCGTTTTCGATGGCCGGCTCCGTGCCGTGCTCCCGGTAAAGCTGCTCGTACTTGCGCCAGCAGGTTTGCTCGAGTCCGACCCAAACGGTCTTTTCCATCTCCGCGAGGATTTTAATCTCCTCCGGCGCAAAACGCGCGACGTGTTTCTTCGCATAGCTCGATCCGGCCCGACCCACCGCGCCAATCAGCCCGGCGATCAAACGGCGCGTGCGCTCCAGCACCTGGACCATCTGCTGCGTGGAGACCTCCGGGTCGCCGCTCAAATACGGTCCCGCGAGCCGGGCGATGTCGGCCTCTTTCCGAATGTTGGTGCGCGGCGCGATCTGTTTCCAGAGCGCCCAGACCAACTGGTCGAGCGCGAGCACCAAATCGCACATCGCGGCCAGCAGTTTGATGGCCCGCTCGGCACTGAGCGTTTGACTGGCCGCGAGGCCCAGCTTTTTCTGGATCTCGGGCGAAAGACTCAGGGCCGCGCCGGCCGGCGGTTTGCCGCCCAGTCCGGCCTGTTGCAGTTTTTTCGCGTAGCCTTCGCGCGCTTCCGGCGCCAGGCCGGGGGCCAACTCAATGAGCCGGGCGAGGAGGCCTTCGGGCGTCTCCGGGGCGGCGGCGGCTTTGGGATCGCCCAATGGCGCGGGCGGGCCTGCCTGCCAGGCGGGAAATCGTTCCGCCAAGGCGCCGAGATAACTCTTGCGTTTGCTGGGGACCACTGCTTTGAGGGCGCGGTCGATCTCTTCGGCAATGTAATTCTGGCGGGTGGCGGGGGAGTCATCCGCGAAGTTCGTTTGAATCAAACGCAGGCGCGAAGCCAAACCACTCGCCCAAAGCGACTCCTCCGAAAGATACGATTCCATAACCAAAGCTCAGCGCGGCCGGCGGTCGGCGTTGAAGCTCGTGCCGGGCCAAATCGGAAGGAGGACAGGCTGGCTATGGTCGATGATATTCAACGCGCGCTCAAACGCCATGTACTTCAATAAAACGGGCGCCGAAAGTCAACAGGTAATGACACGAAGATCAGGAAAGCGTCGAAGTGGCGCGCCGCCGGCGGGATCCGACGCAATCGCCAATCCGCGCCGGGGCCCTTGTCGAGGCCCGCCCATCGGCGATCCAATCCGGGTCCGGTTGTCCGCCGCCAGAAGGGGCCGTGCCCGGGGCGGTGGTTGTCAGTAACTGAGCAGAACCGAGACGTGCGCCCGCGAAGTTCGGGTGCTCAGGGAATGCTCGGTGAGTTGATATCCGTAATCCAACCGCACGGCCAGGTTCTGGCTGACCGTGAATCGAAGCCCCCCGCCCACCGAGGCAAGATCGGGCGCCGGGTCGCTTGCCTGGGGAGAGTAGATGCGCGTGGCGCCGTAATCCAGAAAGGTGAGGAATTGCAGGAAATCCGCGCCCCCCGGTGTGTTGAGCAAATTGCCCAGCCGGAGACTAGGGGTTCGCAGCTCATTGCTGATCAGCCACCCGTTATCGCCGTTTACCAGCCGCTCGTCGTATCCGCGCACGGTAGAATGGCCACCCAACCCGAGTTCCTCGCTGGGGAGCAGTTTGCGGTCGGCTAGCTGTCCCTGGAACCGGACAATCCAGGAAAAATCATACGGGAGGCGCGTGATCCGTTCGGCGTTCAGGCGGGCGTACAGATAATTAGCTGAAGACCCCGGCCGCAGGCTATTGAAATCGCTGGCGGCGTTGTTGCCCAGCAAGCCGCCCGGGCTGTAGTACGCTTCGATGCCGGCCGAGGTCTGTCCCCACTTGTCCGGGAGCAGCGCGCTGTACCCCAGCTCGAATTGATTGATATCCGCGTCGCTCGGGATGTGCGTGGTGCCGCCGAAAATAAAATCGTTGTTGGCTCGCTTGAAATCGAAGCCGGCGGAAACTTCGTGCTGGTACTTTTGGAGGCTGGGCAACGGCGCCGAATAGCGGAGGCTGCCTTGGTAGCTTTTACCCTCGGCGGTCGTCGTCGAACCAGACCCAAACTCGGCGCGGCCATCGACGTAGGATCCAAAGAGAGTCAGCGTGTGCCGCCACGGCAGCGGGATCAGGTAGCTGACGGAGTGCGCTTTGACCAGACGAAAATCGGTGTCGGTGGTGTATTGGTAATTGAGTTGGTGATCTACTCCAAAGACGTTGCCCCAGTTGAACCCGGCCAGCAAACGGTCCCGGCCGGTGAAACGGGTGCCGGTGTCTTCAAAACCGCCATACACCCGGAGGGGGAGGCGATCCTGCACCTGCAGGGCCACGTCGGATTGACCCAGTTGTTGGCCCTGTTTGAAGAGCACGTCCACCTGGCGGAATGGGTTGCGGTTCAGCCAATCCAAGTCGGCCAGCAGTTGCTTTGAATCAATATGATCGCCGGGTTTCAGCCTGACTTGTCCGCGGATCAGCCCCTCTTTGAACCAAACTTCGCCTGGGTTCTCCACGGTCAACTTCCCCACCGTTCCTTCCAGAAATACCAATTGCAGCACGGCATTTTTGGTTAAATCCTGATCGGGAAGGATCACGTCCACCAACGGCCGATCCTTGGCGCGGCAGTAAAGAATGATCTGGCGTTGCAGTCTTTTGACGGTTGCGAACCGCACCGGCCGCCCGAAGTACGGCGCCACGAGCGCCTGGAAATCCGGTCCGCTGAGCAAAGGAATACCCACCACTTTCAGCCCCTTCACCTCCGGGGCGCCCTCGACTTTTATCTCTTCCTGGGTTTTTACGATCATCAAGCCGTCGAGTGACGGCAGCAGCAACGCCTGCCCGGCGGCGTCCTCGGATTCCTCGGGCAGCGGTTTACCCGGCAACGCTGCCGCGGGGCTTTGCTTCTTCGGCACCTTTGGCGCCAACTCGGGCGGCGCGTTCGGGTCATTCTTTTGGGCTTGCGCCGCGAGGAGCCACGCCATCAGGCCCACGCCGCCGATCAGGGTCCATTTCATTTTGTGCTTTTTAGTTTTTCGGTGCCGCCGGGTGCTGACCCACTCGTTCCCTGGGTCATTCGGTGCTTGGCCTGCATCAGGAGAGGTTCGTGGGTCCAATAAGAAATCAGGCCGCAGGCTATTGCGAGCCTTGCGGACCGGAAGTCGCTCCCAAGATCGCCAGATGGCCGCCGACCCATTTGGACTGTTCCTCCAGTTTCAACTGGCTGAGGTTGAATCGCTTCTTGGGGAACGGCACTTCCAAATAGAAAGTAATGATTGAGTTGTTGCCGAACCGGTTTTTCACTTCGGCGGTGTCGATATTCCCCCCTAGCTCGATTTCGCTCAGCGAAAGCCGGGGGATCGGGATGTTGACATAGGAAATGGAGGCCAGGTCCTGGTTCAAACTCGCGACCTGGATTGTGCCGCAGTTTTCCGTTACGGAGACTGACGCGCCCGGAGGCAGAGGAAATGGAGGTTGCCAGTAGATGCCGTCCACCTTGTGCTTGCTGTCGGCGAGCGTCAATATGCTATCCGCGTCTTTGTAGCTGAAGGAGCCGGAAAACTTGGCCGCCAGAACGTTCACGTTGTTGCAGACGCTGGCGGGATTCAAATTCACCGTCGCGGCTTCCACGCTCAAGTTCGCCACTTCGATCTTTACTCCGTCGTCCTGCGACACGTTACCCAGCGTCTTGAGCGAAAGCGTGCGAAGGTCGGTTCCAGTCAGGCTGCCCAGGATAATGTTATCGCGGACCGCGATGTTGCCGGTGTAAGTGGCGCTTCCGATCCGAAGCAGTCCGGCGGTAATATTGTTCAGACTGCTTTCAGAAATCACCAGACTGGTGCTGGGACCGGCGCCCAAATCAATAGGTCGGCCAGTGGTCATGGGCTGAAGGATCGTAGTGGCCGCCGCAAAGGGCAGGCCAAACGCCAAACTATCCGCCCGGAGATCGAGGCTTCCGCCGCCTGTGATGCTTCCATGCACGTTCACGCTTCCGGACGCGGCTAGATAGCTATTACCTCCGCCTTTGTTGAATACGATCGTCATTACCGCCGTGTTGAATCGCTGGCTCGGCAGCACCCCCAGCCCCACGTCTCCATTTCCGCTCAGGTTCAATGTGCCGGCGGTCACCGTGCCTGGACCCGTCACCGCGCCGCTATTATTGATTGTCACAAAGCCCGCGAGGATGACGTCAATGTCCTTGTTTACGCTTAAAGTTCCCGTGACAGTTGTCAGGCTGGCCAGAGGTGTCGTGCCGCCCACCACACCGTTGAACGTCGTCGCCCCCGCCGTGTTCACCGTAAGCGCCTGCGCGCCGTTCACCGTTTTGGCCAGCGTGACGTTCCCCAAGGCTCCGGCGCCCGCGCTGTCCAGCACGACGTCCGCCC
>WNGL01001008.1_pt1 | contig 34182 bp, 18 predicted proteins | sample 5400591 | NCBI WGS metagenome assembly WNGL01 (sample SAMN13153377, study PRJNA577476) | soil metagenome | isolation source: 80 cm soil or saprolite under Garry oak tree replicate 1 | place: USA:California | collected 2016-06-15
CAGGCTGAACAACAGAGGCGCTCATGCAATCGCCGTGCCCACAGCCCTCTGTGTCAGCTATGTTCCCGGTCTGTACCACCGGTTTACTCCTTGGTACCCCCCCACCCATACTCTGTAAACAAGTTCTCTCTATTCATGGGCTTGCGGGATGGGTACCGCTGTAAAGTCCTCTCATTAAAGAACTTGGCTGCAGAGTCCTCTCAGGAAAGGAGTTAGCGCTCTTTTGAGGGTCAAACCCACGTCGGATTCCTTTCCATGGTGGAATTCGCCCTACCTTCATTATGGAGAAATGGAAGAATTAATCTGCAAAGCCTCATTCGATTCGCAGGGCAATGGCAGCGCTCTGGCCTCTCAAGGCGCGGCGCATTGACCTTTCCAGCGCGCTAGAGTCCTCGACTCCCTGCGCTTGCCACTCTAGTATTCTCAAATTTCTTTGTTTCAGAAGCGTAGCGTTTGGAAATTGTCTTCGCAACACTGTCGGCTACATTCTTGCTCTCTGACTCGCCACGTACTGTTGCCTTCAACTGATCGGTGACATTGAGCTGCCCCGTAGTATCCGTGATGTTCACATTGAAGGACATCTGAGTGGTACCAACGAACATTCCGACGGGGCCCATCACAGCGCGTTTCACTTGGCTCCCCTGCTTGAATGCGGAGACAGAAACGTGAATCACGTAATCTGGGCAGCTCTTCTGGTCCAAGGCTTCACCTTCACGATACACATGACCGATGCCTTCAATGCGTTGGAGGCGGTCCACAGTGTGTTCGTACAAGAGAGCTCGATAGGCCGCAGGAACTTCGGTTTGGTTCCAGGCCGGCATGGTTACGAGAACACTCCGCGGACTCATGGAATCGTTGTTGCATGTTGGGGGAGGTGTCGCTAAAGCGAGCGTGGAATTTCCGGATTGGGCAGGTGACAGTTCAGCGAAACTAGCGAGGACATGTTCGGCTTCGCGCGCGGGAAGGTAGAACACTGCCGCATGGTAGCCATCCCGCGGGTCTTTGAATTCAACGGAGAGCATGTTGACCTTGTGATGCATTACGCCCGCAGCCGCAATGCCCCCACCATTTGGGATTGCCATTCGAAGAATTCGCCCCTTCATACCCCAGAGTTCCACTCGCTCGTTTCCGCTACTCACGGCCAAGAGCGCCGGGCGAGGGATGCTGTAGGAGCCAGAGTTCCCTGAGAAGGCAAGCCCTCCAGAGTTGATGGTGAGGGTGCCCTTCTGATGCGCCTTCGTCTCGGGGAGGCCATACGCGTGTTCGACCTTCGGAGCCTTCCACTCAGCAATCGGAGGACGCGTCCCATCGAGTTGGCTACTAGTTTGGGCTTCCGCAATCCCGGCAAGACTCGGAATGCAGAAACCGGCGTGAAAGCAAAGAAGTAAGCAGATGCCGGTCAAACGGTTCATAGAGATCTCCTATAAATACGTACTAGTAGGTATTAAATATGAGAGAATGTGATCTGTCAACCGACTTTTGGAGAAACACTTGCGACTCAATGATCCGTTCCTTAGAAAATGCAACCGTCGTGAAAGCTTCGATCTTGATGTGGTGTTCTCGCGATGATCACTCCCGATTTGTTGAAGGAGATGAGCCTTTTTGCTTCCTTGGCAGAAGAGGACCTGGCGCGATTGTCCCAAGCGGCGGCTGACGTGAGTCTTGAATCGAACGAGTGGCTGGTCCGCGAAGGCGAGAGACTGAACTTCTTTGTAATTCTTGAAGGAGGGATCGAATTGAGCAAGGAAGTTCTGGGCCGGCACCAGGTACTGGCTCGATTTGTTCCAGGCGACTTCTTCGGTGAGGTCTCAGCACTTTTCGGCGTCCCCTCGCTATCTTCGTTGCGCGCCACATCGAGATGCCGGCTGGCCCAGTTTGGAGTACAGCAGCTTCAGGAACTGGTCCAAGGCTCCACCGCTTGTGGCGCAATCATCCTCAAGACGCTGAAAGAGCGCCTTGCCGAGAGCGGGAAGTATGCGCTTGGATTACCTTCAGCTCGTGTTCAGGTAATTGGGTCTCAGCTCGAAACCGATCTCAGTGACATTCGCACATTTCTGCGACTGAACCGAATCGCTTACGATTGGATTGACCGCGAGCGCCAACCCGACCGCATTCCCACCTGTGTTTCTTCGAGTCACGATGGCCCTGCAGTGGTCGTCGATGGCATTTGCTGCCTGGGACATCCTCCGACAGTAAGAGAGGTCGCTGAGAAGCTCGGGATCGGTACCCGGCCGAGCAAAGGCGATTATGACGTTGTGATAATCGGCGGAGGACCCGCGGGCCTTGCTGCTGCGGTCTACGGAGCATCTGAGGGTCTCTCTGTCCTTCTCGTCGAGCGGAATGCCGCAGGCGGCCAAGCTGGAACCTCGTCACGTATCGAGAATTATCTTGGCTTCTCCAACGGCATCTCCGGTGATGATCTGAGCGAACAGGCGCTCAAGCAGGCCAGGCGTTTTGGCGCCGAGATGGTCCTGACACGAAAGGTGACGGCGATTTTTCCACTTCCGAGAGATGGGTATCGAATCGAAGTAGATGGCGGGCAGCACCTCAACACCAAGACCGTCGTTCTAACGACGGGTGTGGATTGGCGCATTCTGGAAGCCGAGGGGCTGCATCGTTTGATAGGCAAAGGGGTGTTCTATGGGACCGCTGGCGCTGAGACATGCAATGTGATTGGGAAAGACGTCTTCCTGGTTGGCGGTGGCAACTCCGCTGGACAGGCTGCGGTTTTCTTCGCCAACTACGCCCGGTCAGTGACATTGCTCGCGCGAGGCGACAGTATAGAGGACAGCATGTCGCAATACTTAGTGCAGCAGATTGCAGGCAAGCCAAACATCAGCGTGGAGACTCGAACCCAGGTCGTCTCAGTTGCTGGAGAGCATCGCCTCGAATCGATCTGCACGAGCCACCAGAATCAGGGAATAGTTCGTCGAGACGCAGACGTACTCTGTGTGATGATCGGAGCCAATGCCGCAACCAAGTGGCTCCCCGAGGCGCTCCAGCGTGACGAGAGAGGCTTTGTCCGGACAGGTCGAGACATTACAGACTTGAGCAAATGGCAGGCAAGACGTCTTCCTTACCACCTCGAAACAAATTTTCCAGGCATCTTCTGTGCCGGTGACGTTCGACACGGCTCGATCAAGCGCGTCTCTAGCGCCGTGGGAGAGGGCAGTATGGCTATTGCTTTCATTCACCAGTACCTGACGCTCCAAAGGGAAAGCGAATACATACTCGAAAAGGTGAAGGAATAGTCTCCAATTTCAATCGGGACGATCCCCGTCTTCAAGGATAGGGATTGCGGGGAAATAATATGCAAAAGTCCGGACGGGGAATTGGCGAGGATGATGAAGTGACTGAGAAGGGTCACCGCTGGGCGGTTCACAGGCGTTTTGGAGGGAGTAAGTTTGGTGGGCTAGCCAGAGAGCGCCACCATTCAATGAACGACAGAGGCCTTTGTTTGCGGAAGTAAATCCAATACTAAACGTGCTGCATTGCAGCGCTGCTGCCGTTTGGCTGCAACTCGTGCGTCGCCGCCGCGAGATCGCCGCTAGTAACAGCACCAATATTGAATACCCCGTTGCTCGGCAAAAAGACACGGAAGGTCGTGATCGACCCAGTTTCATGGCGGTAGCTCCGAAATGCAATGTTTCCGTCGTATTTCTGTGCGATACCTTTGCTGATCCAGAGACCGAGTCCTGTACCCTTAGTGGACTTTGTGCTGAAGAACGGCTCGAAAAGCTTTTTCGCATCTTGGGGTTGGATTCCAACGCCCGTGTCAGTAATGCGAATGGAGATACCGCGACGTAGGGTAGCCCAATCAATTCCCTCGCGAGTGGATAGCCGTAAGGTTCCACCATGCGGCATTGCCTGAATTGCATTTCCGATCAGATTCAGGAATATCTGTCGCAGCTCAACCGGGAATCCATGGACCGCACAAGAGGTGCAATATCTTTTCTGGACAGTGACGTGGCTTGCTTGAAGTCCGCGCTCCTGGAGTCCAATGACATCATCCAGCAATTCGGTGACGGATACGGCGATCGGAGTTTTCGATTCGCGGTAGAAACTCAATGTCTGCCTCGTGATATGGGAAACACGCTGCAACTCTTGTTCAGCAAGAATGGCGACGTGCCGTGCTTCATCATCCAACGAGGGGTGATTGCGAAGCAGATAGAAGAGATTGGTGATTGCCGCAAGAGGATTATTAATTTCATGCGCGATGATACCCGCAACTCGCCCCATCGCAGCAAGCTTTTCAGTCTCTCGCAGAGCTTCTTCAGCCTGAGACTGGGCGGTGATGTCGCGGTTCACTTCCAAAACCGCGTCTCCTTCATGGTTCATTGTCTTGTGGCACGCAACAATGATTTCTGCACCGTCTCTGGTTCTCTGAAGAAGGTTGCCCAGCCAGGTCTTCCTATCGCGTAAGGCGGCCTCTATGGCTTCCCTTGAGATCGGAAAGACAGTTCGCAAGATGTTGTGAGCATCCTTGCCGAGCACATCTTCGCGCCGCCAGCCGTATAGTTGCTCCGCACCCGCATTCCAGAATCTGATCGCACCACTGACATCCCGCACCATAATGGCTTCGGATGCGAGGTCAAGCAAGTCCGCTCGCGTGCGGAATTGTTCTTCGCTTAGCCTCAGTTCTTCGGTTCGTTCCGCAACCCGCCGTTCGAGTTCGTTGTTCAATAGCTCCAGCATGCGCGTCTTTCGGTGCAATTCAACAAAGATACTGATCTTTGCCCGCAAGACCTCGGGGATGACGGGTACTGAGATGTAATCGACGGCGCCGCTGCGATACCCCTGAATCTTATCGGAGTCCGTGAGATGAACACCTGAGATGAAGATGATAGCCGTCTTCTGAAATCGCGGATGCTGCCGGATCACGTCAGCCAGTTCGAAGCCATCGAGGTCCGGCATACTTACATCCATGAGGACCACGGCAATATCCGTCTTCAAAAGGATACTCAACGCCTCGCTCGCGGAGGTCGCTTTGATGAGATTCTCGCCGAGCCCGGCAAGAATAACTTCATAGCTCAGTAGTTTGGCCGGCTGATCATCGACCATTAAAATACTTACTTTTGAGTCTGGCTTCATCTATGCCCCTCTCAAGACCTCTGCGAATTTCGCCTAGCGGTGGAGCCACATGCGCAATGCAGAAAGCAACTGCTCAGTGTTAACAGGCTTGGCTAAATATTCCGAGGCACCGGCCTCGAGACATCTCTCGCGGTCGCCTTTCATCGCTTTCGCAGTCAATGCAATGATGGGCAAACGACGAAGAGCCTGATTCTGACGAATGACCTGCATTGTCTCGTAACCGTCCATCTCGGGCATCATGATATCCATCAAAACAATCGCCAGATCTGGGGTCGATTCAATCGTTTCAATTGCTTCGCGCCCGGTTCCAGCCGAGAGCACGGTCATTCCCCTACGTTCCAGCACGCTGCTCAAGGCGAAGATGTTGCGGACGTCGTCGTCGACGACAAGGACTTTGCGGCCTGCGAGTGCTTCATCAGATCTATGCAGGCGATCTATCATGAGCTGTTTATCTTGTGGGAGCTCTGCAACAACGCGATGCAGGAAGAGCGCGGTTTCATCGAGCAATCGCTCCGGCGATTCGACGTCTTTCACGACAACGCTACGCGCCAGCGTATGCAACTGTGCATCCTCCTCGGCGGAAAGGTCTCTTCCTGTAAATACGACTACTGGCAGGTCCCTGAGCTTCGGGTTGTCACGAAGTTGCTCAAGAACCTCGAACCCTGTCATGTCGGGCAAACGAAGATCGAGGACGATACAATCGAAAGTTTCGCGATCAAGCGCCTGTAAGGCCGCTGCGCCCGAATCAACAACGTCGATGTCGATGTCCTGATGCCACAGAAGCTCTCGTGTGCTCAACTGCTCGGCAGGATTATCTTCAACGACCAGCAATCGCTTGCGGCGCGGTTGCGAGTATTCGCGAATTCGCGTGAGAGCGGCATTCAAATCCTCTGTCGATGTTGGCTTGGTAACAAATGCGAAGGCACCCCGGGAGAGGCCATGATGCCGATCTTCATCCAGCGTCAGCATTTGGACGGGAATATGGCGCGTTCTTGGGTCCTGTTTCAAGTGATTCAAGACCGTCCATCCGAGCATGTCTGGCAGCAACACGTCTAAGGAGATTGCGGTTGGGCGACATTCGCGTGCCAGTGACAGGGCCTCAGTACCCGTCATAGCAACCAGCACCTTGAAGCCCTTATCGCGCGAGAGGTCGCAAAGAACCCGGGCATAGTGCGGATCGTCCTCAACGATCAAGAGGACGGCATCTCCGTCGTTGAGATTGTCTCGGTCATCTTCGATGCGGGCTTCCTGCTTAGCGGCGGACACGTTGGCCAGGAAGATCGGCATATTCATGGCTCCACTGCTCTTCTCAATCTTGACGGCACTCGCTGCTGCTGGCCCAACATAAGTCTGCGGAAGATAGAGAGTGAAATTGCTTCCGTTGCCTGGGGTGCTCTTCAGCTGAATTTCGCCGCCCAAAAGGTTGGCGAGTTCACGGCTAATGGCCAAGCCAAGACCCGTGCCACCGTACTTGCGACTGGTGCCGGCATCGGCCTGTTGGAACGCCTCGAAGATGATGCGCTGTTTTTCCGGAGGAATCCCAATGCCAGTATCGGAAACCTGGAATGCGATGACCGATCCGGCGCCGCTGAGAACTGGATGATCCGGAGTCCACCCGCTTGAAGCAGGCGAGACTAATAGACGCACAGTTCCTTGCTCCGTAAACTTGAATGCGTTGGAGAGCAGATTTTTGAGTACTTGTTGCAGACGCTTGGAATCGGTCACGAGGCTTCGTCCCAATCGTGGATCACTTGTGACATCGAAGGAGAGCTTTCGGTTCTCAGCTTCGTGACGGAATGGCCGTGCAACCGTTTCGAGCAAGGCGCCAAAGAAGATTTCTTCCGCTTCGACAGAGACGGTTCCGGATTCGATCTTCGAGAGGTCGAGAATGTCGCTGATGAGATTGAGCAGGTCAGTTCCAGCGCCGTGGATGGTGCGGGCGAATTCGACTTGCTTGGCATTGAGGCTGCCATCCGGATTTTCTGCGAGTTGCTGACCGAGCACCAGAATGCTGTTGAGAGGGGTTCGCAATTCGTGCGACATGTTGGCAAGGAACTCGGATTTATATTTCGACGTGAGTGCCAGTTCGCGGGCCTTCTCTTCGAGGGCATGGCGGGCCTGCTCGATTTCCTGGTTCTTACGCTCGACTTCGTAATTCTGTTCTGCGAGTTGCTGGGCCTTTTGTGCGAGCTGCTCGTTCGTCTGCTGCAACTCTCTTTGCTGCGTCTGCAACTCAGTAGCGAGCTGCTGAGATTGCTTCAACAAGCCTTCTGTCTGCATCGTCGCTTCAATCGAATTGAGCACGATGCCGATGCTGGATGTCAGTTGTTCAAGAAAAGCCAGATGAGAAGCGGTAAATGCGCTCAAGCTGGCCAACTCGATAACTGCTTTCACGCGATCTTCAAAGAGTACTGGGAGAACGATCACGTTTTTCGGTACGGCTTTGAAGAGTCCCGAGCGAATAGGAGCGGTTTTCTTGGGCAATTCAGTAATCAACATGCGACGTTTTCCAGCGGCACATTGACCTACGAGACCTTCGCCCAGACGCACTTCCTTGATGTATCCCTCCGGTGTGTCGGCGAAAGTTGACAGCAGCACGAGACTCCCGTCGGCTGTTGCGGAGTCGCTTCCCATCTGATAAATGACGCCTTGTTGTGCGTTGATGAGGGGTGCAAGCTCCGAGAGCAACATTCTTCCCACTGTTGCGAGATCGCGCTGCCCCTGCAACATTCCAGTGAAGCGAGCGAGGTTAGTTTTCAGCCAGTCCTGCTCAGTGTTTCGGTCCGTGGTGAGGCGAAGGTTGTCAATCATCGTGTTGATGTTGTCTTTTAGTTCAGCCACTTCGCCGCGTGCTTCGACTTGAATTGACCGCGTAAGGTCACCCTTGGTTACAGCCGTCGCAACTTCAGCGATGGCGCGAACTTGATTGGTCAGGTTGTCGGCAAGGAGGTTGACGTTACCTGTGAGATCCTTCCATGTGCCTGCGGCTCCTGGAACATTGGCCTGACCTCCGAGACGACCTTCCACACCGACTTCGCGAGCCACTGTGGTGACCTGATCCGCGAACGTCGCGAGCGTGTCTGTCATGTTGTTAATGGTTTCGGCCAAGGCCGCAACTTCGCCCTTTGCGTTGACGGTGAGTTTTTGTGTGAGAGCGCCGTTCGCGACTGCGGTGACGACCTTTACAATGCCACGGACTTGTTCTGTAAGGTTGGCGGCCATAACGTTTACGTTGTCTGTCAAATCTTTCCAGGTTCCAGCGACACCAGATACCACTGCCTGACCGCCGAGCTTGCCGTCAGTACCGACTTCGCGCGCCACACGTGTCACTTCGGCAGCGAAGGCGTTGAGCTGATCCACCATTGTGTTAATTGTGTCTTTCAGTTCCAGAATTTCGCCCTTCACGTCAACAGTGATTTTGCGGGAGAGATCACCACGGGCCACGGCTGTCGTGACTTCAGCGATGTTTCTGACCTGAGCAGTAAGATTGCCAGCCATGGCGTTGACCGAGTCGGTCAAATCCTTCCAGGTACCTGCAACGCCAGGCACATTGGCTTGGCCACCAAGACGTCCTTCTGAACCGACTTCTCGAGCCACGCGGGTGACTTCGGCGGCAAAGGAGCGAAGCTGCTCGACCATGGTGTTGAGCGTTTCTTTGAGCTGCAAAATTTCGCCGCGGACGTCGACGGTAATCTTGCGGGACAAGTCACCGTTAGCGATGGCGGTGGCGACTTCTGCGATGTTGCGTACCTGGGCCGTAAGGTTGCCAGCCATGAAGTTGACCGAGTCGGTCAAATCTTTCCACGTTCCAGCGACACCCGGAACCTGCGCTTGCCCGCCCAGTTTTCCGTCGGTCCCGACTTCACGAGCCACCCGTGTTACTTCGCCTGCAAACGCGTTAAGCTGGTCGACCATTGTATTGATGGTGTTCTTGAGCTCGAGAATTTCGCCCTTCACGTCAACGGTGATTTTGCGGGATAGGTCGCCACGGGCAACGGCTGTGGTGACTTCGGCGATGTTTCTGACCTGAGCGGTAAGGTTACCGGCCATCGAGTTAACTGAGTCTGTGAGGTCCTTCCACGTTCCTGCAACACCAGGCACATTGGCCTGACCGCCGAGACGTCCTTCGGTGCCGACTTCGCGGGCTACGCGGGTGACTTCGCCGGCGAACCGGTTCAACTGGTCCACCATTGTGTTAATGGTTTCTTTAAGAAGCAGAATTTCGCCGCTGACATTCACCGTGATCTTCTTTGAGAGGTCACCGGTTGCAATGGCAGTGGAGACTTCGGCGATGTTTCTTACCTGTCCAGTGAGGTTCGATGCCATCGAATTTACTGAATCGGTCAAGTCCTTCCATGTTCCAGCCACACCCGACACTTGCGCCTGCCCACCAAGCTTTCCGTCGGTACCGACCTCGCGTGCTACGCGGGTGACTTCGCCAGCGAATGCATTGAGCTGGTCGACCATGGTGTTGAGCGTATCTTTGAGCTCGAGAATCTCGCCCTTCACGTCGACGGTGATTTTGCGGGAGAGGTCGCCGCGGGCCACGGCAGTAGCAACTTCGGCGATGTTTCTGACTTGTCCGGTCAGGTTAGAGGCCATGAAGTTGACGTTGTCCGTGAGGTCCTTCCATGTGCCGGCAACCCCGGAAACTTGTGCTTGTCCGCCCAGTTTTCCGTCGGTCCCGACTTCACGAGCCACCCGTGTTACTTCGCCGGCAAACGCGTTGAGTTGGTCGACCATTGTATTGATGGTGTTCTTGAGCTCGAGAATTTCGCCCTTCACGTCAACGGTGATTTTGCGGGATAGGTCGCCACGGGCAACGGCTGTGGTGACTTCGGCGATGTTTCTGACTTGAGCAGTCAGGTTGCCAGCCATCGAGTTCACTGAGTCTGTGAGATCCTTCCACGTTCCGGCAACACCGGGCACATTGGCCTGACCTCCGAGACGACCTTCTGTGCCGACTTCGCGGGCTACGCGGGTGACTTCGCCGGCGAACCGGTTCAACTGGTCCACCATGGTGTTGAGGGTTTCTTTGAGCTGCAGGATTTCACCGCGGACGTCGACGGTGATCTTGCGGGACAAGTCGCCGTTTGCAATTGCGGTGGCAACTTCGGCAATATTACGGACCTGCCCGGTGAGGTTGCCAGCCATGAAGTTGACGTTGTCCGTAAGATCCTTCCAAGTTCCGGCTACACCGGGCACGCTCGCTTGTCCGCCAAGCTTGCCTTCCGTTCCCACTTCGCGGGCCACACGGGTAACTTCGCCAGCGAACGCGTTGAGCTGGTCCACCATGGTGTTGATAGTGTCCTTCAACTCGAGAATTTCGCCTTTGACGTCGACGGTGATTTTGCGGGAGAGGTCGCCGCGGGCTACTGCGGTTGTGACTTCGGCAATATTCCGAACCTGGGCAGTAAGATTGCCCGCCATGGCATTGACTGAGTCAGTGAGATCCTTCCAGGTTCCAGCGACGCCCGGAACGACGGCCTGCCCGCCAAGCTTACCGTCGGTGCCGACTTCGCGAGCCACGCGCGTTACTTCTGAAGCGAAGGAGCGTAACTGGTCCACCATCGTGTTGATTGCTTCTTTAAGCTGGAGAATCTCGCCGCGCACATCGACCGTGATCTTGCGTGACAGATCACCACTTGCCACAGCCGTTGCAACCTCAGCGATGTTACGAACCTGCCCGGTAAGGTTCGAAGCCATCGAGTTTACCGAATCCGTAAGGTCCTTCCATGTTCCTGCGACGCCGGGAACCACAGCCTGGCCGCCGAGCTTGCCGTCTGTTCCAACTTCGCGGGCTACGCGAGTCACTTCGGCGGTGAAGACACCCAGTTGCTGAATCATCGTGTTTACGATATTTGCGGAGCGAAGGAATTCTCCCTCGAGCGGGCGGCCGTCGACGTCGAGGCGAACAGTCTGGGTTAGGTTGCCCTGCGCCACAGCGGCAATAGCTCGCGTGACTTCCGCAGTTGGACGAAGCAAGTCCTCGACCAGCGTGTTTACGGATACTTCCATGTCGTCCCATGCGCCGCGCCGATGCTCGACACGGATCCGCTCCCTGGTCTTGCCCTCTTTTCCTACCGCCTGACCAACTCGCTTTAACTCAAAAGCCATTTGTTCATTTGCCGTGACAATATCATTGAAGTTGTCGGCGATCTTCCCCGGCAATCCGGACCAGGAGACTGGGAGGCGGACGCTGAAGTCCCCATCGTTCATCGTTTTGAGGCACTGAAGGATGCTTGTAAGGCACTCGGACATTGGTGGCTCTGACCCATTGGTTGGAAACTTCTTATCTCCGTCTTGCCCGCTAACAGGCTGCTCAATGGTGGTCGACATGCCTAAGGTCTCCTGCTTGAAGAGTAAAATCTCCGGGGAATATTGTGGAGTAGATTTCCAGGCGACCCCCATCGCCCGATCCACAAACATTTAGATGGCAGCATGCGTATAGATGCGCATGATAAGAATGTGGTTGCTTTCAACATAAAAAACGTTCGTTCTCACCGGTTTCGGAAATTCCGCGATTCCTATGCCGCTGATTGAAAAACCAAACGAAGCTGAATTAGATTCAAAGAATTAAGGCGAGCGCAACCCGCACATGCACCGCAACATGCATCTGACTTAAACAGTGGATCTGTTCCTCAATCCAGGTCAGGTCCATCCAGCCTTTCATAGCTCATAGCCTTTTTTTGGGGGGAAGCAATGACGAAGATCCTCGGAGTAAATGTCGCTGCAAGCAGCTATTCCGAAGTCGTCGAGAAGTGCATCGATTGGGCAAAGACAGGCGAGTCGCGCACGGTCCTGTTCGTGAGCATGCATGGGCTAATGGAAGCGCACGATAAGCCGGCATTTCGAGCTGATCTGAATACTGCAGACCTGGCCAACCCAGACGGTATGCCTGTCGTTTGGGCACTTAGGGCATTTGGAAATCGCAATGCCAGCCGCGTCTATGGACCTGACACTACGGTAGCGCTACTCCGTGCATCACAAGAGTCGCGAATTCCCATCGGGTTCTATGGAGGGGATGAAGCGACGCTTGCAAAACTCGTCCATGAGGCAGAGACGCAATATCAAGGAATTCGGATTGTGTTTCAAATGTCGCCTCCGTTCCGCAAGCTCAGCGACGCTGAAGATGAGGCAATCGTGAAGCAGATTAATGATTCCGGTGCTCGCTGGTTGTTCGTCGGGCTGGGTTGCCCAAAACAGGAGATCTGGATGTTCTCCCATCGAGATCGCATTCATGCCGTTCTGCTAGGTGTGGGAGCAGCATTCGATTTCATCGCCGGTACAAAGCCGCAAGCCCCGCGCTGGATGATGCGGAATGGGCTCGAGTGGGCGTTTCGTCTTGCCACAGAGCCGCGTAGGCTTGCCGGCAGGTACTTCAAAAACATCCCTCGCTTTGCTTTCCTGGTCATTCGCCAGTGGATGACCAGAGATATGTTGAAAGCTAACTCATGAATATCGCTGATGGACCCAAGCGGAGTTGCACTGACCCCAGCTAAAGTTTTAACTCAGCTGCGTTACCGATGACCCTTGCACTTGCCTTGGATGACACCCTCGTCCACGCAGCAATCAGGAACACAAGATTTCCAAGCTGACCGAATACTGCTGCCATCACGATGCCGAGCGCTCCGTACGAAGTGACCATCGGATATACAAGTGCAAGGCTCATCACGGCGGCCAGGATGGAGGAGATGAGGATCGGCCTGATGCTTTCCATGGTGCGAAACAGGAAAGTCAGTTGACGAATGGGCCAAGCGAGGAGGAAATACAACATTTGAAGATTCAAAACGCCTGCATAAATCCTAAGTTCATGGCCATAGAAAAGTGCGAGGAACTTTCCGGAGACCAGTGATGCCGCGGAAAATAGCAGAAGGAGACAGAAGAACCCTGCAGTTCCGAAGCGAAACAAGAAAGCAGCGGCCTTCTGAATCCCACCCCGACGCATTTCTTCGGCGGCTCGGATAGGAACAATGTTTTCCATTGCTTGGAAGGCAATATTTACAGGCCCGATTACATTTTGTGTGGCACGCACTCCACCTGCTGCCTGGGATCCGGCAACGACCGCGCCGACGAGCATTGCGCCCTGGTACACGAGCCACTGCATCTGATTTGCGATTCCTAGTTGAATCGAAAGCGCGCGAGTGCGCCGCCAGGAGTTTTTTGTGTCTGTCCGATTGCACTTCAGGCGCTCCAAAGTGGCGCCCGTCGCGAAAGCAATCGCGGAAGTGGCGGCGACGGTCCAGAACGCAGAGTTGATGGTGAGCCAATGCGCAAACCACAGCGCGCAGAGAACGATTACCTGGCCAAGATAGCTAATGGCGTCATTCCACAGCGAGGCCATGGCTTTCCCGATCGTGAAATAGTAACGACGTAGCCAATCCTGCAGAAGAAAAAATGTAACTGCAGCACCGAAGGGAAGTAGCAATCCGCCGGGAATCCCACTGCGGTCTAATGTCAAATAAATCGCCGTGGCTGTCGTGGCAGCGAGCGAGGCGACGGCACAGAAGATCAGCTGAATGCCAAAGACTCCGCGAACAAAGCTGCTGCGGTCATCGGCAGTCGAACATAATGAGCCGAGTGTGATCATCGGCGAGGAGATGAAGCTCAGTTGTACGCTGTTCGCTAGCAGAAGCAGCACATATCCGACAGTGAATGTTCCGAATTGAGTAAGGCCCAGACCACGGACAAGAATGATTCCGGTCACGAAATTTGAACCACTAACCAGCATCTGGTCGAGGAGGGTATGGGCGCTTCTTCCCCGAGGGAAGTGGCCTAGGCGTATCAATCGACGACCCACCGGGTTCTCGGCCTCCGCGCACATCTAATGATTTTATTGAACGCCAAAATGCAGCTGCCGCTATTGGAAACGAGTCAATGCCGTGAATTATCTAGGCCGCTGTCTGATTGTGTGGTTGCAAGGCTTCTGCTGACCAGCGAACTGGAGCGGCTGCGCGGAGTTGCGCTCGCGAACTTGCCATTACAAGGTCAAGGTTGGTGATGATGCTCAGGAAGATCGCTACCTCGTAGCCCATCCAACCCAACAGGCCAGTAGACATGATGGTGGTCATCCAAACGTGGATAATCAAAACATATGTTCCGGCAAATTGAGGGTGAGAATTCCATGTTGCCCATGCTCGCAACGTGGCAAGCGCGAGCATATAAATGGCTATCATGAAGCCCAACATGCCAAGCCCGGTAAGCACCTCCAGAAATCCGTTATGAAGGGAACTCATTTCTTCGAGGTAGATATTGCCGATGTTGGCGATCACCATCTTGCCGCCAACGCCACCGCCAACGCCGAGGAGCGGATGCTGCTCGAACTGGCGAACTGCAGCGGTCCAGACCACGGTGCGTCCGCTAAGAGTCACGAAGCTGGAGGAGTTTTGTTGGCCCTGGAGTCGAGTCACAATTTCAGTGGAAAACATTGCGGCTGCAATGAGAACGGCGGCGACGGCGAGAACTCCGATCAGTTTCGAGCGCTTGAACACGACCAGGAGAATGGAAAGCAGAAGGATTCCAAATGAAGTTCGACTCGCTGAAACGCTGAAAAGAGCCAACGCAAATATCAATTGGCCGATCGCTACACCGGCGCGAAGTCGATGCGCCTGCCATTCGGCCAATACGACCAGAATCAAAGCGCTCGCAACATAGCCAAGCCCGTTGCCCGAGAGAAACGGAGCCTGCGCCGTAGTGCCGCTGAGAAAACCTGCCCTATGTTGAACAAACGCCGGGAGGCGGAGGCAAAATCCCAATACTGCGAGTGTTCCCAACGTGGACATGGTGAGGAGGGTAATTTGACGAAGCCCCTCAATGCGCGCGATTGAATTGTCACCTCGACTGGCTTCAAAGAAAACCATGCCCGCCAAGAGGAGCTCGGCGCTCTTCCCTAGAGTTTGGACGGGAATGTGCGACCAAAGTGTAGAAATGAAGTACAGGCCCGCAAATGCTGCGTACGCAAATCTCAGGTCGGTGACCCGTATCACGCCAACGCGGGGCCGAAAGAGAAGCAACAGAAAGGCGACAAGGATCGCAGGTGTCCGGATGAGGAGGATTGCAGCCGAACTACTGTGGCCAGCGCCGCCGCCTGATAGGTCTTCGACCTGAAGCATCGCGCCCAGCAGTATTAAGAAGAGCGCGATGCCCGGAAACCCAGTTACGCCGAAAGCCGATCGCCAGGACTTCAGGTCCCAAGGGTAGATGGAAAACTGCATGGAGTTTGTCACCCGTCTTCCTGGAACTCTAACGCGTTACGTAAATAGCAGCAGCCGATGTTTGACCGACCAGACCGATGGTAGAACCCAAGACAGTTTTCACCCTGCTGATTGGAACGTAGACGATGTCCCCTGCCGCAAGGCTCAAAGGCTGCTCCTTACCGTCCATGATTTTTTTGTAGGAGACCGGCACTTCGACCATTTGCCCATCGGACCGATGCTGCACCACTCTCAGGGAGCCCACTTTGGCTTGCAATGCAAGACCCTGCGCAAGCGAGATAGCTTGAGCTACGTTAAGTTCACCCTGTTCCTGCATCGCATAGCCACCAGGGCGATTCACCGCGCCGAGCACATAGACAATGCCAGCTTTCTTCACGATGACAGTGTCTCCTGGATGGACCATAACATCGCGGATTTCTGTGGCATCTCCCCCCCTGGCGTAGTGGTAGGTCTTGGCGGGTGGGTCACCATCCGCGCGCTTGAGTTCAATTTCTCTGCCTGCTAGTTGAGTTTCCCCGCCTGTCATGCCGATGACCTCAAGCAAACTGTGAGGAGCAAGGAGCTCCACTTTTCCAGGATTCTGTACCTCACCAATTACTGTTGCGGTGGTGGTTGCAAACTGTTGGACGTCGAGGCTGATCTGCGGATTCTTGAGGATCCCTTGATCTCGAAATGCCTTCTGAATTCGCTCTTTTGCCTGCGCGACCGTGTCGCCGGACACGTGGATGGGTTTCAGAAAAGCGATGCTGAGATTACCCTCATTGTCCACGCGAGCCGGTCCGGTAAAGTCTGGCTCGTCATAGACCAAAACATTCAGAAGAAAACCCGGAGCCAGTTTGAGACCAGCGAAGTCCTCGGGAACGCTGATAACCGATCCTTGAGAAGTTGAGTTTGGCGAAGGACGAGTTTCGTTCGACCCCGAGGCGCCCTGCTGCGTGCTGCCTGGTTGGACAGTCTGTGAAAACGCTCCAGGCTGTTGCGTAAGTGCCAGGAACATTCCCGCAATGCCAATCGCGGCAGTCCGGGCAATCGAACGGTTGTAAGAAACCATTGGATTATGCATCGAGGTACTCTCCGTTTCCGTGGTGACCGTAGGCGTCGAAATAGTCGATTGAATTCGTGTCTACTCCATTCAAAACAAGGCCAACAGCGCGAGATCCGCTGAGTTCAAGAACAGACGAGAGACTCTTGAGCACAGTACGCGTCGTTTGACGAGCGCGAACGACGGCAATGGTTGCACCGAATTTTTCTGACAAGACTCGGGCATCGGTGAGCAAAAGGATTGGCGGGCTGTCAGCGATGATGAGGTCATACTCACCAGTAAGTGCCGCCAGCAGTTGGTCGAACTCATTGGATTCCAGCAACTCAGCGGACGCAATCGTCTCCGACCCTGCTGGGAGCAAGGAAAGCGTGGGAAGAGTGCGATGCGAATATATGCATGTTGACGCTTTTGCTTTTCCAATGAGCACATCGCTGAGGCCAGGAGAGCAGGGCCTAGTGAAGAGCTCGTGTAAATGAGGTTTGCGCATGTCTGAATCCAGAAGGAGCACGCGTTTCCCCGCAAGCGCGAAAGCCACGGCGACGTTGTAAGCGACGGTTGATTTACCTTCGCCGAATAGGGGACTGGTAACGAGTAATGTTCGAAGTCTCCCGGCATGCGATGCTACTTGAATTGCAGTGCGTAGAGACCGAAACGATTCGGCACTCGCAGATCTGGGGTCATTGATCAACGGGCTCGATTCCATCATTTCTTCGCCCGATCCGAATTTCAGTGGCAGTGACTTTGCAACGAGCGATGAAGGGATATTCCCCAGCATCGGAAGACTGCCGCCTGCTTGGAGTTGCAAGGCAACCGTAACCGTGTCATCCATATGCTCGCGAATGAACGCCGATGTAACTCCCGTAAATAGACCCGCGATAAGTCCGAGCGCGAGGTACAGAGGAGGGTTCGGGCGCCTGGGCGCGGACGGAGTGCGTGCGGGATCTGCAAGGCTGATGTTTGTGGCGCGCAGAGCGGCCTGGATATTCAGCTCTTTCAACTTCCCGTAGAGCGAGTCGTACAACTGCCGACTTGAAGCAGCCTCTTGAGAAAGAGACTGCAACTTGACCGCGCTGGCATTCAGCGTTCCTGCTTGCTTTTGCGCTTGCTCAAAGGCCCGATGAAGACCTGCCTCCTTTTGGCTTGCGAAGAGGTACTCTTGGCGTGCGCGCTCATTGATTCTTGCTAGCTCCTCTGCAATCTGGGTATTGATTGTGTCGAGCTGGCTCTTGGCTTCAATGAGGTGCTGATTGTTAGGGCCATACTTCGTAAGCATATCGGCGTAGGTTACACGAAGCGCGGATTGCTGTTGGCGAAAGCTGCGGAGTAATTCAAGGGCAGGGCCAGAGAGGGCCGTTTCAGCCGCGGCGTTGCTCATTGGAGATGCAGGCGCTGACGCTGCTATCGATGCGACCGCCTCGGGATCCTGTGTTTGAGTCAATCTAAAGATGGCCTCTTTCGCAATACGATCTGCTTTGGCCGCTGTCAGTTGTTGGTTTAGAGAGTCGAGCGAATCGAGGATTGGGACGTGAGTACTTCCGCCGGGCCCACTCTCACCCAGCGCGCCCAGCAGCATGCCGCTCAGGCCGCTCTGTTGTTCGAACTCCGCTAGATTGTCTTGGGAAGTGTTATAGTTCGTCTTCAAATCAGCGAGCTGGTCCGTAAGCCAACGCTGTGCGTCTGAGGTGGCTTGTGAGCGAGCCTGATATGTCACGTACTCCTGGACAATCGCATTCGCAATCTGAGCAGCGCGATTGGGATTGGGATTCAGGTATTCAACTTTGATCAACCGGGTGTCTGGGGTGTTCTCGATTTTCAACTTCTTTTGGAAGATCGCAAGAATCCTGTCGCGGGAATAGGGAGCCTGTTCAATTGGTAGACCGCTGCGAATCTCATCCTCGATATGCGCGTTTGTTCCCGTCAGATATCCCAGGATTGTTGGCCTGAACGCGAAAGGAGCTTCCGACTGCAGCTTTAAGTCGCGCACAACTGCGAGCAGAACATTCGGACTTTGAAGAACGCTCATATGTGTCGCAATGTCTGTCTTCAGGGTGTCTGTCGCCGAGGGAAGCGGTTCCGAATTGCCGCGCAGGCTGGTCTCTGCGGCATCCGTTTTCTGGACCTCTATAGTGGCGGTTCCAAGGTACTGCCTGCTCATCAGCAGACAAGCAGCGAATGCCAGGGCGAGTCCGACAGCTCCCGCCGTCCAAATAAATCGTTTCCTCTTTCGAATTACACTCCAAATCCCTTTGAGGGATTCTCCTTCACCAAAGCGAAATGAGAAGTCATCGACACGCCTTGACTCCGGTTGCGAAGGAACGTACGGAGTAAGCAAACCCTTCATTGGATCACTGGATAGAGACATCGGTTGGAACCTCCTTCATCGACTCGCCACGCGTTCAATGTTCTCGGGAAGTCGTCTGCTGGTACCCTGACATGTTGCCCTACGTGTACGTTATGGACTGAGAGTGTCAACGCGTTGCCAGTCTATGTCCATTGCCCAATTCCAGGCGGTCTTACAGCTTTCTTGGATCGTCTCACCGGATTCGCTAAGTTCCAGCCGGAACCGGTGCTGATTGCATCATGCTGCCTGCGTACAAAACATCTCGGTAGACTCTTTGTAGATGCAAGAGATTCTTCTCTCCTGTGTATTCTGCCTCGAAGCGGAGGCGCGCTCCGTAACGCATTTCCGCAAATGAATTCTTCAGAATTGATTGTCGAATCCGCGCTCGTAAGGCACCGGCATCTCCTGCTTCGAAGAGGATCCCAGACCTGTTGTCAACGATCATTTCCGGATAACACCCAATGTCTGATGCAACAACCGGTGTGCCGACTGCCAGGGATTCAATAACCACTCGCGGCATTCCTTCATACCACAAAGAGGGACATACAGTTGCCTTGGCCTCACTCATCAAGTGCAGAACCTCGGCGGTGTCCTTGACACCGAGCCATTCGATGTTTCCGGCAGAAAGCACAGCTTCCTTGACTTCGTTCTCCAGCGGGCCAGTTCCGGCGATCTTTAATTGAGGGAGATCCGGCGCGCCGCGCCAGCAGTTAAGCAGCGTTCGGACACCTTTTTCTTCAGTGAGACGTCCAACAAAAAGAACGTAACCCCCTGTTCCCGGCCCTGGCTGCGGGTCGGGATCAACAAAATTTGGTTTAACCACGATTTTGTCTGCGGGGAGACCGCCTTCGACGAACTTCTGTTTTGCAAACTCTGACAACGCGATAAACCTGTCAACAGAGTTGTGCCAGGTGCCTGCTGCCCAATGTGCGAGCATGCCAACCGTTGCGATCGCACTGCCAGCGCGGCTTTGGCGATAGCACCCATGAAGCACCCCAGGCAGGCGAAGAGTGGTACCGAGGCAGTCTTCGCAGACTCGTCCGTTGCGGAACAGCGTTGCCGTTACGCAGAGCAGCCGATAGTTATGCAGCGTGTGGACCACCGGGATGCGCGCTTGATTACAAGTCCTAAAGACAGATGCAGAAATCGTTGGAAACCAATTGTGAACGTGGACAAGATCGGGCCGAAACTCAGCAAGGACTCCCGCCAACTTGTTCTTGACAACGGACGGGGATCCCAGTTGGCTGGCGGAGACGTGAATCTTGGACCGAAGACTCTGAATGGAGTCGTTGTCCGCGTCAAACCGGCGGACCTGGATTCCATTTGCAACGAGCAAGCTCACTTCTGCGCTCACAACGGAGTCTTCTCCGCCGCGTTGCTGGTATCGGTTGTGGACCATCAATACTTTCATTCGTTCCTTTGAATCTCGCGTTAGCCCCGGCCGCGGATGTCAGCTTCGTTCGAAGCAGTTCTAGATTTCGAGTCCGGTGGCCATTCGGCAACGGCCACACTCGGACGAAGAATGAACAATGCTTCTTACATCAAATCCCCTTCGCCGCATATACCAGTGTGTGAAGTAGGATGGCTATATCCATCAGCACGGTGCGGTTCTGAATGTAGTAGAGGTCATATTCGATTGATTGATGAATCGCAAACTGCCTATCGGCACTCAGTTGCCAAAGTCCCGTGATCCCTTGCGGGACGGTCAGACGAATGACCTCCCAGGGACCATACTCTTCCGTAATGAAGGGCATCTCGGGACGTGGTCCGACCAGCGTCATGTCCCCCTTGAGAACATTGATTAATTGCGGCATCTCGTCGAGACTGGACTTTCTCAGCAAACGCCCCACTCGGGTGATCCGACTGTCAGTTTGCTCATTCGGAGAACGTGCGTATTTTGGTGCATCCACTTTCATACTGCGAAACTTGAGGATCTCGAAGAGTTTCCCGTTCTGTCCTACGCGCGTTTGTCGAAAGAAGATTGGACCCTGAGATTCGAGACAGATCGCCATGGCAAGCAAAACCCAAATTGGGGCGCTGAGGGCGATCAGTATAGCTGAGCAGACAACGTCAATCACCCGCTTGGTTGCAACATAGAAGCGGCTTGGATCATTCATTTCGGCCGTAGCAATAAACAACCCGTCCATCTCCCAGACACGGGTCGGGCATCTATTGGCAAGAATTTCCTGATCGTCCACCAGGGAAAGCGAGGAATTAGCGGCTTGAGCAATCTCGCGAATCTGCTTCAGGCCGTGATCAGAAATGCTCGAGTCGCAGACGTAGATGTCCTCGATGTCGAAACGCTTGAGCATCTCCACCGAAAGCGGCTCGTGAAAGACCGGACGTGAATCGCGCTGGAAATAGTCGTAGCTAAAGATTGCGTCCCCGCCTTCGTTGCCGCTACCGACAAACCCGACGGGTTCAATCCCCAGCATTGGGGAGTGCAATGCGCCCGTAAAGAAACGGCGTGCGGTACGCTTCACTCCGTAGATCAACGAACGTCTTTGCCGTAAGGTCGGGGCCAGGCGTTGTCGCATTGTTTCCTGCACCCAGACTCGGCCAATGGCAAGTAGAGACGTGCCAAAGACCCAAGCGCCCAGCATCGCCATTCGTGGGACCGGGTAGCGAGCGACGATGCATAAGACCAAGCTGACCATGATCGCCTTGATCGATACGCGAAGAACGGTTTCTGTCTCCTTAACATGAAGAAGGCTGCACACCCGCGGATAGGCATTGTCGCTTTGAAGGAAGCAAAGAACGATAGCCGAGTATATAAGCGATCCGATCAAGAGCTGCTGCGTGCTAAGTTCGAATGTGTGGGTCCGTTGGAGAATATGGCCAAGCGATCCACCTGCCATCGTGCCGGTGATCAACAGAAGAGAATCAGCCGCGATCCTAAGAAGAGGTACCGATAGCTGCGAAGCGGACCACGCCTTGCTCGACACCGGCTGCGCATTAATTGCGCTTGCAGCCGAAGCACCTTCATTCCCATCTGGGGGAAACGGTATCGCGTTTGTGTTCATCTAGGTAGTCTCAAGCTGAAAAGATGGAACAAACATTTGTTATTTGCGGCGTCCTTGATTGAAACATGGGAACGATCGATCTCGTAATCCCAAGCGCCTCTTCGGGTGCCGTTGAAATTGCACCTCGATGCATTTGAAATGAGCAGCTGGAGCTAGAGCGGTCCAATCAAGCCGCGTTCAGAACCGATTGCTCGCAGACGCTGACAGTCGCACCCTTCCTCTGCTGAAAACTAGCTTGCTGCAAATATGAGACAGAGCTTCCTGGGTACAGGAGGCGAATAAAAGTTTGGATGCAGAATTGAGCTAAGGGTTTGATCCCCATCCGAAGAAAATTACAAACCTGTAAATCCCATGTGAAAAGAAGAAGACAATTTGTTGTCGACGGATTACCTCCTTTGGCCAACAGCGGCAGTTCCACTTTAGCGAACAGAGTGTTCAAAGTGACTCTCGGCTAATTCAGATCGCGGACTTGCGTAACTCGTAGGCAAGAACAACGAACGATTGCAGAAAGCCAACGAAAACCCGAGTGGATCAAACGGCATCTAAACACAAAAACAGCAACCCTGGTTCAATCGGTGGGGACTGTTGTCCGATCATGTTTGAAGTGGAGGTTTACGCCTGTGACCCGTGTTCGATTTGTTGGGCTCCTGGTGCTCGTGGGAGGAAGTATTGTTCTTTCTGTTCATTTAGCTGGTTCGGGTTCAGGGGTGTTATTTAGGCATTCGAAGCTGGGCAACCCTGAGTTGCGCGGGGCTCAGTCTTCAATCGAATTCTTCGGGATGCACACCCTGTCACCCACGCGTCATTGGCCAGATGTTCGCTTCGGAAGCATTCGACCGGCAGGTGTTTCATGGGGAGCGCTTGAGCCGGCTAAAGGGCAGTACGACTGGCACTCTCTTGATACATGGGTGGAGCAGACCCAGCTTCATCACGTGCAGCTTGATTACGTGTTCGTAAATGTCCCACCATGGGCAAGCACGCGTCCAAACGAGCCGTGCATCGGAAAGAAAGTTGGCTGCGCCGCTCCTCCCAAACTCGAGGACTGGGACGAGTTTGTTAGGACACTTGCCATTCGATACAAAGGGAAGATTTCGAGTTACGAATTGTGGAACGAGCCAAACGCTTCTGGGTTCTGGACGGGTACTCCGAGGCAAATGGCTGAACTCGCGGCTCACGCCTATTCAATTATCAAGGCCGCTGATCCTGCGGCGATCGTGGCTACACCTGCGGTTTCTTCGACCGGGTGGCCCCTGACGCACGATGCTTGGCTCGATCAGTTCCTGTTGGCCGGAGGCGGCGCTTATGCAGATGTGATCGCTTGGCACGGATATGCGGGAAGAAACGATAGACCGGCACTTCCACCTGAGGGTTTGACAGAACAAATCCAAGCGCTTCGAGCTGTGTTAGGTCGACACCATTTGAGTCACCTGCCCATTTGGAATACCGAAGGAGGGTGGGGTAAAGACGCTCAGCTGCCGGACGAGCAGGAGCAAGCAGCTTTTCTTGTGAAGTGGTACTTGATCAATTACACAAACGGAATAGCGCGGGCTTATTGGTACCAATGGGACAATCCGGACTGGGGAACATTATGGCGGGAGGGCAGCGGGGTCACGCCGGCAGGGAGAGCCGCACAGAAGGTCGAAGATTGGTTAGATGGGGCAACGACAACCATTCCATGCGGCCCGAACAGTTCTTCGTCCAAACAATGGATCTGCGAACTGCGGAAGGGGAGAGGTTTGTACCGAGTTGTGTGGAGCGAGATGGGAGAGACGCGCTATAAGGGAACGGCCAAAGTGCTTTCGGTGACTACCCTGGAAGGAGTCAAGGTGGCTCTAGATCAACAGACAGTTAGTGTGGGTTTCCGGCCGATTTTGCTTGAACTCAAGTGATCCGACTTAAACTGGCTCCCGGGGCGCTTGGCGGACATGGCCCAGTCAACAGGAATAGCCAAAGGATTTTGGCTCGCATTGACTCTCGCAATCTGGCGTTTTGGAAACAGACGGTGTCATATCCGGCACGAGCACGCTCGCTGGAATTGCTCTCGTTCAGAGACATGACCTGGTCAAGTGATTGATGCGCCATCAGCAATCCTTTTTGCTCGAAATCGCATCTCACGTAACTTGTCCCCGGTTTTTCGCGGTTGATTTTCATCAGCTAGAACTTAAAAGTCGTTCCGGAAAGGCCGAATTCAAGATGCGTGCTTGGAAGGTAAGTGTGTTCAAGGTAAGTGTTTGTTTGGCTTTGCTGGTTCTCATCACAGTCGTTGCGGGATGCGGCGGGTTCAAAGGCGTTGTTACGCCGACCCTTACTTCGATTTCACCTGCTTCTGTCGCGGCAGGAAGCGCCGATTTCACGTTGACAGCAACCGGGTCAAATTTCACAAGCGGAACGCAAATTTTATGGGACGGGACCGCACAACCGACGAAGGTTGTTTCGAACACCCAGTTGACGGCCACAATATCGGCCGGACAAATTGCGAATGCCGGCATAGTCAGCATTCGCGTCATAAAGTCGGACACGACTACGTCAGGTGCCATGACTCTGACGATTACCGGGTCCGGCAATCAGACATTTAGTCTCACCTCAATTTCTCCTTCCTCAGTTGCTGCGGGCAGCGCCGCCTTTACGTTGACTGCCACCGGTGTGGGCTTTGTGAGCGGCGATGTGATCACGCTCAATGGCACTGCGTTGACGACGACATTCGACTCTGCGACTCAGCTCCACACAACTGTTTCCGCGACGTCAGTGGCCGCAGCGGGAACGATCAGCGTGGGCGTGCAAGACGCGGCCAAGAACAACACCAATCAACTTCCGCTAACAGTCACGGGCGTCTCGACTGGTACACCTCCAACTCTTACCTCGCTTAATCCGAACACCGCATACGCCCTGAGTCCGGACCTGACGCTCACTGCGAACGGTACTGGTTTTGTGAGCGGCAGCCAGGTCATTTGGGACGGCGTAGCGATGCCCACGACCTTCGTTTCAAGCTCGCAGTTGACTGCAACAATTGCGGCAAGCTATCTGACCACAGTGGGAACGGCAAACGTTTTTGTTCTCAACCCCGATAGCACAGTCTCGAACACTCTGCCGTTCACCCTCACCGTGTCGCCATCGACAACTCCAACGCTGATTTCAATCAGCCCCACGAAGGCAGCTGTCGGAAGCCCAGCCTTCACAATGACGCTGAACGGGAGGAATTTCGCACCAGGCGCAGTTGCCTACTTTGGCGCAGACCCGCTCGTAACTACGGTTGTGAGCGATACGCAATTAACCGCGCAAGTGCCGGCATCTGAGCTTACGGCTGTGGCGGAGGTTCCGATAACAGCGAAGAACACGCAGTCCAAGAACTCCAACCCAATTCCGTTCCTCGTGGGAATGAATATCTTCTTTGGAGAGGTCAACGATCTCGTTTGGGATGCGCCGCGCAACATTCTTTACATTTCGCAGCCCGGTACGTCGACGAAGAATCCAGATACGGTGGTTGCAATTGATCCGATTTCACTCTCCATCTTGTGGACCTACTCGCCCGGAGCAGGAAGCGAACCCGATCATCTCGCTCTTTCAACAGATAAGAAATATTTGTATGTCGGGCTGGACGGGAAGGGAACAGTGGAGAGGCTCATTCTGGGCAACCAGACAGCCGTTCCCGATATCAGTATCTCGTTAGGATCTGACCCCAACCTGGGATCTTATTACGCGATGGATGTAGAGGTTGACCCAGTTCAATCCAACACCATCGCGGTTGCACGCGGGGTTTCTCCGAGCGTATCCATCGTTCAAGCGCAAGGTGGCGTCGCTATTTATGACGACGCGGTTCAGCGCCCCTCGGTTGTTTCTCCTACGACTCAGGCGAGTGACGTCCTGCTTGACACGATCCAATGGAGTACGGACGGGACAGCAATCTACGCCGCCAACAACGAGAACTTCGAAGCTGATTTCTATCAGCTAGCTGTTGCGGCGAGCGGAGTGAGTCTGGTCAGCGATCATCCAAACTTCTTCCCGATTCCAGACCTGCGCGTTCATCTTGACTCGACGACGAAACTCCTCTACGGGGACGATGGGCTCGTGGTCGACCCTGCGACTGCAAGCCAGACAGGCAACTTTGTCTCTGCGGGCGTTATGGTCACAGACTCGGCGATTGGGAACGCTTACTTCGTCGGCCAACCGGCAGCCGATGTGCAGACGGTCTCATATTTGGTTCAGTCATTTAATCTGACCAACTTCAGCGCGATTGCACAACTTCCGCTTTATCAAGTAGAGGGGGTTCCGCAACACATCGTGCGCTGGGGTTCGAATGGGTTGGCGTTTAGCACCAAGAGAGTAACCAACTGCATAGTCTCTCCGTGCACTATTGGGGACGGCCGGCTGTACATCATCTACGGGCCATTCGTAACTCAAACTGTACCGTGAAGGGTGGACGTTCTCAGCGGTAAAGCGGGCATGTGCTTCGAAACTGAAGCGCCAACCATGAATTTCTGCGGAGTGTGCTCGTAAGGGGACATTTGCTCGAGTGACGATCGTCAATCTTTAGGACGGACGGTGAAGACTCGAATAGTTCGGAGAACGTTTCAGTCCGGGTCGTCGTTGTCGACATCGAAGATTGTGTTCAGGAGCAAGGCGTGATCAACAGAAGTTGGGTCCTTGGTATTCTTCTCTGCTCATCAATGTGCGCGTTCTGCCAGGTGGTGCCTGAAGCCACTGCGGGCTCAGCCCCACTCAGCGTTGGTGGCTTTTTAAGTTTCTACAACGCGGGCTATGCTTCCAATAAAGTAGCGGGACTCGGCGCCTATATTGATTGGTCGCCTTTGATGAGTGGCAACCTGGGCATAGAGGCAGAAAGCCGGTGGCTGACATACGGTGGTTCACACGGCTTAAGCGAGTACCAATATCTCGCAGGGCCGCGCTACCGCTTCTATCTGAATGATCGCTATCATCCTTACGCTAAAATGTTGGTTGGCGCGGGCGAGTTAAATTTCCCTTATGGCCTTGCGCACGGCGGCTATTTCGCCTTGGCGCCGGGTGGTGGGATTGACATCGTACTGAATCCGCATTGGAAGGTAAGAGCTGATTACGAGTTTCAAATCTGGCCGAACTCGATTGGAATACCAGGCATCGCTACGAGCTCAGCCAAACCGAATGGCGTGAGTGTCGGATTCAGCTACAGAATATTTAGATCGCGGCGAGAGTGGTAAGCTGACCTTTAATTGGGGAGTTTGTCTCGGTCGTTTTCAAATAGCCTGAGGGACAACATTTGCCGAGGACTAGCTCAATCGACGTAAATTGCCAAAGCCTAAGCCCAAGACAGGTGCGGACAAATGTTGCGCGCGTGCTCATTATGGCTTTAGCACAGAATTGCAATTCGTATTGCATCCTGTCTGGCTACGACCTTCTCCCTGAGTCGTTCGATACCGATATCGATTTTATGGTGGATCAGGGATCCTTTGAGCGAATGCCAAAGATCATTGAACGCGTTGCCCATCAGACGAACACGCGGCTTTTCCATTCAGTCGAACATGAGATTACGGGACGTTCTTATTGGCTCGCCTCGCAGCAAGGGCGAGAACTGATAATCGTACAGCCAGACTCCGCTGCAGACTATCGCCACTTTGGTACGCTCTGGCTGCATTCAGAAGAGGTCCTTGCGGCGAGACGTTGGCATCCACGCGGATTCTGGATTCCGGCTGCTGCCCATGAGTTTGCCTACTACCTTATTAAACGGCTAATCAAACGATCCTTCACTCTAGAGCAGGGACATAAGCTATATCGTTTGTACTCAGAAGACGCTGCGGGATGCGATCGAATGATCGAGCGTTTTTGGAAAGGTCCGCTGCGCCAGAAACTCTTCCACATGGCGGCTTCAGATGATTGGGCTGACATAATCATGTCGCTTGAATTGTTCCGAAGAGAATTGCGGCAAAATGCCCCCGAGTCGCTCTGGGCAAAATTTGCGTCCGTCCCAAAGCATGTGGCGAGCGTTTACGACCGCCTCAAGCGGCCCACTGGCGGTTGGATCGCGATTATAGGTCCGGACGGATCAGGGAAGTCACATGTCATCAGCGCCATTCGTCAGCAATTCGCCTTTGCCTACCGTGAAGTACGGTGCTTCCATCTGAGACCAAAAGTTCTCCGAAAGGATGTAGCCGCGGGAGCGGCCGTAACAGATCCGCATGGCCAGCCGCCGCGGGGACTTGTTGCATCAATTGCAAAGGTCTTCTTTTTAATTGCTGACTATTGCATCGGCTATATATCGAAGCTTGCACCAGCGATGAGACGTTCAGATCTGATTATCTTCGATCGCTATATCTATGATCTCCTGGTCGACAGCAAGCGTGTTCGCTATGGAGGGCCGCTGTGGCTGCTCCGCTTTGCTGCTCGAATAGTACCTCAGCCAGACCTTGTGATCTTGCTAGATGCACCACCAGACGTCGTATGGTCCCGCAAGCAAGAAGTAACATTTGACGAAGTTGTTCGCCAAAGGAGTGCTTACCTTCAGGTCGCGGGTAACCTTCGCTCGACGGTAGTCGTTGATGCGTCGCAGAGTTTAGGGGACGTAATCCACGACGTGGATTCCGCTATTCTTGAGTACTTTGCTCGGCGCACTGCGCAACGCCTTCATTTGGCGGTTCGTTCCAAGACCACAAGCCCTATCGAGACGGAGGCTCCGGGCCAGCGATGCTGAGCGATTTGAAATGGACCGCTCCGCTGACCACGGCTAAGGTTCTTGATATCGTGTTCCCCGCGGTAGAGAACTTCACATCGGACGAATTCATTCAGAAGCGTCAGGTTCATGTCATCCCGCAAGGCTCTGAGCCGCGATGGATCGTATTGGGAGATCCTCGCAGATCCCTGTCAGTCTTGGAAAGCTGGAGACCGTGGAATCCAGGTTCACGCCTCCGATGGCGGGTTGTGAAGTTTGCTGCGCTTACCAAATTGCTAGCACAAATCCCTGGCGTTCAAAGCAGTGCTGCACACATTGATTCATCTTATTGGAGACGCGCCTTCGCAAATATCCCAGCAAATTGGGACGCGGTGATTCACGTGGGGACGTCATCTCACACGCGTAAAGCCATCCTCTTTCTCATTGGAGAAGATCGCAGGGTGACTTTCGGGGCTAAAGTTCCTTTGGCGCAAGGCGCTTTAAGCGCAATTTGCAACGAGGCGGACATGCTTGAGCATTTGAAGCAGTTCACTTATCTGCCCAAAGTCCTATTCAAAGACACGAAGCGCGGAATCGCTGCGCAATCTTGGCTCGAAGGAAGGCCAGTGTCCAGGGGCTTCACAACGGCACACTTGGAGCTCCTGAGCATTCTTGCGAACGCCGGCTCCACGGTACGGGTCTCCGATTGTCGCGCAGAAGTTGCAGAGGAACTCGAGAGTGTCGAGTTTCCATTTGACAGAACGATACTAGAGCAGGGCCTTGAATTGCTTGATTTCGATTTGCCACTGCAGAGCTTTGTCGAGCATCGCGATTTCGCGCCTTGGAATCTCAAATGGCTTCCAAGCGGAGGGCTGGGTCTGCTCGATTGGGAGTGGTCGGTGCCGAACAGTGTTCCCTGGCAGGATGTATGCCGTTTCTTCTACCTAGATGACGTACATTTTGGCGGGCCGGGTAAGGTTTGGGAACGGATAACAAATCATCCCCTGCTCCATCGCTACAGGCGCCAATTTGAAATTCCACCAACCGCGCTGCGGCCCCTCACGATGAAATACCTGTTGCGCGTACTTTGTATGGATTGGCAAAGCGGAAATACGCGTTTGGCAGAATACACATTTCAGCAAATCAAATTCCTGCTCTCCACTTGTTCACGAGGTATAGCACCCGGCTTTGAAGTTTGTTCGAATCGCGCAGGACTGAAGAATGCGCGCGACAGAGTTTTGTGAGCCGCCTTCGTTGCCCTTACTAGCACCTCTTGATACAGGTTTTGAACGTTGGCCCAAACTTTGTGGTCAATGATCTGAATCTGAGTTTTGGACAGCGGCACCAAACTGCCGTATTCTATCCCCAGTTTCCAGAAAACTGAAAGCCTCTATCGAAGCTCCCTGAGCCGAGAAACAGATCGCGTAGCTTGGCGTATGTTCGACTGGCGTATGTTCGACTGGAGTGAGCGGGTCATGTTCGATGGGTTCTCATAATCCGAGACCTAAGAATGGCAATCAAGGACCCATAGGACGATTTTTGGTTGCACAGACCAAGTACTATTTGTATGATTCATTAAGAGCATCAAAACGGGACCCCAAGCAAGAAGTAATCGCAACCGCAAGAGTGATCATCTTGGTTGCGCTTTGCGGAGGAATTATTTGGTTCCTCCTATGGAAGCTCTTAGTGCATCTGTGGGGTGCTCGCTAGGCTGCCGACCGCAAGCCCGTAAGACTTCAAGCAAGGAAAGACACTTTTGTGCAGTTCAAACCGTTCCCAATGCCCATCAAGGGGCAAGGCAATCATTTGAGTTGCACTTTCAAAATCGGCCTGTAAGTGATAGAAAATACCGGTTTTGGTTTTCTGATGTTAGACAATTCCTTGCACCGGGCATAAGCCGTTGGTGAAGCGCATAAGCGCTGCCTGACGGATAGGTCTATCGGTCATAAACCTTGCGTTCTTCACGCGAGGATCGGCTCAACCCTGCAATGAATGTCTTGGGATACTTTGTTCACCGCAGAGGCATTTATTGCGCATTAAGATTTCTGTTCTCGTTGTTACTCCCCCAATTACGGCTCACCCCTATGGTCGCGAGCCCGCCAATTTACGTTATCGCATGTCTACCCCCGCACAGATTAATAGATGCCTAAAAGCGTGTCCCGCAGTTGTACCCTCGCAAAATTACTCAGCATTTCAACAGATGCGGACAACACGATTTGACCCCCAGGGTCTCAGCTTTCGAGGGCCGATCACGCTTCCGTCCGCAGAGGTGATTGGGGCATCTCTGTGTAACCAAAGGAGCTTTCGTGTTGAACCCGCGATCGTAGGTCGGACGCTCGATTCGCACGTCTCTCGGTTGCAAGACTCAGAGAATCAAGTGACGTTCGACACAGTGTTGCCATCTGATCAGTCGCAGAATCGTCCTACGCTGAATTATCCAACCGTACAACGAACTGAAACGCCAACAAGGCGGTACCAATAGTTCTTGTAGTTCTTGCCCGTTTAGGGCATTTGTCTTCTATCTTGCAGTGCTGCCTTGGTTTGAGCTCGCCCAGAAGCGGACGCGTAAGAGAGCGCTATCTGGGAAGGCCTGCTCGAGCAGTTTCGGCCATTGTGGCCGGAAAATCCATGACGTTATTCAACCGCCGTCTTTCCATTTCTTTACCCGCAGAGGCTCTCACATGCACTTTACGAAATTCATTTCCGTTATCCTTCTTGCGTCTCTGGCTATCGCCGGAGCCCGTGCGCGCTGCCAAGCGAATATCACCGAAAGCCAGACCACCGCAATCTATGTGGATAGTCAAACGGGCTCTGACGCCGCACTCAATACAATGAGTGCCGGCACGACCCTTGCAACGACTTCGCTAGTCGGTACGAGTGTTGCGCCTCTGCAAACGATTCAGGCGGCAATCAATCTTGCAACCCTGCAAAATCAGCAGAACATTGGCGCGAAGATTATCGTGAACCCCGGTGTCTATCGCGAGTCAATCAATATCGGTGCAAGTCAAACAACGGCTCCTCTTACGATCGAGGCTTCTACTACGGGCTCGTCCGTTATTTCTGGATCGGATGTTTTGACGGGTTGGAAATACGAGAGCGGAGGCATCTATTACCATTCGTGGACTTACAACTTCGGACAGTGCGCAATCCCGACAGGTTGGCCCTATATCTCACCCCTTGGCAGGCGTACAGAGATGGTCTTTGTGAACGGCACGTCGCTGGCTCAGGTTCTATCGGAATCGGCGCTAAGCCCTGGAAAATTTTACGTTGACGAATATACCAACCAGCTGCTCATTAAGCCTCCGATCAATACAAATATGTCTACGGCGGTCATCGAAGCTGCAACGCGCTCGCAAATTCTGAATATTTCCGGGCACAGCAATGTGGTTGTTCGTGGGCTTGTCATTGAGCACGCTCGAAGCTGCATCAATCACAGCGCAGCGAGCATCACCAGCAGTAATGGCGTCCTCGTCGATTCGGTTCAGGCGAATTGGAACAACTGGGGTGGATTGGAAATTACATCCAGCAGCAATATAACGGTGCAGTACACCACCGCGAACCATAACGGTGGCGTCGGACTGCATGGTTATCGGGATGTAAGTTCCTTTTGGACTAACAACAAAACCGACTACAACAATTGGCGAGGGGCCGAAGGAGGCCTATACGATTGGGGCATGGGCGGTTTTAAATCGCTCAAGATGCACACTGCTACCGTGCAGTATCACCACTCCTACGGAAATCAGGCGCAAGGCTTGTGGTTCGACACAGACAACAAGAACATCACAATCAACAATGTTTATCTGTCCAACAACCGCTTGGCAAATCTGCAACTTGAAGCGAATGAAGGACCAATTGTGGTCAAGAACAGCCACCTCTGCAACGGATTAGCGGGCGTAGAGCTGCTCAACAGCGCAAAGACCACATTTCAATACAACACTTTTTACAACAATGGCACCTCAGGTCAACTGTATGACGCGCAGATTTTCATCGGTGGCCGAAAAGGGGGCCACGTCATTTATGACTGGCAAACCGGTGCTTACTATGATTTGTTTACGAAAGACATGGTTTTGACTGGCAATACCTTCGAAGATTCAAATTACGGCCAATTTGTATTTGGAACGTACCTGGGCGGGGGAGACTGGTCAGATTTCGCCAACACCCTCAATTCAGGCAGCAATCATTGGTACGATCCGCACACAACCTATGCGTACAAAATTCCAAACGGCGTCAAAGTAAACTTCTCAGGTTGGAAGAACACGGTAGGGACGGACTACACCTCGTCCTGGGCGCTTCCATCCACATCCCCGGCCGGCGCATGCGCGGTAGCGAGCCAATAATCCGCCGACTTCAACGCAATCTTTCAGTTCAAAGGGCACCCAGGGAGCTTCCCTTGGTGCCCTTTCTCATGGGTGATGATTCATCAAGACCAATTCGCTTGCTCCAACACCATCGGAAGTTGCATCCTATGATATAGATGCCAAACGATTCCTCTTGCGAACTAAGCAGTTGGGTCACCCCAAGACTTCCAAAAATGCCAATTCATGTCGCTAAGATCCTTCGAACGGAATGGCAATGAAGCTTCTCTTGTCTGCATATGCATGCGAGCCAGGTAAAGGCTCTGAGCCCGGTGTCGGTTGGAACTGGGTGCAGGCGCTGCTCCGCCGCGGTTACAAACTGCATGTCATTACGCGAAGCAACAACCGAGAAGACATCGAAAACGCGATCAAATCTCAAGCATCGCAGGCATCGTTTGCCTATTACGATCTGCCAGGCTGGGCGCGGTTTTGGAAGCATTGGCCCGGAGGAATCTATCTTTACTACCTTCTTTGGCAAATTGGAGCATATCGCCTGGCGAAGATGCTGCATGACAAAGAAAACTTCGATACCGTTCAGCACGTCACTTTCGTGTCCTTCCGACAGCCGTCGTTCATGGGCCGTCTCGGGATTCCGTTCATCTTTGGACCGGTTGGTGGAGGCGAGACGATGCCTCGGTCGCTTCTGAAAGGAATTCCATTCAGCGGTCGCGTGGCAGAAGCCGTTCGGAGCCTGGGGAACATACTTGTCGCATTCGATCCGCTCATGTATCTCACTTTTTCACGGGCACGTATCGTCGCGTGTGCAACAGAGGAGACGGCCTCGAAGGTCCCCCGGCGTTTTCGCGAAAAGTGCATAGTGCAGCGCGCAATTGGGGTAAATGAAGCAGAGATCGCAGCTCCTAAGGAAAGGATCAGCGCCAGACCGCAGTTTCTTTACGTGGGTCGCCTTCTCTATTGGAAGGGACTACATCTGGTGCTTCGCGCTTTGAAGCATGTCAGGCGCTCGGTTCCCGATGTCACGCTGAGAATAATCGGGCAGGGAAGTGATCGTGCATGGTTAGAGCGAATTGCGCGGGATGAAGAAGTGCGCGAATTGATTCAATGGATACCCGCAATGCCTCACGAAAAAATCCGGCAGGAATATCAAGAGAGCGTCGCGTTTGTGTTTCCCAGTCTTCATGATTCTGGCGGCATGGTTGTGCTCGAAGCACTAGCAGGAGGATTGCCGGTCATCTGTCTGGATCTGGGCGGCCCCGGATCGATCGTCACGTCGGGATGCGGCGTAGTGATCGAAACTTGCGAGGTCAGTGAAAAGACTGTAGTACAGAGACTGGCTGATTCCATGATCTCCCTGGCTACTGACTCCGGGCTCCGGGACCGCTTATCGGTCAACTCGATCGTTCGGGCACGGGAATTGTCCTGGGATGCGGCGGCAGACTCACTTTATTCCTCGCTCGCAGATGGAAACAGTTTGAGCAAAGAGGCATCAATAATCAACAGAACCCGAGAGGGATGTAA
>WNGL01003388.1_pt1 | contig 34160 bp, 30 predicted proteins | sample 5400591 | NCBI WGS metagenome assembly WNGL01 (sample SAMN13153377, study PRJNA577476) | soil metagenome | isolation source: 80 cm soil or saprolite under Garry oak tree replicate 1 | place: USA:California | collected 2016-06-15
GGGGGCGCGCGGCGGCAGCGGCCCGATCGCGAGGCTCACCGCGGCCGCGGCATCGTCACTCAGCGGATCGCGCGCCAGGAGCGCGTACAACATCGTGCGTGCGCGGGCGGAGTCGCCCGTCGCGAGGGCGAGCCGCGCGGCGTCGAGACTTCCGCCCTTCCCCGCCGCAGCGAACGCCTCGATCGCGCGCGTGGTGTCGCCGGCGAGCAGCAGCGACCGCGCCCGTGCGATCGGGACATCGCGCGCTGCGGGCGCCGGCACGTCGGCGACGAGCTGGCTCACCGCGGCGGTATCGCGCGTCACCCGCGCCTGCCGCACGCGCAACCACGTATCGATGCTCGCGAGCTTGCCGCCCGCGCGCGCCGCCGCAAACGCGAGAGCGGCACTGTCGGCCTGTCCCGCGGCATCGAAGGCCACGCCGGCGCGTACGGCGAGCAGCGGGACGCGCGCGGCCGGCGCACGGGCGCGTGCCATCTGGAAATGCGCGGCGGCGTCGGCGAAGCGGCCGACGCCGAACTCCGACTGCGCCAGGACCGCAAGCGCCTCACCGTCGAGATAGTCGAGCAGCCACGGTTGCCCGGCGAGCAGCGTCCGCGCGTGCTCGAACCGCCGGGCGTGCACCTCCGCCTTGGCGCCTTCCACGATCAGAAACGCGTTGGGATTCGGGTCGCGCCGTGCCGCGGCGAGCAGCGTCTCGGCGGCGTGCCAGGGGCGTCCCGACAGGCGGAGCGAGTCGGCGCGGTACGTGGCGGTGTGATCGGGGACCGCGGTCTGGGCCCAGCCCAGTGACGCCAGCACCAGCTCCCACGCGAGCGCCGCAACCCAGAAGGCGCCGTGGCGGCTCATTGTCTCGATTGCCTCACCCGCATCAGCACGCGCTGATACTCGGCGCGCGACGTCGGCGTCAGACGATAGCGGCTGAATCCCGTCTGATCCTGGAAGTAGAGGACGAGCCGCTCCGCCGCGTAGGTCCAGCGCAGCACGCGGGCCCCGTTGCGATCGATGCCGTTCGACAGATCGATCATCTCATCCGGTTCGCCCAGGGAGATGAACACTTCCCCGCGCTCCGTCAGCCAGCCGGGCCCCCCTTCGTCCGGAAACCGGATGTTCGCTTGCTGCACGCGCCGAAAATAATCGTCGAGGGCCTCGTTCTCCGGGGTCAGCGGAACCGGATCCGTCGCCTTCCAGAACTCGCGCCAGATGTCCGGGCGACGCTCGGCCGACGAGCGCCGCAGCGAGTCCACCCATTCCTGGCGGTCGAAATAGCGCAGCAGGCTCATCATCTCGTCGAAGTTCGTGATCACCCATTGATTGGAAAAGCTCACCAGGAACCGGGCGCGCGTGGTATCCCCGCCGCCCGCCGGAAGCACCTCGAGCTCGGCCGAGCCCACGGGGAGCTTCGACGGCACCACGACCACGGTCGCTGAGGACACCTCCGCACCGCCCGTCAGCGGCACGGAGTCGCGCCACAGCTCGTGATCGGCGCCGTCGACGATCCGCGCCACGATCGGCTCCCCGGCCGGCCGCACGCCGTACCGCTCAACGTAGAAGCGCAACGAATCGGGACCGTATGGCAGGGTGGCGCGGGGATTGGCGACCAGCTTCGGAAAGGCGCGGCGCTCGGGCCGCCCCACGGCGGTGTAGACGGCGATCGGCTTGGTCATCGCCGTGCCGGCGAACCGCGGCGCGGTATCGGCCCGCTCCGCGCGCGCGAACGCGGGACCATTGCGATCCCGGACCATCGCCATCACGTAGTAGATGCCCGGGGGCAGGGTGACGAACTGCTGGAAGATCACACTCTCGTCGCTGCGCAGCGTCTCCTGAAAGTTGCGCACGCGTACCTGCTCGTCGCTGCCGATCTGACGCACGGCAGCGCGGCTGGTGCTGTCGGTCCGGAACGACGCCTCGACGTGGTATTCCGCAACGAACTCCGAGCCGCGGCGCTGGAAGGTCAGAGTCTGGTTCGTGAGCGAGACGGAAAACAACGCGAGGGTGGAGTCGGGCGTCGGCCCGGCGAGATAGCGCACGGAGGCGATGAACGGCAACGCGCCGCCCCCGACGAGCGCACCCATCGAGCGATACACCGACGATGCGTCGAACAGGCGCGGCCCTGCGGCGCTGCGGCGCGGTGCGGCGTCGGCACCGCCGGCGCGCTGCCATGAACCGCAGCCGCCAGCCGACAGCATGGCCGTCACCACCAGTGTCACGCGTCGCATCACTTGCCGAGCCTCGAAGCGGGACGTTAGTTTCGCGCACAACCCCCATGGCCCCCGAAAACCTGGCCGGCAGGTCGATCGCCGGCTACCGCCTCCTCGAGCGCATCGGCGAAGGAGGAACGGCGGAGGTGTACCGCGCCGAGCATCCCGAGCGCGGCGCCTGTGCGTTCAAAGTATTGCGCGAGCGTCTCAGGGGCGACCCCATTGTGGTCAAACGATTTCTGCGGGAAGCGGGATACGGGTCCCGCGTCGTGCATCCAGGTGTGGTCCGCACCTACGACTTCGGCGAATCGGACGGCCTGTACTACCTCGCCCTCGAGTGGGCCACCGGGGAGTCGCTCGCCGACTTCTTACACCGCGAGGCCCCGCTCGCTCCCGCGGATGCGGTGGCCCTCGTCCGCCAGCTCGCCGATGCGCTGGCGGCGGCGCACGCCGCCGGCATCATCCATCGCGATCTGAAACCCGAGAACATCATGTACGATCCGAGCGCGCGCAGCGTGAAGCTGCTCGATTTCGGTATTGCGCGGGACGCCGAGCAGCCGCTGGAAGAGCGGTTGACACGCACCGGGTTTTTTGTCGGCACGCTGCAGTACGTCGCGCCGGAAGCGCTCTCCGGCGAGCTGGTCGACGGGCGCGCCGATATCTACAGCCTCGCGAAGATCGCGTACTACATGCTGACCGGACGCCATCCGCACGACGGGCGCAGCCCGCGCGAGTTGTTCCAACAGCTGTTGAGCGGGAAAGCGACGCCGTTATCGGTGGCGAGCGACCGGAAGTTCGCGCCCGCCCTGGAAGCGGCGGTCATGAAAGGCCTGTCGCGCCAGCCCGGCGATCGCCAGGCCACCGTGAGCGCGTTCGCCGACGAGCTGGAGGCTGCGCTCGCCCAGACCAAGGACACCTCCAAGTCGCGCGGCATCCTCGGCGCGCTCAAGAACATCGTTGGCAAGCGCAACAGTGAATAGTAGTAGCGACTACTACTACCTTCGGAATACGCTCAAGGATCTGCTCCTCGCGCGCTCCGTGCGGCGCGGCGACTTCGTCCTCGCGTCGGGACGCCGGTCATCCTTCTATGTCGACGCGCGGCTCACCACGATGTCCGGCGATGGCCTCGCCGTCGTAGGCGGCCTCGGGCTCGACCGCCTGGCCGTGCGCGGCTGGAGTCCCCGTGCCGTGGGCGGCCTGACGCTCGGCGCCGACCCCATCGCCTATGCCCTCGCGCTGACGGCCCGCCGCCGCGGCCAGCTCCTGGACGCCTTCACCGTCCGCAAACAGCCGAAGGACCATGGCACCGGACAGCGCATCGAGGGCTGCTTTGCGTCGGGCTACACGGTCGTCATCGTCGAGGATGTGCTCACAACCGGACGCTCCGCGCGCGAAGCGATCGGCGCGGTGCAGAGCGAAGGGGGGCAGGTGCTCGGCGTGCTCGCCGTGCTGGATCGGGAGGAAGGCGGGCGGGAGGCGCTCGAGCGCGACGGCTATCTCGTCGAGGCGTTTCTGACCGCGTCCGATCTCGGGCTGGGACTCCCGCAGTGACCGAGCCGACACGCCGCCTGTCCTTCGCCGCCCGCGCACGCGGCTGGCACGACGACGCCACCGCGCTCGAACAGCGCTTCAAGGATCTCGAGACATTCGAGCGCAGTCACCGGCGCCGCTGGGCCATCGCCGCCGCCCTGCTCGTGCTTGGGGTGCTCGGCAAGCTGGGTGGGATCAGCGACACGCGCCTCGGCACGATCGTGTTGTTCTCAGGCGGCGCCGCCGTGATCAACGCGGTGGTCGGGCTGATCAACGAGCGTGGCTGGTACCGTTGGTGGTTCATCTACATGCTGCCGCTGCTCGATGTCCTGCTGGTCAATGTGCTGGTACTCTGGTTCGGCCACGGCGGCGTGGTCGCAGCGCTGTTCATCGCCGTGCTGCCGTACGCGTTCGATCAGGGACAGGCGGTCGGCGACTTTCTCGTGCTGGTCGCATCGATCGCGTATCTGCTCGCGAGCTGGGCGCACGGCCAGCTTTATCCCGGCGGGTCGGGCCTCGATACGACGGCCTACCTCGAAACCGGCGTCTTCATCGTCGTGGCGATGACGCTCAAGCGGATTCCCGCCACGCTCATTCAACGCATTCGGCGCGCGCGCAGCGTGATGGGAGAAGCGGAACAGGGGTACCTCGCGGTGCGCGCGGCCGCCGCGGAAGCCGACGAGCTCGGGTTCCTCGAAAAGAGCTTCAACCGCATGCTCGAGGAGATCGGCACCACGATCTCGTCGGTGCAGCGCGAAGCCGACGAAGTCGCCGCGTTCGCCGAAGAGCTGGCGGCGGCGGCCCAGGAGCTGCACGCGACGACGGAATCGCTGACCCAAACGTCGCAGCGTCTCGCCGGCGACCTCGGCCACCAGCGCGGCCTGGCCGACGGCGCGCGCGGGGAGAGTGCCAAGGCCGCGGATCAGGCGGAATCGCTGCGCGTGCGCGCGGAGCTGATGCAGGTCGACTCAGCACGGCTCGTCAGCACGGCGGAGCGGGGACGGGAGCGCGTTGCGCGCGCGAGCGCGACACTGCGCGCAGTCGGCGAGGAAGTGCGCGCGACCGCATCGACCGTCGTGGGGCTGTCCGGCATGTCGGAGCGCATCGGCGTGTTCGCGCAGACGATCGCCCGCATCGCGCGGCAAACCCATCTCCTCGCCCTCAACGCGGCGATCGAGGCGGCGCGCGCCGAAGAACATGGCGAAGGCTTCGCGGTCGTCGCGGACGAGGTCCGCACGCTCGCGGCCGAGGCAGGGAAGTCGGCCCGCGAGGTCGCGGAGCTGGTAAGCGATCTGCGCACGGGGATCGAGGCGGCCGGGCGCGCCATGCAGTCGGGGGAGGCCAAAGTCCGCGATATCGGCGCGGTCGCCGCCGAAGCGGACGGCGCGCTGCAAGAGCTCCATCAGGGCGTGCAGCTGATGGGGGAGCTCGTCAACGCCACGGCCGAGGTCTCGCGCAGCCAAGCCAACCGCCTGGCGGAGCTGGCACAATCGTTACAGCAAGTCGCCAGTATCTCTACAGCATCGTCTGACAGCGCCAACAACACGGCGGCCGCGACGGAGGCGCAGATCACGTCGATGGGCGAATTGACGGCAACATCGCAGCAGCTCGCCCAGCTCGCCGAGCGGTTGCGTGGCGGGATCGCGCGATTCTCGGTCCTGCAGCGCGAGCAAACCACGGTGGAGCACCAAGTCCGTCCCGCCGCCGACTGACGTCACTCACCCCGCCCGGGAGGCCGCTACGGCGCTCGGGCCTTGGTCCCATGACCCCGCGTTGAAGGGGTGAAACGCACGCAGGGCCTCCCGGTACGGGGTGATGAGCAGGTCTATGTAGCGCGCCAACGCCACATCAAAAGGAAAGCGGCGCCGAAACTCTCCCGCCGTGACGCCGAGGACGGCGCGCAGATGCCGGCCGAAGCTTTGCGGCGAAGAGTAGTCCATCCGGTAGGCGACATCCGACACCGACAGTCCGGGGTTCTGAAAGAGGAACGCGGCATGGAGCAGGCGCATGCCCGCGAGATAGCTCTTGGGAGACGGGATCCGGGCACGATGAAAGCGCGACATGAGTGTGCTGGGCCGGACACGCAGGTGCCGGGCCAACCCGCGCACGGTGCTGAGGGCCGGCGCCAGCCTCGCCACCGCTTCAAAAAACAGCCGGGTCTCCTCGGCCGGGGCCGGCTCGGGCGGCGCCCCGAGGGCGGGAATGAGCCGCGCGAGAATGCGCGCGGCGACCGGGGAGGCGGGATGCCCCACGAGGTCACGCAGCCGCCGCCAGCCGTCGGGCTCGGTGCAGTCCACCGCGCTCCGGACGCCCGTGGCGCCGAGGCGCAGCAGCGTTTCCGTCGCCTCGCGGTCGTGGCGCGAGACGAGCGCGACGGCGGGAATGGCGGGGAACTCGCGCACGAAACGGGCGACGCCCGGCAATGCTTCGCCGTGACAGCGATGCACGGAAATGACCACCGCGTCCACGCGCCGGCGGCGCGCGACGTAAAGCGCTTCCCGCAGGGAGTCGGCGTGCAGCGTGTCGAAGCAGCCATCGCCGGCGGCGTCGATACGCGGGCGCTCAGGGGGAGGGAGGACGGTGCACACGGTGACCATGCGGCACCATGGTAACGGGCCGGCTTCAACTGCTGTTCACCACTGCTGCATTGCGCGCCCCCGCCCGTGAGGTGAATTTCCCGACGGAGCCTACCTAAAAAAATGCTGAATCGGACACGTCTGCTCGGAATGGGCATTTGCGCGTTCGCGCTGGCGTGCGACGCGCTCCCCAAGTTCCAGTTTCGGCTCCAGTCGGAAATCCAGCGCGAGTTCCACGTCACCAGCGCATTGGTCATGGTCGTCGATACGACGAACATGATCGTCGCCATCTTCGACGACGCCCATGCGGCATGGGCGCTCAAGGACCGTGCGGCATTCGAGGAGCAAGTCGCTTACTACGCGGTCACGCACTACCAGCGCACCAAACTCAAGAGCGTGGGAGTCGTCGTCGGGCGAGCGAGTCGCCGAGGGACGGACCGGGATCCCGAGCCGACAGTCTTCCTGCCCGAGTATCACACCGACGGCAGCGTGCGGCTCGCCCTCATACCGTCGGGACGGATGAGGGTGACGCCGACGCAACGCGACCGCTGATGACTTCGAAGCGTTGGCTCATCGGGTTGTCGTCGCTCGTGGTGATGCTGACCATCGCCGGCGCCGTCAGCTTCGTGCGGTACGCCCGCCTCCACGCCCCCCAGCCCACGCTGGTGGCGGTGGCGCCCTTCGACATCTTCGTGCCCGGCCTCGAGCCCTGGCGGGTCCGCCTGGCACAAGAACTCACCACACGCCTCGACAGCCTGGCGCCCCTCACCGCAGTGTCGCAGGACGTCGTGCGCGAGCGCTGGCAGGGACAGAAGCGGCCGGAGATCGCGGCCCTCGACCTGGCGCGCCGCACCAGCGCCGGCATCGCGGTCTATGGGCGCCTCGATCCGTTCGGGGGCAAGAGCGATTCAGTGTTCGTACGAATGATCGTGATCGACGCGGGGACCGGAGCGGTGCGCTCCGCCATGAACGCCCCGTGGCCGCGCGCGCTGCTGCCCGACCTCGCCCGGGCGCTCGCTGAGCAGGTTCGCCATCACTATCCTTAATTCGCGTGACTGATCCCTTTGCAGAACTGAACGCCGCGCTCCCCGATCATTACATCATTGATCGGGAGCTGGGACGCGGCGGCATGGCGCTCGTCTACTTGGCGCGCGATACCCGCCACGAACGATTCGTCGCCCTCAAGACGTTGCGCCCCGAGATCGCCATGGCCCTCGGCCGCGAACGGTTTTTGCGCGAAATCAAGCTCGCGGCCGGCCTCCAGCATCCCAATATCCTGCCGGTCTACGATTCCGGCGACGCCGGTGGAACGCTGTATTACGTCATGCCCTACGTCGAGGGGGAATCCCTACGCGACCGGCTGGACCGCGAGCCCCAGTTGCCGGTCGACGATGCGCTGCAGATTGCGAAGGAAGTCGCCGAGGCGCTGGCGTACGCGCACAGCCACGACGTCGTGCATCGCGACATCAAGCCCGAGAACATCATGCTCTCGGGCGGACATGCGATCGTCACCGACTTTGGCATTGCGCGCGCCGTCAGTGCGGCCGGCGGCGACAAGCTGACCCAAACGGGGCTCGCGATCGGGACGCCGGCATACATGCCGCCCGAGCAAGCCTCGGGCTCGGGCCACGTGGACCGGCGCAGCGACATCTACAGTCTCGCCTGCGTGCTCTACGAGACCCTCGCCGGCCAGCCGCCCTTCACCGGACCGACGGCGCAGGCGATCATGGCGCGCCATTCGCTCGACGCCGTGCCGCGGCTCAAAATCGTGCGCGACGCCATTCCCGACGAGCTCGAGGTCGTGATCGAGCGCGCGCTCGAGAAGGTGCCGGCAGACCGTTATCAGACGTCCGGAGAATTCGCCAAGGCGCTGACCGCAGCGAGCACCGGTAGGGTCTCGCGCGTGACGGTCGGACGGCGCCGGACGTCGTACTTCGTCCGGAAGCGGCGCCTGCTCTCGATTGCGCTTGGCGCCGTCGTGCTCCTCGCCGCGGCTTGGATCCTCCTGGGCAAACGGGGCAATGCGACATCTGCGAGTGGGGCTCTCGATCCGCGGCGAGTGGCGGTTTTGTACTTCGGCGACCTGAGCCCCGACAGCTCGCTGCGCTATCTCGCCGACGGACTCACCGAGGCGCTGATCGACAAACTCTCGCAAGTTCGCACGCTCCACGTCATCTCACGCAACGGCGTGCTGCCGTTCCGGCATTCCGATTTGCCGCGTGACAGCATCGCGCGGGCGGTTGGAGCCGGAACACTGGTCGAAGGCAGCGTCGACCCGGTGCGCGATCGCGTTCGCGTCACGGTGCGACTCGTGGACGGCTCGAGCGGCGCCGATCTGTTGCGGCGCGCCAGCTTCGAAGAGCCGGTCGGCAACCTCCTATTGATCCGCGATACGCTCGCAACTGAAGTCGCGCGCGTGCTGCGCGAGCAGCTCGGGGAAGAGGTTCGCTTGCGGGAAGAGCGGGCCGGTACGAGCAGCACCGAAGCGTGGTCGCTCGTGCAGCAGTCCGAGCGGATACGGAAAGACGCGGACGTGCTGGTGCAAGCAAACAATGTGGATGGCGCGGTCATGCGGTTCGGCCGCGCGGACTCAGTGCTGGCGGCCGCCGAGCGTGCCGATCGGCGGTGGGTCGACCCGATCGTGCTGCGCGGCCAGCTCGTCGAGCGTCGCGTGCGGCTCACGCGGAACGCGGCTCTCATAGATGAAGGGCTCGCGCACGCCGGCCGAGCGCTGGCGCTCGACCCACAAGATCCCGGCGCCCTCGAGCTGCGCGGCACGTTGCGCTACCGGCGCTGGCAGTTGGCCCGCCCGCCCGATCCACAACAAGCCAGCGCGCTGCTCGATGATGCCCGCCGTGATCTCGAACAGGCGACGAACATCGATCCAACCCTGGCGAGCGCGTTCGCCACGCTGAGCAGCCTCTATTACCAGACCAAAGATCTGCAAGGCGCGGCGCTGGCGGCGCGACGCGCGTACGAGGAAGACGCGTACCTCGGTAACGCGCCGGACATTCTCTATCGGCTGTTCTTTACCTCCTACGATCTCGATCAGCAGCGCCAGGCGCAGCGGTGGTGCGAGGAGGGGGACCGACGCTTTCCGCGAGATTTTCGCTTCCTCGAATGCCAGCTTTACATGATGACTCGCCTGGAGCAGCCGGACGTCCCTCGTGCCTGGCGACTGCTCGCGGGAATCGATTCCCTGGTGCCCGCGCCACGGCGCGGGGTCATTCACCTGCGCGAGCAGATGATGGTCGCCGCCACCATCGCCCGGGCGGGCCTGAAAGACAGCGCGCATGCGGTGATCGAGCGGTCGCGGGGCACCCCGGAGCTCGATCCCGAGCAGGACCTCGTCGCCATGGAGGCTTTCGTCCGTACCCTCCTGGGCGAGCAGGACGAGGCTATCCGCTTGCTACAGCGATACGTAGCCGCCAATCCTGAGCACTCGTTCCGCGTCGGCGGCGACATCTTCTGGTGGTGGTGGGACCTCCAAAAGCATCCCGGCTTCCAGGCGCTCGCCCGACCGCATTCGTGACGTAGCTCACAAAACCCGTGACCGAGCTCACTGCTTGACGGGTCGCCATTTCGGCGCAGTTTTACTCGGCATTCCAAAACCGTTCGCAGTCGAGCAGGCCGTCGCAACCGTCCAGATTCGCGCCCAGCTGGGGGTTGTACCAGGCCCCAACTGGGAGTCGCCCTATGAAGCGTATCGGCTTCACCGTCATCGTCGTCGCCGCATTTGCCGCGTGTCAAAACGATCGGCCGTTCCCCCCCGGACCCAACGCACTGATTCAAGACGCAAACCACAACACCGGCAACGCATTTTTCTTCTGGCTGCCGCCCGTCTTGAACCAGCAGGCCCCCGCGACACAGGTTTTCTCTCGGCAGCTGAGTCCCGTCGTCACGATCACCAACCTCTGCACCGGCGCCCTGGTGCGGACGTTTTCCGGCGCGGATCTCTCGGTCAGTGATTCGTCGTATCACGTCAATTGGCAGACGGCTCAAGACAACCTGAACTCGGCGTGCACGTACCGCGTCACCGTCACCGTCGGCACGAAGCTGATGGGATTCGCGGACGTGGACGTCGTCGACAGCGGCCGTGAGCTGAAGAACGTCAACACGACCGAGTTCATCCCGCTGCTCGACGACCGGACGCTGCCGCTGCAGTTCTTCATTGGCGTCGGCTCCCAGTGCGTGCGCACGGGATCGGATTGCGGTGAAGGCACCGCGCATCCGGACAAGGGCACCGTCATCGTGAGCAAGAACGGCCAGGCGGGCGTGTTCGTGCCGGCCGGCGCGGTCGACGCCGACGTCACGATCAGCGTCGAATCGAGCGACGAACGGCCGTGCATTCCCGGCCTCGATCCGCCGGTGTATCCCGGTGCGCCCGGCGCCGTTGGCAATGCATGCTACGATTTCCACACCGACCCGCCCCTGTCGCAGATCAACGAGACCGGCAGGTTCAATACCAACGTCACGATCGGCATTTGTCCGGACGCGATTGCGTCGGGTCTCGATCACGCCACGCTGGATCTCCTGCAGATTTTCCAATTTGACGCGGGTCAAGAGTCGCCGATTCGGGCCCTCAATAACGTGCCGGCGCCGTTTCTGCGTTGCGATCCGGAGTTCAATCCGACGTTCGGCGCGCGCCGCTCGCTGCTGGGCGAGCTCGCCAAGAGCCTCGCCGCGCTTGTCAGCCCTCGCGCGCTCTACGCGCGCAGCAATCGCATGATGTTTGATCTGGGTGCCGGCGGCAGCACGGACGGGTTCAGCCGGTTTACCTGGGCGCTTCCGAACGCGGTGAACATCAACTTCGACATCGGCCCGGACGGTAGCAGTCCGGTGGCGGCGGGCACCGTCGTCAATTCACTCTATTCGCGGCTCGGCGTGACGTTCAGCCGGAGCAACCCGAATGGATTGTGTGCGGGGACCGGCGTCTACGCCAACGATAACGGACCGTCTGCCTCCAATCCCGGGCAGAACAACGTCACCGTCTGTCCGGAAGGTGTGGCGTCGGACTTTAGCGAGAACGAGTTCGGCGATATCGTCGCGACGTTCACGGAGCCCCAGGCGCTCGCATGCATCGGCGCGACGCCGTTAGGCACGCGTGGCGGAGCCGCGACCGGTACCGCGTTCATTGAAGCGCGCGACGCGTCCGGCGGAACGCTGAGCCGCGTGGAGTCCGCGCCGTCCACTCCGGCGCGCCTGCAGCAGACGATCTGCGTCTCCGGTGAGGGAATCGCCGGTGTGCGCTTCGCGGGGACGGGCGATGGATTCGCGATCTTCGACAATCTGTCGTTCGTGCGGGTGCAGCCGCCAATCCAGTAAACTGCGCGCGCAGGCAAGGAGGGCGGCTCTTCGGGGCCGCCCTTCTTTTTTTTGGTGCTGCTCGCCCGCCTCACTCTTTCGAATTAGCCCCTCTGTCCCTTGCGATCTCCTTCCGTTGTCGGATGGTGCTTCGGCGCCGCAAGTTTTCTTTTGACAGCATGTACCACCTTCCCGTTCACGCACGGACTCTGAAGTATCTCGCCTCCGTGGCGCTCATCGTGATCGGAGTGGTCTTCTGTCACAGCGATCGGAGCTTTCCGCCCGGCCCATCCGCGCTCATCCAGGATGGCGCCCACGGCGGCGGCAATGCGTTCTTCTTCTGGCTCCCGCCACTGGTGAACCAGCAGCCGCCCGCCGGGCAAATGTTCTCCCGCCAGCTCAGTCCCACGATCACGATCAGTAATCTTTGCAGCGGCGACGTTGTGCGCACGTTCGCGGACTCGCAGGTGCAAGTCGCGGACGGTCAATATCAAGCCAACTGGCATACCGGCGACGACAACCTCGACCCGGCCTGCACGTATCGCATCGCCGTTCAGACCGGCGCTCGGCAGCTCGGTCTGACCGATGTGGACGTCGTCGACGATGGCTGGGAACTGCAGAACGTCGACACGGGCGACCTCATCCCCCTGCTCGACGATCGCACGCTCCCGATCACGTTCTTCATCGGCGTCGGCTCACAATGTGAGCGCGCGGACTCAGACTGTGGTGAAGGCACCGTGCAGCCGGGGGCAAACACCACCATCGTCACGGAAAACGGCCAGGCCGGCGTCTTCATCCCGGCGGGCGCTGTGGACCAACCGGTCACGCTCATCATCGAGTCTGCGGACGACCGCCCGTGCATCGCGGGATTGCTCGAACCGGTGTTTTCCGGACAGATCGGGCCGATCGGCAATTCCTGCTACGATTTCCATACGGAGCCGCCGCTCACGGAAGTCAACGCGGCCGGCAAGTTCAACACCAACGTCACTGTCGGCATTTGCCCGGACATCGGCAATCTCGATCATGTGACGCAGGACTTGCTCCAAATCTTCCAGCTGCATGTCGGCGCAGACCCGGCGATCCGTCCGCTGAACAACGTGCCCGCGCCGTTCCTCCATTGCGATCCGGCGTTCCAGCAGCTCGTGGGATCGCGCGGCTCCCGGTGGGGGAACCTGGTGGGGGGACTCCGCGCCCTCTTCCTACCGCGCGCGCTGTTCGCCCGCACGACCGCAACGTTCGATCTCGGCGCCGGCGGGAGTACGGATATGTTCAGCCGGTTCACCTGGGCGCTGCCGAGCCAGCAAGACCTGAATTTCGACCAGGCGCCGGATCTGAGCGCAATCCTCCCCGGAGCCACGGTCAACACGATCTACTCCCGCCTCGGCGTCACGCTCAGCCGCACGAATCCCCTCGGCCTCTGCCCGGGGAGCGACGTCTATGCGAATGACTACGGCATCCTGGGGTTCCACTCGGGCCAGAACAACATCAGCGTTTGCCCGCTGGGGATCGCCTCGGATTTCAGTGAGTTTGCGTTTGGCGCCATCAAAGCCAGCTTTGCCGTGCCCGCAGTCCTCGCCTGCATCGACGCGACGCCGACGGGATTCCACAACCTCCTGCCGGGCGGTGTGGCGTTCATCGAGGCGCTCGATGCCGACGGCAACGTCCTGAGCACGACCGAATCGACGACATCGCGTACAGCCCAGCGGCTCTGCGTCAGCGGGAGCGGCATCGCCGCGGTGCAATTCGCCGGCAAGGGTTCTGCGTTCGCCATCTTTGACAACCTCAGCTGGACCAGGGTACTGCCGGGCAGTTAGTCGGGGACTGCAGCGCCGATGGGAAAGGGCGGCTCTCTGGAGCCGCCCTTCCTTTTTGCGTCCTCGGGCATCCTATTCTGCCGCGATGGCTCGCGAACTGATCGGGCGGGTGCGCGAGGCGCTCGGTGACCGCTACACCGTCATCACGGAGGTGGGACGCGGCGGGAACGCCACGCTGTACGGCGCCTTCGACAAGGACGGACGGAAAGTCGCGATCAAGGTCCTGCATCCCGAGCTCGCGGTCTCGGTCGCCGCCGACCGCTTCCTGCGCGAGATGCGCTACGCGGCGACGCTCGACCATCCGCACATCGCGCCGCTGCTCGACTCCGGCGAAGCCAACTACCTGCTCTGGTTCGTGATGCCGTTCGTGGCCGGAGAGACGCTGCGGCGGGTCATCCGCCGCGATCGGATGCTGCCGGTCGACCGGGCGGTCCGGATCGCGACCGAAGTACTCGACGCGCTGGGCCACGCGCACGAGCACGGCCTCGCCCATCGCGACATCAAGCCCGACAACATCGTGCTCTCGGCCGAGGGCGGCGGCGCGATCCTGGTGGACTTCGGGATCGCGCGCGCGATCGCCACCTCGGGTGAAGATCGCGTCACGCGCAGCGGCTTCGTGGTCGGCACGGAGGAGTACATGAGCCCCGAGCAGGCCGGCGGCTCTCCTGATATCGACGGGCGCACCGATCTCTATTCGCTCGGTGTGGTGCTGTTCGAGTCGCTCACAGGCCGGCCGCCGTTCGCCGCGGCGAGTGCGGCCGCCGTGCTCGACATGCAGCAGCATGCGCCGCCCCCCGATCTCCGCAAGCTGCGGCGCGACGTGCCCCGTGAGCTCAGCGATACCGTCATGAAGGCCCTCTCCAAAGCGCGCGAAGCGCGCTGGCAAACGGCGTCCGATATGCGGCGCGCCCTCCTGCCGTACGCCCTGCCGACCTGAGGTGCGATTCCTCCCGGCCCTGCTCCTCATCGCGTCCTCCGTGCAGGCGCAGAGTCGTCCGCGCGCGCGCGATCTCGGCGTCCCGTTCGACGGCACGCCCGGTCCCCTCAACGCGATCACCGACGTCGCCGGCGTCACGGTCGGTCACAGCACGATCATCGCGGGGCAGGGCAAGCTCGTCGTGGGTCAGGGTCCGGTGCGCACGGGCGTCACGGCCATCTTCCCGCGCGGCGCGGCGAATGGAGATCCCGTGTTCGGCGGCTGGTTCACCCTCAACGGCAACGGCGAAATGACCGGTACCACCTGGCTCGAGGAGTCGGGATTCCTGGCCGGGCCGGTCATGATCACGAACACGCACAGCGTGGGCGTCGTGCGCGACGCGGTCATCGAGTGGCTCGTGCGCAAAGGGTTCCAGTTCGACTGGTCGCTGCCCATCGTCGCCGAAACGTGGGACGGCTCGCTCAATGACATCAACGGCTTCCACGTCACCAAGCAGCACGCGTTCGCCGCGCTCGACAGCGCCCGCGGCGGCCCGGTGGCGGAAGGGAATGTCGGCGGCGGGACCGGCATGATCTGCAACGCCTTCAAGGGCGGCATCGGCACGGCGTCGCGGCGGCTCCCGACCGAGCGTGGGGGGTACACCGTGGGTGTGCTCGTGCAATGCAACTACGGCTCCCGTGCCCGCCTCTCGATCGCCGGCGTCCCGGTCGGCCAGGAGATTCCCGACCTTTTGCCCTGCTATGACTCGCTGCCCGGAACGGCGCGCACCGGCCGGCGCTGTGCCGATGCCGACAAGGGCTCCATCATCATCGTGATCGCGACCGATGCGCCGCTGCTCCCGCATCAGTTGAAGCGCATCGCCAAGCGCGCCGCCCTCGGCGTCGGCCGGCTGGGCGGGACGGGGGGCAATCCGTCCGGCGACATCTTCGTCGCGTTCTCGACCGCCAACCCCGGCGCCGCGAAGCCCGATGCGAACGTCACGGTGACCATGCTGCCGAATGAGCGGATCTCCCCGCTGTTCGAGGCCACGATTCAGGCGACCGAAGAAGCCATCGTCAACGCGATGGTGGCCGCCGAAACGATGACGGGCATCAACGGCATGCGGGTCTATGCGCTCCCGCACGACCGGCTGCGGGCAGCCCTGCGCAAGTACAACCGTCTGGTCGAGCCGCGTCAGTGAGGTGGCTGTCACTTTTCCTGCTGGGGTCCGTTGCGGCATGCCAAACGGAGGCGCGCCGCCTCCTCGTCGTCGACCTGACGCTCGCTGACCCCCTGACACTCGAAGCCACCGCCGCACCCTGGCACGCCGCCGGGTACCGGGTGGAATACCGCCGCTTCTATCCGCACCTCACGCGGCAGGACCTCAGCCGCTATCGCACGGTGCTCGTGCTGGGTGGCCGCGAGCCCGAGGGGCTCTCCGATGCGTTGACGATCGGGGATCTCGCGATTCTCACCGAGTGGGTGCGCCGCGACGGCGTCGTGGTCCTGGGATATGCCGACGGGGACGGGGCCGTCGACCGCTGGGTGATGAACCAATGGCTTGTCGCGCAGGGTGCGGGGATCGCCGTGGGGAGTGAGATGAGGGGGCCGCCACAGCTGCTCGACGCGACGCCCCTGCCGCATTCGGCGCTCGACAACGCCGGCTTCGCTCCATTCCCTGCAGGCCGGAATTTTCCCTTGGAGATTCGCGACCGCAGCCAGGCTCTGGCGCGTGCCAGCGGAACCGCGCTCGTTGCGGCGAGCCGCGTGCATGACGGCCTGATCGTCGTCGCGAGCCGCAGCCTGTTGGCGTCGGCCGATGCCGACACACGCGCGCGCGACTTTCTCGTCGCGCTCGCACGCTGGACGCGCCGCCCGGCGGAGTGGGCGAGTGTCGGCGCTTCCGCGCGTGCCGCCTCACTCCATCTCGCGAATGCGCCACAGCGGGTCGCCGTCCATCCGCCTTTGCTCGCTCCACCCGCCGGATCGGAGCCGACGGTCCTGCCGGAGCCCGCGGCCCCGCGGCGCGCGGAAACCGTCCAGGCGCCGGCCTGGATCGGGCGGCAGGGGATGCGGGTGTTGTGGAGCCGCTTCACGCTCTACTCGCTCGATTCGTTGCTCGGATTCGTGGATGTCGCCGCGCTCAACGCGCTCGCGACCACCATTCCCGAGGCGGCGCTGGCCGACACGCTGAGTACGCGCAACATTTGGAAGATCACGGGCGAGCGGCTGCAGGCGACGAGCATTCATTGGTTCCCCGCGGTCTCGCTACGGGCGATCGCGCACGGGGGCGGGGGGGACGTCGCGGACGAAGTGAACCGGCACGGAGCGCTCACGCCGATCGCGTGCGGTCTCGATTCGCTCTTCTGGCGTGGCAGCTTGCGGCCCGCCTACCGCGCGCTGACGAAGCTCGGCGGCGCCCGCCCCGAAGTGATTGCCGGCGTCGCGTTGGATCTCGACAGCGCGATGACGTATTACCGCGGCAGCGGCTTCTGTGACGCGGACTATCGCGTGGGATTGGCGGCACTCGGCTTGGACAGCGTTGAAGTGGCGCGCCTCGCGACACTCCCGCCGGTGGTTCGCTACGACACATTACTCGAGCGGGGGTCGCTGAGCCGGTACTACGATGGCCTCGAAGTCGCTGTCGCCGAGCGCGCCACGCTGCTGCGCGGCGAGCTGGAGCGGTTGCATCCCGATCTCCGATTCGCGTTCCGCGCGACGACCGTCCCGGCGGATTGGTTCTCGCTCGGATTGTTGCGCGGGTTCTCGAGCCCGGATGCTCCTGTGCTGCTGTGGCTCACAGAGCGCCGCGGGCGCGTCCTGGTGCAGCGCTACGCGGAGCGCGACATCTTCGCGCTTTCCGCGCTGGGTCTGGAGCCGCAGCGCAGCACGTTCGCGCCAGGCGAATGGTCGCGGTTGCGATACGCCACATTCAGCGATCATGCGGGGTTTTGGCTCGATGGCGCCGCGACCGACAGTTTGGGTCGTGTGATCCGGCGCTTCATCAAGTGAAGGCTTGCCGAGGGGCCCGGACGCCCGGTAATTTCCTTCCTGGAAGTGGTGGGGCCGATGGTCGCGGATGGCCGGCTTGAGGGGCCACCCGAGGAAAGTCCGAGCTCCACAGGGCAGACCGCCAGGTAACGCCTGGGCGCCGTAAGGCGACGGAACAGGGCCACAGAGAACAGACCGCCCTTGTATCCAAAGGGTAAGGGTGAAACGGTGGGGTAAGAGCCCACCGCGCGTCCGGCAACGGGCGTGGCACGGCAACCCCCGGTCGGAGCAAGGCCAAATAAGCAGCGAGACCCGGCCCGGGTCGTTTGAGCTGCGGGTAGGCCGCACGAGATGGCTGGCGACAGCTATCCCAGAGAGATGACCATCTGCTCGTACCAACGAGTAAACAGAACTCGGCTTATGGTCTCACCACTTCCTCCCCTGTGACCACACAGCCGCCCGGTCCCTCCAGATCCGCTCCCTATCCCCCCCACTGGGAGAATGTCGCGGACCTCCGCGTGTTTCGGACCACCGCTCAAGAATGGGAGAAGCTCATCGGCTGGCGGACCGACATGCGTAAGCGCGGATGGAAGTTGCTCAAGGTGATGAGCGAAGAGACCGAGGTGGTCGCCATCTTCGGACGCACCAAGACGAAGGAATAGTCGATGCGTTGCGTTGTTGTTCTGGCGGCCGCAGCCAGCGCGCTGAGCTGTACGCCGAAGAATCCTCCATCCAATCCGACACCAATGAATCCTCCGGCGGCTCCGCTAGCTGCACCGCCGCCGCCGCCGGCGCCGCCGTCAGCCGCTGGTGGCCTGCGCCTGGGACCGAGCACGCTCCGCTACGTCGCGCACCAGGCGCTGCACGCGGAGCAGCAGCTGCCAGGGCAGGCCACCCAAGTCATCGATCGGGGAACGAAGTTGTTTCTCACGGCCACGATCGTCGGCCCCGCGGACAGCCTCGGCTACCGGTTGACGTTTACGGTCGATTCGATCGCGCTCGACTCTGGCACGACCCTGCCGCCGACCATCGATCTCAACGCTGCACGGGGCCTGGTCTACGACGGCCGGCTGACGGCGTCAGGGCGGTCGGCCATTGCGCTGGTGTCGGACTCGACGCGTGCCGTCGCTTTCGTGCAACTCCTTGGCCTGTTGCGAACCTTTTACCCGCGGCTGCCACCCAGCGGGTTGGTCCCTGGCGCCGAGTGGACCGACACCACGACGACTGACGACCGGGTGGTTATCGATGTCACGCGAACCTCGGTGAACAATTCACGTGTCGCCAATTGGGAGGATAGAGGCGGGATACGCGTGCTACGCATGGACGTGACGTCCCCGTACACCGTGTCGGGCAAGGGAACGCAGGCCAACCAGCCTGTCGAGGTGAAGGGGTCGGGGACGGAGACGACGCGCAACTTTGTCGCCGCCGATGGCCGGTACCTGGGTGCGGAAGCCACGGATAGCTCGACGATTACCGTCACGTTCCCATATCAAACGGTCACGATTCCCGCAGTCCGCGTGCTCCGCTCGACGATTATCGCGAAACCGTGAGGTTCGCTCTCGCCGGCCTGCTCTGCGCAGCAGCCCTGAACCCCGACCGTCTCGTCGCCCAGCAATTTTTCCCCAACCGCGCCGCCGCATACCTCTTTCCCACCGACGTTCACGATGCGCGCGCCATCTGGGTCAATCCCGCAGGGCTCGGCGTGCTGCGCGAAGCGTCGGTGTACGCGGAGGTAGGAGTCGGGGACCCCGGGTCGCGGGGACGGCTGCGCCAGATCAACGCCGGCTTCAATTCGCGGGGGCTGTCGTTCGGCTATCAACGCGCGGCAGCACCATCCGTCTGGGACTCGCCGGGGGGGCGGGCGGGCTGGCGGCGGGTTTTGCCGTTGCGCGCTACGGCGGCGGCGGCACCAACGAGACCGGCTGGGATCTCGGCATGTCGTACGTCGCCCGCCCCGGGTTGACGCTTGGCGTCGTGGCCGCGAACCTCGGCCAACCGATCGTACGGGGAGTGCGGCAGCGGCTGACCTACATACCGGGTCTGACCTGGCATCCCGGACCCGTGCCTGCAATCGCCTTCTCGACCGCCGCGAACATCACACCGGACTCGGTGGCGTCCTATGCGTTTGGTTTGGGCTGGCGGACATCCGGCACGTCGTCGCGCTGGCCGATCGAGATCCTCGCCCGGCTCGATACCGACGGCGGGCTGCGACGCGCGGCGTTCGTGCTGGGCTTCTCGATCGGCGGAGAGAATCGCTTCGGCGCCGTCGCCTCCTCCCCGGGCGACGTGTCTCATATCGACGGCGCCAGCGTGTACGCGCTGGTGGCGCGGGAGCCTCGGCCCGGGCGTCGTTAGAGAGAGCGGCGCGTCCGAGACCGGACGCGCGGGCGACCCTTCCGCGCCCGGTCCATCGCGTCGCGCTCGTTGAGCTGTCCGCTCAGCAGGATCATGTCCCGAAATGACAGACTGCGAAACACCGTGTCGGCGAGCTCGCGCGACTCGGTTCCGCGGATCACGAGACGAAACGTGAGACCGCCACGCACGTCAAACCCCATGTTCGTGTGCACACTGTCGCGCGCGTACGAGCGCACGCCGTGCGGCGTGATGACCACCGTGCGGCGACGGGTAAGCAGCAGGAGTGTGGTGTCTTCCTGACCTGCAGGTTGATAGGCGTAGAGCGCGACATCGCCCGGATTGAGGGCGCGGCGCGCCCGCAGCGCGCGTGTGAGACTGTCCGGCACGGGCGGCCGGATCGCGACCTCTGGCGCCTTGCTGAAGACGGTGTACGCGACGACGGCCGCCCCGGCGACAAATGCGATGAACAGCAGACAACCCGCTACGCTGAGGCCGAGCAGCGACTTGTAGAACATCGCCGTGAGGCGCCGCCGGAATGGAACGTGCACGCGATCGCGCGCCGCCGTCGGCAGCGCGTTCACTAACGCACGACTGACCTCGCTGGCCATCTGAAAACGTTTCTTGCGATCCTTCTCGAGCATCCGCTCCAGCACGACGGCCATCTCTTCCGGCACGTCGGGGCGCTCGCGGCGAATCGGGGGGGGCGTCTGCGTCAGCTGCTGGGCCAGGATCGATGCCGACGATGGACCGTCGAACGGGGGTGTCCCGGCGAGCATCTGGTAAAGGACGATGCCGAGGGAGTAGATGTCGGACCGGCCGTCCAGCATGTCGCCCGCTGCCTGCTCGGGACTCATGTACTGCGGCGTCCCGATGATCATGCCCTCGCTGGTGAGTTGTGCAGTCCCGGGCTTCGCTTCGTGCGCGGCGTGGGCGGCTTTGGCGATGCCGAAATCGGTCACCAGCACGTGGCCGCTCTTGTCGAGCAGGACGTTGTCCGGCTTGACGTCGCGGTGCACGATGTCATGGCTGTGGGCGTACGCGAGCGCGTCGGCGACCTGGCGCGCGATGCGCGCGGCATCGCCGATCGACAGCTTCTGATGCCGCTCCAGGAGGTCGCCCAGCGACGGGCCGTCGATGCACCGCATGATGATGTAGAAGACCTCTGCCTGCCGGCCGACCTTGTAAATCGGCACGATATGCGGATGCTCGAGGCGCGCCACGGTCTGCGCTTCGCGCAGGAAGCGCTCCGCGACGTTCGGAGACGGCGCGAGCTCGACGTCGAGGACCTTCACCGCGACGTCGCGGTTCAAGGAGTTGTCGCGGGCGCGGAACACCGCGGCAAAGCCCCCCTGACCCAGCAGTGGGCCAACGGTAAATTCCGGACCAAGCGCTTGTTGCAGGCGCTTCTGGAGGGCTTCGAGGTCCATGGCGGTGCAAAAAGCTAGGATTGCAGGACGCGTTCTGCTAGGGACGAGTGCGCTGTTCGTCGTCTGGCTATTCGGTGTCTGGCCGCCGCCGATGTGGTGGCGCAGCCACGAGCCGCGGTGTACGGCGATGATGCGGGTACGGTCGGACTGTCGGACGGTCGGACGGTCCGACCGTCCCGCGGATCATCACAGCCCGTTACCGGTCCTCGAGCGCATGATCATCATCGCCGAGGACTCGCGATTCAAAACGCATCACGGGATCGATTTCATCGAATTGCGCGACGCGTGGGCCGCGGGTGGACATCGGGGTGCGAGTACCATCACCCAGCAACTCGCCAAGAACCTTTATCTGTCGCCCTCCCGCTCGATCTTTCGAAAGCTCAAGGAAGCCGTGACTGCGGTCCGGCTCGAGCTCGCCCTGAACAAGACCCGCATCATGGAGTTGTATCTGAACACCGCGGAGTGGGGACCGGGCGTGTGGGGCGCGGGCGCGGCGAGCCGGGCCTACTTCGGACTCACACCGTCACAACTGAGCGACGCACAGGCCGCTGCGCTTGCCGCCACGCTGCCGCAGCCTCGGACCTCGAATCCCGCGTTTCGTCCGGCGCGCATGCTCGAGCGTCGGGATTTGATCCTCGCGCGCTACTACGGCGGCAAGACGCCGGTACCACCGGCGGAGGAAGACTCGATTCCAGTTATTCCCCCGATTGAGCCGCCTATTCTACCGCCGATACTGGACTCGCTCGTGATTCCGGATACCGTCCCGGTTCCAGATACGACAAAGGACCACCCAGACTCGGGTGGTCCCGTTGACCACTGACTCAAACCCGCTGCGTCGGTGCGTCTAGTTTTTGCAGGTCTCCGCTTAGTCTACCAACCGTAGGGGCATCACGAGCGCCATGTAGGACGCCGGATCGTTCCAGCCGACCGGCTCGATCGTCGCGGCGCGCTCCGGCGCCTTGAACGTGAAGCGCACTTCGTCCGTCGGCATGTACTTGAGGATCTCGAGCAAGTACATCGCGTTGAATCCGATCTCCAGCGGCTCGCCTTCGTACGTCACCGCCAGCTCGTCCTGCGCTTCGCCGAGATCCGGGGTCTGGACCGAGAACTTCACGTTGCCACCGGAGAAGGCGAGGCGGATGCGATGCGTCTGATCGCTGGCGACCACGCTCATGCGGCGCAGCGCGGCGGCCATGGCCAGTTTGTCGACGGTCGCCTGTTTGTCGTTCTCGCGGGGAATCACCTGCTCGTAATTCGGATACGGCCCCTCGATCAACCGGGAGAACACGAGCGTCCCGCCGGCGCGAAATCCGATGTGGTTGTCGCTCTTCGCGAGCTCGATCTCGGCATCGCCCGGGTAGAGCCGGCGGATCTGCTCGAGCGCCTTGGGGGGAACGATGAGATCCGCCGTCGATCCACCGGTCGCCGGCACATCCATCTTGGCCAGGCGGTGACCGTTCGTCGCCACCATGCGCATCCGGTCGGGGCGCAGCTCCCAGAGCACGCCGTTCAGGATCGGCCGGCTTTCCTCCGTCGACGCGGCAAACGCCACGTGTCCTACCAGCTTGTGGACGACGCCGGCCGCCGCTTTCCAAGCCTTCTCGAATTTCACCGCGGGGAACGAGGGAAACTCCTCGCGAGGCAGGCCCAGCAGTTTGAACTTGGAGCGACCCGACTCGATCGAGACGCGCGCTTCGCCGGCCGCGGTCACACGCACTGGGCCCAACGGGAGCTCGCGGGCGATGTCGACCAGCTTCTTGGCCGGCAGCGTCACGGCGCCGTCGGCATCCACCTCGGCGGCCACCGTCGTGCTCACCGCGATGTCGAGATCGGTGCCGGACAGCCGCAGACCGCCTGCCTGCTTCGAGGCTTCCACCAAAACGTTGGCCAGCACCGGAAGCGTCGTTTTGGCGGGGATGGCAGCTGCCACTGCCGCCAGGCCTTCCTGCAGCTGTTCCCGCGTGATCGTGAACTTCATGCCGGGCGCGTCGTCTCCGAAATGAGGAAAGTCTTTAGTACTACTTCTCTATATAGAACTACTAGTAGTAGTAGCAGACACCGGGGATATGTGGGCGATGTCGCTAAAGCGCAACCAGTGCAACACCTGTAGGTCGTCACCTGATGTTGGTGCACTGTTGGGACTGTTGGCGCTTTGCGGATATCCCAGCGGTTGTCCCCACAACCCACATCCCACCGTGTTTCCCACGCCGCTTTTGTTCGTTACAGTGCGGACAATTCCTGCCGTGCCATCTCCACGCGTTCTTTGAACGTGCGGTCGCGCATCATCTGGCGCTCGACCTTGTCCACGCTGTGAATCACCGTCGAGTGGTCCCGGCCGCCGAACGCCTGCCCGATCTCCACCAGCTGCATGCCCAGCATGTCGCGCGCCAGGTACATCGCGACCTGGCGGGGAATGGTGAGCGTTTTGGTCCGGGCCTTGGAGCGGAGTCCCTCCGGCGTCACGCCCCAGCGGCGGGCCACGACCTCCTGCACGCGGTCGATGCTGGGCGCCGACTGGCTCCCGCCGCCGTATCCTGACCCTGACCCTTCTTCACCCTGGCGGATCTTGTCCGACAGCGCTTCGCGCGCGAGCTCGATCGTGACCTCGCGGTTTTTGAGCGACGCGAAGAGCAGGAGCTTGATGATGCACCCCTCGAGTTCGCGCACGCTGGAGCGGATATGCTCGGCGATGAAGCGCAGGACATCGTCCGGGATCGTGAGCTCGAGATGATCCTGCTCCGCCTTTTTCCGCAAGATCGCGATGCGGTGCTCGAGATCGGGATGCCCGATGTCGGCCACCATCCCCCACTCGAACCGTGAGATCAGCCGATCTTCCAGCCCCGGGATTTCCTTGGGCGGCCGGTCGGAGGTCAGCACGATTTGCTTGTGCGCCTCGAACAGCGCGTTGAACGTGTGGAAGAACTCCTCCTGCGTCATTTCCTTGCCTTCGAGGAAATGCACGTCGTCTACGAGGAGCAGATCCACGTCGTTGCGGTAGCGCCGGCGGAACTCGGACATCGTGCGCGCGTGAATCGATTCGATCACGTCGTTGATGAATTGCTCGGCGCCGAAGTACTGCAACCTGGTCTCGGGGTTTTTCTCGAGCACCGCGTGTGCGATCGCCTGCATCAAGTGCGTCTTCCCGAGTCCCGTCGCGCCGTAAATGAACAGCGGATTGTAGGTCTTGCCCGGCGCTTCGGCGACGGCGTGGGCCGCGGCCGCGGCGAGCTCGTTCGACTTCCCGATCACGAACGTCTGGAAACTGTACCGTTCGTTGAGCGGCGTCGTCCCGATGTTGGTGGCTGTCGCGACGCCGGAGCTTTCGCGCGGCGCCACGAAGAAATCCATTTGCGGCCGGCGCTGCCGGTCTTCCTGCACGCGAAAGACGACGGTCGTCGGCCGGCCGAGGACGCGCTCGGCGGCGCGCGCCAGGAGCGAGGCGTGCTTCGACTCGTTCCACTCCGCGGCGAACTGATCGGGCGCACCGAGAATCAGTCGACCCTCGTCGAGCGCGATGGGCTCGGATGGCTCGAGCCACGTCCGCACCGTCGCCTCCGGAAGTTCACGTCGAGCTTCGTCGAGGAGGCGCTTCCAAGCTTCGTTTACCGATTGCTCCATTACGATTTTCTGATTTTAGGAAGGACGTCCAGCAAGGGCGGCCCGAAAGTACGGGCCGTATGTGGAAAAGTCAACCTTGACCGGCCCGTCGCGAGCCGGGTAACTTTCTCCGCCTTACTCGAGGAATTTATGGGTCCGACGTATCGGCCGCGCAATCGGCGGCGCATCAATAAACATGGATTTCGCGCGCGGATGAAAACTGTTTGGGGCCGCGCCACACTGTCCCGCCGGCGCAAGAAGGGTCGCAAGCGTCTCACCGTCCGTTCTCCATCCAAACACCGGAGCCGGTAAACGCGCGAGCGGTACCCGCGCCGCGTACGCATCGCGCGCGGCTCGGAGCTCATGTCCTGCTGGGAGGCAGGCCGCCGGCGGCGCACCCAGCATCTCGACTTGGTCTGGCGTCACAATGCTTCGGGTCATGCGCGCATCGGTCTCATCGTCCCGCGCCATCAATCCACCGCCGTGGCGCGTAATCGCGTGCGGCGGCGGCTGCGTGAGATCCTGCGGCGCGACGTGCTGCGCAGGCTTCCCGCCATCGATCTCGTGGTCCGCGCGAAGCGCTCCGCGTATACCGCCTCGTTTGCAGCGTTGCGCGCCGAATTGACGGGCGCGGTGGAGACGCTGACGTGACGCTGCAACGACTGCCGCGGTTTGCCGTAATGTCACTCATCCGTGGCTACCAGCTCACGCTGTCGCATCTCGTGTTCACACAGTGCCGGTTCGAGCCGTCGTGCTCGCGCTACACCTACGAAGCGGTCCAGCGCCATGGGGCGCTGCGCGGCACATGGCTTGGCATCCGACGCATCCTCAAGTGTCACCCGTTCCACGCTGGCGGATATGATCCGGTTCCCTAGGACCGTACGTGGATAAGCGCAACCTGCTGATCGCGTTCGTGCTTATGATGATCGTGGCTGTCGCGCCGTCGATCATCTGGCCGACGAAACCGAAACCGGCGGTTGGGCGGTTGAGCGGTTCGGCGGACAGTGCTGTCGTTCGCGACTCGGCGTCACGGCTCAGCACGCCCCAGAGTCCACCAACCGCCCAACCGCCGAACCGCCCAACCGCCGACACCGGCCGGATCGTCTGGGTCACGTCTCCGCTCTATCGGTTGGGGTTCAGTACCAAGGGTGGCCGTCTCGTTTCCGCGGAACTGTTGCAATACCAGTCATTTGCTCCCGGCGATTCCGTGAAACCGGTGCAGCTCGTCCCGGCAGGCGATGCGTTTCTCCGGCACCGGCTCGTGCTGCCCAGCGGCGACACCGTGTCGCTCGCTGACTGGGATTTCCAGCCCACCCCAGACGCGGGCCTTGTGGTCCACGCGGGGCAGGCTGCCACACCGCTCCGCCTCGAAGCCGACCGTGCCGGCTCGCACGTGACGCTCGAGTATTCCTTCGTCCCGGACCAGTATCGCTTCGACGTGCGCGGCTCGGTGAGCGGCCTCGGGAGCGGTGGCGCGGTGTTGCTCATCGATCTGGCGGATGGCTTGCGTTCGGCCGAAAAGGATTCGCTGGACGATTATCGGCACTACTCGGTGGTCACGAAAGCCTCCAAGACGGAGCGCACCGATTTTGGCAAGATCCGCCCCGGCGAGCGTACGCTCTTCAACGGTCCGTTCGAATGGGTCGGCGTAAAGTCGAAGTACTTCTTCACGGCGGCGCTCGCGTTGGACGAGGGACAACCGCCGTTCGCCGGTGCCGTGGCGGTCGGGGGACCGCGCACCGGTCGCGCGGCGACGCGCGCGCGCGTCATGCTGACGATGCCGGTTCAGCCGGCCGGCACGTTCCGCTATCAGGTGTATGCGGGCCCGCTCGAGAACCGCCATCTCGCGCCGATGGGCCACGGCCTCGATGACGCCAATCCCTACGGCGGCATCTTCCGGCCGATCATTCAGCCCGTCTCGGTCTTCGTCGTCAACATTCTCCTGTGGATGCACGAGCGGCTGCACCTGGCGTATGGGTGGGTGCTGGTTCTGTTCGGCATCGTCATCCGCATCGTGCTCTGGCCCCTGAACCAGAAGGCGATGGAATCGGGGATGCGCATGCAGGCGGTGGCGCCGCTGATGAAGGAAATTCAGGATAAATACAAGAACGAACCCGAACGGCTGCAGCGCGAGACGCTGCGCCTCTACAAGGAACACGGCGTCAATCCGTTCGGCGGCTGCCTGCCCATGCTGTTGCCGTGGCCGGTCCTGCTCGCACTCTTCTTCGTTTTTGCCAATACGATCGTGTTCCGCGGCGTGCCGTTCCTGTGGCTCCCGGATCTCTCACGCCCCGATCCGTTCAAGATCATTCCCATCCTGCTTGGCCTGTCGATGTTCGGGCTGTCCAAGGTGGGCCAGATCGGGGTGCCGCCGAATCCCCAGACCAAGATGATGGTCTACTTCATGCCCTTGTTCATGACGGTGTTGTTCTTGAATTTTGCGTCAGGCTTGAACCTGTACTACGCGGCACAGAATCTCTTCAGCATCCCGCAGCAGTATCTGATTGCGAAGCGGCGCCTGCGCCAAGCGCCGGTGTCCGGGGTCCGCGTCGCCCCGCCGGTCAAAACGACGCCGGTCAAGACGTAGACTGCTCTCCGACCCCATCGTCGCGCTGGCGACGCCACCGGGTCGCGGCGCACTTGCCCTGATTCGCCTGTCGGGCGCCGGATGCTTCGAGCTCGCCGCCCGCTGCCTGGAGCCGTTCCGCCCGACCCCGCCGCGCACCGTGTTTCGGGCGCGCCTGTCGCAGCCGGATTCCCGCGCAACGGTGGATGACTGTCTCGCCGCCTGCTTCCCCGCGCCGCACTCCTACACCGGCGACGAACTCGTCGAGATCACGACGCATGGCGGTCTGGTGGTGCCGGCGGCTGCGCTCGCCGCGTTGGTGGCCGCCGGCGCGCGACCCGCCGCGCCGGGCGAGTTCACGCGCCGCGCCGTGCTGAACGGCAAGATGGACTTGCTGCAGGCCGAGGCGACCGCCGATCTCATCGATGCGGGATCGCCCGCGCAGCAGCGGCGCGCGCTGCAGCAGCTCGAGCGTGGCCTGTCCGACCGCCTCGCGGCGCTGCGCGGTGAAATCCTCGAGCTGGAAGCCCTCATCGCCTACGACATCGACTTCCCGGAAGAAGATGAGGGGCCCGTCTCTCCCGAACGCGTGCGAGGTGCGTGGGACGTGGTGCGTGGGCGAGTGGCCGAGCTGCTCCGGACCGCTCCGGAGGGCGAGCGGCTGCGCGACGGCGCGTTGCTGGTGATCGCCGGCCGGCCCAATGCCGGGAAATCGTCGCTGTTCAATGCGCTGCTCGGCACCGAGCGCGCCATCGTCACCGAGATCCCCGGCACGACGCGCGACGCCATCGAAGCGCACGCCGTGATCGAAGGCTTTCCGTTCCGGCTCGTCGACACAGCCGGGTTGCGCGAGAGCGAAGAACGCATCGAACGAATGGGAATCGAAATATCCAAGCGCTATCTCGATGCGGCCGATCTTATCCTGTTCTGTCGAGATCAGGAGCACGATGCGTTGCCGGACGTGGGTGTCAAACCCGTCGTGGAAGTTGTCACTAAAGCCGACCTGCCGGACCGCCCATCGGCCCATCCTCCCATCGGCCCATCGGTTTCAGTCGTAACCGGCAAAGGGCTTCCCGAGTTGCGTCGCCGTCTCGCCGAAGTCGCGTTCGGCCGCCTGCTGGCGCTCGGCGATGTCGAGCCGGTCGTGACGCGCGCCCGACACCGCACCGCGCTCGAGCGCTCGCTGGCCGAGCTCGATGCCTTCTGGACCGCGCGGACGGCCGGTGTCGATGCGGCGGCGGCGGCGACCAACCTGCGCGCCGCGGTCCTGGCGCTGGACGATTTAATCGGCGCGGTTACGCCGGACGATGTACTCGATCGGGTGTTCGCGGCGTTCTGCGTGGGGAAGTGAGTGCGTCGATCATCGAGCGCGCCTTGGCGAGCGTCCATCGAAGGCCGCTGAAGCGGGCGCAGGTGCCGAAGGGGTCGGGAGCGGGGACGAGTGGTACGGCGCGCGTCACGATCCCACGAACTTCTTCGGCGTCCCGCGCAGCGCGCTGGCGCCGGCCTGCGGCCGCCACAGTGCCGTCTGCTCGATCAGGGCGGCGAGCTCCATATCACTCGCCGTGACCCCGCCGGCGCTGTGAGTCCACAGCTTCACCTGGACCTTACCCCAGCTCACGGCGAGATCGGGATGATGGTCTGCCGCTTCCGCGACGAAGCCGATCGCATTCACCAGCATGAGCGTGGTGGGCCAGCCATCGGTCTGATAGTCGCGGACGATCGCCCCGTTTTCGAGCCGCCAGGCGGGCAGGCGCTTCAGGTGCTCGGCGATTTCGGTGGGCGAGAGTTTAGTCGAGGGTTTCACGGTAGCTCGCTGACTGGCCGAAGTTTTCCTCCACCTCGATCTCGATCGTCTTGAGGTGCAGTGAGCCCAGCTCGGCGCGGACTCGACCGGCGAGATACTGCGACAGCATCTCGACCGTCGTGTTGGGGATGGGCAGGATCACGCAATCGCGTGACGGGAACACGTAGCGGGGCTGGCCGTCGAACGCCACGCGCACGCTGCCGTTTTCCTCGGCGATCTTGAGTTTGGGATTATCGCGCGGCAGCAGCACCTTGTGATCCAGCTCGGCCGTGAGACCCCGCATCAATTTTTTCACCGCCGCAAAGTCGACGACGAACCAGCTGTCCGGCTCGAGCCCGCCTTCGATGAAGATGGCCGCACGATAGTTGTGCCCGTGCAGCGTCTCGCAGCGATGGCCGGCGAACGTGATGAAATGCGCGGCCGCGAAGACGAGATCTTCTTTGGTGATGGCCACCTTGAATTCGCCACGGGTTCCCATACAGCCGGTAATCTACTCGGGCGGAGGAGCCTCGCCCGTCGCGATCCGCCACACCTCGTCGGCCAGCCATTCCAGCCGCTGCTCGGCATAGTCGAGCTCCGCCGGCGTCATCCTTTTGGCGCGGCGGGCGATCTCCCGCGTATGGCTGAGCAGCTCATCCAGCACCTCGCGCAGGGGCCGATTGTGACGCCGCTCGTGAGCGGGCGGAAGGGGAGAGCCGGTCTGAGGAGCGGGGGAGGAGGACTTCTTGGCGCGCGGACTCACGCTGTTTGAATACCTGATGCCCGATCGTCCGCCTGGCGCAGCTCTTCGACCGCTGCCCGGACGGTCGACGCGGCGCCGTGCGCGGCGAAGTAGTTCTCGACCAGCCGGAGGCCGAGATAGTAGCCGGACCGCTCGGGCAGGACTTTCCCGGCGAGCAGCCGGGCGGCCGGACTCATGCCGCCCGACAGGTAGCGCAGCCGCAGTCCCAGGCCTGTGGACTCGAGGTCCTTCGCCGAGGCACGGCGCAGAAACGCGTCCAGCTCGCGCAGCCGGCGGTATTGCCGCCGGTTGTAGCCGAAGTACTCCCACGGCTCGAATCCCGGCGCGACCGCCTGCGACGCCGCGATCGCCGCGCCTTCGTTGACGACGAGCTCGCGCAGCGATGCGCGCGAGCCGATCTCCCAGCTGTCGTAATAGCCGCCCCCCCCGAGCTCGCCCACGATCCGCCGCATCGCGGCACGGCTGGTGGGCGACGTGTAGCGCAGCGCATGCGCGACCTCATGGGCGATCCACAGCGGCAACAGCTCCGGCGCGAGTCCCAAGCCGTACGTCTGCGCGTTGGCCCGCCCGGTGAAATGCTCGAGACAGACGAACGCGATGCCGCGCCCGCCCACGACCAGCTCGCCCGCGTTGGCCGCGCCCACACCGACCATCAGGTAGAGATCGACCGGACAGTCGGCCTCCAGGAGTTCGGTCGAGCGCCGCAGCGCCTCTTCGGCGATAGCGACGACGTCCACGGCCTCGAGCAGGCGGGTGAGATCGGAGCGATCGGCATGCAGGGCCGTTTCGATGATCGGCTCGGCGTGCGGCGATGCGGGATCGAGCACGTAGTTCTGCCAGTACGCGCCGAGCACGGGACGATGGCGATCGAGATACTCGTGGTACGCCGCGGAGGGATCTGGCGCGGCCAGCGTCGCGAGGAACTCCGGCACGAGATTGACGAGCATTGCGCTGGTTGCCGCCCCAATTTGGGAAGGCCGCCAGCGGATATCAATCTCGCGGGCTACCGGCTCCGACTTGACACTACGCCTTCGGCGGCGTACGCAACCGGCGGCTGATTTCGGTGAGGAATTTGCGCTCGGCCGGCGTGAGACTGTCGACGCCGCCCGCGATGATCTTGTCGAGCACGCGATCGATCTCGGCGTTGGCGCGCGCGTCCGGCTCGCCGCGCGACTTGGTGCGCTGGGTGGACGGGGGAATCCCGCTGCCGCGGCTCACACGCGGTGGCTGTGACACCAACACCTTCGTTTCGGGCCGCTGCCGGCCGTGCCCCGCGCCGCGCGTCGCCCACCAATCCTGACCCTTGAGATATAGCAGGGCCGTGCCGACGCCGCCGAGGTGCGCCAGATGCGCGATGCCGTCGCTCGCCCGGATCAGCGCCAGCACGAGATCGAACGCGACGAGGAACGTGACGAGCCACTTGGCGGGAATCGGGTCCGGCAGTGGAAAGACGAACACGGGATGGTCGGGCCAGTACCAGGCGAAGGCGACCGCCACGCCGAGGACCGCGCCCGAGGCGCCGATGATCTGCGTCACCGGCACCGCTTGCCGCAGCACGAACGACGACGCCGCCCCGCCGATCCCGCAGAGGATGTAGAAGAGGAAGAAGGCTCGGCCCCCCATGCGCTCTTCCACCGACGAGCCGAAGACGAACAGGACGAGCATGTTGAACGCGAGGTGCAGAATCCCCGCGTGCAGGAACATGTAGGTGACGAACGACCAGGGCTGGTCCCAGGCGGACAGCGGCGCAAACGCGAACGCTTTGATGAAGTTCGAGTCGACGAACAGCGTGTTCTGAATCAGGAAGACGAGCAGGTTCGCGACCAGGAGGCGTCGCACCCATGTCGTCAAACCGTACATCCGCTGCGGGCCCATCTGTGCTCCTACGTGTCCTTGGGGGCGTCTAGTTTTTATCCCCCTTTTCCAGTCCGGTTGTTCCGGGCCAAGCTCGCGATGCGCTCACACAGCTCCGGGAAGTGGATGCCCGCCGCCTGCGCGGCTTGAGGGAACAGACTGGTGCGGGTCATTCCCGGCAGGGAGTTGGCTTCCAAACAGAAGATGTCTCCCTCGGGGCTCACCCGGAAGTCGATCCTCGAATAGCCGCTGAGCTTCAAGGCGCGGTGCGCCATCACCGCATACTCCTGCAATTGTCGGGCTAGCAACGTATCGATCTTCGCGGGGAAGGTCTCTTCCGACATTCCGGGTGTGTATTTCGTCACATAGTCGAACAACTCGTGCTTGGGGACAATCTCGCCCACGGGCAGGGGCACCTCCCCGAGCACACCCACAGTCAGCTCACGCCCCGGTATGAACTGTTCCGCCATGACCTCATCGTCATAGCGTTTCGCGAGCTTAACCGCATTGTCCAAGTCCTGTGCCTTCCTGACCAACGTCAATCCGACGGACGATCCCTGTTTGGACGGCTTCACGATCATCGGCCATCCCAGCGCGGTGCTTACGTCCTCCGCAGTGACCGGAGCCATGAACCACGCCGGCACCGGGACTCCCGTCGATCGGAACAAGCGCTTGGAGAGGTCCTTATCCATGGCCAGCGCGCTGGCGAGCGGTCCGCTGCCGGTATACGGGATCCCAAGCACGTCGAGCACTGCCTGCAGCGTCCCACCTTCCAGCGCCCCACCGTGTACCGCCAGCCACAGCACCTCTGCCTCACGCACCGCCGGCAACTCGGCAAGCTCCTCCGACAGCATGCGCCGCTGGCGTTCGGCCAGCTCGTCGACGTCTGGAGGCACCGCTCCCACTGCACTCCCCAACAGCTCACGCTCGGCGCGGACGTCGAGGACCCCGCCGGCGAGGTCTACCACATGCACATCGTGCTTGCGGCTCCGCAGGGCCGATACGATCTGAGACGCGCTCGCGAACGCGACGGCGCGCTCCGCCGTGGCACCTCCGGTGAGCACGGTCACGCGCATCAGCGGATTCCTGCCAGCTGGTGGAGCAGATCGTAGCGCGTCACGATGCCGACGAACTTGCCGTTGCGCCGGACCAATGCCGCCGGCGTCGTGCGCGACAGCAGCGTCGTGAGCAGGGCGACCGGCGAGTCGCCGTCTACGACCGGGAAGGGCGAGTCCATCACGTCGCGCACGGGGCTGTCCAGGATCTTGGGCTGCCCGATGGCGCGGGCCATCAACGCCTGTTCCGAGATCGCGCCCACCCCGTCGTCGCCGTCCAGGACCGGCAGCTGCGAGACGTTGTAGGTCGACATCAGATTCAGTGCCTGGCGTACGGATGCCTCGGGCGCAACGTGAATCAGCGGCGGCGCGTCGCTGTTTTTGGCGGCAATGAGCCGCCCAACGGTGGGCCGTTCGTCGTCGATCAGCTGATTCTCGCGCAGCCACTCCTCGTTGTAGACCTTGCTGAGGTAGCGCTCGCCCGTATCGGCCAGGACGGTCACGACCAGGGCCTTGGGATCGTCGAGCCGGCGGGCGACGTCCAGTGCCGCGACGACGTTGACGCCCGTCGATCCGCCGACGAAGAGCCCTTCTTCTTTCGAGAGCCGGCGCGCCATCTGCATGGCATCCTTATCGCTCACGATCACCCATTCGTCGATCACGTCCCAATGCAGCGACGTGGGGATCTTGTCGCCGCCGATGCCCTCGACCTTGTAGGGCTGGCCGTCGCGTTGCTTGTGGGTCTTCGCGTAGTCCGTGTAGATCGACCCCACCGGGTCACCCGCAACCACACGGATCTTGGCGTTCTTCTCTTTCAGATACTTGCCGGCGCCGCTCACCGTGCCACCCGTGCCGGGCGCACAAACGAAATGGGTGATCTTGCCCTCGGTCTGCTCCCAGATCTCGGGTCCCGTCGTGTGGTAATGCACGTCGGGATTCACCGGGTTGTAGTGCTGGTCGGCGAAGATCGCGTTGTCGTGTGCCGCCGCGATCGCGCGGCCCTTCATGATGTAGTTGTCGGGGTGATCGGGCGGCACCGCGGTGGGGGTGATGATGACTTCGGCGCCGAGGGCGCGCAGGAGCCGAGCCTTCTCCTGCGACATCTTGTCGGGCATCGTGAAGATGCAGCGATAGCCCTTCACGGCGGCCGCGATCGCCAGTCCCACGCCGGTGTTTCCCGACGTGGCCTCGACGATCAAGCCTCCCGGCCGCAGTTTCCCGGCGCGCTCTGCCGCCTCGATCATCGCCAGCCCGATGCGATCCTTCACCGAGCCGCCGGGATTGAAGAACTCCGCCTTCGCGTACACCGGCGTCCGGACGCCGCGGGTGACTCTGTTCAGTCGGATCAGCGGGGTCCAGCCGATCGTCTCGAGGACGTTGGCGTAGGGCTTAGTGTGTTGTGGCACTCGTGTCCGTGCGCGCCTTGGT
>WNGL01003435.1_pt1 | contig 34103 bp, 35 predicted proteins | sample 5400591 | NCBI WGS metagenome assembly WNGL01 (sample SAMN13153377, study PRJNA577476) | soil metagenome | isolation source: 80 cm soil or saprolite under Garry oak tree replicate 1 | place: USA:California | collected 2016-06-15
TTCGTTCGACGAGAACTGGTTTGCAGGCGCTGGCTGCGGCGGCGGGGCAGGAGCCACCGCGGCAGGCGGGGGCTGCGACGGGATGCTCTGTGCGGCAGCAATTCCAATTAAATAATGGGCTGCCAGTACTGCCAAGACAGCGGCCGAAACGACTGCCGAAGCGGCGACACGTCCAGCGAAGTTCATAAGGGACCCCCCTAACCCAGGCCCGATCGGCCCGCCCGAAAGGCAACATGCCACGAATCAGGCGCAGCCTTGGGCGCAACTATGACGGCAGCGCGGCGAAAACGGAAGGATTTGGGCGGGTCCTGTTTGCGCGGGATGTGGTGTGACCGTCTCGGCAAAGCAAAGCCTAGCCATCATCGATGAAGGCCGTTGGCGCGGAGCTATCTTTAGTCCTTGTTTGGATCACCGCGGACGATGAAATCCGGAATCAGGCGGTTGGGGGCGCCATAAAGCAGCGCGGAACCGTCGGCAGCTCTGACATCTCCACCTGCGGCTACGACGATTGCATGCCCGGCCGCGACGTCCCAATCATGGGTAGGCGCAAGCCGCGGATAAAGGTCGGCGGCTCCTTCGGCAATTCGGCAAAACTTGATGGATGAACCGCAGGGCTGCGACAAACCGTGCGACAGGCGAGCAAGGTAGGCCTTCGTGCGATCATCCAGGTGCGAGCGGCTGACCATGATCAAAGGGTTTCCCGGGCGCGTCCGCGTTCGGATGGCAACCGGCTGACCGTTGCCGCTAAGCGAGACACGGTCGGCTCCACGCCCGACCACCCCACGCCAGCTCACGTCGACCGCCGGCGCCGCAATGACGCCGAGGATCGGCGCGCCAGCGCTGATCAGCGCAATGTTGACGGTGAACTCGTCGCGCCCAGCGATGAATTCTCGTGTACCGTCTAGTGGATCGACCAGGAAATAGGTCGCGTTTTCGAGTGCAGGCGCGTGTGGTTTGTTCTGCGCCGACCGTTCTTCCGAGACGATCGGAATACCGGGCGCAAGATCTTCGAGACCCTGCCAAATCACCGCTTCGGCAGCTTCATCCGCTGCCGTTACTGGGGACCCATCGGTCTTGCGGCGCAGCGACTTGGCGCCGGATTGCCGAATCGCTGCCGCCGCGCGTGCGGCAATTGCCGTCACGTCATCGATAAGGGCGGCGCATGTGGCAATGTCGAAGATGGCCAGGGGAAGGGCTCCTTAGCTCGCGCTGCCCGCCACAGGCGTTTTGGCTTTGCGGCGCTGCGGTTTAGCACGCTCCGCGCCGGGCTACGATTGCCGAATCACATGCGCTATGACACGGACGGCTAACCGTTCCCGCTGCCGCGGAGGCATTTATGTCCGACCGCATGACTGCTCCCCTGACTATCGGCGCTCTCGACCTTGCGGCGCTCCTGTGTTCGCGGCTGTGCCACGATCTGATCAGCCCGGTCGGGGCAATTATCAACGGGCTTGAAGTGATGGAGGAGGACAAGGATGAAGAAACCAAGACATTCGCGCTCGACCTAATCAAGAAAAGCGCGACACAAGCTTCGGCCAAACTGCAATTTTGCCGTCTGGCGTTCGGCGCGGCGGGATCGGCGGGGGCGCAAATCGAGCTTGGTGATGCCGAGAAGGCCGCACGGGGTCTTCTTGAGGACGGCAAGACTACGCTCGTATGGAATTTGCCGCGCGCGCTGGTTGCGAAGAACCGCGCAAAACTTCTTCTCAACATGCTGCTGGTCGCGAGCGGGACCATCCCGCGGGGCGGAACGCTAATGGCTGAGCCGATGAGCGAGGGCTATCAGGTCAGTGCCCGCGGGCTCAATGCCCGTCTGGGGCCTGCCACGGCCGATCTCCTTGCCGGCAGCCCCGCGGAGCCGGTTAATGCCCATGCCATCCAGCCGGTCTATACGGGCATTTTGGCTCGCGATTGCGGACTTGCGATTACGGCCAGAATTCAAGCCGATACGGTGGTTGTAACCGCCTGTTGACGAAACGTGCGAGCTTTTCGGGCCGTACTGGCCTATTGCGCAACCGAAATTAAACGCTTTGCCAAGAGACTCCCGGTCCCCTTGAAGACGCATTGGGGCGCCTGAGGTGGCTGGCGCGGCAATTCCGCGCCCTGCGCCAAGACACGCAGTGCGTGTAATCGCAAGTCGTGGTCGGCGGCAGTGAGGTCTCGATGGACGAGTTGTTGCGTGATTTCTTGACCGAGACCGTCGAGAGCCTCGACAGCGTCGACGCACAACTCGTGCAGCTGGAGCGAGAACCGAATAACCGTCAGGTTCTCGCTAATATTTTCCGTCTCGTGCACACGATCAAAGGAACGTGCGGCTTTCTCGGATTGCCACGACTCGAGGCGCTGGCTCACGCCGCCGAAAGCCTGATGGGCAAATTTCGCGACGGCATGCCGATCACCGGTGAGGCCGTGACTCTCATCCTGGCCACGATTGATCGTGTTAAAACAATCTTGGACGGTCTGGAGAAGCTGCACTGCGAACCGCCTGGCGATGACGCAGACCTCATCGCGCAGCTTGGCCAAATAGCCGGTCAGGTGCACGAAACGCACCCCACGCGTCCGCAACAGAGCCGCGGCTCAGCCAGCAACGAGAGGCCGTCCACCCAGACCAGTCCCGAGACCGTCGACAGCACGAATACCGAGAGGCCGGTTGGCGAAACACCGGGGAGCCTGGCGAACCAGTCGATCCGCGTCAGCATCGACACCCTCGATCAGCTCATGACGATGGTTTCCGAGCTGGTCCTTACGCGCAATCAGCTTCTTGAAATCCTCCGCCAGCATAACGACTCCGAGTTCAAGGTGGCGCTCCAGCGCCTGTCCAACGTCACTACCGAAGTTCAACAGGGGGTGATGAAGACACGCATGCAGCCGATCGGCCAGGCATGGCAGAAATTGCCGCGCATCGTGCGTGATCTTTCGGTTGAACTTGGAAAAGAAATCGAACTTCAGATGGACGGCGCCGACACCGAATTGGATCGGCAGGTGCTCGATCTGGTCAAGGATCCGCTCACGCATCTAGTCCGCAATTGCGCCGACCACGGCATCGAGAGCGCTGCGGAGCGAAGCGCCGCGGGCAAGCCCGGCAAGGGCACGATCCGGCTGACTGCGCCTCGGCAGGGCGGGTACATCGTGATTGAGATTGCCGACGATGGCCGCGGCCTCGACGCCGCGCGCATCCGGGCCAAGGCACTCGAAGCCGGTCTCGCCAGCGAAGCCGAGATCGCGGCGAAACCCGAGACCGAAATCAACAACTTTATCTTCGCTCCAGGCTTCTCCACCGCCGCAGAGGTGACGAGCATTTCCGGCCGAGGCGTCGGAATGGACGTCGTGCGCAGTAATATCGAGCAGATCGGCGGGACTGTGGACGTTACGTCGGTCGCCGGGCGTGGCGCGAGTTTTATCATCAAAATTCCGCTGACGCTTGCGATCGTTGCCGCGCTGATTCTCGAGGTTGCAGGCGAGCGCTTCGCCTTTCCGCAACTCTCCGTGCTGGAATTGGTTCGCATCGGCGGCGGCGCGCGCTGCGTTGAGCGCATCAAGAATGCTCCGGTACTCAGGCTGCGACAGAAGTTGTTGCCGCTCCTGCATGTCAAAGAAGTGCTGCAGCTCGGTGCCGGCGCCGACGAACGCGGCTTCGTGGTGGTTACCCAGGCCGGCGGTCAGACGTTCGGCGCAGTCGTCGACAACGTATTCCACACGGAGGAAATCGTCATCAAGCCGGTGTCATCGAGGTTGCGGCATATCGGAATGTTCTCCGGCATGACCATTCTCGGCGATGGCTCGGTGATCATGGTGCTCGATCCGAATGCCTTGGCGCAAACGCTTGGCCGCGTCACGCAATCGGCGAGCAGTGATTCGGCCGATACCGCGCAGCGTGAACGGACGCCACATCCCGACGCGGTTTCGCTTTTACTGTTCCGGGCTGGTTCGCAGCGACGGAAGGCTGTGCCGCTGTCACTTGTTACCCGGATCGAGGATATCGATTGTCGCAGAATCGAAGTCGCCGACGGGCAGCATCTGCTGCAATACCGCAACCAGTTGATCCCGCTCCTTGGCATCGACATGCAGAGCGGGCCGAAAAAGGAAGGTGCGCAGCCGATCCTGGTGTTCTCATCCCGCGGCCGTACGATGGGACTCGCGATCGATGAGATAATCGACATTGTCGAGGACAAGCTCGATATCAAGCTGGTAGACGATCGACCGGGCGTACTCGGATATGCCGTAATCGGTGGCGTCACGACCGAAATTATTGACCTGGGCTGCTTGCTGCCTTCTGCGTTTGAGGACCGGTCCTACCGGCCCGCTTGGGCGCCGGCGAAATCGTCTGGCGCCATTCTGCTAATCGACGATTCAACATTTTTTCGTGAGCTGCTGACGCCGGTGATCGAGGCAGCCGGCTACCAGGTTTTGGCGGTGCACTCGGCAACAGAAGCGCTGGCTGCACTGAGATCGGGCACCCGATTCGACCTCGTAGTGAGCGACACAGAACTGCCGGACATGGACGGTTTCGCCCTGGCGCAGGCGATGAGGCAACTGCCGAGCGCCGAAGCCATTCCGATCATCGGCGTTGCCGAGACCATATTGGCCGACGCCGTCGAACGCGGCCGCGCCGCGGGAATCCGCGACTTCGTTGCCAAGTTCGATCGCGCCGGTTTAATCGCCAGTATAAAAGCGCACACCGGTCAGCTCGGCCGGGCGGCGTGACAGTAGGGATGCATCGGGCCAATGACCGATTACGTTACTTTCACAGCCGCTGGTCAGTTGTTCGGTTTGCCGATCGACCGGGTTCAAGACGTTTTCACGGTAACAAGCATCACACGCGTGCCGCTGGCAGGTCCGGAGATCGCCGGCGTGCTCAATCTGCGCGGGCGCATCGTCACAGTCATCGATCTCGCCAATCGGCTTCAGTTGCAATCATCGAGGGATACCGTGGCAAGTATGGTGATTGGACTTGAGCTGGGCGCCGAGTCGTTTGGAATTCTGGTGGATAGCGTGACTGAAGTGCTCAGCCTGCCAGACGGCGAGCGCGAGGCAAGTCCGATCAATCTTGACCACAAACTAGGCGGCGTATCGGCCGGAGTATTCCGCCTGGATCAGGCGCTTCTCGTGGTGCTTGATGCGGACCGGATATTGGATATCCGCAGCCGAGCAGCTGCGGCCTAAAAACGATCGGTTGGAACACCCTGCTGTGAGAGCTAGAGCACCATGAAAACGTGTTTGATTGTTGATGACTCCAGTATTATCCGCAAGGTCGCGCGGCGAATTCTGGAAGATCTTGAGTTTCAGATTCTCGAAGCCGCGGACGGCGAGCAAGCCGTCGAGACTTGTCAGCGCGAACTTCCCGACGCGATTTTGCTTGATTGGAATATGCCAAAAATGGACGGCTATGATTTTCTGCGTGTGCTGCGCGGCCTGCCCGGCGGCGAGCGACCGAAAGTGGTATTCTGCACTACCGAGAACGACGTCGCACATATCGCGCGGGCGCTCCAAGCCGGAGCCAACGAGTACATCATGAAGCCGTTCGACAAAGACATCGTCGAAGCAAAGTTCCAAGAGATCGGTCTGATTTGAAGTGCATTGGCATCAACAGCAACAGCAACAGCAACTGAAAACCGCGCGTATGCGTAATGTTCTCCCAATCAACTGTGGGCCAGTGTCGGCAAAATGCCTGCCGCTGCGGGGCGTCGGCAGCGTGGGCATTGGTTCCGGAATTGCCTCGTGACGCCGCTCGATTACGATTTTTTGCGTAAATGCCTCAAGCAACAGTCGGGCCTCGCGCTATCGGCTGACAAGCATTATCTCGTCGAAAGTCGTCTGCTACCGCTCGCCCGTAACGCAGGTTTCAAGACGCTCGCCGAATTCGTGCGAATCCTCAAAACCGGCCGCGACGCTGGCCTCATGGCCTCCGTAGTCGAAGCGATGACGACAAATGAATCGTTTTTCTTTCGTGACAAGACTCCGTTTGAGCATTTCCGCCGCACAATCATCCCGACACTGCTCGCTGCGCGGCGCAAAACCGCTGTGATCCGCATCTGGTGTGCGGCTGCTGCCGGCGGGCAAGAACCCTATTCACTCGCTATATCCCTCAATGAAATGGCAAGCGAGATCGCCGGATGGCAGATTGAAATACTCGCGACCGATCTATCAACCGAGGTACTGGATAGGGCGCGGCGGGGCCTTTACAGCCAATCCGAGGTACAGCGCGGCCTGCCAGTCAAGCTTCTGATCAAGTATTTCACGCAAGCCGCCGACCTCTGGCGAATCGCTCCGGAAATTCGCGCAATGGTCAAGTTCCGCCGCCTTAACATCGTTGCGGATTTCGCGGCGCTCGGAACGTTTGACGTAATCTTTTGCCGGAATGTTCTGATCTATTTCGATCAGGAGACGAAAAGCGAAGTGCTCGACCGCTTGGCCAGAGTAATATCGAGCGACGGCTATCTCGTCCTTGGCGCGGCAGAAACGGCCGTTGGCCTGACCAATGCGTTCGCGATGGTGGCCGATAAACCCGGCCTTTACATGCCTTGTCAAAGCGGCTCGCGCATGCTGGCGAAGGAGACGACGCATCCTCGGCCGCGACTCGTGGCGATTAGCGGTGGCCGCTAACGTTGCCGTTTGGAGTGATCTGACTAAAGCAAAACCCCGGCGATCAGCCCGGGTTTGGATATTAAGGCGAGTAGGACCTTAGGCCGGTATTTTCGCCTCGTCTTCCGAGGGTTCCCGCAGTACATAACCGCGTCCCCAGACCGTTTCGATGTAATTCTTGCCGCTAGAGGCGTTGGCGAGCTTTTTGCGGAGCTTGCAGATGAACACATCAATGATTTTCAACTCCGGCTCGTCCATGCCGCCATAGAGATGGTTGAGGAACATCTCCTTGGTCAAGGTCGTACCTTTGCGCAGGCTCAGGAGTTCCAGCATCTGGTACTCCTTGCCGGTGAGGTGCACGCGCGCACCGTTGACCTCGACGGTCTTGGTGTCGAGATTGACGACTAGGTCAGCAGTCTGGATGACGGACTGGGCGTGACCTTTCGACCGACGCACAATCGCGTGTATCCGCGCGACCAATTCGTCCTTGTGGAACGGCTTGGTCATGTAATCGTCGGCGCCGAAGCCAAGCCCTCTGACTTTATCCTCGGTCCCCGCCAGGCCGGACAGGATCAGAATAGGCGTTTTCACCTTCGAGACGCGGAGGCTGCGCAGGACCTCAAAGCCCGACATGTCGGGTAGGTTTAGATCGAGGAGAATGATGTCGTAATCGTAGATTTTCCCAAGATCGATGCCTTCTTCTCCGAGATCGGTCGTATAGACGTTAAAGCTCTCGGATTTGAGCATCAGTTCGATTGATTGCGCCGTGGCGCTATCGTCTTCGATTAGCAATACGCGCATGCCAGTCCCCTTCTTCGCTGCGCGGGCTCAACATCGGCGCGCCGCAGCGGCGGCCCCTGGAAAACGCCATAGACAAACTGATTCGTGACAGTAACGGCGCTATGGTTAACAAAACCTGATTCTATCGCGCAAGCATCCTGTGAGCGAAACCGCGTAATCGGTCTCAAGATGCTGGGAAGTAGTGGTTTTTTAGCCACGCTTGCGTTCATGTCCTAGATTAAGTCTCGGCGCTAACCGATTCATCCGACTCGCCGTCCGGTTGGGTTGAGCGAGCATGCCCCGGTCCTTGGGACGATGGGTAATGATTAACGGCACGGGTAAACAGGCCATTAAGAACCCGGCGCCGCCAGTAACCATTTCTTTTGCAGGCCTTCAGTCTTCGCCGCTGAGGCCGGTCGCTACGCTCCGCGGACCCGCCGAAAACCCCCACTCGCGGGTAATGGGAGGGAAATAGACATTCCGGCGCCGGAATGGGGGGTGGCGGAAACGAAACGCTAACCTTATCGCGCCACAATCGATCGCGGCGGGGGGTGCCGCGCACTGTCTGGCTTGTCTCATCTCGAGGCAAGCAAGCCGGCCGGGGGCATCTGATCCCGTGGCTTCGGGGGAGTAATAGTCGATGAAGTCTCGCGAGACTCTTGTTCGGCTTAAGAAGTTTCAGGTCGACGAAAAGCGGCGCAAAGTCGCTCAGATCGAAACGATGATTGGCGAGTTCGATCGCGTGGCGGGTGAGCTCGATCGCGAAATTCGCCTCGAACAAGACCGCGCTGGCATACACGATCCAGCACATTTCGCGTATCCGACCTATGCCAAGGCAGCGATTGCGCGGCGGGAAAACCTCAAACGGTCGGTCGATGAGCTGCGGATTCAGCTTGAGGATGCGAAATCTGCGCTCGGCGAAGCCTTCGACGATCTAAAGAAGGTAGAGCTACTCGATGTGCGCGATCAGATGCGCGAACGCGAAACCGAAGGCGTCTCCGAAGCAACCGAGCTTCACGAGGTCGGGCTCCTGCGCACGCGGGGCATAGCTTCGGCCTGACTCCGCTCGGCCCGCCGCGGCTGAGCGCCGGATAGCAGAAATTCTTGTCTTAAGGGGATGGATTGCCCGAGCGGATTTCCGCGACGGCGTGGGTATCCCCTAGGCGCCCTTTCCGGGATTGCCGAAAACACCTCAGCTTTCGCTCTCGACGAAGCCCCCGTTCCACGGCGATAATATTCCAAGACGATGGGGCCTCGAATGGCAGCCCGTGTGCGGCCAAGCCGGGGCTTTCGGGGCGGCGCGGTCCCGGATTGGCCTCGTCGTTGGGTAGGCGATGGCCCGAGTGATGGGGCCGGGGGCTGGAATGTTGATGCAGACCGAACTTGTTTGGCTGCTGGGCGCGGTCGCCAGGGGCGACGAAACCGCGTTCGAACGTCTCTATGAGGCCACCCGTGCAAAGCTGTATGGCGTCTTACTGCGCATCTTGGGAAAACCGGCATTGGCCGAGGAGGTCATGCACGAGACCTACCTCAAAGTGTGGAAAATGGCCGATCGGTTCGACCCCGCAACTGCAAGCCCGATCACCTGGATGGTTGCCATCGCGCGCAATCGCGCCATCGATATCGTGCGCAAACGGGGGGATATCTCGATCGACGAAGAACCCGATGCGCCTGAGCCCGCGGCCAATGCGCCGCCGCCCCTGGCGCGGCGCGAAATGACGGCAGAGCTTAAGCGTCTATTGTCCTGCCTCGGCCGGCTCGATTCGGAAAAACAGCGCATTGTGCTTCTCGCCTATTACAGCGGCTGGAGCCGGGATCAGCTGGCGACCAAACTCGATATCCCGGTGAACACGATCAAAACTTGGCTTCGCCGTAGTCTGCTCGAAATTCGCGAGTGTATGGGAGCATGAGCCGGAGCCATGCCGGTTTGAGTAGTGTGATGCTCAGACAAGAAAAATCAGTTGAGGTAACGATGTACGACGATGACCGGGATGCGCTTGCCGCTGAATATGTCCTAGGCACGCTGTCCGCAGAGGAGCGCGAACAGGCCGAGGCACTGCTCGCAATCGATCACGGCTTTGCCGAGACCGTGCGACTGTGGGAGCATCGGCTTGGCGAACTCAATGTTATGGTCGAGGCAGTCGAGCCGCCAACCGATCTGTGGGAGCGGATCAAAAGCGACATCGGCGGTGTTGAACGGCACAGCCAGATAAGCTCCGATTCCGGCGAGGCGGACGGCCAATTCGAGCCGCTTAACGCGCCCGCGGCGACGCCGGCGGCGCCTGATATGGCGCCTGATGCGGCGTCCGAACAAAGCTTCGAACCCGTACCTGACTTGCTGTCCGACAGGACACAGGACTCCGGGGAGACGCCCGCTACCGCCGGACTGGCCTCCACGCTATTGCCGCCGGAATCGCCAGCTGAACTTGACGATCGACTGGTGAGGCCAACCGCCGCAGCCCCGCAAACCACTTCCGATGCCGAACTCATCACTTTGAACCGCAATGTGCACCGCTGGCGCGGTCTCGCTGTCGCGGCGAGCGCAATCGCTGCATTGCTGGCAATCTATATTGGCGTCGCACATTTCGCACCGGGCCTCGCTCCGCTCAGCCGACAAACGCAGTCAACGCTTGCCGCGCCCAAGACGGGTTCGCGGCTGGTGGCAGTGCTGCAACAGGAGCCGACCGCTCCTGCCTTTTTGCTCATGTTAGATCCGCAAGAGCGGATCATCACGGTGCGCAGGTTGACGGCCGCACCAGATGCTGGCCGCAGCTACGAATTGTGGTTGAATTCAGCCAAGCTGCCGAAGCCGACCTCGCTTGGGCTCCTCGGCAGCGCCGATTTCACCAGTCGGCCTATCCCTTCGAATTTCGATGTTGAAACAATGCAAACCGCAACCTATTCGGTCTCGCTTGAGCCGGCGGGCGGCTCGACAAGCGGTGCACCGAGCGGTCCAATGCTGTTCAAGGGCCGAATGGTTGAAGCATTGCCACGAGCGCCCGGGTGAGCAACCAGGCTACTGTGCCGCGCCGGCGGCTAGCGCGTTAGCGGATCGCAGGAACGCTCCCGCTCAGGGTAGTTGGCTGGCCCGCTTTGACCAGGGCCGCCGTGCCGAGATCGATATTGCTGCTGACATGGGCAAAAATACCAATTACCGCAACCACGATCGCGCAAAGCAGTCCAATCACAACGATTTTCAGATGTGTGGCGCGATCAGCGCTGTACATCGAATGGTTCATGACATCCTCCCTTGCCACAGTCGCGGCGGGCGGAATGATCGCAGTGGCTCAAGATAGGTAACGGGTCTTAGCGACCAAACGCGTCATCACTTACGCTTGAAATCTCGTGATAACGATTGATGCGGGCGGTCCGTTCCCGCCAGGAAAGTTAATGGCCGGATTGGTGAAATGACCCAAGGCTGCGGGGAAATTTCGGCGCTTTACCGAGGTACTTCGGCGATGTGCAGCCTTGTTCTCGCCGCTGGGCTAAGCGTTTCGGCTGCTTTTGCCGACGGGATCCAGCCCGGCCTGTGGCAGGTGATCAGCAGAACGCAAACGGGTGGTGTGATCGGGCCGCCCCATGAATCCTCCAAATGCCTGACGCCGCAAGACACCAGCGATCTCGCCACCACATTTGCGCCGGCGTCGCGCACCGTCAATTCGACATGCGCGCCGATCGAACACAAGTTGAGTGGCTCACGACTGAGTTGGCGACTGACTTGCAAGGGCCAGCTCGATATGGAGCTGATCGGCGAGTTCAACTTCGACAGTCCGCAGCACTATACCGGCACGGTACAGACCAAAGCGGCCATGGCCGGTATGCCGATGCTAGACTCGCAACAAAACATCGAGGGGCGGTGGCTTTCGGCTTGTCCGCAATAGCTGCGGCGCCTACCACTTCGCTAGGTCGAGCGCCATTGCCCTGGCGGCGCCGCGCAGGTCTTCTGCGAGTTTACGGTCTTCGATGGACCGAGACAGAACCATTCCCCCCACGCAAAGCGCAGCAATGGCGAGTGCGTTCGTACGCCGCGTTTGCGGGTTGCCATTCGCGGCTTGCTCGAACGACTGAATCATCACTTTGAGCGCGGACTCGAATGCCTGCCTGACCGCGCGATCGGTGCGCGAAATATCGTTAGGCAGGCCGATCATAGGAAACGTGTCGCCGGTTTGCTCGTGATCTCCGGCAGACAAGTAGTCGCGAACGATCTTGTCGGCTTTTGTCCGTTCCGATCCGTTGCCTTTTGGATTTTCCCGGTCTTCATGGACTACGCGCGCGACCGACTGCGCGTAAAGATCGCTTTTTGACGAGAAGTAACAATAAAAACTTCCACGCGTCAGTCCAGCTTCGGCCATGACATCGTCGATCGACACGGCGTTAAAACCGTGGCGGTTGAACAATCGGCCTGCGCTCTGAAGGACTAACTCACGTATTCTGTTATGATGTTTGCGCGAAGGCGGCATCGATGGTTTTGGCCTGGTCAGGCCTGTGGAAGTCCATTGCATAGTGTTCGCTTGAACACCCAACCAACACTCTTATTCCATTGAGTTTCATAAACGCAACCACGCTGCCAACGTTCTTCAATGAATAGAAATCATCTGTTTGTTGATCAATAATCTCTCTTTGAGAAAAACTATCGTGTTCCGCAACATTTGGCCTGGTCCAGAAAAAAGTCCAAAGCGATGGCTGCTGATTCCGGCAACTAGCAAAGGCGATGTTGTTGAGTTTTTGAATGAAAGGATGAATAACTCTCACTCTAAATACTTTTCTTCGAAAGCCATCGGGTGATGCGGAAACTTAGGCCGCTAATTGCCGGCGTACTATGCGCGCAAGTTGTGGTTGCTGAGCCAGCCGGTGCATCCGGTCGCCCATCGACATTCGTCGATGCTGGGACTTTTGTTCCGGGTCTCGTCGTCGATATGCGTTATGCGGGATCACACAATTTTGTCGGGCGACCAATCGAAGGCTATGAAGCGCCGCGTTGTCTGCTCACCCGGGCAGCGACCGATGCGCTGGCCGGCGTTGCGCGCGACCTTGCCGCTCGCGGCTTGGTCCTTAAAGTGTTCGATTGCTATCGACCGCTGCGCGCGGTCGCTGATTTCGTGCACTGGGTCCACGATCTGAAAGACCAATCCGCGAAAGCCGAGTTCTATCCTCACGTCGATAAGCGGACGCTGTTTCGAGAGGGTTATATCGCCTCAAAGTCCGGGCATTCGCGCGGCTCGACCGTCGATTTAACACTGGCGCGCGACGACGATGCCGAACTGGACATGGGTACGCCGTTCGATTTCTTCAGTCCGAAATCATGGACCGGAGATTCGAGCGTCAGTGCCGAGCAGCATGCCAATCGCATGCTGCTTGCCGCGACGATGCAGCGCCGCGGCTTTCGCGGTTACGCCAAGGAATGGTGGCACTTCACGTTGCGAAACGAGCCATTTCCGAACAGTTACTTCGATTTTTCGGTACAATGACGCGTCGCTTGCCGTGTTTCCTTCGGCAGGACGACAATTACAAACCCAAATAAAATTTCTTGATCAAATCGTTGTTGTTAAGCTCGTCGGTCGATCGCCCCTCGAAAGCGATCTTGCCGTGAACAATGACATAGCCGCGGTCGGCGATCCTGATCGCCTGGTTGAAATTCTGCTCGGCCATCAATACGGTAAGCGCATAGCGCTGCTTCATTTCGGAAATCGCATCGATGGTTCGGCTGACGAGAATCGGCGCGAGGCCAACCGATGGTTCGTCGACCAGAAGGATTTTTGGCGCCAGCATCAGCGCGCGCCCCAGCGCCAGCATCTGCTGCTCGCCACCGGAAAGGCTGCCTGCGAGTTGACGGCGGCGCTCGGCGAGGCGCGGAAAAGTTTCAAAGCACACCGCGAGATTGCGCGCCAGCTCGGCCCGCGCCGCAGCGCGATATGCGCCGAGCAGGAGATTTTCCTCTACCGTCAACATCGGAAACAGCCGGCGGCCCTCGGGCACCAGCGCGATGCCGAGATTGACAATCTCTTCGGTGGTGCGACCGATCAGTTCGTGATGGATGCCGTCGATCTCCGCGACGATCGTGCCTTCGGTCGGCTGCACGATGCCCATGATGCATTTCATGAGCGTCGACTTGCCGTTGCCGTTCGTGCCCAGCAGGACAACGGTTTCTCCGCCGTGGACCTTGAGCGACACATCCTCGATCACGCGCACCGCGCCATAAGCAGCGTGGATCCCGGCGATGGTGAGGCTACTGGCCAAGGTAAGCCCTTTCGACTTCAGGATCGCGCATAACTTCTTCAGGCCTGCCGTCGGCGATCTTTCGACCCGACACAAGTACGACGAGGCGCCGCGAAAAACTCATGACCGCGCTCATGATGTGCTCGATCAAGATGATCGTAACGCCTTGCTCATTCAGTCGAATGAGCAATGACAAGATGTCTTCAATTTCCGAATGGGTCAGTCCGGCCATCGCCTCATCAGCGATCAGGAGCGTTGGCTCGGCGGCCATCGCGCGGGCAAGTTCGAGCTTGCGCATCTCGACTTGGGTGAGATCGCGCGGCAAGCGTCGCGCCTTTTCGCCAAGGCCGACTTCGTTGAGGAGCTTGGCACATCGCTCTTCAATCTCGTGCGCGGTATGATGGCTGCCGCGCCGCCGCGCCACGGTGTAGAGCAGGGGGATCCGTATATTGTCGGCGAGAGTGAGACTGACGAACGGCCGCGGCAGTTGGAAACTTCGCGCTAATCCGAGATGGGTGCGCTGATGCGCCTGCAGGCCATCGAGTTTTTTGCCGGCGAAATGTACTGTGCCCTGTTCGTTGCGCAGCGTACCGCAGATGCAATTCACGAGCGTGCTCTTGCCCGAGCCATTGGGTCCGATCAGGCCGAGGCGTTCGCCCGCAGGAACCGAGAGCGAAATATTTTCTAGTGCCACGAAGCCGCCGAAGCGCTTACCGACATTGTCGACCTGTAAAAGCGCACGCGCGGTAGCGCTGTTAGCAGCGGTGCCAGCCATACTCGCACCTTCCGCCATGCTCATGGCACCCTTCCCGGCATCTCGGCTTCGACGCGTCGCCGGCCGACGAAATCCTCAGGCTTGCGTTGCAGATAAGTGTGGACCAAGCCGACAATGCCGTTCGGTGCGATGATTACGAAGACGACCAGCAGGCAGCCGACAATCAATAGATTGACCGCAGATGAGATGGTAACGGTTGCGATCTGCTGCAGCGATCCGAGCAGCAATGCGCCGATAAGCGGCCCGACCCAGCTCGTCGTGCCACCGATGAGCGGCATAGCAATGGAATTAACGGCGTAATCCAGTCCGAAGGTCGATGATGGTTGCAGGTAGCCGATGTAATAAGGAAATGGCGCGCCGGCCATGCCCATCAGAGCGCCGGAAATGGTCGTGGCGATGAGCTTTAAGCGCAGCGTCGGTACGCCAGCAGCTTCGGCCGCCAGTTCGTCGTCACGAATGCTCGCGAAACCATAGCCAAGCCGAGAATGTTCGATCAGCCGCGCAATTGTGATCGCAGCCACGGCAAGCACCATCATGACGAGAAACAAATAGCGAATGTAATTGCCGATCGGCTCGATCTGTTCCGGGCGAATGATGTAAGCGCCACGTGAACCGCCGACAAAATCCCAGTTGACGACTAGCGTCTGCAACACAACTGCAAGCGCAAGTGTCGCAATGGCAAAGAACGCGCCACGCAACCGCAGGGTCAGATAGCCCATGCCAAACCCGACTACACCGGAAACCAATCCGCCAATCAACATCAGCACGGGGATTGGCATCCGATAGAAATCATTTTCGGTGATAATCTTATAGATAGCTACCGACGAATAGGCACCGAGCGCGAAGAAGGCCGCGGAGCCGAAATTCACATAGCCGCAATAACCGCCAAGAATATTCCACGCCGTCCCTAGCACCACGTATTGCAGCACGACATAGCCGGCGAAGAATATGTAATCGTTGCCAAGCGCCAGTGAGGCAGCAAACACGACAGCTGAGATCACAAGCCAAATCAGGAGAAAAACGGGCGTGCGCATAGTCATCGCCCCAGCAGGCCGGCGGGTCGCACTGCCAGCGTCAACAACAGGAATCCAAACGACACTGCCGGCGCCCATGATGGACCATAGAATGTCGAAGTTAGGCTCTCGACAATCCCGAGCAGCATCGCTGCGATTACAGTGCCAGGCAGACTTCCCATCCCGCCGAGCACGCAAATCGCAAATATGCGGCCGATATATTCACGTCCGACCGACGGCTCGACCGGTTGAATGATGATCAGAAATGCGCCCGCGAGTGAAGCGGTCGCGATGGAAATCCCGAACGCGATGCGCTTGATCCTGATCGGATCGACGGCCATCAGCCGCAACGCAAGCTGATCCTGAGCCACTGCCATTACGGCGCGGCCAACAAAAGTGCGCGTGAGGAAAATTTGCAGTGCTGCGATCAATAAGAGCGAAACGAGGCACGGCACCAAAATCCGGAATGGAATATCGAGCATGGCGAAGTGCCATGCTGCGCCGATATAGGAAGCATCGACATAACGGTAGTCGACGCCGAAATAAAGCACGAGCGTGACTTCGGTGATGAAAAGAAGACCGAAGAAGAAAGCGAGGCCGCGCAGCGATTCCTGGCCGCGTTTCTCGAACGAGACGTAATAGACCTGATAAATACCGGACCCCAGCACATAGAAGGCCGGCATCATCGCGATTGAAGTGACGATCGGATCAATACCGAGGTTGGCGTTTCCGATATAGGCGATGTACGAGCCGAGAATGATGAAGGCCGGGTGAGCAATATTGACAATATCCAAGATGCCGAACGACAGAGATACACCCGACGTCACGGCGGCATAGAAGCCGCCGATCAGGATACCCGAGACCACGGCGTTGATGAGGAGATCGAGCGAAAAAATCATTAATCAGCCACTCAGCCCGCCTGGAGTGTGCAGCAACGCTTTGGTCTTGGCTAGAAAACTTTGCGCCTCGGCCGGACGCCGAGGTAATAATCCGACGGATTTGCCGCCCATTTTCGAACGCCAGAGTGGAATAACGGCCGCAGAGTGTCGCTATTCCGCGTCCTAGGACGGGAAGGCCACGACATGCCCTCCAGTTACCGGTGCGCTATGCCGCCACGCGTACTTTCTCAGGAAGCGCTAGCGGCTTGTTGGCGCTGTCGAGGAATTCGATGGTCATGAAGACCATTTCCTTGTCGCCAAGGTTCCCAAGGTCGTGCACCTTGAACTCGCCGGGTCCATAAGTCTCATGACGGGTCTCGCCCGGCTGGTAGGTATATTCGACCGTGCGGCCATCGTGGACATGCTGACGGCCACGCCCGCCGGTCACGGCCGTCCAGAAATAGTCGAGCACATGCCGATGAAAGCCGATCCGCTCTCCAGGGGCCAGCCGGATTATCCATACGCGCACGCGTTTGCTTTCCGACAGAAGCCTCGTTCCGACGCAACCATTGTTGTTCTGCCGTTCACGCTCGAATTCAGCCGCAATGGCGGGAGGCCATGCCGACTTTTCCGCGCGGTCGGTCGATTTATCCGTCATCGTCAGGGCCATGGCGTTCCTCCAATTATGGTAGGCAGAATATAGAAAACCTTTCCGGCCAGGGAAAGCTTGAGAAATCCCGAGAATCCGATGACGACGAAACGCCGCGCACTGGTGATCGGCGGCTCGATGAGCGGCCTTTTGGCAGCGATCATGCTGCGCCGCCGCGGCTGGGATGTCGAGGTCTTCGAGCGCGTCGAAAAGGAACTCGCCGGCCGTGGCGCGGGAATCGTCGCACAGGCCGAACTGATGGCGCGCATGAAGGCGCTTGGCCTCGAAACGCGGGATCTCGGCGTCGTCATGAGCACACGAAAGATCCTGGATCAGTCCGGGCACGTGGCGGTCACATTTGAATGCCCGCAGGTGCTCACTGCTTGGGAGCGGGTTTATCGCGTCCTGCGCGATGCCTTCCCCGCGGAGCACTACCATCGCGGCGAAGGCCTGAAAGCTTTCGAACAGAGCGAACAGGGCATCATCGCGCATCTCGGCGACGGCCGCGCGATCGGCGGCGACGTGCTCATTGGCGCTGACGGCTTGCGCTCAACCGTACGTCAGCAGTGCCTTTCGGATATCGCGCCTCGCTACGCCGGTTATGTCGCGTGGCGGGCGCTGTTGCCGGAGCGCGCGATCCCGCTGGCCATTCACACTGAACTGTTTATGGCGATGACGTTCTGCTTGCCCCCGGGGGAGCAATGCCTTGGCTATCCAGTCGCCGGGGCGAACAACGAGCTGCGCGAGGGACAGCGGCGCTACAATGTGGTGTGGTATCGCCCGGCGGATGAAACAAACGAGCTGCCGCAGCTCTTGACCGATCGAGACGGCATCACCCATTCCATTTCGATCCCGCCGCCGCTCATTCGTTCCGAGCATATCAATGCCATGCGCGCGGCGGCGGAACGGCTGCTGGCGCCGCAATTCCGCGCGATCGTCCGGCTGATCGAGGAGCCGATTTTGCAGCCGATTTACGATCTGGAAAGTCCGCGCCTTGCGTTCGGGCGGGTGGCGATTATCGGCGACGCCGCGTTTGTGGCGCGGCCGCATGTCGCTGCCGGCGTTTCCAAAGCAGCCGACGACGCGGCGGCGCTTGCCGAAGCGCTTGACACCGAGGATGTCGAAGCCGCGCTTCGCCGCTTTGAAACGCAGCGGTTGCCAGAGAACAAGAAGATCATCGAACGCGCACGGCATCTCGGCGCTTATCTACAGGCGACGCAGACCGCCGAAGAACGCGCTCGATCGGCGCGGCACAGCATTCCGCAAGCTGTTCTGGCCGAAACCGCGGTTCTGGATTTTTTGCGCGCTTGATAACCTCAGATTCGCGGCACCAAGCGGTGACGTTCTGCTCACCGAGCGCCACTCGCCCAGCGCCCCTCGCCCAGCGCCCCTCGCCCAGCGCCATGGCTTGGCCTATGTTTGATCCGTCGATTATTCAGTCGAGGTGAGAATCAAATGAAAGCTGTATATTTTGAGCGATTTGGCGGGCCAGAGGTTTTGCAATATGGCGACCTCCCGGACCCGATTCCGGCGGCGGGTGAAATCATCGTCGATGTGGCCGCAGCGAGCGTCAATGCCGCCGACTGGAAATTTCGTTCGGGACACTATGCCCGTCACTCGCAGGCCAACTTTCTCCTCATTCCGGGTCGCGACTTCTCGGGCCAGGTCAGCGCCCTAGGCAGCGGCATCGATGATCTGAAGGTCGGCGATGCGGTATTCGGCGTGCTCGAGGCCGGCAAGGAAGGAACCTACGCGGAAAGGCTTGCTACCAAAGCCGCGATCGTCGCCAAGAAGCCGCAAGCGCTTTCGCACGTCCAAGCTGCCGCCGTGGCATTGACCGGCCTCACCGCGGTCAATGCAATTGCCGACACGCTGAAGCTGCAACAGGGCGAAACGATCTTAATTCAGGGTGGCGCCGGCGGTGTCGCTGGCTTCGCTATTCAATTTGCCAAGCATCTTGGCGCACGCGTGATTACGACGACGAGCGCGGCGAACCGTGACTATGTTCTCGACCTGGGCGCCGACCAAGTGATCGACTACAGCGCGCAGGATTTCACGAGCGTCGTGAGCGGCTGCGATGCCGTGTTCGATACCGTCGGCGGCGAGGTGGCGCAGAAATCCTTTGTCGTGCTTAAGCCCGGCCGAGCTCGTGGAAACAGGGGCAGTACGGCCACCGGCCATCAAGGTTTATCCCTTGTCGCAGGCCGTTGACGCGCATCGCCTGAGCGAGTCGCGCCATTTCAGAGGTAAGCTTGTCTTTCAGGTACGATGAATGGGGATTGTCCCGCCGTGGACTAAACGTGCTGACCGCCGTTGATATGGATTTCGGCGCCGTTGACGTAAGACGCGGTATCCGTGCACAGCACATAAATAATCTTTGCTACCTCGTCGGGCGTGCCAAGTCGGTGCATCGGAATATGTTCGACTATTTTTTCCGTCCCCGGAGAGAGCATCGCTGTGTCGATTTCGCCCGGCGCGATGGCATTGACACGAATGCCGCGCATGCCGAAATCGGCGGCCATTTCCCGGGTCAAAGCGGCAAGTGCCGCCTTCGAGGTCGCATAGGCGGCGCCGGCGAATGGGTGTACCCGAGAGCCTGCGATCGAGGTCACGTTTACCACCGAGCCTTTGGCGGCGCTTAGCTCATCGAGCAGTCCGCGCGCCAGCATGATCGGGGCGAAGAAGTTCACTTGGAAGATGTGGTGCCAATCTTCGCGCGAAGTTTCGATCGAGCCGAGCCGTTTGCCGCCCGCGGCTTTCGGCGAGATCGCGGCGTTATTAACAAGCGCGTGCAGTTCGCCATTGAGGCGTCGCTTGGTTTCGGTGATCGCTTGTTCGGTGTTTTCGGGGTTTGAAAGATCGACCTGGATGTGATCCTCGGGTCCTGCTTCCCAGGGACAATTTTCGGGAAACGGATGGCGCGAGCAGGTGATCACCCGCCAGCCCGCTGCAGAGAAGCGCTTTACAGTCGCATGGCCGATGCCTCGGCTCGCTCCGGTGAGAAGGAGCGTGCGTCGCGGCTGGTTGGTTGCCGGCATCGTTTTAAATGCTCATGGATAAAGCCGCGTCTTGGTCCACGGCTCATTCGGACCCGCGCGCGTGAAGGCGACGCGATCGTGCAAGCGGAACGGCCGCTCCTGCCAGAACTCAATCTCCTGCGAAGCGACGCGATAGCCCACCCAATATGGCGGCCTCGGCACGGTGCCGATGGCGAACTTCGCGGTGAAGCGCGCGATCGCTTTCTCGAATGCGTGCCGGCTTTCGAGCGCGGCCGATTGTTTGCTTGCCCAGGCGCCGATCTGTGCCATCCGTGAGCGTGAGGCAAAATAGGCATCAGCCTCCGCCGGGGAGACTGCCTCCACTTGCCCGCGTACGCGCACTTGGCGCTGCAATGATTTCCAATAAAAGGTCAGCGCCGCTTTCGGCGCTGCGGCAAGCTCGTGGCCTTTAATGCTTTCCGAATTCGTATAGAAGACGAAGCCGTGTTCGTCGAAACCCTTCAACAACACCATCCGGGCATTGGGAAGCCCCTGTGCGTCGACCGTTGCAAGCGTCATTGCCTCGGGATTGACCGGTTCCGATTGCTTGGCGTCGGTAAACCAGGCCGCAAACAGGCGCAGCGGCTCGTCGGCTTCGGTGAAGTCACCGCCTGTTAACCCGGTTGGGTGTTCTATAGGCGCCGCGTCGGACATCGCTCGGGGTACCCAAAGTGCTCGCGTGGGACGGTCGGAGGTTGTGCCGCCGGACTCTATATAATGGAACACGTGCGCTGCGCCTATCTCGCCGGCAGGGCCGCCTACGGGGCCTAACCCGGCTCCGGGCGCTTGCCGCCATGCTGTGCGCGCTCGCGGTTTGCGGTTGTTCCTACAAGCTTGCTTCGCTCGTCTCGACAGACGAGAACGAGCCGCAGTCGACCGGCACGATCAACTCCCCGACCCCTGATGCTGCGTCGACGTCTTCCCCCCAAGCAGAGCTTGATCTCGCCTATGCGCGCGCGGCGGTGGCGGAAGTATTGTCGCGCGGCGGCAAGGACACCAGCGTGCCATGGCGGAATCCGCAAAGCGGCGCCCGGGGCAATGTGACCCCGTTGGCCACGTCCTACTCCGAGGCCGGCATGGCCTGCCGCGATTTCCTTGCGAGCTACATCCATGGCGAATCGCAAGACTGGCTTGAGGGGGCTGCTTGCCGGACCACAAGCGGCGCCTGGCAGGTCAGGCGATTAAAGCCCCTTCGGTCGAGCTAAGCGGGCTATCATCGCTGCGGCGACCCTTTTTGCTTACATTGCGGGCTGGGCATTTTATTCCCACATTGAAGTGGCCGGTTCAGCGAGCCGGGGCTGGGCGGGGCAGGCCCGAAACATCGAAGCGGAGTTGTTGGGGGATGCGTGATCCCTATGAAGTCTTGGGCGTCGATCGCAAGGCGAGCGCCGGCGAGATCAAGAATGCTTACCGCCGGCTTGCAAAAAAACTGCATCCTGACGCCAACAAGAACGATCCCAAAGCGGCAACGCGTTTCGCCGAGTTGAACGCCGCGCACGAACTGCTGGGCGACGAAAATAAACGCAAAGCGTTCGATCGCGGAGAGATCGATGCCGAGGGAAAGCCCCGCTTCCAGGGTTTCGAAGGCTTTGGCGGCGGCGGCGCCAGGCCGGGAGGCGGTTTTGGGGGGGGCGGTCCTGACGCCAATTTCGAAACCTTCAATTTCGGTCCGGAGGGTTTTACCCGTACCACGCGGCGAGCCCGCGGCGGGGGCTTTGGCGGCTTCGAGGATATTCTCAAGGAGGCTTTCGGTCAGATGGGCCGCGGCGCTCGGGCCGGCACGCGGTCGAATTTCGAGCCGGACGATTTAGGCGTTGGCGCCGACGTTCATGCCGCGCTCACGGTCACATTGCCGGACGCAGCGCGCGGCGTGACTGAGCGATTGCGACTGCCCACCGGCAAGGATGTCGATGTCAAGATTCCGGCCGGCATCACCAATGGTCAGCAAATCAGATTGAAAGGGCAGGGCATGCCGGGCCGGGCAGGAACCGGCGACGTCCTCATTACGGTTTCGATCGCGCCACATCCGGTCTTCTCACTGGAAGACGCCGATATACGGCTCGATCTGCCAGTGACTTTGTATGAAGCAGTACTGGGCTCCAAGGTTCGCGTTCCAACGCTCGACAGGGCGGTTGAAATCACCATTCCGCCTTGGACCTCAAGCGGTCGCACCTTTCGCCTTAAGGGCAAAGGCTTTCCCACTAAAAGCGGCCGGGGCGATCTGCTCGCCACGGTGCGCATTGTTCTGCCCGATCGCAGTGACAGCGAGCTCGAAGCCCTGATGAAAAAATGGCAGAGCGGAAAGCCCTACGACCCGCGCAAAAACATGTGAGCCTTTGATTCAGCAGCGCAGAACGACCGGGTACAGCGACGCGGGCGGAAAACTATCCGCCCTGCGGCACCGTTCGATGGTCAATCTGGTCGTAGGCGGCTTGCGCGATCTCTCGCAGCTTTCCGGACTCCATCGGTCCGCTCAACACGTAGGCCAAATTCCGGTCAACCCAATAATAGGCCGCGTTGTGCTCGCCCTTCGTGTAGCGCAGCGCCGTCTCGCCGTCATTGATGCGCCCGCAATACAAAGTGAAGCGCTCGCCGGACGGATTTTCGTACATGAAGAATGCCGAGGGTCCGGTCGGACCGGGAAGCAAGCGGCCGCCAACGAGCTTTAGTCCGTGCTTATCGAGTTCGGGCGGATGCAACGGCGAGCCGACCCGTTTCGACAGCCATTCGACCAGATGTAGCCGCTGCTCGCCTGGAACCTCGACTGGATGGCGAACCTCGACCGCGTAGAGCCGGTAAGCAACAAGCGCGTCAGTGGTAAAGCGCGCTAGCTCGGAAGGCTTCTCGGTTTCGATACTATGCGCGGTCCAGCCGGCCGCGGCGCCGACCAGGAATGCCGCGACGCTGGCGGCAACAGCGGAAAGGATCGGCCTATAGCGACGACGAGTCAGGCGATCGATGGTGAGGCGGTGCGGTGGAGCTTCGTATGCCAAATGACCATAGCGTTCGCGAATTAGTTCGGCCTGTTTGCGCCAGGCGGCTACCCGAGCCGCGTCGTCTGGGTGTGTCGCAAGCCATGTCTCAACTACGCTGCGGCGATCCGCTGGCAGCTCGTCGTCGACATAAGCGTTGAGTTCGTCTTCGGTCACAATCTGGTCTCGGTCATTCATCGCTTTTCTCTTCTTATTTCACGCGGCGCAGCGCCGGACGCTCGCCGTCGAGATAGGCTTTGATTTCATTACGGGCACGGGCGAGGCGCGACATCACTGTGCCGATCGGCACGCCCTGAACTTCGGAAACCTCGCGGTAGGTGAGGCTCTCGAGCACCACAAGGAGCAGGGCGGACCGTTGCTCCTCGGTAAGCATTTCGAGCGCTCGAACGATATCGCGTCCGCCGGAATCCGGACCACTTGTCGTCGCATCACTATCCTTGATCGGCGCTAGCACAGGCCGTCGTGCCAGGGTACGAAGCCGATTACGATTAAGATTGGTCAGGATGGTATAGAGCCAAGCGCGCATATCTCCGCCGTGAAATAAGTGCTCGGAGCGCAGCGCCCGCACCAGCGTGTCCTGCACGATATCGTCTGCCGTCTCGGCGTCGCGGGTGAGTGCGCGTGCATAGCGCCGAAGCGCCGGGATTGTCGCCTCGATCCGCCCCCGAAATTCACTCAAGCATTGATCCTCCTTGAGGCACCTTATGGTTTACAGCGCGCCGATACGCGGTTGGCGAGCGCCCGTATTCAACAACACCAGCGGTTGCCGTCTATTCCGCTTTTCAGGCCGCGGCTTGATGGTCCAACTACCCTATGCCATAGGGAGGTCAGGGCTGGAAATTGCGGTGTCAGGTGCGGGGAATGCCGGAAAACTCAGGCATCATGCGCGGCAAACGCGGCCTAATCATGGGCGTCGCCAATAATCGTTCACTCGGCTGGGGGATCGCCAAATCCTGCCGGGCGCATGGCGCCGAGCTCGCTTTCACTTATCAGGGTGATGCGCTGAAAAAGCGCGTCGAACCGCTCGCACACGAAGTCGGTGGCATTGTGGTCGGCGACTGCGATGTAACCGAACCGAAGACTATCGACGCGGCCTTTGCTGCCGTGCAGTCCGCTTGGGGCAGCATCGACTTTCTGGTGCACGCCATTGCATTTTCGGACAAGGATCAACTCGATGGACGCTACATCGAAACCACCGCGGACAATTTCATCAAGACGCTGCTGATCAGTTGCTATTCATTTACCGCAATCGCGCAGCGTGCCGAGAAATTGATGCCCAATGGCGGCTCGATGTTGACGCTGACCTATTATGGGTCGGAGAAATGGATGCCGCATTACAACGTTATGGGTGTGGCAAAGGCCGCGCTAGAAGCATCGGTTTATTATCTCGCCGCCGATCTCGGCGTGAAAAATATTCGCGTCAATGCCATATCGTCGGGACCGATCAAGACGCTTGCCGCGTCCGGCATCGGCGACTTTCGCTACATCCTGAAATGGAATGAGTACAACGCACCGCTTCGCCGTAGCGTCACGATCGAGGAGGTCGGCGACGCTGGCGCGTATCTGCTCTCGGATATGTCGCGCGGCGTGACGGGGGAAATCCATCACGTGGATGCCGGGTATCACATCGTTGGCATGAAGCATCCGGACGCGCCGGATATTGTGGTCCGTAAAGAGCCGTAGGCCGTCGTTTTCCGCTGGTTTGCGCAGAAGCGGGGAATTGGTAGTTGTCGGCTGCGAAAACCGAAACAAGCATGCCGGTCCTTTATTACGTCCGACACGGCGAGACCGACTTAAACATCCAGGGTCGCCTGCAGGGCCGTCGCGACACAGTGCTGAATGCGCATGGGCGCCAGCAGGCGGCTGAATGCGGAGCGGTGCTGAACGACTTGTTTGCGCGCGATCAGAGACGGCCACAAGACTTCGAATATATATCGAGCCCGCTCAAGCGAGCACGCCAAACCATGGAAGTGCTGCGCGCAACGCTTGGTCTTGAGCGGCTCGGATACGGAACCGACGACAGACTGGTGGAAATCGCCTACGGCGAGTGGGAAGGTTTGACACTGCCCGAGATTGAAAAAAAGAACGCTGGTATGCTGGCGCAACGCGAGCGCGACAAATGGGATTTCGCGCCGCCCGGCGGCGAAAGCTATCGTCAGCTCACAGACCGCATTGGCAGCTGGTACGCCTCTTTGGCCCGTGACACTGTCGTTGCTGCGCATGGCGGCGGCGTGCGTGCACTGATGGCGCTTTTGAAGATTCTCCCCGAGGACCAAGCAACCCACGCGCAAGTTGAGCAAGGTGTCGTTTATGTTTTGGCGGACGGTAGGCTCTCGCGTTACGCCTGAGCGGCCGAATAAGCGAGCCGTCCTCGTCAAAACAAAAGCGGCCGAACACCGTTCAGCCGCTTGGCGAGATCGCAGTGACCCCGCGAAATCTCAAAGTCCTGACGGCGCGGCCCCAATACGAGGCTCGCGTCTCAGTCATTTACGTCTTCGACATTTTCTTTTTCTTTTTCTTCTTAGCCATGGCTCTCTTCCTTGGTGTTGGTGATGAACGTTCGGCAGGGTTGGTTCAAGTCGCGGGTTTGATCGCTGTCTTGATCTGACCCTGCTCCCTCGCCCCCATACCGAGTGGAACCATGGCACAGAGTGAGTTCCCTTCGCAATCGAAAAACGTAAATAGTGCTTATTTTTCTGTAGCTTAACGGATATTCAGTTTGCGATTAATCGCCGTTCACCCAGATGAATAGGGTATGAACAGGCGTCGCAAAGATGAGGCGGTGAGCTGCTCATTTTCCGCGACAAAATTTTTACCCTGATAAGAAAAGCGTCGTCTCATTTCTATGGGCTAAACGAGCGATGCCCGCATCGCCCTTATTTGACCCGATGGAACGCGCGGGCTACCAAGCCTCGATCTCCGGAGCATAATTCATTTGAGCCGCTCAGCGTGATATCGAGTTATGTCATTCAATACATTCGGTCATTTGTTTCGCGTCACGACCTTCGGCGAAAGCCACGGGCCGGCGATCGGCTGCGTCGTGGACGGCTGCCCGCCCCGGATTCCGCTCACCGAGGCCGACATTCAGCCCTATCTCGATCGGCGCCGGCCGGGTCAGTCGCGCTATACGACCCAGCGTCAAGAACCAGATGCGGTTAAGATCCTTTCCGGCGTATTTGTCGATGAGGCGAGCGGGAAACAGGTCACGACCGGCACACCGATCGCGCTTCTCATTGATAATGTTGATCAGCGCTCGAAAGACTATTCCGATATCAAAGACAAATACCGGCCTGGCCATGCCGATTACACTTATGACGTAAAATACGGCCTGCGTGATTATCGCGGCGGTGGCCGCCAATCTGCACGCGAAACCGCGATGCGGGTCGCCGCCGGCGCGATTGCGCGCAAGATCGTGCCGGGCCTCACCGTACGCGGTGCGCTGGTGCAAATGGGGCCGCATCGGATCGATCGCGCGCGCTGGGATTGGGCCGAAGTGGACCGCAATCCGTTCTTTTGTCCGGACCCCAAGACGGCAGCCATGCTCGGCGATTATCTCGACGGCTTGCGCAAGCGCGGCTCGTCGATCGGCGCGGTCATCGAAGTCGTCGCCGAAGGAGTGCCTTCCGGCTTGGGCGCGCCGATATACAGCAAGCTCGACGGCGATCTCGCCGGCGCACTGATGAGCATCAACGCAGTCAAGGGTGTCGAAATTGGCGCCGGTTTCGGTGCGGCCGAACTCACGGGCGAACAGAATGGCGATGAGATGCGCATGGGCAATGACGGTAAGCCACTGTTTCTCTCAAACAATGCCGGCGGCATCCTGGGCGGGATTTCGACCGGGCAACCGATAGTCGCGCGCTTCGCGGTAAAGCCGACATCGTCGATCCTCATCCCGCGCCGCACTGTTGATCGCTACGGGCGCGAAACCGAAATTTCAACAATCGGCCGCCACGACCCTTGCGTGGGCATCCGTGCGGTGCCGATCGGGGAGGCGATGGTGGCCTGCGTTGTCGCCGATCATTATTTGCGCCAGCGCGGTCAGGTCGGCGGACCGCCCGCTTGGCCGTTGCCAGCCGCGCCGCGCTGACGTGTGCAAAGCGATTGACCAGCTTTGCTGCTATCATGCCCACCCACAAACAAGCCGAGCGCCGATGTGTTGGGAACGACGGCATTCCGGCGGCGTGCGGGAATAACTAACGATGAACAATGCGCATCAACGTGTCAAAGCAGCCGTCGCTGCCTTTGCGCGTGGTGAACTCATCATCGTGGCCGATGACGACGACCGCGAGAACGAGGGCGATTTGTTTGTTGCGGCGAGCTTATGCACGCCGGAAAAGATGGCGTTCATCATCCGTCATACGTCTGGGATCGTCTGCGCCCCTCTTGCGCCGGAGGAAGCCCGGCGACTGCATCTCGATCCCATGGTGGCGCTGAACGACGCGCCACTCGGCACTGCTTTCACCGTTTCGGTTGACGTCCGCCACGGCCTCAGCACCGGGATTTCCGCCGAAGAGCGCACCAACACGGTGCGTGCGCTGGCCAACAGCAATTTCGGAGCATCGGATTTCGTGCGGCCCGGTCACGTCTTTCCCCTGGTGGCGAAAGAAGGCGGCGTTCTTATGCGCTCCGGTCACACCGAGGCTTGTGTCGATTTATGCAAGCTCGCTGGGCTGCCGTCAGTCGGGGTCCTGGCCGAGCTCATGAATGACGATGGTACGGTGATGCGCGGCGTCGAGCTTGCTGCCTTTGCGCAGCGGCAAAAATTACAGCGCATCACAATCGCCGAGCTCATTGCCTATCGGCAAGCGCGGGACAAACTGATCGAGCGGGTCGGCGAATTTCCCGTCGAGTCCGAGATCGGCACTTTAACCGGGTACGCTTTCATCACGCCATTCGACCAGGTTCATCACATGGCATTCGTCCATGGACGCATTGGCGATGGCAAGAACGTGCTGACGCGACTGCATCGGGCCAACATCATTTCCGACGTGTTCGGCGGCGCCAAGTCGATCCATCAGACACTGGCGCGGTTCGAGGTCGAGGGCAGGGGGGTGCTGGTGCTGCTGCGTGACGGCACTGCCGGCGTGCCGGTGATCTCGATTCCGAAATCTTCCGAAAGCCCATCCGGCGAGGCGCGCACGCGCCAATGGCGTGAAGTCGGCCTCGGTGCGCAGATCCTCAAGGATCTCGGGGTCAATTCCATCAGATTGATTTCGTCGCGGCCGACGACATATGTCGGACTGTCGGGATTCGGCATCGAGATTGTCGGCACAGAGCTGATGGACGCGTGAGCGATTTTTCGCTCGCCGTCTGCGACCGTTTCAGCTCATCGCGGCCGCGCGCCTGGGAAACAGTTGCGGCCGCAGCTTGGGATGGCAGCCCATCATTTTCGGCGCATAAGGCGTCTCGCCGCCCAGTTCCTCGGCGGCGTGCCAAGCCCAGCGTGGATCCCACATCGCGCCTCGTGCCAGACAGATCATGTCGGCCTTGCCGGACGCCACGATGTCTTCGGCTTGCTGATATCCGGCAATGAGCCCGACCGTTATTGTGGTGACGCCGCTTTCTTTTTTTACTTTCTCGGCGAACGGCACCTGATAACCGGGCGCGAGCGGAATTTTTTGTCTTGGATCAAGTCCGCCGCTGGACACATCCATATAGTCTATGCCGCGTTTTTTGAGCTCCTTAGCTAGGATGACTGCCTCTTCCGGGGTCCAGCCGCCATCGACCCAATCGGTCGCCGAGATCCGCATCCCGATCGGCTTTTGTTCGGGAAACACTTTGCGTACCGCCTCGAAGACTTCGATCGGGAAGCGAATACGATTTTCGGTCGAGCCGCCGTATTCGTCGGTGCGTTGGTTGGAGATCGGCGACATGAATTGATGCAGCAGATAGCCGTGCCCGCCGTGCAGCTCGATTACGTCGTAGCCGATATGATCGACACGTTTCGCGGCGGCGGCGAATTCTCCGATGCAGCGCTTGATGTCGTCCTTGGTCATGGCCTGCGGCACCGGCCAGCCGGTATCGTATGGAATCGCGGAAGGCGCTTCCGGCATCCAGCCGCCTTCCTCTTTCGTCAGGATTGGCTTGCCACCCGCTGCAGGCGGCGTGGTGGGCCCTTTGCGTCCGGCATGTGCGAGTTGCACGCCCAGCTTTGCAACGCCGTAAGTCCGACAGAAGTCGTGAACCCGCTTAAGCGCCGCTTCGTTCTCATCAGACCACATGCCAGCGCATTTCGGCGAAATCCGGCCCCGCGGATTGACATTGGTCATCTCGCACATGACGAGTCCCGCGCAGCCGAGCGAAAAGCTGCCGAGATGCATCAGATGCCAATCGTTGGCGGAGCCATTGTCAGAATTGTACTGGCACATCGGCGATACCACGACTCGATTAGGCAGAGTGAGACCTCGCAGCGTAATGGGCGAGAACAGGACGCTAGTCATTTTTGGTGATCCTTTGGTGCTGAGATGGCTGAACGGGGTCTGCAATATCACGAAATCCGAACCGCAGGCATGTGCTATTTTGCCAGCCGTCCCACGATCTCGACATGTGCGGAGTAGCGGAATTGATCGACCGGAATGACCGACAGCAAACGATAACCGCCATCGATCAGATGACGCATGTCGCGTGCGAATGTGCCGGGACTGCATGATACCGCGACGACGATCGGGACACGGCTCGCTGCAATCTCACGCGACTGCGCCTGGGCGCCTTGCCGTGGCGGGTCGAAGACTACGGCGTCGAAGCGGCTGATCTCCGCGGCCGTCAATGGCATTTTGAAGAGATCGCGCCGCTCAGCCTCGATGGGTTTTAGGCCGGCTGTAGTAGCTGCCGCGCGGTTAAGCGCGGTGATGGCCGCTCCGTCCTCGTCGAAGGCGAACATACGGGCCTGGGCGGCGAGCCGCAGTGCAAAGGGCCCAACGCCGGCAAACAGGTCAGCAATACGATTCGCGCGGGTGCAGGAATCCACAACCAGGCGAGACAATACGGCCTCGCCTTGTGCCGTCGCCTGCAAGAACGCACCTGGCGGCAGCAGCACGCTCGCGGTGCCCATCCGCACCGAGGGCGCCTGTGCTTGCGCGATCAATTCGCCATGCCGGGTCAGCCGGGCGAGATTGTGCCGCTCCGCGACGCGTGCGAGCGCCGTTGTCGTTGCCGCAGTCAGCGGGCCTGAGCCGCGTATATCGACATCGAGTCCTTGATCCGTGGCAGTAACCTGGATGTCCAGAGGTTTTCGCGTGGCGTCGAGTAATTCCGCGATCGCCCAAGCCGTTTTCAGAGCGCCGTCCATGTTTTTTGCCAATACCGGGCAGTAATCGATGGCGACGAGGTGATGCGCGCGCGCCGCCGAGAAGCCGACTTCAAGCACGTCATGGCTGCCGCGCCGCGCATGAAACACAACGCGGCGACGGCCATCGCCGTACGCATCGATCAAATCGGCGACCGGCGCTTCGATGCCGACCTGACTGAGCGCGGCGCCGACCAAGTTCCGTTTCCAGGTGCGATAAGCCTCGGCGTTCAAGTGCTGTAAGGCGCAACCACCGCAAACTCCGAAATGCTGGCAAACCGGTTCGATCCGCTGTGCGCTCGATTTTTCAACGTTCAGAAGATGTCGCCGGTCAGGCTGGCCGGGCACGGCTTCTACCTCGACAGTCTCGCCTGGCAGCGTACCGGCGATATAGATCGGTCCGTCGGGAGTCTCAGCGATCCCATCACCACGCTGCCCGAGCCGGGCGACCAACAGCCGCTCAACCACGAGCGGCCTCGATAAAAAATTCACGGTTGCCGTCACCGCCGAGGATCGGCGATGCAATGCGGCCGTCAATCCGCCAGCCCAGCCTGCCAATGAACCCGACGATCTCATCGCAGATCGCGGCCTGAGCGGCGGTATCGCGTACGATGCCTTTTTTTATGTCGCGGCGGTTGGCTTCAAACTGCGGCTTGATTAGCGCTACAATCGTTGCCGAAGGGCTCAGCAGCTGGCCCACGGGCGGCACCACGAGCTTAAGCGAAATAAAGCTTACGTCTATTGCGGCGAAATCCGGCGGCTCAGGCAAACGCGAGGGATCGAGGCTGCGGATATCGGTTTGTTCGATTGAGGTCACTTGTTCTCGATGCCGCAGCCGCGCGTGGAGCTGCCCGCGCCCGACATCCACGGCAAAAACGCGCCGCGCTCCGCGCGCGAGCAGGACTTCGGTGAAGCCGCCGGTGGACGCGCCGACATCGAGGCAGACGCGGCCGGTAACATCGATTGAAAAACTGTCGAGCGCCGCGGCAAGCTTAACACCGCCGCGCGAGACATAAGGATGCTCGGGCTGCGCGGCGATTGCGGCGGTAGCGGAAATCTCCTCCGAGGCTTTATGGACAGTCTTGCCATCCGCAATGACCCGCCCGGCGGCAATTGCGGCCTGCGCCCGCGCGCGGCTCTCGAATATCCCACGCTCGACCAAGAGCCGATCGGCGCGTTCTCGTTTGCCCATGTTTGTCGATGGCGAATTTTGCCGTCCACGCGTCCCGCGAAAGCGGCACCTGGTGCGCTAGCGATGACAATATAATGCTTCGGCTGGACTCCAACCGGCACCAGAGCAAATGGCTCCGGCCCGACGTAGCTCAAGCGAGCTTGACCACCTCGCCCTGGATATTCTGTCCAAGGGCTTTGAAGGCTTTGGCGACGATGCCTTTGGTGTCGAGACCCGCCTTGGCATACATGGCGTTCGGCGAGTCCTGGTCGATAAAGATATCCGGCAGCACCATCGAGCGAACCTTGAGACCGCGATCGAGCACGCCATGCTCAGCCAATGTCTGCATTACAAAGCCGCCAAAGCCGCCGATCGAGCCCTCCTCGATTGTCAGCAGCACTTCATGTTCGCGCGCCAAACGAAGCAGCAGGTCGACATCGAGAGGCTTTGCGAACCGGGCATCGGCGACCGTCGTCGAAAGGCCAAAAGTCGCAAGCTCGTCGGCAGCCTTGAGGCATTCGGCAAGCCGCCCGCCATACGAGAACAGCGCAACCTTAGTTCCTTCCCGCATGATCCGGCCCTTGCCGATTTCAAGCGGTTTGCCTTCTTCCGGAAGCGGCACGCCCATGCCTTCGCCGCGTGGATAGCGCAACGCCGAAGGACGGTCATCGATCGCGGCGGCGGTCGACACCATATGCACAAGCTCAGCTTCATCCGCAGCTGCCATCAGCACGAAACCAGGCAGGCAGCCCAGATAAGCGATGTCAAACGCACCGGCATGCGTCGGGCCGTCTGCACCGACAAGCCCGGCGCGATCCATAGCGAACCGCACCGGCAGACGCTGGATGGCTACGTCGTGCACGACCTGATCGTAAGCGCGTTGCAGGAAGGTCGAATAAATTGTCGCGAACGGCTTGAATCCCTCGGTGGCAAGACCGGCGGCGAACGTCACGCCGTGCTGTTCGGCGATCCCGACGTCGAATGTCCGGTTCGGAAATTCCTTTTGGAACAGATCAAGCCCTGTGCCGGAGGGCATTGCCGCGGTGATGGCGACGATCTTGTCGTCCTTGCGCGCTTCCTTGATCAGGCTTTCAGCATAGACCTTGGTATATTGTGGAGCTGCGGTTTTCGATTTCTGCTGCGCGCCGGTAGCAACATCGAATTTGACAACGCCATGATATTTGTCGGCTGATTTTTCCGCCGGTTCGTAACCCTTGCCTTTTTTCGTCACGACGTGGACGAGGATCGGCCCGTTATTCATGTCGCGGACATTCTTGAGGACCGGCAGCAGGTGATCGATATTGTGTCCGTCGATCGGCCCAACATAGAAGAATCCCAGCTCGTCAAAAAGCGTACCGCCGGTGACGAGACCTCGCGCGTATTCTTCCATTGCCAATGCGCGCTGTTGGAGCATTTTCGTTGGCAGACGCTTGGCGATCTGACGGAAGGTCTTTCGCAGCCGGTGATAGCCGCGCCCCGAAACGCGTCGCGCCAGATAAGCGGAAAGCGCGCCAACTGGCGGCGCGATCGACATGTCATTGTCGTTAAGCACGACGATCAGGCGCGAATTCATCGCGCCGGCATTATTCATCGCCTCATAGGCCATGCCGGCCGACATCGCGCCGTCGCCGATGACAGCGATAACGTTGTTCTGTTTGCTCTGTAGATCGCGGGCAACCGCCATGCCGAGGCTGGCGGAAATCGAGGTCGAGGAATGCGCTGCGCCGAACGAATCGTATTCGCTTTCGGCGCGCTTGGTGAAGCCGGACAGGCCGTCGCCTTGTCGCAGCGTGCGGATGCGGTCCCGACGGTTGGTGAGAATCTTATGCGGATAAGCTTGATGTCCGACGTCCCAGACCAGCCGGTCGGTCGGCGTATTGAATACATAATGCAGCGCCACCGTGAGTTCGATCACGCCGAGGCCGGCGCCGAGATGGCCTCCTGTGACTGCGACGGCATCGATCGTCTCCCGTCGCAATTCATCGGCCACCTGCCGCAACTGACTTAGCTCCAGGCGCCTGAGGTCTTGGGGGGTCTTGATTTGGTCGAGCAATGGGGTTTTTGACGAAACCGTCACGCTACGCTCCTTCTTCAGACCAATCTGATTTTTAGGCCAAAGCCGATTATTGGGACTTGACAAAAGCCCGGTGATGGCAGGCGGATTTGAGCCTCGTACACCATTGCACGCCGAGAACGCAATTAAAACGGTCCATTAGAGACCCCTTGGGACCTAAAGGAACCCCTAAGCTTTCCAGGGGCTTATATCTAGGATCGATATTATTCCGGATAACCCCGACACCGATATTCGGTTCAATCGCCCGTATTGGAACTAGCTATGTAGTGCCGAATGTTTTGCCAGGGTACTGCATAGGCTTTTTGTGAGGCATTTTGGCAGACGAACGGTCCCAGGCATCGCGAATTGAGGCATCGTGGCCCTCGAACTATACCGAAAGAAGCGCAAGTTTGGGATTACCGCCGAGCCGCGCGGCCGCAAAGGCCGGCACGTCGGCAATCATTATGTGATTCAGAAACATGCGGCGCGGCGGCTGCATTACGACCTTCGCCTCGAACTCGACGGCGTCATGAAGAGCTGGGCGGTCACGCGCGGGCCCAGTCTCGACCCCGGCGAAAAGCGGCTTGCCGTGCACGTCGAGGACCACCCGGTCGAATACAATTCCTTCGAAGGCACTATTCCGGAGGGAGAATACGGCGGCGGCACGGTG
>WNGL01009991.1_pt1 | contig 34083 bp, 31 predicted proteins | sample 5400591 | NCBI WGS metagenome assembly WNGL01 (sample SAMN13153377, study PRJNA577476) | soil metagenome | isolation source: 80 cm soil or saprolite under Garry oak tree replicate 1 | place: USA:California | collected 2016-06-15
GACCGCCACCACTTCACCAGCGCCGAGCTCGTCGTCGTCTCTCCCGGCGTGCCGCTGTCGCTGCCCGAGATCGCCGAGGCCCGCGGGCGAGGGATCCCCGTGATGGGCGAGGTGGAGCTCGCGGCGCGCCTCTTGCCGGGGCTCCCGCTGGTCGGCATCACCGGCACGAACGGGAAGAGCACCACCACGGCGCTCACGGGCGCGCTCGTCGCCCGCGATCGCCGCGTCTTCGTGGGCGGGAACCTCGGCACGCCGCTCTCCGAGCTCGTGCTCTCCGGCGAACCGGTCGAGGCGGCGGTGGTGGAGCTCTCCTCCTTCCAGCTGGAGGGCGCGGAGCAGCTCCGGCCTCGGGTGGCGGCGCTCCTCAACGTGACGCCCGATCACCTGGACCGGTACCCGAGCGTCGACGCCTACGCGCTCGCCAAGGCGCGCCTCTTCATGAACCAGCAGCCGGACGACTTCGCCGTGGCGAACGCGCGCGACGCGCGCACGGTGGCGCTCGCCGGCGCGTCGCGCGCCCGCCTCCTGTCCTTTGGATTCGGTCCACCAGGCCCGCGCAGCGCGCGCGCGCCCGGGACCGGCACGCCGGGCGAGGTGTGGCTCGCCACCGGGGACGGGACGCCGGAGCGCTACCTGGTGCGCTCGCGGGCGCTGCGGGGCCGCCACAACCTCGAGAACGCGATGGCGGCCGCGCTCTGCGCGCGTCTCCTCGGCGTGCCGGGCGCGGCGATCCAGGGCGGCCTGGACGCCTTCCCGGGCCTGCCGCACCGGCTCGAGCTCGTCCGGGAGCGCGGCGGGGTGGAGTGGGTGAACGACTCCAAGGCCACCAACGTCGACTCGACGCTGGTCGGGCTCGCCGCCTTCCCGGCCGGGCGCCCGCACGTGGTCCTCATCATGGGCGGCCGCGGCAAGCGCGCACCCTACGCGCCCCTCGGGCCGCTCTTCGAGGGCCGGGTGAAGGCGCTCCTCACCCTCGGCGAGGACGCCGTCGCCGTCGAGCGCGAGCTCGGCGGGCTCGCCCCGACCGAGCGGGTCGGCACGCTCATCAGCGCCGTCGCTCGCGCGGCCGAGCTCGCCGCCGCCGGCGACGTGGTGCTCCTCTCCCCCGCCTGCGCCAGCTACGATCAATTCCAGAGCTACGAGCATCGCGGCGAGAGCTTCCGCCAGCTCGTCGGGGCCCTCTCGTGATGCGCGCCACCACTTCCGCCCGCGCCCCGGCCGCCGAGGCCGTCGACCGGCTGCTCCTCGCGGTGGTGCTCCTCCTCGTCGCCATCGGCAGCGTGATGGTGTACTCGGCGAGCGCCGTCACGGCGGCGGCGCGCTTCAAGGACAGCTTCCACTTCCTGTGGCGGCAGCTCCTCGCCCTCGGGATGGGCCTCGGGCTGCTCGTCCTCGCCCTCGGCGTGGGGTACCGGCGGGCGGAGCGGCTCGCCTACCCCTTCCTCGCCGCCACCTTCGTCGCGCTCGTGGCGGTGCTCCTGCCCTTCATCGGCCACACGGCGGGCGGCGCGCGCCGCTGGATCGGCCTCGGACCCTTTTCGTTCCAGCCTGCGGAGGCGGCCAAGCTAGCGCTCGTCCTCTACCTGGCCCACTCGCTCGCGAAGAAGCGCGACAAGGTCCGCATCTTCTCCATCGGCTTCCTGCCGCACCTGCTCGTGGCGGGTGCGCTCATGGGGCTGTGCTTGCTGGAGAAGGACCTCGGCACCTGCGTCGTGATGGCGCTCGTGCTCTTCGTGATGCTCTTCGCGGCCGGCGCCAAGGTGAGCTACATTCTCGGCGCGCTGCTCGCGTCGCTCCCGCTCGTCTACAACGCGATCATGGGCACGCCGTACCGGCGCGTGCGGTTCGAGGCGTGGCTCAAGCCGTTCGAGCACCGCCGCGACGCGGGGTATCAGATGTGGGAGTCGATGGTCGGCATCGGGAGCGGGGGTTGGTTCGGACAGGGCCTGGGACAGGGCCGCTCGAAGCTGTTCTATCTGCCGGAGGCGCACACGGACTTCATCGCCGCCGTCATCGCCGAAGAGGCGGGGCTCGTGGGGCTCGGGCTCCTCATCCTGCTCTACGCCGTCTTCGTGTGGCGCGGGCTCCGGGCCGCCTTCCAGGCCGCCGATCCGTTCGGCTGCTACCTCGCGCTCGGCGTGACGACGCTCGTGGGCGTGCAGGCGCTCGTGAACCTCGGGGTGGTGACGGTGCTCCTGCCGACGAAGGGCCTCACCCTGCCCTTCGTCTCCTACGGCGGCAGCTCGCTCATGACGCTCCTCGCCGGCACCGGCCTCCTCCTCAGCGTCTCGGCCTGTCGGGGCGGCTTCCTGCACCGCGCCGACCAGGCGGTGCGCGTGGGCGGCCCGGCGGCGGAGGGCGCGCGGCCGTGAGGATGATGGTCGCCGGCGGCGGGACGGGCGGGCACGTCTTCCCCGGCGTGGCGCTGGCGGAGGAGGTCGTGACCCGTCACCCTCAGAATGACGTGGTGTTCGCGGGGACGGCCCGGGGGTTGGAGGCGAAGGTGGTCCCCGCGGCGGGGTATCCGATCGAGCTCATCGAGGTGAAGGGGCTGAAGGGAAAAGGCCTCCTCGCCCTGCTCGCGAACGTCCTCTTGCTGCCGCGCGCCTTCCTGCAGTGCTGGCGCATCCTGCGGCGCTGGCGGCCGGACATCGTGGTGGGGGTGGGCGGCTACGCCTCCGGGCCGGTCGTGCTCACCGCCTGGCTCATGGGCATCCCGACGGCAGTGCAGGAGCAGAACGCCATGCCCGGCTTCACGAACCGCGTGCTGGGCCGCTTCGTGAGGGCGGCCTTCACCGCCTTCCCCGAGGCCGGGCGCTACTTCGCCGCGCACAAGGTGCACCAGCTCGGCAACCCCATCCGCCGCGAGCTGATGGAGAACTACATGCGCCCGTCGCAGGTGCACGAGAAGCTGAGGCTCCTCGTGTTCGGCGGCTCGCAGGGCGCGCACGCGCTCAACATGCGCCTCATCGAGGCGCTGCCACACCTCGTCGACCTGCGCGACCAGCTCGAGATCACGCACCAGACCGGCGCTCGGGACCGCGGGGCGGTCGACAAGGGCTATCGCGCCTGCGGCTTCCCGGTCGACGTGCGGGAGTTCATCACCGACATGAGCGACGCCTACGCGCGCTCCGACCTGGTCGTCTGCCGCGCCGGCGCGACGACCCTCGCCGAGCTGACCACCTGCAAGAAGCCCGCGATCCTGATCCCGTTCCCGAAGGCGGCCGACAACCACCAGGTGATGAACGCGAAGAGCCTGGTCGACGCGGGGGCGGCCGTCATGATCGAGGAGCGGGAGCTGACGGGCGAGGTGCTGGCGCGGGAGATAGAGGCCATCCTGCGCGACCCCGAGCGCCGGGAGCGGATGGCCCGGGCGGCCGGGAGGCTGGGGAGCCCGCAGGCGGCGCGGGAGATCGCCGACGTCTTCAGCGAGCTGGTGAACCGCCGCTGGGGCTCGCCGCGCGGCCAGGACCGCGGCCCCGCTTTCGTGCCCGTCCGCCCCCCCGACGGAATCGCGGAGGGCGCCGCCGGGGCGCCGCCGGCGCCATGAGCCTCTTCCACTCCAGGCCCGCCAAGATCCACTTCGTGGGCATCGGCGGCATCGGGATGAGCGGCATCGCCGAGGTGCTGCTCAACCTGGGCTACCGCGTCTCCGGCTCCGACCAGAAGGAGTCGGACATCACCCGCCGGCTGCGCGAGCTGGGCGGGGTCGTGCAGCACGGCCACGCCGCCGCGCACGTCACCGACGTCGACGTGGTGGTCACCTCCTCCGCCGTCCGCAGGGACAACCCGGAGGTGCTGGAGGCGCGGGCCCGCAAGATCCCGGTCATCGCGCGCGCCGAGATGCTGGCCGAGCTGATGCGCCTCAAGTACGCCATCGCCATCGCCGGCTCGCACGGGAAGACCACCACCACCTCGATGGCAGCGCACCTGCTCGCCCACGCGGGCCTGGACCCGACGGCCGTGGTGGGCGGGAAGGTGAACGCCTTCGGCTCGAACGCCAAGCTCGGCCAGGGCGAGTACATGGTGGTGGAGGCCGACGAGTCGGACGGCTCCTTCCTGCGGCTCCCGCCCACCCTGGCGGTGGTGACCAACATCGACCCCGAGCACCTCGACCACTGGGGGACGGCGGCGGCGCTGCGGCAGGGCTTCCTCGACTTCGTGAACCGCGTCCCGTTCTACGGGCTCGCCATCCTGTGCATCGACCACCCGACGGTCCAGTCGCTCATCCCCGAGGTGGAGAAGCGCTTCGTGACGTACGGCGAGGCGCCGCAGGCCGACTACCGCGCCGCCCGCATCGAGGTGCGCGCGCACCGGGTGGCCTTCGACGCCTTCCGGCGGGGGGAACCGCTCGGGCGGTTCGAGGTGGGGATGGTGGGCCGCCACAACGCGCTCAACGCGCTGGCGGTGGTGGCGCTGGGCGACGAGATGGGGCTGCCGACCGAGGTGATCCGGACCGGGCTCGCCACCTTCAACGGCGTGCAGCGGCGCTTCACGGTGCGCGGCGAGGCGGGCGGCGTGACGGTGGTCGATGACTACGGCCACCACCCGGCCGAGGTGCGCGCGGTGCTGCGCGGAGCGCGCGAGGCCTTCGGCCGGCGAGTGGTGTGCCTCTTCCAGCCGCACCGCTACAGCCGCACCCGCGATCTGCTGGCCGAGTTCACGACCGCGTTCAACGACGCCGACGTGCTCCTCCTCACCGACATCTACGCCGCTGGCGAGGAGCCGCTGGACGGCGTCACGGGCGTGGGGCTGGCCGAGGCGGTGCGCGCGCACGGCCACCGCGACGTCGTCCACGTCGATCGTGCGAACCTGGCGGCGGCGGCGCGGGAGCGTGTCCGCGCGGGCGATCTCGTCATCACCCTCGGCGCGGGCGACATCACCGCCGTGGGACCGGAGCTGCTCGGGATGCTGGGGTAGGCTCTCCCTCTCCCCCGGCGGGGGAGAGGGCTGGGGTGAGGGGAGGTCGAGGTCGAGGTCGGGGTCGGGGAGGGACCGGATACGACGGACTGGCGCGGTCACATCGAGTACGTGGTCCGCGGCGAGACCCTCCGCGACGCCTCCCTCGCCGCGCGCACCGCCATCCGGGTGGGTGGCCCGGCCGACCTCCTCGTGCGCCCGGCCGATCCGGACGCGCTCGCCGTGCTGCTGGCGGCGGTGCGCGAGCTGGACCTGCCGCTCTTCGTGCTGGGCGGCGGGGCGAACCTGCTCGTCGCCGACCTCGGCGTGCGCGGCGTCACCGTGAAGTTGCCGCCGGGCTTCGGCGAGGAGTCGAACGAGGGTGGGCGGCTCGTCCTCTCCGCGGGGGCCCCTTCGTCGCGCCTCACCAGCCGGGCGCAGAAGCTCGGGCTCGTCGGCTGCGAGTTCGTGGCGGCCATCCCGGGGACCCTGGGCGGACTCGTCGCCATGAACGCCGGGACCCACCAGGGCGAGCTGAAGGACGTCCTCACTCGCGTCGAGCTCGCCACGGCGGAGGGCACGGGCTGGGTGCCCGCCTCGACGCTCGACCTGGCCTACCGCACCTGCCGGCTACCACCGGGGGCGGTGGTGACGCGCCTCGAGGTGGAGCTCCGGCCGGGCGACGTCGCCGCCAGCGCCGCCGCCATGAAGGCCGACGTGGACCGCCGCCGCGCCACCCAGCCCTACGACCGGCCGACCTTCGGCTCGACCTTCCGCAACCCGCCCGGAGACTTCGCCGGCCGCCTGATGGAGGCGGCGGGGCTGAAGGGCCACCGGCTCGGGAACGCGCAGTGGTCGGACGTCCACGCGAACTTCGTGGTGAACGTGGGCGGCGCGTCGGCCGGGGACGTGCTCGCGCTCGTCCGGCTGGCGCGCGCGAGGGTGCGCGAGCAGTTCGGGGTGGAGCTCGAGCCCGAGGTGCGCCTGGCCGGGGATTTCGCGGCCGGCGAGACGATCTGATAGTGAGGAGTCATGGGAACGTGGTCAGGGAAGAAGGTGGCGGTGCTCTACGGTGGCCGGTCCACCGAGCGCGACGTGTCGCTCCGCACCGGCAAGGGCTGCGCTAGCGCGCTCACGGAGCGCGGCTACGACGTGACGCTCCTCGACGTCGACCTGGAGGTGGCGGCCCGGCTCCGGGAGTCGCGCGCCGAGGTCGCGTTCGTGGCCCTGCACGGCCGCTGGGGCGAGGACGGCGCGATCCAGGGATTGCTCGAGTCGATGGGCATCCCCTACACCGGCTCGGGCGTGCTCGCCTCGGCGCTGGGCATGGACAAGGTCTTCTCGAAGCTCCTCTTCCGCGAGCACGGGCTGAAGGTGATCGAGTACCGCGTCTTCCCGCCCGAGCGCGCGGAGGAGATCACGGTCGGCGATCTGCCCTTCGGGCTGCCCGCCGTGGTGAAGCCGGCCGGCGAGGGCTCCTCGGTGGGGGTCCACATCGTGCGCGACTCCGCCGCCCTCACCGACGCCTGCCTCGACGCGGCCCGCTACAAGGGCGAGCTCATCGTCGAGCGCTACGTGAAGGGCGCCGAGATGAACGTGGCGGTGCTGGACGGCAAGGCGCTCGGGGCGATCGAGATCGTCCCCTCGCGCGAGTTCTACGACTACACCGCCAAGTACACGCCCGGCGCGACGCAGTACTTCTTTCCGCCGCGGCTGCCGGCAGAGCACACCCGCAGGGCGTGCGAGGCGGCGGAGCAGGCGCACCGAGTGCTGGGCTGCGCCGGCGTGACCCGGGCCGACTTCATCGTCAGCCCCGAGGGCGTGCCCTACATCCTGGAGGTCAACACGCTGCCCGGGATGACGGCCACCTCGCTCGTGCCGAAGATCGCGGCCGGGCTCGACATCTCCTTCGCCGAGCTGTGCGAGCGGCTCCTGGAGGGCGCGGCGCTGAAGGCGTAGGGCGGGGGTTCATCCCCCGCCGCACGCGCCCGCGGCGAGGCTACTGCTTCAGCGCGGCGGGCCGGGTGCCGCCCTCGCACGCCGCGAGCCCGGAGAGCGCATCCGGCTGCGTGGGCGAGATGGAGAGCGCCTTGCGGAAGGACACCACCGCGCGATCGCAGTGCCCATCCTCGGCCTCGCGCGTGGACGATGTCGCAGTAGCGCAGCCGCACGTACGGCTGCGCGAGCGCCACCTTGCCCTTGTCGTCCGTCACCACCAGCATCGGGTGCTGCCGCACCTCCAGCTTGCCGTAGAGGGCATCGTCCGCGTCGATGAGCACCTTGACGTGCATCCCCGCGCCGTCCGCCGCCGCCTTGACCTCGGCCGCCGGGTAGGTGCTCGAGACGACCGCCACCATGTGCACGGACTTCCCGACGAAGAGCTTCTCGCACTGGGCCATCTGCTTGAGCGTGTCGAGGGACGCTTCCTGACCCGGGCGCCAGAACAGGATGATGTTGGCCGAGGCGACGCGGCTGAAGAGCGCCTCCGCGCCGCCGGTCAGCACCTTCAGCTGGACCGGCTCCAGCGTCTCACCCTCCGTCACGCGCGCGCCGGCGGAGGGCGCCGCGGCCAGGGACAGCAGCGCGAGGCCGATGGTGACGAAGCGCAAGGTGAACCTCCTGGAGTCCGCTACCGCTGCAGCGTCGCGCGAGGGAGTGGAAGGGCGCATGGGCGGGCTCGCTCACGGACCGCAGGGCGACTTCTTCTGCTGGACCACCGCCACCAGCTGCGGCGAGAGCTTCACCGCCTCCTGGTAGGCGAGCTTCGCCTCGGCGCACTTGCCCTGCGACGAGAGCGCGTCGCCGAGGAGCACGTGGGCCGGCGCATAGTGCGAGTCGGCCTGGAGGAGCTTCCGCGCCTCCGCCGCCGCCTTGTCGTACTGCTCCATGCCCAGGTACGCCTCGCCCATCTTGATGAAGCGGTTCGAGACGGCGCCCTTCACCTCGTCCGGCATGAGCGCCCGCTCCGGGGCGTCGGTCCGCGCCAGCTCGGTCTTGCCGATCTCCTTCAGCGCGTACCGCACCTGCCCCTTGACCCGGTCGCAGTAGTTCACGTCCTGGAACGGCTCGTAGGCGATGAGCGCGAACTTCTCGTTGGCGACGCCCACCACCGGGTGGAGCCGCACGCCGAGCTTGCCGTAGAGCGCGTCGCCCTGGTCGATGAGCACCGGGATGTGCGCGCCCGCGAGCGCCACCGAGGCCCGCACCTCCTGCGCCGACCAGCTCGAGGAGACGACCGCCACCCAGCGGACCGGCTTGCCGGCGAAGGTCCGCTCGCACTCGGCGATGGCCTTGAGCGCCTTGACCGAGTTCTCCTGCTGCGGGCGGAAGAAGATGAAGACGTTGGCCTGGGCCTGGGGGGAGAGCAGCGCCTCCTTCCCCCCGGCCAGGGTCGTCAGCTCGACGTTCTCGACGGAATCACCCACCGCCACGTTGGCGAAGGCGAGGGCCGTGGCGGGGATGAGGGTGGTGCACGTGACCGCGATCCCGAGCACCCACGCGAGCAGGTTGCGATGAGGCGTCATGGTGGACTCCCTACTTGGCCTTGCTCGCGGTGGAGAGCGTCTTGTTCACGTAGGTCTTCGTCTCGTGGCAGGTCTTGGTGCACGTGCCACCGGTCGGGGTCTTCGTGTAGTTGATCTTGAGGACCCAGCCGGCCGTGCCGTACGGCACGCCCTCGCGGATGCGGTGCGGCTGCTTGGCGGCGTGGACCTCGTGGCAGGCGCGGCAGGTGCGACCGCGGTCCGTGTTGTGGACGTGGACGTAGTGCAGGTTGCGCGAGCCGTCGCGGAAGTTGGTGAGGGTGGTGGTCTGCTCGGCGCTCACCACCTTGTCGTTGTGGCAGCGGTAGCAGAGCGCGTAGGTGGTGAGGTCGTAAGGCGCGTAGAACTGCGGCGGGTACTCGGCCACCAGCAGGCGGAAGTTGTCGCCGCCGTGGGTCTTGTGGCAGGCGGAGCAGTCCTTGGCGGCCACCGGCTTGTGCCAGACGGGGTTCTCGGCGAGGAGCTTGGGGTAGTTCGTCAGCACGACGCCGTTCCAGTCCTTCATGTCGTCGACGGCGTGACAGCCGACGCACTGGTCGAAGGGCAGCGCGGTGAGGAGCTTCTCGATGTTGGCGCCGTGCGGGTTGTGGCAGTTGGCGCACTTCCGCTTGGTCGTCATGGAGCCGTGCTTCACCTTGGCGTTCTCGGCGATGGCGCGGATGTTCTTGTGGCAGTCGAAGCACTGCGCCGTCTGCTCCTCGTGGAGGAGCTTCTTCTCCAGGGAGTTGTGCGGGTTGTGGCAGTTGACGCAGGCCACCTGAGACGGCGGATGCTTGTAGGCGCGCGCCATGATCGCCACGAACTCCTCGTGGCACGAGTAGCAGAGCGTGTTCCCGGCCTTCTTCACCGGGCCGGGATCCTTCTTGTCGTTCGACTTGTGGCAGAAGCCACAGTCACCGGCGGCGAAGGGCGCCATGGTGCTGGCCGCCTTGACCCCCTCGGGCAGCGGCTTGTTGTTCACCTTGCGCGTCGTCGGGTACTTGTACTGACGCCCCGCTGCCCCGGGTGCGCCTGGCGCCGCCTGAGCGAGCGTGGCGGTGGGTCCGAGGAGTGCGCCCAGCGCCGCGACGAGTGTGAAGCACTTCAGCGAGCTCATGCGATCGACTCCGCCAGGGGCCCCGAGATAGGGCCGTTTTTCGCCAGACGCGCGCGACGTCTTCGTCATCTGCGGTCCATGATCAGACATGACCGATCACGCTTTCCTTGATCACCATCATTGCACGGCATTGAGCGAGGCCACGTACCGCCATTCACGGACAGCGCACGCCGCGCCGGAGCGCCGCACGTGTCCGCCGCGCCCCGTGGAGCGGCGGCTGACCCGGTGGGCGGAGGTGCGTACATGTCATCGCGTGAGGAGCTTCTTCTTCTTCGCGTTGTGTGGGGAGTGGCAGATGAGACAGGGGTCCGACGGCGACGGGTGGCCCTTCATCGGCTTGGCGTAGTCGTCGTGGCAATCGAAGCACAGCGCGTTCGTCTTCTTCACCACCGGTCCAGGCTGGCCGCCGCTGCCCTTGCCCTTGTGGCACGCCTCGCAGACGCCCATCTCGAAGGGGCCGTGCGTCGACAGCGCCTTCCCCGGCGGCAGGGGCGCGAGCGGCCCGGCGGCGGCGGCCCGTGCGCCGCCAGCGCCGAGCGCGGCTGTCGCCATCACTAAGAGTGCAATTCGACTCTTCCCGAACATGCGATCCCCCATCGACCCGCCGTCGCAGCCTGTCATGCTCTCACCACCGGCCCAAGAAAAGCGCGCCGCGCTCTCGCGGCTCGTTCCCACCCCTGCGTCCACCCGCGCACACCGCCTCCGTCGCGCCCGTCCGCGGCGCGGCTGCCGGTCGCCGATGCATGGGGCGCGCCCGGCCCCCCACGGGCTCGCCCACATCGACGCCCAGGAACTTGCAAAGTGGGATCGATCGGGCATGCTGCATCGTCGGGCGATAGCGGCTGGAAGCGGCGGCCGGGCTGCGGGGCGGTTCTCGGGCGGCGGGATGGGGAGCGGCGCGTGGCGGGCGGGCGTAACCGCAGGCGGGTGGATCGGGGGGCGGAGGCGGAGGCGGGCGGCCCTCGCCGGTCCGTTCGCGCGCTCACGCTCCTGGCCGGCCTGGCGCTCCTCGCCGGCCTCGCGGCGCTCGCGCCGCGGGCGCTCGTGGCCCTTCGAGGCGCCCAGGCCCTCCGCATCCGCACGATCCGCTTCGAGGGGCTGGAGCGCGCCACCGCCGACGAGCTCCTGGCGCTCTCGCCGGTGAAGCCGGGCGACCACCTCCTCGCGGCCGACGTGGACGCCATGACCCAGGCGCTCGCGCGGCACCCCTGGCTGCGCCAGGTCGAGGTCCACCGCTGCTGGCCTCCAGCGCTGACGGTGCGCGTCCGGGAGCGGCGGGCGGCCGCGCTCGTGGAGCTGTCCGGCCTGTACCTGGTGGACGAGGCGGGCGAGGTGTTCAAGCGCGCCGCGCCGGGCGACGGCCTCGACCTGCCGCTCGTGACCGGGCTCGGCCGCGCCGAGTACGTGCAGCGGCGGGCGTCGTTCGAGGCGCGGTTGCAAGGCGCGCTGGCCCTCTTGCGGGCGTGGCGCGCCGGCCGCGGCGAGGCGCTGGGCCGGCTGTCGGAGATCCACGTCGAGGCCGACGGGGCGACGATCTACGTGGGCGACGAGGGCACCCAGGTCCGGCTCGGAACGGGCGACCTGCAGGAGGAGCTCTCGCGACTCGCACAGGTGCTCTCGGCGCTCCGCGCCGAGGGAAAGAAGGCGGACGTGCTCCACCTCGACAACCGGATCCACCCGTCCTGGGTGACCGTCCGGCTGGCGGGTGTCACTCCGCCGGCCGTGAAGGTGGTGGGCGGGCCCTAGCGGGCCCCAAGGTGGGACGAAGCGCGACTGCGCCAACTCGTCCGGAGGTGGTTCATGGCGAAGAGCGGAGACATCCTGGTCGGCCTCGACATCGGCACGACCAAGATCTGCGCCATCGTCGGTGAGATGACCGACGACGGCATCGACATCATCGGGATCGGATCGCACCCGTCGAAAGGGCTCAGGAAAGGGGTGGTGGTCAACATCGACGCCACGGTCGCCTCGATCAAGCGCGCCATCGAGGAGGCCGAGCACATGGGCGGCTGCGAGATCTCGACCGTGTACACCGGGATCGCCGGGGGACACATCAAGGCCTTCAGCTCGCACGGCGTGGTGGCGGTGAAGGACAAGGAGGTGCGCCAGAGCGACGTCGACCGCGTCATCGACCAGGCCAAGGCGGTCGCCATCCCGCTCGACCGGGAGGTCATCCACGTCCTGCCGCAGGAGTTCATCGTCGACGACCAGGACGGGATCAAGGAGCCGGTCGGGATGAGCGGCGTGCGGCTGGAGGCGAAGGCGCTGATCGTCACGGGCGCCGTCTCGTCCGCCCAGAACATCATCAAGTGCTCGCAGCGGACCGGCCTCAACGTGGCCGACATCGTGTTGCAGCCGCTCGCCTCCTCGCTGGCGGTGCTCTCCGAGGACGAGAAGGAGCTCGGGGTCTGCCTGGTCGACGTCGGCGGCGGCACGACCGACATCGCCATCTTCTCGAACGGCTCCATCGCCCACACCGCCGTGCTGGCGCTGGGCGGCAACCACCTCACGAACGACGTGGCGGTGGGCCTGCGCACGCCCACCCACGAGGCGGAGCGGATCAAGAAGCAGCACGGCTGCGCGATGGCCTCGATGGTCGACAAGGAGGAGACCATCGAGGTGCCGAGCGTGGGCGGCGGCCAGCCGCGCGTCCTCTCCCGCCACATCTTGGCCGAGATCATCGAGCCGCGGGTGGAGGAGATCTTCATGCTCGTCCAGCACGAGATCCAGAAGTGCGGGATGGAGGAGCTGCTCGCCTCGGGTGTGGTCATCACCGGCGGCTCGACGCTGCTCGCCGGCATGACGGAGATGGCGGAGGAGGTGCTCGGAATGCCGGTCCGGCGCGGGGTGCCGCGCGGCATCGGCGGCCTGGTGGACGTCGTGAAGGGTCCCCAGTTCGCCACCGCCGTCGGCCTCGTGATCTATGGTGCGAAGCAGGTGGAGGCGAGCCCACACTTCAAGATCCGGGACGAGAACGTCTACCGCAAGGTGCGGAACCGGATGCAGAAGTGGCTCGGAGAGATCTTCTGAGCGCGCGCGGACGGGAAAGGGACCAGGACATGATCGAGCTCAACGACAGGAACGAGCCGGGCGCGCGGATCAAGGTCATCGGCGTCGGCGGCGGCGGCGGCAACGCGATCAACACGATGGTGGCGGGGCGCCTGGAGGGGGTGGAGTTCATCGCCGCCAACACCGACGTCCAGGCGCTGGCGGCCAACAAGGCGCAGGTGAAGCTCCAGATCGGCAAGGCGGCCAGCCGCGGCCTCGGCGCCGGCGCCAACCCCGATCGCGGTCGCGAGGCGGCCCTGGAGGCGCGCGAGGCCCTCGCCGAGGCGCTCGCCGGCGCCGACATGGTGTTCGTCACCGCCGGCATGGGCGGCGGCACCGGCACGGGCGGCGCGCCCATCGTCGCCGACGTGGCGAAGCAGTCCGGCGCGCTCACCGTCGGCGTGGTGACGAAGCCCTTCCTGTTCGAGGGGAACCGCCGCCGCAAGCAGGCCGAGCAGGGCCTCGCCGAGCTGAAGGCGGCCGTCGACACCCTCATCGTCATCCCGAACCAGCGCCTGCTCTCGGTGGCCGGCGAGAACGTGAGCCTGGCCGACGCGTTCAAGCGCGCCGACGAGGTGCTCCTGCACGCCGTGCAGGGCATCAGCGACATCATCACCGTCCACGGCCTCGTCAACGTCGACTTCGCCGACGTGCGCACCATCATGAGCGAGCAGGGCATGGCGCTCATGGGCACGGGCCGCGCCTCGGGTGACCGTCGGGCCATCGAGGCGATGCAGGCGGCCATCAGCTCGCCGCTCCTCGAGGACGTCTCGCTCGACGGCGCGATGGGCCTGCTCGTCAACATCACCGGCGGCCCCTCGCTCACCCTCCATGAGGTGAACGAGGCGGTCACCATGGCGCAGACGGCGGCCGACCCCGAGGCGAACATCATCTTCGGGTCGGTGGTGGACGAGCGGATGGGCGACGAGGTGAAGATCACCGTCATCGCGACCGGCTTCGCGCCCCCCGAGCCGCCCACCATCCGGCTGCGCAACCAGGTGCAGGTCCCGGCCAGCGCGCCGGTCCGGCTCTCGACCCCGGTGGTCGCCTCGCCATCGCCGGCCATCTGCAACGCCGGCCCGGTTCCGGTGGAGCTGCCGAAGCGCGAGACGGTCAGGGTCGGCGTCTCGGCCGGCGCCGTGCCGCCCCGCCCGCCTCCCCTCCCCAACACGCGCGGCCGGCTCGGCGGCGAGGCCTTCAAGCCAGGAGACGAGGACCAGTACGACATCCCCGCGTTCCTGCGCCTCCGCAACCAGAACGCCAACGAGTAGGGCGGCGGCGGGGGACAAGCCCCCGCCCTACACATTCCCCACAGTAGGGCGGGGGTTCATCCCCCGCCTCTCCACTCCTTCGCCCGCGCCTCCTCCAGGCGCGCGCGGAACTCCGCGCGGGCGAGGAACGCCTCGGCCAGGGCGACCCCGAGCTTTCGCCCCGCCTCGACATCGCTCGGCCAGTGCACCCCGGCTCGCACCCGGTCGAACCCGATCTGCCTCCCGCGCTCGGCGAGCTGCGGCGCGCGCTCCGGCGCGAGCTCGGCGAGGAGCCGCGCGTAGAGCGCGCCGCGGGTGGCGTGCCCGCTCGGGAAGGCCGCGCTCTGCTCCTTCGCCACCGCCGGCGCGACGCGCGCGTCCGCGGCGTAGGGGCGTGGCCGATCGCAGTGAGCCTTGAGCGGCCCGTACACCTCGCGCGCCCGGCGCTCGGCATCGGCGAGCAGCGCGCGGGTGAGCGGCCGCCGCGCGGCGTCGAGCGGCCCGCCGGCCTCGCTGGCCAGCGCCTCAGGTCCGAGCTCGACCTCGGAGGCGGCGCGGCGGACCTCGTCGGCCGTCCGCGCCTCCTGCACCCACAGCAGCACGGCGAGGTCGTCGCGCCAGCCGGGCGAGCCCGCCACCGGACAGGGGCCGGTGAGCGCCCACACGTCGATGCCTGCGTTCGCGCCAGCCGCCGCCACGAAGGAGGCCGGCACGTCCTGACGGGGCGACGGCGTCGAATGCGGCGAGGCCGCGGCGCAGCCGGCGAGGAGCGTGGCGAGAGCGAGGGCGCGCATGGCCGGCGATTCTGCTCGCCAGCGTCCCGCGCGCCAAGCGCCGGGCGAGGGCGGCGCGCCAGGCCGTTACTGGAGGGCCGGAGGCTCGGTCTCTTCGCCCGCCAGCCGCTCGCGCGCGGCGTGGAAACGCGCCACGTCCCCGAGCGAGACGACCCCGAGCAGCCCGCGGGTCCCCACCACGGGGAGGTGGCGCACGCGCCGGCGGCGCAGCAGGAGCTCCACCTCACCGACGGTAGCGTGGAGCGATACGGTGGGGACGTCCTGGCGCATCACGTCCGCCACGCGGGTCCAGGCCGGATCGAGCCCAGCCGCCACGACCCGCGTAGCGACGTCCCGCTCGGTGAAGAGGCCCACGACGGCGCTCCCTTCCACCACCACCAGCGCACCCACCCGCCGCTCGGCGAGGAGCTGGCACGCCTCGGCGACGGTCGCGCTGGCGGGGCAGGTGTAGACGACCGCGCTGTTCTTCATGGCGAGGAGGTCGCGAGCGGTGGCGGTCATGTCGGTCCCGGTGCCGGGAGGATTCCCCCGGCCGCGATGTGGAGGCTGCTCCGGCGATCGATGGCCGCCATAACGGATGCAGCAGCAGCTCGTCCGCAAAAGCAGACGCCCCTGCTTCTAGCGCGGCGGCACGGGCGGGGCAAGGGACCACGGCCGGACCCGGGAGTTTTCCTGTAGAAGGTCGAGGTGCGGCAACGGCTGGCAGGCGCGGCGGCAGCGGCGATGGGCATCCTCCTCGCGGCAGCGGCGCTCGTCTTCGCCGGCGCCCCGCGACGTCGCGCGCTCGGTGCTGTGGCTGGCGCTCTACGCGCTGCTCGCGCTGCAGCCCCTCCTCATCCTGCTCGCCGCGCCATCGGCGGGCCGCGGGGGCTTCGGACGTGAGCTCTCCTCGGCCCTCGGCTTCCTCGCCCTGTCGACCATGACGATGCAGTTCGCCCTCACGGCGCGCTTCAGCTGGCTCGCGCCGCCGTTCGGGACGGACCTCGTCTACGCCTTCCACCGCTCCATCACGTGGGTGTCGCTCGCGCTCGTGCTCGCCCACCCGCTGGCGCTCCTCGGCGCCGACGCCCCGGAGGCCCTCGGCTGGCTCGGCGTCGCCGGCGCGCCGGCCTCGATCGCGGCCGGAGTGCTCGCGCTCTACGCGCTGGTCGCGCTCCTCGTGAGCTCGGCCTTCCGCCGCGCGCTCCACCTGGCGTACGAGCCGTGGCGCGTCGTGCATGGCCTCCTCGCCGCGGCGGCGCTGGCGCTGGGCGTCTTCCACGCGCTCGCCGCGGACCGGCTGCTGGCGCGGCCGGTGGAGCGCTGGGCCTGGATCGCCTGGACCGGCGCCTGGGGCTTCCTCCTCGTTCGCGTCCGGCTCCTGAAGCCGCTCAAGCTCCTGCGCCGGCCGTGGAGGGTGCGCGAGGTCCGCCCGGAGGGCGGCCGCGTGACGACGCTGGTGCTCGAGCCCGACGGGCACCCCGGCGTCCGCTTCCGCGCCGGCCAGTTCGCCTGGCTCACGCTCTTCGGCTCGCCCTTCTTCGCCCGCGAGCACCCGTTCTCGTTCTCCGGCAGCTCGCAAGCGGCGCCGCGGCTCGAGGTGTCCATCAAGGTGGCCGGCGACTTCACGGAGCGCGCCCAGCACCTCGCCCCGGGCGCCCGCGCCTACGTCGACGGCCCGTTTGGCAGCATGACGCTCGACGGGTTCCCCGACGCCGACGGCTACCTGCTCGTGGCGGGAGGCATCGGCATCGCGCCCTGCCTCTCCATCCTGCGCACGCTCGCCGATCGCGGCGATCGGCGGCGGCACGTGCTCGTGTACGGGACGGCGGCCTGGGAGGCGACGCCGTTCCGCGACGCGCTGCTCGAGCTGAAGGCCCGCCTCCACCTCGAGGTGGTGCACGTGCTGGAGCACCCGCCCGCCGGCTGGCACGGGGAGACGGGCGTCGTGAGCGAGGAGCTCCTCGGCCGCCACCTGCCGAGCGACCTGCGCGTCACCTGTTTCGTCTGCGGCCCGCCGCGCATGATGGACGCGGTGGAGCGCGCGCTGGTGCGCCTCGGCGTGCCGGTGGGGGACGTGCACTCGGAGCGGTTCGATCTGGTGTGAAGCTCGGCGGGGGACAAGCCCCCGCCCTACACTCACGGACGTAGGGCGGGGGTTCATCCCCCGCCGCTGCGCCGCTACCGCTCGCGCGCGAGGAGGCCGTCGGAGCGCGCGGAGAGCTCGCTCGTGCGGGCGAGCAGCGTCTGCACCTGCGCGTAGAGGGCCTCGGTCTCGGCGTCGCGCCGGCCACGGGCGCGGCGGCGGTCGAGGTCCACCAGCCGCGCGAGGAGGTCCACCACCCGGGTGAGGTGCTGGTGGGCGAGGAGCAGGTCGCGCCCGAGGCGGGCGCCGGCGCGGCTGAAGATGAGGCCGCTCTGGAAGAGGCGCGAGAGCGCCTTGCGGTTCGTCTCCTGCACCGCCCCGAGCCGCGCCTGGTAGTCGCGCAGGCGGCGATCGTCGCGCGCCACGGCGAGGTCGATCACCGGCGACGGCCACTTCGATCTGGCGGCGGTGCGCGGCGTGCGGTTCCCTCCCGTCCGGGGTGACCTCCCGTCCGCGAAGGATGGTAGGGCCGCACGCGCTCCGCGGTCAATGGACGCGGTTCATGCCACCGCCGCGCGGACGAGCTCCTCGACCCGTGCCAGCGCCTTGTCAAGGCCGGCAGCGTCGGGGCCGCCCGCCTGCGCCAGCTCCGGCTTGCCGCCGCCCTTGCCGCCGACCAGCTTGGCCGCCTCGCGCACGAGGTCGCCCGCCTTGACGCGGCCCACGAGATCCTTCGTCACGGCCACCAGCAGGACGGCCTTCCCTCCCTGCTCGCTCCCGAGCGCCACCACGCCGTGCCCGAGCTTGTCGCGCAGCTTGTCGGCGAGCTCGCGCAGCGCGTTCCCATCGCCCTCCACCCGCGCGGCCAGCACCTTCACGCCGTTCACGTCCCGCGCCTGCCCGGCCAGATCGCCGGAGCGCGCCGTCGAGAGCTTCGCCCGCGCCTCCTCCAGCTCGCGCTCCAGCTCGCGCGTGCGCCGCTGCGCCTGCTCGACCTTCTGGGCCACCTCGAAGGCGCCCGCCTTGAGCAGCGCCGCCGCCTTGTCGAGCTCCGCCTCGGTGCGCTGCGCCAGCTCGACCGCCTTCGGGCCGGTCACCGCGACGATGCGGCGGACCCCGGCCGCGATCGACTCCTCGCTCGCGATCTTGAAGAAGGCGATGTCGCCGGTGCGCCGCACGTGCGTGCCGCCGCACAGCTCCTTCGAGGGGCCGAGCCGCACCACGCGCACGCGGTCGCCGTACTTCTCGCCGAAGATCATCATGGCACCGGTCTGGCGGGCCGCCGCGAGCTCGAGCACGGCCGTGTCGGCCGCCTCGTTCTGGCGGACGAGCTCGTTGACGGTCGCCTCGATCTGGCGCAGATCCTCCGGCTCCAGCGACTGGAAGTGCGAGAAGTCGAAGCGCAGGTGGTCGGGCGCCACCACCGAACCCGCCTGCTTCACGTGCTCGCCCAGCCGCTGGCGCAGCGCCCAGTGCAGGAGGTGCGTCGCCGAGTGGTTGGCGCGCACGAGGTCGCGCCGCGCCTCGTCGACCGAGAGCTCGACCACGTCTCCCACCGCGAGCTCGCCTTCCACCACCTCACCCAGGTGCACCACCATCCCGGGCACCGGCCGCTGGGCGTCCTTCACCAGCATCCGGCCGTCCGGCCCGGCGAGGGTGCCGACGTCGCCCACCTGGCCGCCCGACTCGCCGTAGAACGGCGTCGCGTCGGCGATGACCTCGATGCGGTCGCCCTTGCCGGCCCGCGCCACGCGCGCGCCGTTCACGAGGATCGCCTTCACCTCCGCCCGCGCCGTGCCCGACTCGTACCCGAGGAACTTCGTCTCGCCCAGCTCGATCGCGATCTGCTTGTGCAGGTCGCCCACCGCCGCCTCGCCCGAGCCCTTCCACTCGGAGCGCGCCCGCTGCTCGGCCATGTGCTTGTCGAAGCCGGGCTCGTCGACCGAAAGCCCGTGCTCCGCGGCGATGGTGCGGGTGAGGTCCATCGGGAAGCCGAACGTGTCGTAGAGCTGGAACGCCACCTGACCCGCGATGACGTCCTGGCCCGCCTCGGCCAGCCGCGCCATCTCGACCTCCAGGATGGTGAGGCCCTTGTCGAGCGTGCGGCGGAAGGACTCCTCCTCGGTCGCCGCCACCTTCTCGATGAAGGCGCGGTTCTCGCGCGTCTCCGGGTAGGCGCCGCCCATCTCCTCGATGACGGCGCCGCACACGCCGGCCAGGAACGGCCGCTCCAGGCCGAGCCGCTTCCCGTGCCGGATGGCGCGCCGCATGATGCGACGGAGCACGTAGCCGCGACCCTCGTTCGAGGGCAGGACGCCGTCGCCGACGAGGAAGGCGGTGGCGCGCGCGTGGTCCGCGATGACGCGCATGGAGACGCCGTCCGGGGTGGCGGCGTCGTAGCGCTTGCCCGACACCTGCTCGATGGCGCGGATGATGTTCTGGAAGAGGTCGGTGTCGTAGTTCGAGCGCTTGCCCTGCACCACGGCCGCCAGCCGCTCCAGGCCGGCCCCGGTGTCGATGGAGGGCTTCGGCAGCGCGGTCAGACCGCCGTCGGCGCTGCGCTCGAACTGCATGAAGACGAGGTTCCAGATCTCGAGCCAGCGATCGCAGTCGCAGGCCACGCCCTGGCACGGGTGGCCGGCCTTCTCCTCGGCGCAGGGGATGTCGTTCCCCTGGAAGTAGTGGAGCTCGGAGCACGGGCCGCAGGGGCCGGTCTCGCCCATGGCCCAGAAGTTGTCCTTGGCGCCGAGCTTGAGGATGCGCTCCTCCGGCACGCCCTGCGCCTTCCACAGCCGGTAGGCCTCCTCGTCCCAGGGGATGCCGCCCTCACCGGCGAAGACGGTCGCGGCGAGCCGGTCCTTCTTGATGCCGAGCCACTCGGGGCTCGTCACGAGCTCCCAGGCGAAGGCGATGGCGTCCGCCTTGAAGTAGTCGCCGAAGGAGAAGTTCCCCATCATCTCGAAGAACGTGTGGTGACGTGCAGTGAAACCCACGTTCTCCAGGTCGTTGTGCTTGCCGCCGGCGCGGACGCACTTCTGGGCGGTGGTGGCGCGGCGGTAGTCGCGCGTCTCGCGCCCGGTGAAGACGTCCTTGAACTGGTTCATCCCGGCGTTGGTGAAGAGCAGCGTCGGATCGGCCTGCGGGACGAGCGACGCGCTCCCGACGCGGCGGTGGCCACGCGCCTCGAAGTAGCGGAGGAAGGCCTCGCGGATCTCGGCGGCGGTGTGCGGCTTCGGCATGGGCAGGGCCTCGAAAAATGAAGGCTTTCTTAACACCCGCCCCCGCGGCGGTCCACCGCGCTGCGTCACCCTCGCTGCGCCCGGTTCACACGAGCCCGAGGTGCGTCCGCCGCCCGCTCGTGGGCAGCACCGGGGCCGCGTCGAAGCGTCCCGCCAGCCGCGCGCCGCAGGAGGGGCACGCGCCGTCGCGGACGAGGTAGCTCCGGATCGCGAACCAGTCGCGCTCGATGAGCGGCTCACCGCAGGCCGCGCAGGACGTGGTCTGCCCGGCGCGGTCGTGCACGTTCCCCGTGTACACGTGATGGAGCCCGACCTCGCGCGCCGCCGCCCGCGCCCGCGAGAGCGTCTCGGGCGGCGTGGGCGGGCGATCCATCATCTTGAAATCGGGGTGGAACCCGGTGAAGTGGAGCGGCACGTCGGGTCCCATGTGCTCGCCGACCCACTCGGCGAGCGCGCGCGACTCCGCCGGATCGTCGTTGAGTCCCGGGATGACGAGGTTCGTCACCTCCGTCCAGACGTCCGTCTTCGCGAGCCACGCGAGCGTCTCGAGGACGGGGGCCAGGTGAGAGAGCGTCACCTTCCGGTAGAAGTCCTCGGTGAAGGCCTTGAGGTCCACGTTCGCCGCGTCCATGTGCGCGAAGACCTCCTCGCGCGCGCTCTCCGTCACGAAGCCCGCGGTGACGAACACGGTCTTCAGCCCGCGCGCGTGCGCCTCCCTGGCGAGGTCGATCGCCCATTCGGCCCAGATGACGGGATCGTTGTAGGTGAACGCCAGCGACGGACACCCCGCCTCGACCGCGAGGTCGACCACCTGGCGCGGGGAGTAGGCCTGCGACGCGCGATCGGCCAGGCGAGACTTGGAGATGTTCCAGTTCTGGCAGAAGCGGCAACCGAGGTTGCAGCCGGCGGTCCCGAACGAGAGGACCTGCGTCCCGGGGAAGAAGTGATCGAGCGGCTTCTTCTCGATCGGGTCGATCGCGAACCCGGTCGAGCGCCCATAGGCGAGCGACACGAGCTGGCCGCCCACGTTCTGGCGCACGAAGCAGAAGCCCGCCTGGCCCTCGGCGAGGTGGCAATCGCGCGGGCACAGCGTGCAGCGGATGCGGCCGTCGGGCTCGCGCGTCCAGTACCTGGCGACGTGCACGATTGCAGATCTAAGAGCCCCGTCAGGGCGGCGCAGGGAGCCGCACGCGCCAGCCCTGCTCGCGGACGAGCTCCACCTCGCGCGGAGCTCCGCCCTCCTCCGCCACCTCGAGGACGGCGCGATCGCGCGACTCGCGTCGCAGCACCACCGCGGCGAGCGGCCGGGCGGTGAGCGCGGCGTCGCCGAGGACGAGCTGCTTTCCGCCGGCAGGCAGGATGCCTGGCGCGCGGGCGGCCGCTACGCGGGCGCGCTCGTCGAGCCAGGCGCGCGTGTCGGTCGAGAGGGACGCCCACACCCGCTCGGCGTCGCGGTCGGCCGCCGCGCGCACGAAGGCGCGGTAGGCAGTCTCGGGCGAACCCTCGCGCTGGACGCAGCCGGCGGCGAGGGCGCCGCCGAGGGCGAGGGCGAGGACGCGGCGGCGGCTCATGCTCGCGTTCATATGGAGCGCGGGCGGATCATCCGCAAGCGCCAGACCGGCTGCCCCGTGGCGAGGTAGCGCTTCTCCCGGGTGGAGGGGATGTCGTCCGCCGCCCGCTCCGCGAACCGCCCCGGCCCGGCCTCGTTCTGGAAGCCGATCTCCTCCAGCCGCGCCACCGCGTCGCTCGCGTAGCGCTCGACGTCGGTGCGGAAGTCGAGCAGGCCGCCTGGCGCGAGCAGCCCCAGCAGGAGCCGCGACATGCCGTCATCGACGAGCCGGCGGTGGTGGTGGCGCCGCTTCCACCACGGATCGGGGAAGTGGACGTGGATGGCGGCGAGCGACCCGGCGCGGAAGAGCCGCGGCGCGAGGAGGCGAGCGTCGCCGCAGAGCGCGAGGAGGTTCGTGTGGCCACGCGCCTCGGCGCGCGCGCGAAGCTCGTCGGCGAACTTGCGCCGCTGCTCGATCGCCACGAGCGCGCGGTCGGGCCGCTCGCGCGCGAAGGCGAGCGCGTAGCCGCCGTGCCCGGACCCGATCTCGAGCTCGAGCCGCCCGGCGCGATCCCCGAGCAGCGCTCGCCAGTCGGGGAGCAGGTCCAGGGCGAGGGGCGCGTCGTCCGCGGCCGAGAAGATCATGGCGGCGCTTTATACATGGTAGAGGTTCGTCATGCGCAAGCGCCGGGCGCTTCGGGCCACGCTCCTCGCCGCCCTCGCGCTCCTCGGCTGCGCGCGGTGCGGCGGGCCACCCTCCTCCCCGCCGGAGCGCTTCCTGGCCGGGAGCAGCGCGGTGGCGGTGATCGTCCCCAGGCTCTCCGCCGTCCAGGAACAGGCGGCCGCGCTCCTCGCCACCGCCGCGACCTTCCCCGCCGCCGCCGATCTGGCCGAGGTGCTCCCGGCCCTGCGCGCGCAGCTCGGCTTCGACCCGCTCCAGCCGCCCGCCGCGGCGGAGGCCGGGCTCGACCCGGAGCGCGGCCTCGCCGTCGCGCTCGCGCCGGGGCAGCCGCCGCTGCTCGTCCTCCCCGCCCGCGACCCCGACCGCCTCGCGGCGACGGTGGCGCGCCTCGCCGCCGACCGGCTCGGCGCACGCCGGCGCGAGGTGGTGAGCGCCGGTGGCCGCGACGTGGTCACCTTCCGCACCGCCAGCGGGCCTCCGGCGGTGTCGCTCCTCGCGCTCGGGAAGACGGTGCTCGTCGCCACTGGCGCGGACGGGCCTGCCCGGCTCGCCGCCGCCGCGGCGCTGCCCGAGGACTCCTCCCTCCTGCGCAGCGCAACCTTCGCGGCCGCGCGCGCCGCGCTCGGCCCGACGCCGGTCGCGCTGGCCTTCGCGCCACCCGGCTCGCCCGGCCTGGCGCGCCTGCCGCTCGCCCGCGACGGCGCGGCCATCGGCCTCGCCGGCTCCAGGTCGCGCCTCACCGCACGGGCGGCGCTCCTCCTCCCCGCAGAGCGCGCCGCGGCCTGGAAGGCGGCGCTCGCGCCCGGGCCCGCCGCCGCGGTCGAGCTGCCCGCCCTCCCTGCCGACGCCTTCCTGGTGGCCCGCCTCTCCGGCGATCCCGCCGCCGTCCTGCGCCGGCTGCTCGACGCGGAGCCCGCGGCGGCGGCGGCCCTGGCGCGCGCCGGCCTCGACCGCGAGCGCGATCTCCTCGCCCCGCTCGCCCCCGGCGCGGCGGCGGCGCTCGTCCTCGCCCCCACCTTCGAGGTGGCGGCGGTCTCGCGGGGCGCGGCCGAGCTCAGGGCGCAGGACCCCTTCCGCTCCGCCCAGCTCGCCCTGGCGCTCTTCGTGAAGGACGAGGCGCAGGCGAAGGCCGCCCTGGAGCGGCTCGCTCGCGCCGCGCCTGCGCTCGGGATGAAGAGCGAGCCCTTGGCGCGGGCCGGCGGCCGCCCCGCCTTCCGCTTCAGCCGGGGTGCCGCAGCGCTCGAGGTCGCGCTCGACGGCCATCGACTCCTCCTCGGCGGCGGACCGGGTCGGCTCGAGGCCCTGCTCGCGGGCGCCGGCCCCGCCTATGCGCCCCCGACCGAGGCCGCCCGCGCGGCGCTCGGCCCGGACACGACCGGCGCCGTCCTCGATTTCGGACAGCTCGTGAAGAGCTTCCGCGCCCTCCCCGCCGAGGCTTATGGGAGCGGACCGGACGCCTTCGTCATGCGCTCGCTGGCGGAGCGGGTGGTCGATCCCGCCGCGCGGCTCGCGGCGGCCGCGCTGCGCCTCGAGCTGTCGGAGTCGGCGGCCGTGCTCGAGCTGGTGGTGGACGCGCGGCCGGTGCCGGAGGCCGGGCCGTGATCCGGCTGCGCCGGGTCGTGAAGCAGTTCCGGGACGGCGGGGTGCCGCACACCGTGCTCGACGGGCTCGACCTCGACGTGGCCGCGGGCGAGCTCGTCACCGTGGTGGGCGCCTCCGGCTCGGGCAAGTCGACGCTCCTCTACCTGGCTGGCGCCCTCGACGCCGACTTCGAGGGCGAGGCGGCCGTGGATGGCGAGGACCTGCGCGCCCTCTCGGCCGACGCCCGGGCCGCCTTCCGCAGCCGCTCGGTCGGGTTCGTCTTCCAGTCGTTCAATCTCCTGCCGGCCCTCTCCGCGCTCGACAACGTCACGCTGCCGGCCTTCTTCCGGGAGCGCGGCGCGGGCGGCCGGACGGCGGTGGCGGAGGCGGGGCATGCGGCGCTCGCGCGGGTCGGGCTGACGGCGAAGGCGGGGCAGAGACCGCCGCAGCTCTCCGGCGGCGAGCGGCAGCGGGTGGCCCTGGCGCGGGCGCTCTTCGCCCGCCCACGGGTGCTGCTCGCCGACGAACCGACCGGGAACCTCGACGCCGGGAGCGGCGCCGCCGTCATCGAGCTGTTCCAGGAGCTCGCCGCGAGTGGGCTGGCGGTGCTGGTGGTGACGCACGAGGAGCGCGTCACCCGCGCCGGGACGCGCGCGCTGCGGCTGGAAGGGGGGCGGCTCCAGTGAGGTCGGGCGGGCTCCTCCGGCTGGCGGCGAAGAACCTGGCCGCCGATCGCACCGGCGCGCTCCTCGGCGGCGCCGCCAGCGCCGTGGGCGCGGCCGCGCTCGTCTTCTTCGTCGCGCTCGGCCTGGGGGTGGGCGACGCCACGCGGCGGATGTTCCCCGGAGACGCGCGCCTAGTGGAGGTGGTGCCGCCGGCCGTCTCGCTGGGCGAGGTGCTGGGCGGCGGGCGGCTCGACGACGAGACGGTGGCGCGGCTCCGCGCGTTGCCCGGTGCGGCCGGCGCCTTCCCGAGGCTGAACCTCCGGGTGCCCATCGCGGCCATGCGCGCCCCGGAGGGCCTGCGGGTGAACTGGCCGCCCGCGCTGGTGGTGCAGATCCCGGCGGTGGGGGTGCCGCGCGCGCTCCTCGCGGATGACCTCGCGCCGGGCGCCGCGTTCGACGACCCCGGCCCGGGCGGCGCGGTGCCGGTGGTGATCTCGCGGCGGCTCGTCGAGATCTACAACCGCACCATCGCGCCCTCCTGGAATCTACGGAAGCTGCCCCCGCCGGAGGCGCTGACGGGCCTCGAGCTCCCGGTGCGGGTGGGGTTCTCGATGTTGCGGCAGAAGACCGAGGACCGGGTGGAGGATGGGCGGCTGCGCGTGGCCGGCTTCTCGGACCGCGTCCCGCTCTACGCCGCGGCCGTGCCGCTCGAGACGGTGCGCCGGCTCCACCGCGAGTACGGCAAGGCCGACCAGGGCTACAGCGCGGTGACGATCCTCGCCGCGAGGCCCGACGACGTGCCCTCGCTCGGCGCCGCGGTGCGGCGGATGGGGCTCGCGGTGGACGAGGGCGAGCGCGGCGCGGCCGAGCGGGTGGGCGCCGCGGTGGCGCTGACGACGGGCGCCCTCGCGCTGCTGGCGCTCCTCATGTGCGCGCTCGCGGCGCTCGCCATCGCCCAGTCGCTCGTGGCGAGCGTCCGGGCGCGGGCGAAGGACCTGGCGGTGCTGGTGGCGCTCGGCGCCCGGCCGCGCGACGTGCGGCGGCTGCTCATGCTCGAGGCCGCCCTGGTCGGCTTGTCCGGCGGCGTGCTCGGGGGCGCCGTCGCCCGCCTCTCGGCGGTCGCCGCCGACGGCGCCCTGCAGCGGGCCCTGCCCGACTTCCCCCTCCGGCCCGAGACGCTCTTCGCCTTCCCGGCCTGGGTCTACCTGTTCGGCGTGGCGGTCGCGGTCGTCTCCGCCGCGCTGGGTGCCCTCGCGCCGGCCGCTGCGGCGGCGAGGATCGAGCCGGCCAGGGTGCTGTCGTAGAGGCGGCGGTCCTTCATCTCCAACAAAAAGAGCCGCGAGCGCATCCGCCCGCGGCCCCGTCCTCGGTGATTCGATCGAGCGGTCTTACTTCTTCAGGCCGGCCACGAATTCGGCGACGGCCTTGGGGTCATCGACCCCCTTGACCGGCTTCATCTTGCCCTTGCCCTCGGCGATCGCCTTCTCGACGGTGGCGGCGTCCATGCCGGCGATGGGGGTCGGCGCCATCTTGGCGCCCTCACCCGCAGCGCCGTGACAGGCCTTGCACTTCGCAGCGTACTGGGCCGCGCCGTCAGCGGCGAAGGCGGAGGTGGCGAAAGCGACTGCGGCGAGAGCGATGACGATCCGCTTCATGTGGTGATCCTTTCGACGGGGTTGAGGCTCACCGCCCTGACGGAGCAGCGGATGCGCCTATTCAAGCCGAGCCGTTACGGCCAGAGAGGGGGTAGCTCGGCTGGTTGCCGTGGTTACCACGATCGTAAGGATGACGCGAGCGGCCGGCGGCCTCGTCGGCACGGCCGCCGTGCCTGGCACTGCCGGGCTCGGCGCTCGCGAGCACCGTGGCCTTCCGGGCCGCCTTCCGGCCGCGGCCCTTCGACTCGGAGGACTGCGAGCGCTCGGCCGAGGCGAAGGCGACGCCCTGGCTGCGGGCGAGCGCGTTGAGCGGGATGACGAGGTCGGTCCCCGGCTTGATGTGCCGGGCCGGCCGCAGGCCATTCATGCGCGTGATCGTGACCTCGTCCACCTTGAAGCTGCGGGCGATGGAGCGCAGCGACTCGCCGCGCGAGACCTTGTGCTGGGCGAAGGCCAGCCTGCCGACGGCGTCGGAGACGCCCGGCCAGTTGCGCGCGAAGACCTCTTCCCGGCCCTTCGGGAGCTTCATGACGTAAGTGCGCGGAGGAGTGCAGGTGCGTCGCAGCTCGGGGTTGAGCTCGAGGAGCGCCTTCTCCGGCGCCTCGGCCGCCTGGGCGACCGCGGAGAGCGGCGTCGCGTGCGGGATCGTGACCTGGTCGTAATCCTGCCAGGTCTCGGCCTCGATCTCCTCCTTCGAGAAGCCGAACGCCTCGTGGTGCTTGGCGATGATGGCGGCGGCCATGAGCTTCGGCACGTAGCCCTTCGTCTCGGCCTTGAGCACCTTGCCGCGCGTCATCGACCAGAAGTCCTGCTGGCCCTTCGCGCGCGCCTTGAAGATCTTGCCGACGCCGGCGTTGTAGCCGGCCCACGCGAGCCGCCAGTCGCCGGTCTGCCGGTACAGCTCCTTGAGGTAGCGCGCCGCGCCGCGGGCGGCCTTCTCCGGATCGCGCCGCTCGTCCACCCAGAAGTCCTGCTTCATGCCGAACCGCTTGCCGGTGGCGGGGATGAACTGCCACGCGCCCACCGCCTTGGCGCGGCTCGTGGCGAGGTTCGCGAACCCGCTCTCGATCATGGCGAGATAGACGGTGTCCTCGGGCAGCCCCTCCTCGCGCAGGACGCGGCGGAAGACGGGCACGTACTTCGACGCGCGGCCGAGGTACTTCACGAAGTGCTTGCGGACGCCCGGCGCCTGGAAGAAGCGCACGTAGGCGAGGACCCGCTCGTTCACCTCGATGGGGATGTCGTACTCGGCTTGCAGGTGGCGGAGGTCGTGGTCGATCTCGGGCAGCCCGGCGATGCGGCCGGTCGATTCGAGAGGTCCGCCGGTCTCGCGCCCGAAGGCGTCGCGGAGGCGCTGGCGGAGCGGCGACTCGAGGCCGAGGCGCGCGGCGGCGCGAGCGGCGGGGTCCTCCACCACCGGCTGCTCGGACAGGTGCGCCTTCTCCTCGGCGGCGCGCACCTGCTCCAGCTCGGCCGACTCGGCCTTCACCTCTTCATCGATGACCGGCTCGTCGGGAGCGTCCTCCGCGGCGTCGGCGGTGGAAGCACTCGCGACTTCGTCCTGGCTGGCGACCGAAGGGGCGGGCGCCGTCGCGATTGCAGCGACCGCCTTCGCCTGCCCGGGCTCCTGCAACTGCAGGGAAGCGGGCGTGAGGGCGCTCGCCATCTCGGCGGTCGCCGTGTCGGCGGCCGAGGCCCGCATCCCGAGGAGGGTCACGAGGGCGCAAAAGGCGAGCAGTTTCATTCGATTCATGCGCTCTCTTGGCTGCGTATCGAGGCGGGGGCCGACCAGTGGCCTCGTTGGGGGTCCATCGTACCGGCAAGGGCGCGGGAAGGGAAATAGCCCGTAGGGTCGCTTGCCTGCCTGCTTTACCGCTGTCCTGTGCTCCACCGGCAAGCCCCGCTTTTCCGCCGCACCGGGGAAGTCCCATCCGGGGATCGCTGCCCCGATCAGGGTGGGCGTGGTGGACCCCGCAGGCCGTCCCCGTGCCCGGGCCCGATCACCCGCTTGAAGAAGCTCGTCGGCTCGAACCGAGTCGAATGCTCGGGCGTGTGGCAGGTCCGGCAGCGCTCCTCGCCCGGAGCGCGCACGATGTGGCCGGGCGGGTCGAAGGCGTGCAGGCTGGCCGGACCGTGGCAGGACTCGCACTGCACGTCACGCCGGCCCTCGGTGGCGGCGACGCTGCACGCGCCGCCGGGCTCTCGCCAGCCGGTGACGTGGCAGGAGACGCACTCGAGGTCGTGCGTCCGGCCGCCCTTCACCAGCGTCGCCCAGGCGCGGGCGTGCTTCGTCGTCTCCCACTGGGCGACCGCCTCCGGATGGCAGCCCTTGCACGAGGACACGCCGCCGTGGGGTGCCTCCGCCGTCCCGATGTAGGTCGCCGCGCCGGCCGCCGGCGGCGGGCAGGGCCGCGCCTCGGCCCGGGCCCGCGCCAGGTTGTCTCGGCCGACCGCCTCGTGGTGGCGGGCGAGGAGCGCGTGCACGGCCCGGTCCTCGGGGAGCTCCTGGGTGAGCGGGATGAAGCTCACCCGGAGCGAAGGGCGATCGAGCGGTGGCCCCGGCAGCGGCTTCGACCTGAGCGCGCCCGCGCGCGCCGCCAGCTCGTCGAGCTTCGACGCCAGCGCCTGCGCCAGCTCCGCCTGCTGCCCGGCCAGCGCGGCGTCGCGCCGGCGTGCGTACTCGACCCGCCGGGTCTCCAGGAGCTCGAGCTCCTCGTCGCGCTCCGCCGCCGCCGGCAGGACCTCGAAGGCCCGGGAGCGATCGCCGCGCAGGAACAGATCGACGCGCGCCAGCGACTGACCGCGCCCCTGCACCTGGACCACCGGTACGGGGCCGTCGAGGAGCACCCGGTTCACGTCGTCGTCGAGGAGGTTCGCGCGGTGCGAGGTGAAGAGCACGCTCACCCCGGCGCGTCGCGCCTCGTCCGCGCGAGCCGCGCCGGCGCGTGTGCCGCCCTCGTGCAGGACCGCCACGCGCACCGCCGCCGAGGGCACGCGTCCGAGCGAGCCGAAGCCCACCTTCGTCGCGCCGGCGGAGAGGAGCCGGCCGCCCGTCAGCGGCAGCCCGAGCTTCGCGAGGAAGGCCGCGCCGAGGAACGCGTCGCGCTCGCCGGCGACGGTCGCGTCGAGGTGCATCCGCCGGAGCGCCTCCGCGGCCGTCCGCGCGGCAGAGATGGCCTGACGCCGCTCCTCGCCCTCGGGGCGGCCGTCGAAGAGGAGGTCGCCCCCCCCGAGGAAGACGACCGGATGGCCCTCGGCGCGGATGCCCGCGAGCACCGCCGCCATGCGGGCCAGCCCGCCGCGCTGGTCGACGGTGCAGCCGCAGGGCTCGAGGTGTCCGCCCAGGTCGGCCGTGTAGACCAGGGTGAGCTGCGCCGGCGGCGAGGCGCCGCGCGCGGGCGCCGGTGCGGAGACCGCCAGCGCGAGGAGGAGCAGGGGGGCGACGGAGCTGGCGTGACGCTTGCGCATCTCTCTCCGACGGCTTAACACGAAGCCGCGTCGCCGCGCCCATCGCCCGCGAGCGCTCCGGAGCCTCGTGCAGATCGGTCCTCACCACTTCCGCGGTCGTTACTTCCTGGCGCCGCTCGCCGGCGTCTCCGACCGCCCGTTCCGGAAGATCTGCCGCGACATGGGCGCCGCCTTCGCCTACACGGAGATGGTCTCGGCGCACGGGCTGCTGCACGGCAGCGCGCAGACGGAGGCCTACCTCGACCGCGATCCGGAGGAGGTGCCGTTCGCCGTGCAGATCTTCGCCGCCGAGCCGGAGGTGCTGGCCCAGGGCGCCGAGGCGGCGGTGCGGCACGGGGCGGGGCTCGTCGACATCAACATGGCCTGCCCGGTGAGGAAGGTCTGCGGCTCCGGCGCGGGCGCCGCGCTGGCGCGCGAACCCGGCCGCGTCGCGGCGGCGGTGGCTGCGGTCCGCGCGGCCTCGGGCGTGCCCGTCACCGTCAAGATCCGCGCCGGCTGGGACGAGGCGAGCCTCAACTGCGTCGAGGTGGCGAGGGCGGCCGAGTCGGCTGGCGCGAGCGCGGTGGCCTTGCACGGGCGCACCCGCGCCCAGGGTTACGCTGGCCGGGCGCGCTGGGACCTCGTGCGAGAGGTGAAGCAGGCGGTCTCCATACCGGTGCTCGGCTCGGGCGACGTCTGGACCGCCGCCGACGCCCTCCGCATGCGCGCGGAGACGGGCTGCGATGCCGTGCTGGTGGCGCGGGGCGCCTGCGGCAACCCGTGGATCTTCGCGCAGCTCGCCGCCTCCGAGGCCGCGGCCGCGACGCCGCCGGCGCCGTCGCGCGACGCCTGGGCGGAGGTCGTGCTGCGCCACGTCGTGCTCCAGATCGAGCACCGCCGCCGCAAGGTGCCGGGCGAGGCGCCCGACGCGGCGGAGCGGCACGCGCTCCGCGATCTCCGCAAGCACCTCCTCTGGTACACGCGGGGGCGGCGGGGCGGGCTGCACTTCCGGCGCGAGGCGTCGACCGTCGAGACGGCGGATGACGTGCGCCGGCTCATCGACCGTCACTTCCCCGACGACGGCGCGGCCTTCACCGTCGACCCGGCGCTCGTTGCGGGCGAGGCCGAGGCCACCGAGTAGATGCGCGCGCTCCTCCTCGCCGACGCCCCGGACTCGCTCTCCCGCGCCTGCGCCGCCGGCGGCGTGGAGGTGGTGCGGGCGGCGAGCGAACCCGAGGCCCGAGCCCTGCTCGCGCACGAGGCGTTCGAGCTGGTCGACGGACGGCTCGCCCGGCCGGTGCCGCTCGAGTGGGAGATCCGGCGCCGCATCGACGTGTTCTACGGCCAGCTGCGCGGCCACAGCGCGAGCGGCCTCTATGACGTGGTCATGCGCGAGGTGGAGCGTCCGCTCATCGCTTCCGTGCTGGCGCGCGCCAGGGGCGTCCGGGCCGACGCGGCGCGCGTCCTCGGCATCGACCGGGGCACGCTCTCCCGGCGCATCCGCACCTTGAGGATCCGATGACGCAGGTCCAATCACTGGGGCTCTACGCGGGCGCCATCCTGGTGGCGGCGCTGGCCGGCGGGGCGCTGCCGCTCGTCGGAAAGCTGCGCCGCAATGACGCGGGGCTCTCCTTCTCGGCCGGCGTGATGCTCGGAGCCGCCTTCTTCCACATGCTGCCCGAGGCGGTGGAGAGCGCGGGCATGTCGTCCATCCCGTGGGTGCTGGTCGGCTTCCTGTTCCTGTTCCTGCTCGAGCGGCTCGTGCTCGTGCACATCTGCGCCGAGCCGGGGCCGGTGGGGCTCGAGGGAGCGGCCGGCGGCGGGCTGCCGATGCCTCGCCCTCACGAGCACGTGCACGGCGAGCCCTGCGAGGGCACCGGCTGCGCCGTGCACACCATGGGGCTCGCCGCCTTCATCGGGCTCTCGCTCCACACCATGATCGACGGGTTCGCGCTCGGCGCCGCCTCGTCGGAGCCGGCGCTCGGGTTCCTCGTCTTCCTCGCCATCCTCGCCCACAAGCTGCCCTCGTCCTTCTCGCTCTCGGCCATCCTGCGGGCGGAGGGCTACACGCGCCGGCAGGCGCTCTTCATGAACGCCACCTTCTCGACGATGGTGCCGCTCGGCGCGGCGCTCTACCTCGCCGTGCGCGGGCTCGTGCACACCCCGAGCTTCACCGCCTTCGCGCTGGCGGCGAGCGCCGGGACGTTCCTCCACCTCGCGCTGTCGGACATCCTCCCCGACCTGCACCGGCGCGGGACGTCGAAGTGGAAGCTCTCCGCGGCGCTCCTGTTCGGGGTGGCGACGATGGGCGCGCTGCGCCTGGTGGGGCACGTGCACTGAGGCGGCGGGGCTAGTCGGGTCGTTTCCCGCGCCTCCTCCAAAGGCCGTGTCCTATCGGGATGACTGATGCTGCGAAGAGGAGCATGTCCGTCCCGTCCCAGCCCAGAACGAAGCTGACGACACTGGCGACCAGCAAGCCGACAGCGCTCAGGAGCGCATTCCTTCCGAGCTTGTCCTTGCGCGCAAGGAGCAGTACGCCGATCGCCAGCATGAGCCAGAACGGCCCCAAGAACCACCGCGCGGCACCTCCTCGGTCATGCATACCCACGGCTGTGCAGATCGAAATGACCGCGGACAGCGCGAGATAGCCGCCGACGAGCGCACCTCTTGTCGCAGCAGGGTCCTTCTTCATCCTGTCGGTCCCGGAAGCCATCCGGTCCTCCGCACGTCACCGTGAACTCCCGAGCCTCAGTTCGCCTTCTTCTCCGTCTTCTGTCCACCCTGTCGGCCAGGCTAGAGCCGGGCGCTGTGCGACTCATCCTCGACGACGAGGCCGTACGCGCCGCTCATAAAGTTTGGCGGGTTGGCTCAGGTTCGACCCGGCGCTCCTCTCCACAAGAGGGGGTCCGCCACCTCGAGGTGAACTGGCTCATCCACGCCCCGCCGAACACCAGCCGCGCGGCGAGCTGATTGTGGAAGCCGCAGAGGACCCGGAGGTTGCTCACCGTGGAGGTCCCGCCGCGCGCAAGTGGCACGATATGGTCGAACTCCAGGCGTGTCGTGGAGCCGCAGACCCCTCCTGACGCGAGTGGCCACCGGCAGCACTTGCCATCGCGGGCCCAGACGGCGCGCTTCACCTCGGCCGGGATGTGGCGCGAGCTGGCGGACGGGCGTGCCGGAGAGGGCCGGGGCTTCTTGACGAGCCCCTTCTTCTTGTCGTTCGCCGCGAGGAGGAGGTCGAGGGCAGCTTCCAGTACCGTCTCGGTGTCGGCTCCGGGATAGCTGTGCGACAGCGCATCGCGAGCTGCCGCCAGCTTGGCGAGGAAGCGCTTGGACACCGTGGTGTGGAACCGGCGCAGGTCGCCGGTGAGCGGTTCGACCTCGTCAGATCTGGCGGCCGGGAGCGGCGCAGGTGGCGGCGGGCACGTCGGCCTGGAGGGGACCTTACCGCGTAGTTCATCCGGTTGAACCAGTGCACCGGGCGTCCCGCAGCTGGTCGCCACCTCCAGCCGCGTCACAGCATTCGCGAGTGCCGCCCGCCGCGGGACCGTGACGACGTCCCGATGCGGGGCAGCCTCCGCGGGCCGCAGCTCCGCCGCGACCGCCTTGGCCTCCCGCTTCGAGGCGTGGAAGAAGCGGGGCACGACCTCGCCCCGGTTCTCGGGGGTGATGACCTTCGCGAGCTCCACCACGCTCGTGATGCAGAGCTTGCCCTCCCGAAGCGGCTCGGCGACCTCCGGGTAGCGCTGGATCAGCTCGGCGGCGGTCTTCCGGTAGAAGGCGGCGCCCTTCGAGAGCCCCAGCTCCCGGTGCAGGAAATAGAAGAGGCTGGTGTGGCCGAGCTCGACCCACCGTCGCTCCCGGTCGAAGTCGGCGAGGGCGACGAGGAAGTCGGCCAGGGCGCCGTGTTCGCGGCGGAGGAGCTCGGCGAGGCGCTTCGTGAGATCTCGCAGCGGACTCGGAGCGACTGCGCGCCCGTCAGCGGCCTGCTGGCGCTGCGAGAGAGGGTTTCCAGCATGTGTCGCACTCACGCAGCGTGATTCGGGCAGGAATGCGTCAACGACAAAATTGGGTAGGGTCTGGCTTGCGGCGCCGCCTTGCAACGTCCAGCGACTACCCCTCACACCAGCCCCCCCGGCCGGGGGAGAGGGAGTCGAGGCACGCGTTCCGTCGTGAGCCGATCTCGCGGGAGTCGCTGCAGGAGATCGGTACCGCCTCGCACGCGACGCTGGCCTGCGTGCGCCGGCGGCCAGCGCATCGGCGCCTGCCGAACGGCGGCCTCCGCTTCACTGCCGTGGCCGCTTCACCGAGGTTTACCGCTCGCATGCGGGACGACCGCGACCACGGAATCCGCCCCGCTCCCCTACCCTCTCCCCGCTTCGCGGGGCGAGGGGGGAAAGCGACCTCGACCCCGACCCGTAACCCCGACCGAACCGCCGCGCTCACGCCAGCCGCCAGTGCTCTGCCAGCGCGCGGTCGCCGCCCTTCCGGAAGGCCTCCAGGGCGTCATCGGCCGGCGAGCGGCCGGACGCGGCGCGCTCGCGGAGCGGCTCGAGCCACACGCGCTCGTC
>WNGL01001015.1_pt1 | contig 34054 bp, 31 predicted proteins | sample 5400591 | NCBI WGS metagenome assembly WNGL01 (sample SAMN13153377, study PRJNA577476) | soil metagenome | isolation source: 80 cm soil or saprolite under Garry oak tree replicate 1 | place: USA:California | collected 2016-06-15
GAGAGCGCGCGTCTTTCGGCCCTGCGCAGCTATTGCGTGCTCGAAACCGGCCGCGAGGCCCGCTTCGACGATCTTACCTGCCTCGCGTCGACCATCTGCGAAACGCCGGTATCGCTGGTGAGCCTGGTGGACACGAACCGCCTGTTCTTCAAATCGGCGCACGGCGTCGACCTCCGCGAGGTCCCGTACCCGGATTTTTTCTGCGGCCATGCCATTCGCCAGCGCGATCTCTTCGTCGTCCCCGACGCGAACGAGGATGCGCGCTTCGCAAAGCACCCGCTGGTGGTCGACTCACCGCGCGTGCGCTTCTACGCCGGGGCGCCTCTCATCACCCCGCAGGATTACAGGCTGGGGACGCTGTGCGTGATCGATTTCGTTCCCCGGCAACTGCAGCCGAAACAGCTCGACATACTGCGCATCCTCGGACGGCAGGTGATGTGCCAGCTGGAACTGAATTTGCAGGCGATGCGCGATCCGCTCACCGGCCTGTACAACCGCCGCCAGCTGGAAGAAAGCCTGCACCGCGAAGTGCTGCGCGCGCGTCGCTTCGGAGGAACGGTGGGCGTGATGGCGATCGACGTGGATCATTTCAAGAGGGTCAACGACACCCTGGGCCACGAAGTCGGCGACCGCGCCTTGAGGGGGATCGCGGAGGAACTGGCCTCCTGCGTACGCGAGGAAGACATCGCCTGTCGGGCCGGCGGGGAGGAGTTCGTCATCATCCTTCCCGGGACGGGAAGAACGGCATTGCGCGCGCGTGCGGAAGCCGTGCGGCGGACGATCGAGCGGGCGCAAATTCCGGCGGGGGAAGGCGTGCTCAAGCTGACCGTCTCGATAGGGCTTGCCAGCTTTCCCGCCTACGGCGATACCGGCCAGGCCGTGTTGCGCGCCGCGGACGTGGCGCTCTACAAGGCCAAGGGGGCCGGGCGAAACCGGGTGACCCAGTGCACGCCGAGCGGCGCGCGCAACTTTCCGGCCCCAGTCGCTTGACGGTCCGGTTTTGAATTCCTGAGATCGATGTCGCGGGTCGTTGCCCCGCGGCTCCCGAGCGCATTCCCGAATCAATCCGGAGGCAGACCGATGAGTGCGGGTTTCAAGGGACGGCGCGAGGATCTCCGGCTGGTCACGGGTCGGGGGAAATATACGTCCGACTGGAATCTTCCCGGACAGCTTCACGGCTCGTTCCTGCGCTCCGACCGGGCGCATGCGGAAATCGTCTCCCTCGACACGTCGCCCGCGCGGGCGTCGTCGGGCGTGGTCGCGGTGTTCACGGGCGCCGATACGGCCAAGGCCGGATTCAAATCCGCGCCGCAGCTCGCGCGCTACCCGGGCCGCGGCGGCGCGAGCATCAGGGTTCCCCACCGCGACGGGCTCGCCAACGGACGCGTGCGCTTCGTCGGCCAGGAAATTGCGCTCGTCGTGGCGGAGACGGCGCTTGCCGCACAGGATGCGGCCGAGAAAATCGAGGTCGAGTACCGCGATCTGCCCACGGTGGTCGATGCGGAGGAGGCGCTCGCGCCGGGCGCCGAGCAGCTCTACCCGGAGATCCCCGGCAACCTCTGCTTCGACTACGAGTACGGCGACGAGGCGGGAACCCTCTCGGCTTTTGCGCAGGCCGCCCACGTCACGCGCATCACCTTGGACAGCAAGCGCATGGTCGGCAATCCGATGGAGCCCAAGGCCTGTCTTGCCGCATACGACGCGGCGGACGACAGGTACGATCTGTACGTGAGCTCGCAGGGACTTTCGCTCATGCGGGGAAGCGCGAGCGGCATCACCGGCATTCCCGCGGAGAGAATCATGGTCCACGCCCAGGACGTGGGCGGCGGATTCGGGATCCGCTCGGATGCCTACGCGGAGTACTGCGTCGCCATGCTTGCCGCGAAGTCGCTCGGCAGACCCGTGAAGTGGACCTCCTCGCGCTCGGAGACCTTCCTGTCCGACTATCACGGACGCGCGGCAAAGCTGATCGGCGAGCTCGCGCTCGACGGGGAAGGGCGCTTCCTCGCGATCCGGATCAACTGGATCGTGAATACGGGCGCCTACCTCTCCACTCCCGGCCCGCTCATCAACACGCTGCCTCCCGGTCTCCACGCGATCAATCTCTATCGCATCCCGGTCATGTACGGCCGGCATCGCCTGGCGCTGACCAACACGACGCCCACCACCGCTTACCGCGGCGCGGGCCGGCCCAACGTCTGCTATCTCGCCGAGCGCCTGGTGGAGGAGGCCGCCCGCGAGATGAAGATAGACCGTCTGGAGCTGCGCCGGCGCAATTTCATTCCGAAGGACGCTTTCCCCTACAAGACGCCGCACCCGCACTCGGTCTACGACAGCGGCGACCCGCACGGACTGGTGGACGAAGCGGTGAAACAGGCCGAATGGAAAACTTTCGATGCGCGCCGCGCACAGTCGAAGAAGCGCGGCAAGCTGCGCGGAATCGGCTGCGGGGTATTCATCGAGCCCGCCGGCGCGGGCGGGGCGCCGAAAGAAGAGGCGATGATCAGGTTCGGCGAATCCGGCAACGCTCTCCTGTACGTGCTCGCAGGTCCCTCGGGGCAGGGGCACGAGACGGTATACCCGGAGGTCGTGGGCGAGGCGCTCGGCGTGGATCCGGAAAAAATAACGCTGCGGGCGAGCGACCCGGACGGGCCGCGCCTCGTAGGCGAGGGCACCATAGGCTCGCGCTCGATGATGGCGCACGGCGGAGCGCTCGTGGTCGCGGCGCGCGAGGTGGTTCGCAAAGGCACCGAGCTCGCCGCAAAAGACCTGGAAGTCGCGCCGCACGACCTGGAATTCGCGAAGGGCCGCTACCATGTGAAAGGCACCGACGTCTCGATCGCGATGGAGGATCTCGCGAAGAAATACGGGAGCGCCCTCGACTCGGGCGGCGAGATCCCGTTGCCGCGCTCCTTTCCCAGCGGCGCGCACGTGGCCGAGGTCGAGATCGATCCCGAGACCGGCGTCGTCGAAATTCTGCGCTATACCGCGGTGGACGATTGTGGCCGGGTCATCAATCACGTGCTGCTCGACGGGCAGCTGCACGGCGGCATCGCGCAGGGCATCGGGCAGGTGATGGGCGAGCATGCGATCTACGACCCGGCCTCGGGCCAGCTTCTCACGGCCACGTTCATGGATTACGAAATGCCGCGCGCCGACGGCATCCCGGAGATCCGGCTCTATGACCGCTCGATCCCGTCGCCCGGCAATCCGCTCGGCGTAAAAGGCGCGGGCGAGGCAGGCACGACCGGCGCCGTGCCGACCGTCGCGAACGCGGTGATCGACGCGCTGCGGCCGCTCGGTGTCCATCACCTGGATTTTCCCTACACGCCGGATCGTGTCTGGCGCGCGATCCAGACGGCGAAGAACAGGACTTGAGCCTTGCTGCGGCGTCTCAGGCGTTCTCGAGCAGGATGCGGATGACGCCCTGCGGATCGGTGATCATGCAGTCATGACCGGTCTTCAGCTCGTAGTACTTCCACGCCGGATCGTCGCGCAGGCGCGCGGCGAACTGGTCGAACGAGCCGGTGGGCGGGTTGGTGCAGTGGACGTAAGTGCGCGGCAGGCTCGCGCCGCCGTTCCCGGTGAAATGCACGGGTTGGGCGAGGGTGCGGTACGACTGCCGCATCTCGTGGCGCGTGGCCCAGGCGACGTCCTGCGGCTCGGTCACCCCGAAAATCGCGAGAGGCAGCGGATCGACGAAGCCGCCTATCTGGCCTTGATTGATCAGCGTGCGGCGATCCGGATGCAGGTAGTCGAGCAGGCATCTTCCGTTCTCTGGCAGGAAAGCGTCCAGGTACACGACGCGGCGCAGACGCGAGGCAGCGCGGTCGGCGACGCCGGTGACGACCATTCCGCCGTAGCTGTGCCCGACCAGAACGACCTTGTCGAGCTCTTCGGCTTCGAGGAGATTCACGACGTCGGCGATGTGCGTGGCGAGATCGATCGCCGGGTTTGCAAGATGCGCGCGCTCGCCGAGGCCGGTGAGAGTGGGCGCGTAGACCTCGTGTCCGGCCGCCCGCAGGGCCGGCGCCACTTTCTTCCAGCACCAGCCGCCGTGCCAGGCGCCATGCACCAGCACGTAGGTGGACCCGGCTCCGCGTGCGCGTGGAGACGCGCGTGCGCGAACCGGACTTGCCGCGATGCTTCGCAGATTTCGGCCGCGGCATGTCGGTCAGCTGCCGAGCTCGCGACGAACGAGCGCCGCCCCCGAGGCGAGGGCCTTCAGCTTGCCGAGCGCGACATTGCGCGCGAGCGGTACCATGCCGCAGTTGGTGCAGGGATAGAGCTTCTCCGGCGGCACGAATTTCATCGCCGAGCGGATCGTCGCCGCGACTTGCTCGGGCTTCTCAACGGCGTCGTTGGCGACGTCGATGGCGCCGACGAGCACGTCCTTGCCCCTGAGAAGCGCGAGCAGCTCGAGCGGCACGTGCGAGTTCGCGCACTCCAGAGAGACCTGGTCGATCTTCGATCGGGCGAGCAGGGGAAAGGTGGACTCGTATTGCCGCCATTCGGAACCGAGGGTCTTCTTCCAGTCGATGTTCGCCTTGATTCCGTAGCCATAGCAGATGTGCACGGCGGTCTTGCATCCAAGGCCCGCCGCGGCCGCTTCCAGCGTCTCGATGCCCCAGGCGGCGACTTCGTCCATGTAGACGTTGAAGGCCGGCTCGTCGAACTGGATCACGTCGGCTCCCGCCCGCTCGAGCTCGCGCGCCTCCTGGTTGAGGATCGCGGCGAATTCGCGCGCGAGCTTCTCGCGCCTGCGGTAGTAGTCGTCGTAGAGCGTGTCCACCATCGTCATGGGACCGGGGAGGGAGAGCTTGATCGGGCGCTTCGTCTGCCCCCGGAGGAAGCGAAGGTCCTCGACGAACACCGGTTTGCCGCGCTCCACGGGCCCCACCACCACCGGGACGTCCGCGTCATATCGATTGCGGATGCGCACGGTGCGCTTGTGCTCGAAATCGACGCCCTTCAAGCTCTCGATGAAGGTAGTGACGAAGTGCCTGCGCGTCTGCTCGCCGTCGGTGACGATATCGATGCCTGCTGCTTCCTGGTCGGCGAGGAGGAGGCGCATTGCGTCGCGCTTGCCTTCCTCGAGGAGATCGCCTTCGAGGAGCCAAGGTGCCCAAAGCTTCTTCGGCTCGGCGAGCCAGGCCGGTTTCGGAAGACTGCCGGCGATAGTGGTTTGCAGGTGCAAAATCGTCTACGCGCGCGCCGCGACGTCCCACGAAGCGAAGCCGCAGCCGACGTAGACCTCGGGACAGTTGCAGTAGCCGATCAGCTCGAAGCCGCGCCTGCCTGCGGCGCCGTGTGCCGCGACCCAGTTGCGGATCTCTGCCGCGCCGTTACCGATCGTGGGCAGGCGCTCGTTCAGGAAATCGATCAAAGGGCGCTCGTCGCCTTTCTCGAAATGGCGGATGCATTCCCGGTCGAACGGCTCGTCGATTTCGCCCATCGTGGGCTCTCCGATCGAGTGGCTCAAGCCGCCGGTGGCGAGGAGCGCGACGCGGATGTCTTCGGGGTAGGTGCGTACGGCTTCGGCGAGCATCGCTCCCCATTGCAGGCAGCGCCGCACGCTGGGATACGGCGGCTCGAGATCGTTGATGATGATGGGGACGATGGGCGGCAGCGGATCGAGCCCGCCCCTCCACAGCGGAATGCAGAAGCCGTGGTCGAGCGTCAGGCGGTGCGACACCGAGGGCTCGAAGTCGCGCTCGAGTGCTGTCTGCAGGATGTGGTTCGCGAGCTTCGGATGTCCGGCGATCTTCTTGTAGGGGCAGTCCTTCATCCAAGGCTCGGCGGGGCCTTCGTGCTCCTCGCCCATGCCGACGCAGATGCTCGGAAGATTGTCGATGAAGAAATTCACCCAGTGGTCTGGGGCGATCTCGATCAGCACGTCGGGCCTCGCGGCCTTGATGCGTCTGCCGAGTTCGGTCAGCCAGCTCGTGAGCTCCCGCTGATTCGCGGGTTTGACGTCTTTCCAGCCGCGGACGATGAGCGGGGCATGGCTCGAGGCGAACACTCCGACCAGCCTAGCCATGGCTCGACCTCGCCGCCGCGTCGGCACCGGCGGTCCTCACTTTCTTCAGGAAATCCGCCTCGGACATTCCGGCGACCACGAAATAGAACCGGAGGAGGTAAGGGTTGACCCGCGACGCGAGGAACGCTACGTCGTCGCGCTCGACCGCCGTCCGCACCTCGGGCTTCAGGGGATAGCGGTCGAGGATCTTCCTCCGGTTGGCGCGATATTCGTCGCCGAGCGCAGGGGAACTCTGGAGATCGAAAAAGAGCTTGCTCAGCCAATAGTCTCTCATTGCCGCTATTTTGCCATGAGCTCGGGTGGGTGCAGAAGCCGCCGCCGAAATCGAGCGGATCGCTACTGCTTCCTGCCCCGGCCTCCCGTGAGAGGCACGAATCTCACGGAGAGGGTGCGCCTCGTGGTCGTACGGCCGTCGGGTTGTTTTTCCACGAGCAGGAGGTGCTGCACATCCGATGGCCCGCCCACCGGGATCACCATTCGCCCTCCGGGCTTGAGCTGGTCGATCAGCGGCTGCGGGACCGCCGCAGGCGCCGCCGTGACGATGATGGCGTCGAAGGGCGCGGCGGCGGGCCAGCCGCCGTAGCCGTCGCCGATGCGCACTTCGACGTTCCGGTATTGCAGCTCGCCGAGAAGTTGCTTGGCGCGGCGTCCGAGGGTCTCGACGATCTCGATCGTGTAGACCTTCGCCACCAGCTCGGCGAGCACCGCCGCCTGGTAACCCGAGCCCGTTCCGACCTCGAGCACGGTATCCGCGGACTTGGGATCGAGCAAGTCGGTCATCAGCGCGACGATGTACGGCTGCGAGATCGTCTGGCCCTCGCCGATCGGCAGCGGGCGATTATCGTACGCGAAGATGTCCTGCAAGGCGGGGACGAAGCGGTGTCGCGGCACTTTCCCCATGGCCGCCATCACCGCGTCGCCGAATCTCGGGCGGCCGGTTTCCGCGCCGGTTTCACGCGCCATCGCGGCTATTTCCGCGACCATACGCGCGCGCGCCGCGGCGCGCGGGTCCTGCGCCTGCGAGGGCTGGGCGTGCGTCACTGCGAGCAGGAAAAGCGCGGGGAGCAGGACGGCCAGCATGTCGCGCCCGGGTTCAGGCGACCACCAGGCCGGTCAGGCGCTGCGGATCGGCAAGCAGTTCGGCGCTCGGACCGCTGTAGGCGATGCGGCCGCGGTTCAGCACGAGCGCGCTTTGCGTGATTCCGAGCGCGACTTTCGCGTGCTGTTCGACCAGCACGACCGCAAGCGAGTCCTCGTGGATCAATCGCTGCAAGGCCTGCAGCAGGACCTCGACGATGATGGGTGCGAGCCCCTCGAGCGGCTCGTCCATGAGCAGCAGCGTCGGGTTGCCCATCAGCGCCCGCCCGATGGCGAGCATCTGCTGCTCGCCGCCGGAGATCTGGTTGCCCCAGTGGCCGCGCCGCCCGGCGAGCTTCGGAAAAAGATCGTAGACGCGCTCGAAGGTCCAGCGTCCGGGACGCATCGCGACGCCGAGGTTCTCCTCGACCGTGAGCGAAGGAAAGATATCGCGGGATTGCGGGACCAGGCCGATGCCCAGTCGGCAACGCTCGTAGACGGGCAGCTTCGCGATCGCCTTGCCCTGGTATTGGATGCTTCCGGCGTGAAAGGTCGTGTGGCCCATGATGGTCGCAAGCAGCGTGGTCTTGCCGACCCCGTTCCTGCCGAGGACCGCGAGGGCGCCGCGCTCAGGCAGCTCGAGCGCGATGTCCTCGAGGACTACTGTTTCGCCGTAACCAGCGCGCACGTCGCGGAGACTGAGCGCGCTAGGCATGGTGCTGTTCGCCGAGATAGACCTGGTGCACCCGCCGGTCCCTGGCGATCTCCTCCGGCGGCCCCTCGACCAGGACTTCGCCTTGCACGAGCACGGTGATGCGTTGCGCGAAGCGGAACACAAGGTCCATGTCGTGCTCGATGATGAGGATCGCGATGTGCTTGGGGAGATTGTCGAGCACCTGCAGGATGCGATGCGATTCCAGCGAAGGCACGCCTGCGGCGGGCTCGTCGAGGAGCAGCACGCTGGGTTTCAGGCCGAGCGCGATAGCGATCTCGACCAGGCGCTGCTTGCCGTAGGGCAGGTCGAGGATGCGAATGCCCGCGTCCTCGGCGAGACCGAGCGTGGCAAGCAGTTCCATGCTCTCCTCGCGCACGTCACCGTGGGCGCTTGCCGCACGCAGCATGCGCCGCGCGACGCCGCAGCGCTCGGCCACCGCGAGCGCCACGTTGTCGAGCACCGGAAGGCGGCGGAAGAGGGCGTTGATCTGGAACGTTCTGCCCAGCCCGCGCTTCACCCGCCTCGCCTGTCCCATGGCGGTGATGTCCTCCCCGCCGAGCACGATCGTGCCGGAGGAGGGCGGCAGCGCCCCGGTGAGCATGTTGACGAAGGTGGTTTTCCCGGCGCCGTTCGGACCGATCAGGGCATGGCGCGCGCCAGTCTCCAGCCGGAAATCGATGTCGTCCGCCACGGTGAGCGCGCCGAAGCTCTTGCACAGTCCACGCGTCTCGAGAGCGGCGGCGGCGCTCACGGCCTGCTCCGCAGTTTTACGAGGATCCCGTCCAGGATCCCGAGGATTCCGCCGCGGGCGAACACCACCACGAGCACGAGCATCGTCCCGATGCCGAAGTACCAGTACTCCGGGAATTGCTTGGCGAGCAAATCCTGCGCGATCAGATACACCACCGGCCCGACGAACGCGCCGTAGATGCGTCCGACGCCGCCGAGGATCAGCATCACCAGCAGCTCGCCCGCGGATTCGAAGGAGAGCACGTTCAGGCCGACGAATTGATTGGTCTGGGTGAGCAGGCTCCCGGCGACGCCGGCGATCGTGGCCGAGAGCGTGTACACCAGGACCAAGCGCCAATAGACCGGCGCGCCGATCGCGTGCATGCGCAGGCTGTTTTCGCGCACCCCGGTGAGCGAGGTCCCGAACGGCGAATAGATCATCTTCCTCACCAGCCACCACCCGAGGAACAGCACGAGGAGGCAATAGAGATAAGCGGTCTTGCCGAAGATGTCGAACCTGAACAGACCGACAATCGGCGCGACGACGACCCCGGACAGGCCGTCCGCGCCGCCGGTGAGCGCGGTGGCCTTGTTGGCGATCTCCAGAAGAACGGACGTGATCGCGAGCGTGAGCATGAGAAGCGTCAGGGCCTTCGTCCGGAGAATGATGGCGCCGGTGCCGATCCCGAGCAAGGCGCCGGCGGCCGCTGCGGCGACGAGCTGCACCATCGGATCGCCGACTCCCGCCTTGGCGGCGAGAATTCCCGCGACGTAGGCGCCCAGACCGAAGTAGGCGCTGTGGCCGAGCGTGATGATTCCCGCATAGCCGACGATCAGATCGAGCGAAAGGGCGTAGAGGATGTAGATCAGGATGCGTGCCCCGAGTGAAAGATACTCGGGCAGCAGGAAGAATGCCGCAATGGCGACGATCCACGGCAGGGACTCGATCCAGCGGACGCGGGGATCCGCGCTGTAGCCTCCTGCGTGGGCGCTCATGCGTGCCGCCCGAACAGACCCGCCGGCCGCGACAGCAGGATGGCGATCGTGGCGACGTAGATCGGGAAAGCGCCGTATTGCGGTAGCCAGTACTTGCAGGCGGTGTCGGCGACGCCGATCAAGAGCGCCGCGACGAACGGACCGCGCAGGCTGCCCAGCCCCCCGACAGAGACCACGACCAGAAAATACACGAGGTTTTCGAACGGATAGGAAGGCTGGATCGCGATGATCTCCGCGCCGAGCCCGCCGCCGAGCCCCGCGAGCCCGCTGCCGAGCGCGAAGGTGAGCGTGAACAGGCGCTTGGTGTCGATTCCGACCGACTGCGCCATGGCGCGGTTGTCCACCGTCGCGCGCACCATGGCCCCCCAGCGCGTGCGCTCGACGCCGAACCACAAGAGCCCCACGATCACGGCGCTGAAGACGATGATGAAAACCCGGTAAGCCGGAAAATCGCGGCCGAGGAGCGCAAACTGACCCTTCAGATAGTCGGGCAGCACGACCGGCTGCTGCAGCGTTCCGTAGATGAAGCGCGCCACGGCGACTGCGATGAAGATCAGGCCGATGGTAAAGAGCACCTGCTCGAGGTCGCTCGCCGTGTAGAGTCTCGAGTATAGGAGCCGCTCCAGGACCACGCTGGCGGCCGCGACAAGAGCGAAGGCGAGCACGAGTGCGAGCGGAAAGGGCGCGCCGAAGCGCGAGATCGCATTGGTCAGGATGTAACCTCCCGCCATGGCGAACACTCCGTGCGCAAGGTTGGCGAAGCCCATCAGGCCCATGGTCACCGACAAGCCGACCGAGATCACGTACAGGATCATGCCCAGGGCGGCGCCGTGAAAGGCGACGCTGACCAGCGATGCGAGGAAAGCCTCCAACTCAGAGGCCTTGAGTGTGCGTCACGTTTGCCGTCCCTCCCCGGTTTGCGACTAGTCCACCTTGACGCCGACGTCTCTCACCAGCTTTCCATACTTGTCGTAGTCGCGCCGGATCAAGGCGGCGAACTCCGGAGCGGTGGTGGGGTAGGCTTCCAGTCCCCCCGCAGCGTTGAGCCTGCCCCGTGTTTCGGTCTCGGCGAGCGCCTTGTTGACCTCGGCATGAAGCTTGGCGAGCACCGCCTCCGGCGTTCCAGCGGCCGCGAACAGGCCCAGCCAGATCGTGACCTCGTAGCCGGGATAGAACTCGGAAATGGTCGGAAGATCCGGAAAGAGCGGGGAGCGTTGCGAGCCCGTCACCGCAAGGGCACGCAGCCTGCCCGCCTTGATCTGAGGAGCGCTCGAGGTGCCGGAAAACATCGCCGCCACCTCGCCCGCGACGGTTGCCGTTGCAGCAGGAGCGCCTCCCTTGTAAGGCACGTGTATGAGATCGATGCCCGCGCGCTGCTTGAGCATCTCCATGGCCAGCTGGTGGATGCTGCCGTTGCCGCCCGAGGCATACGCGAGCGGGGGCCGGGCTTGGCGCGCGTACTCGACGAATTCCCTGAAATTCTTGACCGGCACGGAAGGGTTCACCGACAGCACCCATTGATTGGCTACGACCGAGGCGACCGGCGCGAGGTCCTTGAGAGGATCGGTCTGCATCTCCTTGTACAAATGCGGATTGATGGCGATCATGCTGTCGGCGAGCAGCGCCAGCGTGTAACCGTCGGGCATGGACTTCGCGACGAGATCCATCGCGATATTGCCGTTCGAGCCCGGGCGGTTTTCCACGACCACGGCCTGGCCGACCAACTCGGCGAGCCGCTGTCCGATGACCCGCGCCGAGATATCGGGTGCACCCCCAGGCGGGATCGGCACGATCAGTTTGATCGGCCGCAAGGGGTATTGCGCCCACGAAGCGGCCGAGAACAAGGCCGCGAACGCCAGGGCGGTGAAACGACTCGGAGCCGTCCTCATGGGTCCTCCTGCATGTCTAGCCGTGCCTGCTCAATGGTATACGAAGGTCTCCGGAAAACGGACACGATGCTCGTCGCAGCAGGATTCTCCGCTCCAATGAAAGGAACGTCGATCCGGGTCTGCGATGCTATGATATTTACCTCTCCGGCGAAACAACATGTTCCTCGAACATCGCCTTGAACGGCTGATCGCGAAGCTGAAGCGTTCCGCAGCCATCCCGCTACGCCTCGAGCTGTGGAACGGCCGCGCCTTCGATCTCGCCAGCGAGCCCAAGGTGAAGATCGGCGTGCTGAGCCCCTCGGCGCTTCGCTTCCTGCTGTCTCCCGACCTGATGAAGCTCGGCCAGGCCTACGTGGAAGGTTACCTGCGGGTGGAAGGGCCGATCCTGGAGGTGTTTCGCGTCGCCGAAAGCTTCGCTCGGAGCGCCGCCTCCCACGGGGGCAAGGGATTGCGGCGTGTTTGGCGCCACAGCCGCAAGCGCGATCGCGACGCCATTCAGTACCACTACGACGTCTCGAACGCGTTCTATTCGCTGTGGCTGGACCGGAACATGGTGTATTCCTGCGCCTATTTCCGCGGCGAAACCGATTCCCTGGAGCTCGCTCAGGAACAAAAGCTCGATCACATCCTCAACAAGCTCCTGCTCAAGCCGGGCGAGCGATTCCTGGACATCGGCTGCGGCTGGGGCGCACTGGTTTTGCGCGCGGCCAAGAAATACGGCGCCCGGGCGACGGGCGTCACGCTCAGCCGGAATCAGTACGAATTCGCAACGCAGCGGATCCGGGAGGAGGGACTCAAGGGCCGCTGCGAGGTGCGCCTGCAGGACTATCGCGATATTCCGGGCGAGGGCGTCTTCGACAAGATCGCGAGCGTCGGCATGTTCGAGCACGTCGGCTTGCGCCATCTCAAGGCTTATTTCGCGAAAGTCCGGTCGCTGCTCGCCGATGGCGGGCTCGTCATGAATCACGGCATCACGGCGAGCGATCCCGACAACCGCTGGGTGGGGCTGGGTGCGGGAGAATTCATCAACCGCTACGTGTTCCCTCACGGAGAGCTCCCGCATCTTTCGCTCGTGCTTCGCGAGATGGCGGGCGCGGGACTCGAGGTTGCGGACGCCGAGTCGCTGCGGCGTCATTACGCACGCACGTGCCTCGAGTGGGCCAAGCGCCTGGAACAGAATCGGGAACAGGCAATCGCGGCCGCGGGGGACAAGCGCTACCGCATCTGGCAGGTCTATCTCGCCGGCTGCGCACACGGGTTCGAGCACGAGTGGATGAACATCTACCAGGTGCTCGCCCGCAAGGAAGGCGACGCCTCGAATCCGCTGCCGCTTACGCGCGACTACGTTTATCTCGCGAGCTGATTCTTTCCCCGCACGGCATTCAATGAAGCGTGGCGGCCCCGCGCTTAGCGAGCAGTTTGTCGATCGTCTCGCGCACGCTCTCCAAGTGGGGGTTGACGCGCAAAGCCGCGTCGAAGGCGAAGAGCGCGCTGTCGGTATCTCCGAGCGACAGGCAGATTTGCGCGAAACCGCAGATCGCGCCGTAGTGGCGCGGCTCGAGCTCCAGCGTGCGGTGGATGCTGGCCACGCTTTCCTCGTCCCGGCTCTGCATGTAATAGAGCGTGGCACGCTTGTTCCAGGCTTCGGCGAAATCCGGGTGAGTGGCGACGAGCCTCGCGAGGATGCCCTCGGCCGCCGGGAAATCGAGTGCGGTGAGAGCGCGCGTCGCGCGTTCCAGGTCGAACGCCGCCGCGGAATCCCGGTAGGCCATCCACAGCCTCCAGATCTCGTCTTCGATGCGTTCGGCGCGTCCTCCGCTCGCGTCGCCCAGCGAGCGGAACAGGCCGTTCAGGCGCTCGGGCAGTTGCGGTGAAGGATGCCGCCTGTCACCTGTGACGATCAATTTGAGCGTGTCCGCGTACATTTAGTGAAAATCCTGCGATGGCGTGACCAAGCTGCCCAGCAGGGCGCTGTGATCGCTCAGCCGTCTGGCTACAAGATGCATCACTTCGCCTTCTCGCTCGAGCACCCCCTCGACGCCCATCAGGCGCGCGCCCAGCAACTCGCGCCGCTGGCGCTCGATGAGATGCGGCCAGACGATGACATTAACATAGCCGGTCTCGTCCTCGAGCGTTACAAATACCGTTCCTGAGGCGGTGCCCGGACGCTGGCGGCCGGTGACGATGCCCGCCGCCCGCGCCGGAGTGCCGCCGGGAAGCAGTTTCAGTTCATCGGCGGTGGCAAAGCGCATGCGTGCAAGGCGCGATCGCAGCAAGGCGAGCGGATGGCGCCCAAGGGTGAGACCGGTGCTCGCGTAGTCGGCCACGAGGTTCTCTCCCTCGGTTGGAGGAGGAAAAATCGCCGGAGTTTCCGCCACCGGCGCATCGCGCAGGATGTGCGCGCCGGTTTCGATTCCGGCGACCTGCCAATAGGCGTGGCGGCGATGGCCGGAGAGCGCCTCGAACGCTCCTGCAGCGGCAAGGCACTTCAGGTCGTGCCGGTTGAGCTCGGCGCGGCGGGTAAGATCCTCCACGCTGTCGAGCAATCGGCCCCGCCGCGCGCCAACGATGCGCCCGGCGCCCGCTCGCGACAGACCTTGCACAAGCAGAAAACCGAGCCGAACCGCGAGGTGTGCATCGGCGCCGGTTTCCAGAGTGCAATCCCATTCGCTAGCCAGCGCGTCCACCGGCCGCACCTCGACGCCATGCCGGCGCGCGTCCTGCACGAGCTGCGAAGACGTGTAGAAGCCCATCGGCTGGCTGTTCAAGAGCGCAGCGAGAAAAGCCGCCGGCTCGTGGCGCTTGAGCCAGGCGGAAACGTAGGCGAGCAGCGCGAAGCTCACCGAGTGTGACTCGGGGAAACCGTATTCGCCGAAGCCGAGGATCTGCCTGTAGATGCGCTCGGCGAATTCGGCGGGATAGCCGCGTTCACGCATGCCGCGCAGGAGTTTTTCCTGGAACGGCTCGAGCCCGCCCTTGCGATGCCAGGCGGCCATCGCCCGGCGCAGCTGGTCCGCCTCGCCCGGGGTGAAGCCGGCGGCCACCACGGCGAGCTGCATCACCTGCTCCTGGAAGATCGGCACGCCGAGCGTGCGTTTGAGCACGGTCTCCACTTCTTTGCTGGGATACTCGACCGGCTCGATCCCGTCGCGCCGCCGCAGGTAAGGGTGCACCATGTCCCCCTGGATCGGCCCGGGCCGCACGATCGCGATCTCGATCACGAGGTCGTAGAAATTTTCCGGCTTCAGCCGCGGCAGCATCGACATCTGGGCGCGCGACTCGATCTGGAACACGCCGATGGTGTCGGCGTGCCGGATCATCTCGTAGACCGCGGGGTCTTCTTCGCGCAGCAGGCTGTCCATGGTGATCGCGCTAGAGCGCAAGCCGTTGACGAAGTCCAGCGCGCGCCGGATCGCGGAAAGCATGCCGAGCGCCAGCACATCGACCTTGAGCAGGTCCAGGCTCTCCAGGTCGTCCTTGTCCCACTGGATGACGCTGCGCTCGGGCATCGCGGCGTTCTCGATCGGCACCAGGCGCGCGAGGGCCCCTCGCGATATGACGAAACCGCCGACGTGCTGCGACAGATGGCGCGGAAAACCGAGCAAGGCGGAGGCAAGCCCGATGAAGCGCCGCATGATCGGGCTCTCGGGATCGAAACCCGCATCGCGCAGGCGGGTGACAAGTTTCCCGCGGTCGTCCCACCAAGCGATCGATTTGGCGATGCGGTCCACCTGTAGCGCATCGAGCCCGAGCGCTTTCCCGACGTCGCGCAGCGCGCTCTTGGGTTGATAAGTGATGAGCGTGGCCGCCAGCGCAGCGCGCTCGCGGCCGTATTTGTCATAGACGTATTGGATGACTTCCTCGCGCCGCTGGTGCTCGAAATCGACGTCGATATCGGGCGGTTCGTTGCGCTCCTTCGAGATGAAGCGCTCGAACAGCAGCTCCTGCTTGGCGGGGTTGACCTCGGTGATACCCAGGGCGTAGCAGACGGCGGAATTGGCCGCCGAGCCGCGCCCCTGGCAGAGAATGCCCTGGCTGCGGGCGTAGCGGACGATGTCGTGGACGGTCAGGAAAAACGGCTCGTAGCGAAGCTCGGCGATGAGCGAAAGCTCGCGCTCCATGAGATCGCGGATTATCTGCGATGCTCCGACGGGAAAGCGCCGCTGCAATCCCTCTTCGGCCAGCTTGCGCAGCCAGCTCGCCGGGGTTTCGCCTTCGGGGACGAGCTCCTCGGGATACTCGTAGCGCAGCTCCTCCAGAGAAAAACGGCAGCGCCCGGCGATGCGCGCGGTTTCGGTGAGCAGCTCGGTCGGATAGATTTGCGCAAGACGCATGCGTAACCGCAGATGGCGCTCGGCGTTGGGGTAAAGCGCGTGGCCGCAGGCCCGCACGGTCGTGCGCAGGCGGATGGCCGTCAACGTATCCTGCAAAGGCCTGCGCGAGCGTAGGTGCATATGCACGTCGCCCGAGGCGACAAGCGGTAGCCCATATGCCTTCCCTAGCTCGCGCAGCGCGGTCAGCTGTGCGCGGTCGTCCGGCCCCTGCAGCAGCTCCGCCGCAATCCAGGCACGATCGGCGAAGCGCTCGGCGACGCACCGCGCATGCTCGGCGTCGTGCTTTCCATGCGGAACCAGGAGAACGAGACAGCCGGGCAGCCCGCCGTCCAGATCGCCCCAACAGAGCGAATAGCTGCCTTTCTTCGTCCTGCGCCGGCCGCGGGTGATGAGATCGGACAGATTGCCGTAGCCTTCGCGGTCGGTGGCAAGCAGCACCAGCCTGGGACCGTCTTGCAGCCGTATCTCCGAGCCGATGACCAGAGGCAGGCCGACGTCTTTCGCCGCGACATGCGCCCGCACGGCTCCGGCGAGCGAGCACTCGTCGGTGACGGCAAGCGCCGAGTAGCCCAGCCCGGCGGCGCGTTTCACCAGCTCTTCAGGATGCGAAGCGCCGCGAAGGAAAGTGAAGTTGGAAAGGCAGTGCAGCTCGGCGTAGGCGGGGAGGGGGGAATACACGGCTTCAGGCGAAAACGCCGTGCAGATACCATCCTCCTTCGCCGCGGTGCTCGCGATAGATCCACACGAGCGCCTCGTTTTGCATGCGGGCGACAAAGTAGTCGCGGGCGACGTCGTCACCGTCCCACCAGCCGGACTCGATGCGCTCCGGACCGACGAGCAGCTCGAGCGGCCCGTCATGATGCGGCACGGCTCCGATCTCTGCGAGCGGACGTGGAGATTCCAGCAACCAAAATGGGCGCTCGCCGAAATCGAGTTGCAACTGCTTTTGGCCTGCATCGGCGATCACGCCGGCGCGCTCCGGGCGATGCTCGGCTCGGCTGGCGACGCCGCATACCGCTTCGGTGCCGAGACGCGCTCGCAGCCGCTCGACCAGGTGCTCCCACTGGCCGGGCGGCTTGCCTTGCACGAGCGCGAGGCCGAGGTTGCGGCCGGGAAGCGGCACCACATCGTCGGCCTTCAAGGCGAGCTCGCGCACCGGCCCGGCGAGCTCGAGGCCGGCGAACCGCTCGCGCACGAGCAGCGTGAAGTGCTCGGCGTCGCGGGAAGGCGCGACCAGACCGATCGCGATCTCGGTCGGGGCCTTGTCGCGGTGCCCGAGACTGAGGACGAAGCGCTGCACGCCGCCCGAGCGCGCGGCGAGAAACCCTGCGAGCTGGACGATCAGCCGCCTCGCGGCGAAGAGCAGCGCCTCGGCTTGAGTGACTTCGGCGGGAAGTGAGAGTGCCGCCCCGAACCGGGCCGGCGGGACGAAAAAATTCCGCGGATCGGGAAGCCGCCCGAGCGCGCGGTCCAGCTCGGCTAGCGGTCCTTGCCCGAAGCGCCGCGCCACGCCTTCGCGCGGCAGCGCGCGCAGCTCGCCGAGCGTGCGGACGCCGATCGCCTCGAACGCCGCCAGCGTTTCCTCGTTGCAGCGCAGAACCTCCAGGGGTAGCGCGGCCAGCACCGGCTCGAGTTCGGCACTCTCGCCGATGAATTTCTGCTTTCCGACTAAGGCGAACCAGAAAGCTGCGCGCGGCGTGGGGGCGCCCGCGAGCACAGAGCTCCAGCCCATTTCTGCCAACCCCCGGCGCAGGCGCTCGAGAAGCGATTCCAGGCCGCCGAAGAGCTTCAGGCTGCCCGAAACTTCGAGCAGCACGCCATCGGGAAATTCGAGCGCCACGCCCGGTGTGAATTGCGCCGCCCACCCGGCCACGCCAAGCAGCGCTTCGGTTTCTGTCGCAGGGTCGCGCGGCGCAACGCGCAGCCGCGGCGCGAGAGCGAGTGCCGCGGCTACAGCCATGCCGGCGCGAACGCCGCGCGAGAATGCCTTGCGGTCGCAGACAAAAACGCAGCGCCGCTCTTCGACCGCGAAAGGCTCAGGCGTGGACGAGCCGCGCAGAAAAATCTCGAGCGGCAGCTGAGGCAACCGGATGGCGATCCACATGATGGCTTTTGCCGCGCACGGCGGGCGGCATCGACGGCAGCAGGATGGGCTGAGCGAGGAGGGCACCGCGGCGCTTGAGCACGCGTACCGCAAGGCCGCCGTCGCTCGTGCCGAGCGCGATCCGCAGCGGGGCGGGAGAAGACTCGCTCGCAGCCTCCGGGACCCGGAACAGAAAAGCAGGTGCGCGGCCGCCCTCGGCAGCGATTTGCAGGCGCCTCAGCTCCGCGTATTTCGCGCCTTGAGGCCAGGCGAGCACCGCGCCGCAGGCGTTCGAGGCAAGCGCCTGCTCGGTTGCCCAGAGTGTTTCTTTCGGCGAGGCAGCGCGCACGACGACGAGGTTCGCGACATCGATTCCCGCCGCGGCGAGCGCCGGCGCGTAGGGCAGGTGAGGCGGCGCGATCCAGACGAGCCGCAATCCGCGCCTGGACAGTCCGGCAAGCGCAGGTCCAAGCAGGCGCAGCTCGCCGATGCCTTCGTGCGCAGGCAGGATCTCGGTCAGCGCTCCGGCAGGCCAGCCTCCGCCGGGAAGCTCGGCGTCAAGCCCGGGAAATCCGCAGGGAAGGGTCGGCGCGCCGGCCCGGCTCAGATCGTCGCCGCGCCAGATGTCGGGGCGATCGAGCAGGGCGGCGAAAGAGATAGGCATGCTCGCCATGGAGCGCGGCCAGCGGGAAAGCGGGCGTCAAAGAGGCCTGCGGATCACGCCGACGCCGAGGCCTTCGATTGCAAAATCGTCCTCGCGCAGATCGACGACAAGGGTCTTGAATTCGGGATTCTCAGGGAGCAGCTCGACGGTGTTGCCGCGGCGGCGCAGGCGCTTCACCGTGACCTCGTCGTGCACCCGCGCCACCACGATCTGTCCCGAGCGCGCCTCGCGCGTGCGGTGCACGGCGAGCAGGTCGCCGTCGAGAATGCCGGCATCGCGCATGCTCATCCCGCGGACTTTCAGCAGGTAGTCGGCGCGCGGCTGGAACAAGGCGGGATCGACTTGGCAGCGCCGCTCGACATGCTCCTCCGCGAGGATGGGGCTGCCTGCGGCGACGCGGCCGATGAGCGGCAGCCCGAGGCCCTCGGTGAGGCGGATGCCGCGCGAGGCGCCCGGAGTCAGCTCGATCGCGCCTTTCCTCTCCAGCATGCGCAGATGCTCTTCGGCGGCGTTGGGGGAGCTGTAGCGGAATGCATTCGAGATCTCGATCCGGGTGGGCGGGAAGCCGGTCTTCTGGATGGCTTTGCGGACGAAGTTGAGGATTTTCTGCTGCTTGGGGGTGAGTTCTTCGGTCATAGGGCCTCCGTATCTGTATTTATATACAGTCTTTGCCTGCTTGGCAAGGGGCGTATAATCCGCAACCCATGGCTCAGCCCTATGAATCCGATATCACCCGAATGATCCGCGAGCTGCTCCGGGAGAAGCCGCACATCGTCCAGGAGCAAAAAAAGGGACGAGCTCTGTGGTGGGACAGAAAGCTCGACCCCGAGGAGCTGAAGCGCACCCGGGAGTCGAGCGTCAAGCAGCAGGCCTACGTCTATCAAAACAAGGTCTGATTCCGGCCTCCAGGCGTTCGCAGCGGCCTTCGCGACTTGTGTCGCGCTTTGCGGCTGCGCTCCACCCCGCGGTTCCGCTTTCAGCATGGAATCCCCGCCGCTCGCGGCGGACCCGCTGCTCGCGTCGGCCCTCGTCGGGCGCGGTGACAGCCTCGAAGAGCGCGAGCGAATCGCCGAGCTCAACCAGAAACGGGATTGGGACGGACTATTGCGCTACGCCGAGGAGCGGCAGCGCCGGGATCCCGAAGGCTCCGATTGGGGGGTGGTCGCCGCCTACGCCTGGGTGCGCCGCGGTGATTATCCGAAGGCGACCGTGGCGCTCTCCAGGGTCATCCAGCGCAACCCGGAGGACATCGGGGCCTGGAACCTGCTTGGGGAGTCCCAGCGTCAGGCGGGACAGCCGGGTCAGGCGGTTCGCACCCTGGAGCGCGCGAGCGCCATAGGCCGAACCTCTTTTGCGACGTTCTTCCTTCTTGGAGAGGCTTATCGCGATTCCAATCGGCTCGACCGCGCGGTCACTGCGTATCGGGAGGCCGCTCGCCTGGAACCGGAATTCGCCCGCGCCTGGTTCGAGCTGGGCGCTGCGCATGTTCGGCTGGGGGAGCGCGACGAGGTCCCGATTGTCCTCGGGCGGTTGGAAAAGCTCGATCCGATGCTGGCCGAAGAGCTCAGGAAGCGCCTGGAAGCGAGGCAGCGTCCCTGACTTCCTGCGGCGGCGCTGAATTGTCGCATATGTATATTATGTCAAATATCACCACACGGAACGAAGCCCGATGCTCGATTAACCCTGAACGTCCACCCTTCTAGCCTTTATGCATTAGGAACTTATGCCTCTGACATGAAGCTGTTTCTAGGTTCTCGCCGCGCTGAAGAGACTGAAGAAATTATTCGTGGTCACCCCGGCCAGCTCTTCGAGCGAGATCCCGCGAAGGCGCGCCACTTCCTCTCCGACATGGCGCACTAGAGCCGGCCGATTGGTTTTTCCCCGATGAGGAACCGGAGCGAGGTAAGGGGAGTCGGTTTCCACCAGCAGGCGCTCTGACGGCACCCACCGCGCCACGTCCTTCAGGGCTCCAGCGTTCTTGAAGGTCACGATACCCGAGAACGAGATATGGAACCCCAGGGCGATCGCCGCTTCGGCCATCGCCCGGGACTCGGTGAAACAGTGCATCACCCCCCCTACTTCGGCCGCGCCCTCTTCCCGCATGATGGTCAGCGTGTCCTCTGCAGCTTGGCGCGTATGGATGACGAGCGGCTTGCCGCATTCGCGCGCGGCGCGTATGTGGGCTCGAAAGCGCTCGCGCTGCCAGACGAGATCACCGCTCAGGCGGTAGTAATCGAGCCCGGTTTCGCCGATCGCGACGACCCGCGGATGGCGTGCGAGCTCGACCACCCGCGCCGGATCCACCTCCGTGCGATCCTCATGGTCCGGATGCACGCCGACGGTCGCGAAGAAATTATCGTAAGCTTCGGCGAGTGCCAGCACCTTGGGAAACCCGGCGAGATTGACGCTGATGCACAGCGCGTGCGTTACGCCGTTCGTACGCATCTCTTTTCGCACTTCGTCCATCTTGCCGTCGAATTCCGGAAAATCCAGATGACAGTGCGAATCGACCAGTCCGGGAAAGCCCGCAGTCGCAGGCGACGCCGGGCCCGTTTTCCCGTTCACGGCCGGGCGACGAGCCGCTGATACTGAAGCAGGAGGTCCTCGACAAAGAGCTTGGCGTTGAGCGGGTGTCGCGCGAGCGCCCGGGCTTGCGCCAGCCGGCGCAGGTAATCGGCGATATCCGCAGCGTCGCAGTGACGTGCCGTATCTGAAATCACTCGTTCCTGGTCCAGGCCATACCGTACCCGACCCGCGACTCGGGCGAGCAACAGATCGTAGCTCCATCGCTGCAGCCATCCAACCAGGTCCCACAGCGGAACGCGCACAACCGTTTCGGCGAGAGCGATGGGATCGAAGCCTGAATTTCCAAGATTCTCGATGAAGCGCAGGCGATCGGCGTCCGTGTCGGCAGCTTTGAGCGCGGCAAGCGGAGCACCTCCGGCGCCCGCCAGTGTCGCCTCGGGTTGCCTCAAGCCCTGCTCCTTCAGCCAGCGCAGCACCGGCTCCGACGGCGGGAACGGCAACGCAAACCTCAGGCAGCGGCTTCGCACCGTCGCGAGCAAGCGCTCGGGCTGCGTGGTGACGAGAAGAAAAACTGTGGCAGGCGGAGGCTCCTCGAGGTTTTTCAGCAACGCGTTTTGCGTATTCGCGTTCATTGCTTCTGCAGGATAGACCAGGATGATCCGCAGACCCCCCCGATGCGTTCCGACCGCGAGGAAGTCGGCGAGCTCGCGCACCTGCTCGATGCGGATCTGTTCGCTGCGCTTCTTGGCGGGTTCGGCGCCCTCCTCGCGGGATTCGGGCGCCATGCTCTCGGGCACGACCAGCCGAAAGTCCGGGTGATTGCCCAGCGAAAACCAGTTGCAGGCATGGCAGGTGCCGCATGGCCGCTCGCCCGTTTGGGGGCCCTCGCACAGCAAAGATTGCGCGCACGCTTGAGCGAATTCGAATTCGCCCAGGCCCTCCCCGCTCTGTATCAGAATCGCGTGGGGCAATCGCTCCCGCAGCCGGGTCCAATCCTTCCACGGCTTCTCTTGCCATTCAAATATCATGTTTTAACATATAGTTGAAACTATATCCTCAACGTCTTTCCTAACTTCTGTCAGTGACCTCCCGGACTGGACCACCCTCATCCGGCGAGGCTCGGCTGCAGCGCGCTCGAGATACGCAGCCCGGACGCGTTCGAAGAAGGCCTTGCTCTCGAGTTCGAAACGATCGCCGCGGTCCTTCGCAAGCCGCGCGCGCGCGATCTCGACCGGCGCGTCGAAGACGAGAGTCAGATCGGGCTGCAGCCCGCCGTGAACCCAGCGCTCGAGCACCGCGATCCGATCCCTCGCCATTCCACGCCCTGCGCCTTGATACGCATAAGTGGCGTCGGTGAAGCGTTCGGAAACGACCCAGCTCCCCGCGGCGAGCGCGGGCGCAATCACTTGCGCGATATGCTCGCGGCGCGCGGCAAACATCAAAAGGGCCTCGGTGTCGATATCCATCGTCTGGGAGAGCACGAGCGCGCGCAAGTTCTCGCCCAGCGGCGTACCGCCCGGCTCGCGCGTGACTACGACGTGTTTTCCGCGCCCGCGCAGGAAATCAGCCGTCCCCCCGACGTGCGTACTCTTTCCAGCACCGTCGATGCCTTCCAGGGTGATGAACTTGCCGCGGCTCATCGGCCCGAGCGCCGGCGTGCGCCGGGCATTTGATATTTGGCGACCGCGCGGTTGTGCTCGACGAGCGTTCGGGAGAATTCGCTCGTCCCATCCCCGCGAGACACGAAATACAGCGCGTCTGTCTGAGCGGGATGCATCACCGCCGCGAGCGACGCGAGTCCCGGCATCGCGATCGGATGCGGCGGCAGACCCAGCCGCGTATAGGTGTTGAAGGGCGTGTCCGTCACGAGGTCCCTCTTGCGCAGGTTGCCGTCGAATTTCTCGCCCATGCCGTAGATCACGCTCGGATCGGTCTGCAGCTTCATCTTGCGGCGCAGGCGGTTGGCGAAGACCGCCGCGATCATCGTGCGGTCACTGGCGCGGCCGGTCTCCTTTTCGACGAGTGAAGCGAGGATAAGCGCTTCGTACGGATCTGTCATCGGCAGACCCTGGGCACGCCCGGCCCACGCGGACTCAAGCTGCTTTTTCATCGCGCCGCGGGCCCGCGCGAGCACGGCGAGATCGCTGGCACCCTTGGCGAAGACGTAGGTATCGGGGAAGAACATTCCTTCCGCAAGCACCCCCGGGGCTCCGAGCTTCGCCATGATCTGCGCCTCGGGAAGGTTCGCCGAATCATGCTTCAGGTCGACGTGCGCATTCAACGCCTCGCGCATCTGGCGAAAATTCCAGCCTTCGACGAAGAGAATTTCCGCTTGCGCGTATTCCCCGCGCGTGATCTTGCGAACGAGCAGGAGCGGCGTCACCCCGTCCGACACCTGGTAGCTGCCAGCCTTGACGCCGGCACTGGCGCCGTTGGCCCGCGCGAGGAGAACAAACTTCCATTCCGGCATGGACAGTCCCGCTTCGATGATCTGGCGCGTTGCGCTTCGCAGCGTGCTGCCCGGACGGATCGAGAATTCCACGGTTGGCGCGGCGAGCTCGATCGGCGACAGGGCGAACCAGAGTAACCAACCGCAGAAACCGAGCGCGGCAGCGGAAGCCAGCAACAACAATACTTTGAGTCGAAACAGCATCACGTCCGGTAAAAAGCGGCCAATCGGGTTGCTTGGCTACACTCGTATAATAAACGCTTAACCGAATGCACCGAATACAGCACATGAGCCTGCCCCTTCACCATGCGGAACCTGCGGGAACCGCGGACGCCGATCTCCGCGCGGCCCGATCGGGAAGCGTCCTTGCGCTGCTCGGCCATTTGGGCGTTCTCCAATTCAGCGGCGAGGACGCGGAAACCTTCTTGCAGGGACAGCTCAGCTGTGATGTGGCAGAGGTCGGTTTGCGATCGAGCGCGTACGGCGCCTATTGCTCCCCCAAAGGCAGGATGCTCGCGAATTTCGTGCTTTGGCGCGAAGAGACCGGATTCTGCATGGCCCTGTCGCGGGACATCGCCTCTTCCATCCAAAAGCGCATTTCGAAGTTCGTGCTACGCGCGAACGTGAGGATCTCGGATGCCTCGGACACGATCGTATTGGCAGGCGCAGCCGGGCCGAAGGCCGACCACGCGCTGCGTGAGGTGTTCTCCGATTTCCCGGAGCAGCCCAACGAGGTATCCCGTCGGCCGGATACCGGCACGGTCATCAAGGGGAAGGACGGCAGATATCTTCTGGTCTTGCTGCCGCCGAGCGCGGTCGCGCTTCGGCGCCGGCTTGCGAACGTTCTCGTTCCCGTGGGCGCGCATGCGTGGCGGTGGCTCGACATTCGCAACGGCGTGCCCCTGGTGACTGCCGCGACGCAGGACCAGCTCGTTCCGCAGATGGCGAACTTCGAGCTTCTCGGCGGCGTCAGCTTCACCAAGGGCTGCTACACCGGACAGGAAGTGGTCGCGCGCATGCAGCACCTCGGCAAGCTCAAGCGTCGCATGTTCCCCGCCAATGTCGCCGCTCAGGCCAAAGCGGGCGACCCTCTCTACAGCGAAGACCTCGGCGATCAGACGGGCGGGATCGCCGTCAACGCGGAAGCCTCCCCCGATGGCGGTTACGACCTGCTGGCGGTCGTGCAGACCGCGAGCCGTGAAGGCTCGACCGTGCATCTGAAGTCCCTCGGCGGACCCGTGCTTCGCTTCCTCCCCCTCCCCTACGCCGTCGGTTGAAGCTCAATTTCTACATCTACTATCGCGTGCCCGCGCAAAATGCGGAGCGGGCGCGTGTGGCGGTACGCGAGCTGCAGCGCGAGCTCTCCGACATCGCCGGCATCAGCGGGCGACTCCTGCGGCGCCGTGACGACGAGACCACCTGGATGGAGATCTACGAGAACGTTCAGGACGTGACGCGTTTCGAAGCGGAGCTCGCCACGCTGGTCGAGCGCCACGGCCTCGCCGGCCTGCTCGTCCCGGGGTCGTCGCGGAAGCAGGAAGTGTTTCGCGCCTTCTAGTCGCCATGTGCCTGATCGCGTTCGCCTGGCGTTCGCATCCTCGCTACCATCTGGTGGTCGCGGCCAACCGCGACGAATATTTCGGGCGCCCGGCTGCGCCGGCCGGGTTCTGGGACGACCATCCGAACGTCCTCGCCGGGCGCGATCTCGAAGCCGGAGGCACCTGGCTCGGCATCACCTTGGATGGGCGATTCGCCGCGCTCACGAACTACAGGAATCCCGCAGACAAGAAAACCGGCGCCCCTTCGCGGGGAGCGCTGGTCGCCGATTTCCTGACGGGAAGGACAGGCTCGGAGGAATACGTGCGACTGGTGGAAAAGCGCGCTGCGGACTACAACGGGTTCAGCCTGCTCGTGGGAGACGTGGGGTCGATGTTTTTCTTCTCCAACCGCAGCGATCGCGCGACGCGCGTTGCGCCGGGTGTTCACGGCCTTTCGAACCACCTGCTCGACACACCCTGGCCCAAGGTCGAGAAGGCAAAGACAGGGTTTGCGGCGCTGCTCGATGCACCTTTCGACTCCGAAGCGGCGTTTGGACTCCTGAACGATACCGAGCGCGCCTCCGGCGGCGAGCTCCCCAGCACCGGAGTGAGCCTGGAGCTGGAGGAGCGCTTGTCGGCCATCCGCATTCTTGCCGTCGGCCGATACGGGACGCGGTGCTCGACTGCCTTGTGCTTCAGCCAGGACGGCAGGATCGAGTTCCATGAGCGCAGCTACAATGAGGCGGGCGGCGTGAGCGGCACGATCAGCTATCGGCTCACTCTCGCGAAGGGAGTTCGAGCGTCATCTCCACGTGCGGAATCTCCGCCTCCAAAAACTCCTCTCCCCGCTCGTTGAATCCGAAGCGCCGGTAAAACTCCGCCGCATGGGTCTGCGCGTGCAGCGTGACGCGGCGCATGGAGCGCGTGCGGGCCCGCTCGAGCAGGGCCTGCAGGAGCGCGGTGCCCACGCCGCGCCTGCGCCATTCGCCGAGGACCGCCATCCGGCCGATCCTGCCGTCGGGCAGCAGCCGCGCCGTTCCGATCGCGTCCCCGCTGGAATTGCACGCGACGGCATGCTCGCAGCGCTCGTCCCATTCGTCCAGTTCGAGCTCGCGCGGAACCTTCTGTTCCTCGACGAACACCTGTTCCCGAACCGGGCGCGCGAGCGGCAAGGCTTCGGGCCAAGCCAGAACTCGGATGGTGAACGCTGCGGGCATTTCCCATCAGTATAATTGGCAAACTGGAAGGCGATGAAGAGTCTCTGGAGCGATCGGGAAGCGGAGGAATTCCGAGGCGACCTCGGCCTGCGCGTCTACACCTCGCGGCTGCTCGGCCGCGACAAGTCCCTGGTGCTGCACGGTGGCGGCAACACTTCTGTCAAGATCCAGGAGAAAAACCTGTTCGGCGAGCAGGAGACGATCCTCTACGTCAAAGGCAGCGGCTGGGATCTGGAGACGATCGAGCCGCAGGGCTTTTCCCCGGTGCTTCTCGCGCACGTGCTGCGCCTCGCGGAATTGCCGTCACTCTCGGATCCCGAGATGGTCAATCAGCTGGTCACGCACATGCTCGACGCGTCGGCGCCGGCGCCGTCCATCGAGACCATCCTGCACGGTCTCATGCCCCAGAAATTCGTGGATCATACGCATGCCGACGCCGTGCTTTCCGTGAGCAACACCCGGGACGGGGACAAGCGCATCCGCGAAGTCTACGGAAAGCGGTGCGTCGTCATTCCTTACCTCATGCCTGGCTTCGATCTCGCCCAGTATTGCGCGAGGGAGTTCAAGCGCCAGGGAAGCACCGAGACGATCGGTATGGTCCTTCTCAATCACGGTATTTTTTCTTTCGGCGACACAGCTCGCGAGTCCTACGAGCGGATGATCGAACTGGTGACTCTTGCGGAGAAATATCTCGACTCGAAGCGCGCCTGGTCGGTCGCCCTGAAGTCATCTGCGCGGTCCGCGCCCGGCGCGGCCGCGCAGGCCGGGTTGCGCCGCCGGCTCTGCGACGCCGCGGGAGCGCCGCTCATCGTGCGCACCGTGACGAACGAGCGCACGCTCGGCTTTGCGGCGCATCCGGAGCTCGCACGCATCTCGCAGAAGGGGCCGGCGACGCCCGACCACGTCATCCGCACCAAGCGCACGCCGATGCTGGGCACCGATGTTGCTGGATACACGGAAGGGTACCGCCGCTACTTCGACGAGCATGCTCCCCGCGCCGAGGAGCCCAAGACCATTCTCGATCCGGCGCCGCGCGTCGTGCTCGACCCCGCATTCGGTCTTGCTGCGGCGGGGAGAACGGCGAAGGATGCGACGGTTGTCGCCGAAATCTACGATCACACGATCGACGTCATCCTCCGCGGCGAGGCGCTCGGCGGATTCGAGGCCCTTCCCGCGAAGGACATCTTCGACGTCGAGTACTGGGACCTCGAGCAGGCGAAACTCAAGAAGGGCGGAAAGGCCCTGCCTTTCGCCGGCGAGATCGCGCTCGTCACCGGCGCTGCTTCGGGGATCGGCAAGGCGGCGGTCGCGGCGTTTCTCGCGCGCGGCGCGGCGGTGGTCGGGCTCGACTTGGATGCGAAGATAGAATCGCTCCACAACCGCGGCGATTTTCTCGGGGTGAGCTGCGACGTCACCGACGAGACGCAGGTGCGCTCTGCCATCGAGAAAGCGGTGCTCAGCTTCGGCGGGCTCGACATGCTGGTGCTGAACGCCGGCATTTTCACGGCAAGCCGCAAGATCGCCGATTTGCCCACCGAAGAGTGGCGCAAAGCGATGAGCGTCAACCTCGATGCGAACTTGCTCCTGATGCGCATCTGCCATCCGTTTCTGAAACTCGCTCCCCGCGGCGGGCGGGTTGTGGTCATCGGCTCGAAAAACGTTCCCGCGCCGGGTCCGGGGGCGTCGGCCTACTCGGCTTCGAAGGCCGCGCTGAACCAGCTTGCGCGCATCGCCGCGCTCGAATGGGGCGCGGACGGCATACGCATCAACACCGTGCACCCGAACGCGGTGTTCGATACTGGCCTGTGGACCGAAGAAGTGCTCGCCCAGCGGGCCAAGCAGTACGCCATGACGGTGGAAGAATACAAGACCAACAACGTCCTCAAGACCCAAGTAGGCAGCCGCGACGTCGCGGAGCTGGCGGCGGAGATGTGCGGGCCGCTTTTCGCCAAGACCACCGGCGCGCAAGTGCCCGTGGACGGCGGCAATGAACGCGTCATCTGAAGCGATACCCGTCGAGACCCTGCGCTGGCGAGGGACGCGGCTCGAGGTGATCGACCAGCGCGCCCTCCCCGCGCGTCTCGAATACGTGAGCTGTACGAACGCGGCCGAAGTTGCCGAGGCCATTCGCTCGATGGTGGTGCGCGGCGCTCCGGCGATCGGCTGCGCCGCGGCCTTCGGCGTGGCGCTCGAAGCGAAGCGCCAGGAGCGCCGCACGCACGCCGAGTTCGACGCCGCGATGGAGATCGCGTTCAAGAGTCTCGCCGCGAGCCGGCCGACCGCCGTGAATCTCTTCTGGGCTCTCGACCAAATGCGCGCGGCGCTAGTCGCAGGGACTCACGACGATCCAAGCTCGGCGGCGGGGAGACTGGCCGACGCCGCGCTCGCGCTTTTCAACGCGGACCTCGAAACCAACCGCGCCATCGGCCGCGCCGGGGCGGCTCTGGTGCCCGACGGAGCGCGCGTCCTCACCCACTGCAACACCGGCGCCCTCGCCACGGCAGGCCATGGTACGGCCCTCGGTGTCATCCGGTCGGCGCGCGACGCCGGCAAGCGCGTCTCGGTGATCGCGAGCGAGACCCGTCCCTATCTCCAAGGGGCGCGCCTGACCGCCTGGGAAATGATCCGGGAGAAAATTCCCGTCACGCTCATCACCGACAACGCGGCCGGGCACCTCATGCGCCTCGGGAAAATCGACCTCGTGCTGGTTGGCGCGGACCGCATCGCCGCGAACGGCGATGTCGCAAACAAGATCGGTACTTACCCTCTCGCGGTCCTCGCGCGGCGCCACCGCATCCCGTTCTACGTCGCCGCACCGCTCTCCACGATCGACCGGAAGACCGCTAACGGCAACGCGATCCCCATCGAGGAGCGCAGCGCTGCGGAAGTCACTGGTTACGCCGGCGTGCGATGGGCCCCCGAGGGTGTGACGGTGGCTAATCCCGCTTTTGACATCACCCCCGCCGCGCTCGTAAGCGCGCTCTTCACCGAGAAGGGCGTCGTCAAGCAGCCAAACACCGCCAAGATCCGTCGCCTGTTCAAGCGATGAAACCCCGCCATCCCTATGGACCTTCGACTTTCACGCCCTTGGCCCGCAGCATCGCGATAACGCTGTCGGGCCCCACCAGATGGGCGTCGCCGACGATGATCATGTGGGAGCGCCCATCGGCGATCATCTTTTCGATCTGCGGCAGCCATTTGTCGTGGCGATCCTTGAGAAGGCGCTTACGCAGCATCGGGAAATCTTCGAGGCCAATATTGAGAGTCCTTTCAAGCGTCGCAAGATCGGCCTTGCGATAGGCGGTGAGCATTTCCTCAAGCATCTTCGGCATCTCGCGAACTTGCCGGAGGCTGACCGTCAAAAGCGCGGTCTCCTCCTCACGCGTGAGGTCGGCGAAGACCCTGAGCTGAGATTCGTTCGTTTCCAGTACGCCTAGACTCTTACCGTTCGCTCTCGCCCACGAGAGGACTTGCTGTTCCACACCGTGGTTCGGGTCGAAGCCCTGACTGACGATCAATTGCATTCCCAAAGTCAGGGCGGCCAGCCAGGGCCGCAAGGGCTCAAGACTGGGAGGCGGTACTCCGAGGTCCACTGCCGTTTTCTCGAGCTCGGTATGAATGCTCCTCGGCAAGACGTTACGCAGCGTCTGCCCCGGCGGGAGACGGCCGTATCTCGCGAGCAATGCTTGTGAGGCCTGCAGGTCCGCGAAGTCGGTCTCGAAGATCACGACCGCGGCCTCCTTCAGCGCGCTCTCCACGGCGGGGGTTCGCCATTTCACGTCGGCGGGGAGCAGATGGAACGAGCCGAACAGAAAAACCCTCCCCTTCGGGCCATCGACTCTCCAGAGCGCCGGCGCGTCGACCTGCGCTGTTGCGTCCCGCGTCGCAACCGGCGAGAGAGCAACGCTCAGCGCCGCAAGACTTGCTCCGATCGCAGCGGCAAGGCCGCGTAGCCCTTCAGGAGGCTTCACGTGCGCTCCGCGGGACGGGCATCCGCCCGTCCCGGTACGGCGTTACACGAGCTTGACGTTCTTCAGCGGCAGGCTGCGCACCGGCTTCCCGGTCGCGGCGAAGATCGCGTTGAGCACGGCAGGGGTCACCACGCAGATCGTCGGCTCGCCGACCCCGCCCCAGAAGTCGTAGGTCGGCACGATCACCGTCTCGACTTTCGGCATTTCGGCGAGCCGCAGGAGCGGGTAGGTGTGGAAGTTCAGCTCCACCATGCGCCCGTTCTGCACCGTGCACTCGCCGTAGAGCGCAGCGCTCAAACCGTACACGACCGAGCCTTCGACCTGCGCCGCGATCTGGTCGGGATTGACCGCGTGGCCGCAATTGAGCGCGAGCACCATGCGATGGATCTTGAGGTTGCCTTCGCCGCTCACCGAGACTTCGGCGACCGCCGCCGAGTAGCTGCCGTAACCCATGAACTGCGCGATGCCGCGATGCACGCCCGCAGGCAGCGGCTTGCCCCAGCCGGCCTTTTCCGCCGCAGTGTTCAGCACTCCGAGGTGCTTCGGGTGATTGGCCATGAGCTCGCGGCGGAATTCAAGCGAGTCTTTCCCGGCCGCGCGCGCCACTTCCTCCATGAAGCATTCCAGGTACACGCCGTTCTGGTTGGTGTTGACCCCGCGCCAGGGGCCCACCGGCACGTGCGTGTTGCGCATCGCGTACTCGATCTGCAGATTCGGCACGGTGTAGCCGAACTGCGCGTCGCCGGGCTCCTTCCACAGGCCCTGGAGCTGGCGCGTGTCCTTGCCTTCCTTGATCGCGCCCGGATTGAGCCAGGCGTTGATCGACTGCCCGGAAACACGGATGTGCATCCCGAGGAGCTTGCCGCTCTCGTCCAGGCCCGCGCTCAATTTGCACTGCGAGATCGGCCGGTAGAAGTCGTGCGCCTGATCCTCCTCGCGGCTCCAAACGAGCTTGATGGGAACGCCGGGGAACTGCTTCGCGATGGCGACCGCCTGGCGCGTATAGTCCTGCGTGCCGCCGCGCCGGCCGAATCCGCCGCCGAGGTCGAGCTTGTGCACTTCGCCCGCGGCGAGAGGCAGTCCCGCTTCCTCGCAGGCCGCGGCGAGCGAGCCTTCGGCGCTTTGCGTCGCCGTCCAGACCTCGACCTTGTCCGCAGTGACTTTGGCGGTGCAGTTCATCGGCTCCATGGTCGCGTGCGAGAGGAAGGGCGTGCTGTAGACCGCTTCGACTCTTTTCGGAGCGCCGGCGATCACCTTGAGCGCGTCGCCGATCTTGGTGTCGGCAAAGGCGTCGTCGGCCGTCAGGCCTTCCTTCAGGCGCTCGGCGATGGTCGCGCTCGATTGCGCGGCGTTCGCGCCTTCGTCCCAGACGATGGGCAGGGCTTCGAGCGCGGTCTTCGCCCGCCACCAGGTGTCGGCGACGACTGCGACGGCGCCGTCGTTCACCTTGACGACACGGCGTACGCCCGGCATCTTCGCGACTTTGGCCTCGTCGTAGCTCACCAGCTTGCCGCCATGCACCGGGCAGGCCTTGACCGCGGCGTTCAGCATCCCCGGCAGCTTGATGTCGATCGCATAGACCTTGCCGCCGTTCAGCTTGTCGGCCGTGTCCAGGCGCTTCATCGGCTTGCCGGCGATCTTCCACTCCTTCGGGTCCTTGAGCTTGATCGTCTTCGGATCGGGCGGCGTGAGCTTCGCCGCCGCGATGGCGACTCTGCCGTAGCTCGTCTTGCGACCCGAAGCTGCGTGCGTAATGACGCCGTCGGCCACGGTGATCTCGCCGACCGGAACCTTCCACTGTTCGGCCGCCGCCTGCACGAGCATCATGCGGGCCGCCGCGCCGCCGCGGCGCACATAGTCCTGCGAGCCGCGGATTCCGCGGCTGCCGCCGGTGGCCATGTCACCCCAGACGCGCTTGCGGGCGAGGTTCTGCCCGGGAAATACGTGCTCGGTCGCGACCTTTTTCCAGTCGCACTCGAGCTCCTCGGCGACGAGCTGCGCCAGGCCGGTGAGCGTGCCCTGCCCCATCTCCGAGCGCGCGATGCGCACGACGCAGGTGCTGTCGGGCTTGACGACGACCCAGGCATTGACCTCGGTGCCGGCCGCGGTTGCGGCCTCGGCCGATCCGACGAACGGGAGCTTGAAACCGAGCGCGAGGCCGCCGCCCACCGCGGCCGAGCTGACGATGAATTTGCGGCGGGAAAGATTCGTTGCGCGTGTCGTATTTTTCATGGTCGTCTCCTCAGGCCTTCTTCGCCATGTCGGCGGCCATATGCACGCCGGCGCGGATGCGCTGGTAGGTGCCGCAGCGGCAGATGTTGGTCATCGCTTCGTCGATGTCCGCATCGGTCGGCTGAGGCTTTTTCTTTAGCAGCGCGGCGGCCGCCATGATCTGCCCGGATTGGCAGTAGCCGCATTGCGGCACATCGAGCGCCGCCCAGGCTTTCTGCACCGGATGGAAGCTCGTAGCGGAAAGCCCTTCGATAGTGACGATGCGGTCGGTGGGCTTGACCGCGCTGACGGGGATGGAGCAGGAGCGCCGCACCTCGCCGTTGATGTGCACGGAGCAAGCGCCGCACTGCGCGACACCGCAGCCGTACTTCGTGCCGGTCAGACCGGCCTGCTCGCGGATGACCCACAGGAGCGGCGTTTCGGGCTCCGCCTGCACGTCGCGTATCTTCCCGTTGATGTTGAGTTTTGCCATGGACGTCCTCCTTTGACTCGACGCTGAATCTTATACGAGAAAGCCGGGTCATCCAAGAGATCCGACTCCCTTTGCCATGAGCGCGGCGCAGAGTAGTATCAGAACCACTCCGGCTAGCTCCCAGTGGATGACGAAGCGGATCGCGGCGATCTTGCGGTCGCTCAGAGCCGGCATCCGTCCCTGTTTCAGGGACTTGCCCCAGGATAGGAATTCGACCGTGGGGTAGATCGAAAGCAGTCCCACGATCGCGAAGAGAGACAGCTTGGCGATGAAGGGCGTGCTGTGGAAGTAGTAGGACGCGCCCTTCTCGAAATAGAAGACCCGAAGCAGGCCGATGACGAGCACTACGCCCGCCGACACGCCGAAAACCATATCGACGAGCTGCTGCTTGCGGGCGGTTCCGAGGTTGAGCTCGTTCCGGATCAGAACGAATTCGACCGCCAGGGCGGCGACCAGCGTGAAGGCCGCGAGGTGGTGGAGAAAGGCGAAGAAGGGGGTCATCGCTGGTGAGTCCGGCGTCCCTATGCCCCAGCAGTCATCGGCACTGATTCACCTGCCGACGAGAACAGGGGTACTCCCTTGCACGATCACGCAGTTCTTGGATTCCTTGCATGCCTCCGAATACCTCTTGATCGATTCCAACTGAACGAATTGCGCCGCGTCGAGTTTCATTTGCTGGCGGTAAGCGTTGTCAGCATTTCCGCGGCTTTGTTCGGCCTGAAGCCTCGAGTCCTCGGCGAGCTTGCGCTGTATCTCCGTCTTTCGGCGTTGCTGCTGAGCAGCCGTATTGTTCATTTCATCTATCACGGGCTTGTCCGGCAACGCCTTACCCATATTGACGTTGATTAGTGCGACATGCAGCCCGGTTGACTGCACGTGCTTTCTGAACTGACCAGCTATTTCGGCCTCTATATTCTGCAAGGTAGGCGGGTCAATCATGATTGGTGTCATCTGATACTTCTTCGTGACATCCCTGACGATTGTTCGGTATTGCTCTTTCAGGTTGTGTTCGTACCACTTCTCGTACCCGAAATTCTTGACGTGGTATGCAGGGTCTTTCCATTGCAATACGATATAGCTGTTGTAGTTGATGAAGTTGTTGTCGGCTGTTGCCAAATGGTC
>WNGL01001771.1_pt1 | contig 34046 bp, 32 predicted proteins | sample 5400591 | NCBI WGS metagenome assembly WNGL01 (sample SAMN13153377, study PRJNA577476) | soil metagenome | isolation source: 80 cm soil or saprolite under Garry oak tree replicate 1 | place: USA:California | collected 2016-06-15
GCTCGTCCGGATACTTCCGTGCTGCTCCCATCGTCCCACTCTCCCGTGGATTGGGAGCCTCCACAAAACCCGGGGCGATTCACGCGGCCGCCGACCGGGCCGAACCCATCGCCCGCCTCCAGGCCTGGGTCGAGCAGGTCTACCACCCCCGGCTACGGCCACCTGGCCGCTACCCTCGCCCCCTGCTGGAGCTCGCACGACCTGTGCCTGTACGGCCTGGACATCCTGTCCGACCTGTGGTCCGTGCTGTACCTCCAGCCCGAACGCACCCCTCGGACGCTGTCGGCCCAAGCCGAATACCAGGCCCGCATCCTGCCCGCCCTTGCCGCCCAGCTGACCACCGAAACCACCCGCTGCGGCCACACCCTGCCACGGATGCGCAGGACATCATGACCGACGCCACCCTCCGCCAGGCCCTCGCTTACGCTCGCCGCGGCTGGCCCGTCTTCCCTTGCCTGCCCGGCCAGAAGATCCCCGCCACCGCCCACGGCTACAAAGACGCCACCACCGACGAGCACCAGATCACCGAATGGTTCGGCCGCGGCCAGTCCTGGAACCTAGCCATCGCCACAGGCATTCCGGGCCCCGACGTGCTGGACATCGACCAGCACGGCCCCGCCGGAAACGGCTACCCCGCCTACGCCAAGCTGCGTCGCGCCGGACTGGTCAACGGCGCCGCCGCCTACGTACGGACCCCAGCCGGCGGAATGCACGCCTACTTTGCCGGCTCGGACCAGCACAACGGCCGCCTCCCCAGCCACCACCTCGACCTCCGCTCCACCGGCGGCTACATCCTCGCCCCGCCCTCTCACGTCGACGGGAAACCCTACCGGCTCATCACCAGGCCAGGCGGCCACGGCACCCTCGACTGGTCAGCCGTCACCGCTCTCCTGGAACCCCAGCGGCACCACGAACGCGTCGCACCCGACCACGCCGCTGACCGCAGGCTCAGCCAGCTAGCCCGGTGGGTTGCCCGCCAGCCCGAAGGCAACCGCAACGCCGGCCTGTACTGGGCCGCCAACCGCGCCCTAGACGCCAACCCCGCCGCCGACCTCAGCCCGCTGGCCGCCGCCGCCCGCCAGGCCGGCCTCGCCGAGCCAGAAATCACCCGCACGCTCGACTCCGCCCGCCGCACCCGCCAGCCCGATCGCCAGGCCGAGGAGATCACCTGAGATGACCGCCAACACTGCCACCGTCCGCCACGTCACCTTCGGCCGCGCTCGAGCCTCCGGCGCAGTCGTGTCTCGGGCCCGCCTGGACGCCGGCGGAACCCGGCTGCGGCTGCGCGCCCTGCACGTGATGGGCCACGGCTCGGCCCGCATCGCCCGCGCCCTGGGCGCCAGCGAGGACACCATCCAGCGATTGGTCCGCGGCGACGCCCGCACCGTCAGCCCGCAGCTGCGCGAAGAGGTCGCCGATTTGTACGACGCGTGGTGGGACAAGCGCGCCCCCGAACGCACCCGGGCCGAACGTGCAGCCGCCGCCCGCGCCCGCCGCCGCGCCGCCGCCGGGAACTGGTGCGCCGCGGCCGCCCTGAACGACAACCAGCTCGACACCTCGGCTACCGTCCCCGCGCCGGCTACCGCCCCGCCACCGGCACCGGCGTCGCCCCCGACATCCGCCTAGCCGTCCGCCGGCACCACAGAAGGAAGGGCGCGTGACCGACCACCGGATGAACCTGGACCTGATCACCGACATGTTCGGCCTGCTGGACCGGCACGGCTACACGCGCGGCGACAACGAGCACACGGGCCGGGCCATCTTGCTCCTCGGCGACCTGGCGCGCATCTACGAAGGCTCCCAGGGCCACCCGTTCGGCCCGACTGTCAACCAGCCACCTCCCCAGGCGGAGCCGGCGCCACCCACCCCGGCCATCCAGAACACCGTCCCCGTACCGATCGGCGAGGTCAAGAACCTCCTAGTCGCCCTGGACATAGCCGCCGACTACAACCGGGACCGCGCCGAGCTGTGCGCCGACTGCGCCGACCAATCCTGCCCGACCTGCGAGCTGCGCCTGCGGGAAGCCCAGGCATACGACCGTCTCTACGCCCAGCTGACCCAGCAGGCCGACGCCTCGGCCACCGTAAGCAGCCCGAGCCAGCGACCCAGCCTGCGTCAGATCGGGAGGCCGGCCAGTGACCCGGCCACCCGGCGACGGCGAACCCAGCCGGAGGCCGCCCGACTACGTGATCGTCGTGGCTGCCAGCGATTGGATCACCGACCGGTACCCGGCCGCCGCGCCCTCTCTGACCCAGGCCCTGGAGCTCGGCCAGAACCGCAACCGCGACCCCGAACCCGATTTGGAAGCCGAACCGTGACCCTGAAAATCAATGACAGCACCATGACCAGCGACCAGACCCCCCACACTGCCCGGCAAGAACCCAGCCAGCGCGGATGGCAAGTGTCCTGGCCACCCGGCCGCACCCTGGACCGCAACAGCGCCATCACCGCCATGATCCTGGCCGACAGTGTCACCGGAACCGGCATGCACGAGGGCCACCGGATCTGGCCGCACATCCAGGGCTGGGCCGCCGAACTCGGCCTCACCGGCCCCGACGCGGTTGCGGCCATATCCCAACAACCCGGCGACCCCAGCCTTGAGCACGAACCTGACGGCGGACGGCTCGGCCGGGAGGCCGCCGACTGACCAGCGAGACATATGCGCAGTACAGATAACGGCGAAGGGCCTAGGCCAGCCCGCGCCTACCGGCTGCCCGAGGACGGCCCGCGCCCGGACCTACCCCTGTACGAGCGGCTCATCGACGACGGCATCGCCGCCGCCGACGCCCAGGACAGAGCCGTCGACCACATCACCGCCCGGCGCCTAGCCATCTGGCTAGCCGCCCGCCCCAGTCCCCGGCCTTCGCCCAGGGCCTAGTCCGCTTCGTCCAAACCGGCGCCATCAGCCACGCCCTCAAAACCCAACTCCGCATCCACGCCCGCTCCGGCACCCACCCCGACCAGCCCGAAGCCGCCCGGCTCATGCAATACTGCATCGCCCGCGGCCCCGAAGTCGGCCCCATCGGCGAAAACTTCGCCGCCGCCTGCGACCAGCTCGACCGCGCCGACACCCTGCTAGCCGGCCTGCACGACCGGGCCAGAAACGGTCGAGCACGCCCCGAGCGAGGCTGGCCGGAGATCGACGGGCCTGGCCCCGTCGCCCTGGCCAGTCGCAACCCCGAAACCCAGACCGTCACCCTCGTCCTAGACGCCACCACCGCCAGCGCCGCGATCTTCGCCATCGCTGCCCACGCCGACGAACGCGAAGCCCACATCCGCGAAGTCCAACGCTACGGCCAGACCTTTCCCGAAGGCTCCTACGGCCGACGCAACCGCCAGGCCATCGCCACCCGCGAAACCCGGATAGCAGCCCGCCTCCGCGCCATCGAACAGTCCTACCGTATGGCCATCGAGCGCGACGACGCGTTCACGCCGCTCGAGCCCAGAGCATGCCGTTTCCCTGAGCATGCAACCGACAAGGAGATCGAGCTGGAGTAGAGCGTCGAAGTCCATACCAGGCCATCGGCTGTCGATCACAGAGCCACCCTGAGGCGCGCGAGCGCCAGTGCCGCAGGTGGAGGGGCGAGCCGCTGTGACACAGCTTCAGCTGCCGCCGCGGGCGCGGGCGGTCTGCGTATTCGGTCACACCATCCGCACCAGGCAGCCGCCGGGAACCTAGCTGGCCTGCAGCCAGGAAGCGGCCGGACGGGCCTGAGTGGGTCCCGCCGGGCGTCGGCGGCATTCCCGGAGGCTCGGCGGGGCTTGGGTTACCGGGCCGGTACGTATGGGCCGCGGAGGTCCAACTGTTCGCCGCGGACGTCGAGGCGCTCACCGCGGCTGTCCCCGCGCAGGCCGTTAAGCCAGGAGGGCTGCTCGTACGTACGGTCAGTCTACGATAGGATCGATTGTGCTCGCAGTCGCGGGTGAACGATCGGAGGTGCAGTATGCCGCGCGGCCCTGGGCGCTACGACGAGATCCTCGAGACGTTCACCCGGCACATCGCCGAGGCGGGTTACGACGGGACCAACTTCGGTACCGTCGCGGCCGAGCTCGGGATGTCGAAGGGCACGATCGTGCACCACTTCGGGACCAAGGAGCGCATCCTCGCCGTGCTGCATGAGTCGTACATGCAGCGCAGGCTCGCGGAGCTGGATCTGCTGCTGGAGCGGCTGCACGAGCCTGGCGAGCAGCTCGCGGCGGTGTTGCACGCGTTCATCTTCTACCAGGTCGAGGACCGCGCGGCGACGGTGGCGTTCCAGCGGGAGCCCGTCCGGCTGGCTGACCAGAGCGCGATTGCACAGGGCCGTGCCATGCGCGAGCGGTACATGCGCACCGTGCGCGGGGTGATCGAGGCCGGGATCGAGGCCGGGGTATTCCGGCCGGTCGACGCCGTGCTCGACACCTTGCTCGTGTTCGGCTCGGCTCAGTGGGCGTGGACATGGTTCCGGCCCGACGGGCCCAACACCGTCGAGCAGGTCGGCAGCGCGCTGGTCGACCTGGTGCTGGGCAGCCTGCTCGTCGACCGGGACCGGGTCGCGGAGCTGGCTGATGCCGGCAGTCCGATCGTGCAGGTGGTGCGCGCGGCGATTCGTGACGCCGCGGAGGAGGAGCCCGAGGCGGAGGCCTCCTGAGCCTCCCGCGTTGCGGGTCAGTGCCCGGGATCTGGCGCCGGGAGACGACCGTAACCGGCCCGCCGAGCCGGAACAGCTCCTGGAAGCGCATCAGACGCCCTGCCACTCAAAGCCAGCGCTTCTCGCAAGCGTGGTGGCGGCCCTGCAAGCGGCGGCCACCAGCCCGCGGGTTACTCCGGCAGCCTGAGCGTGGCGTCCGCGCCCATCACTGCCAGGTCGCACGCCAGCGCGATCTCGCTATCGCCGCCGAGCGCGACCCCGTTCACCCGGGGTGCTTGAGGAGGGCCGCAGGCTGGTCGTGAGCCGTCCACCGTGCTCATTGCGCGAACCGGGCACGCAGCTCGCGCTTGAGGACCTTGCCGGTGGGGTTGAGCGGCAGCGTGTCAACCAGCTCGACGGAGGTCGGGCACTTGTAGTGGGCGAGCCGGTCCCGGGTGTACGCGATGAGCTCAGCCGCGTCGGGGGTGGCCCCGGCGGCAGGCACGACGACGGCCTTGGCCGTCTCGCCCCACTTCTCGTGCGGTACGCCGATGACGGCGGCCTCCGCGACGTCCGGGTGCTGGACGAGCACTCGCTCGACCTCCGCGGGGTAGATGTTCTCCCCGCCGGAGATGATCAGGTCTTTGACCCGATCCTCGAGGAACAGGTAGCCCTCGGCATCGATCCGGCCCGCGTCGCCTGTGCGCAGCCAGCCGTCGACGAACGCCTCGGCGGTCGCTTCCGGCTTGTTGTAATAGCCGCCCATCGCCTGGTCGGACCGGACCCAGAACTCGCCGACCTGCCCGGGCTCCACGTCCTTGCCCGTAGCCGGGTCGACGACCCGCACCGTGGTCATCGGCAGCGGCCGCCCGGCGGAGGCCCGCAGGTGCTGCCGTTCGGGATTGCGGTGCTCGTCCGGCCCGAGGACGCAGAAGACGCCGGACATCTCGGTCATCCCGTACACCGAGTAGAGCGGCGTCGGGACAGTGTCGAGCGTGCGTTCCATGAGCGGCGCGGGCATCGGTGAGCCGCCGTAGCCGAGCACCTGCAGGGAACCGAGCGCCGCGCGGGCCCGGTCCGGGTCGGCGATGAGCATCTGCACCACGGCGGGAACGAAGAACGCGTGTGTCGCGGCCTCGGACTCCACGAGGTCCAGCATCGCGCTCGGCACCATCTCCCGCACGATGACGGTGCGCCCGCCCGCGTACATGCTGCCTAGCGCCCAGCTCGTCCCGCCGACGTGGAATAGCGGCATCGCGACGATGTTGACGGTGCCCTCGTCCATGCCGTAGGCGGGGCCGACGGCGACGGTATGCGCGGTCATGCTGCGCTGGGTCAGCATCGCGCCCTTCGGGTAGCCCGTGGTGCCCGATGTATAGAGCTGCACGCAGCAGTCGTCGGGGGCCGAGTCGAAGGGCGTGCCGGCCGGCTCCGCGGCTGCCAGCAGCGCCTCGTACTCGTCGGCGTCGCCGCCGAGCACGACGACACGCTGCACGTTCGGCAGCCGGTCCCGCAGTCCGTCGAGAAGCGCCGTGAACTCGGCGCCGACTACGACGAGCATGGCCTCGCAGTCGTTGAGGACGTAGACGAGCTCCTCGGGGGACAGCCGGAAGTTCACGACGGCGTTGACGGCGCCGATCGCCGAGGCCGCCAGGGACAGCTCCACGCACGCGGGGTGGTTCTTGTCGAGCACGGCGAACCGGTGTCCTGGACCCACGCCCGCGGCGCGCAGCGCCCCCGCGGCGCGCCGGACGCGGTCGTCGACCTGCGCCCAGGTCCAGCGCCGGTCGCCGAACGCTAGCGCCTCGCGGTCGGGGGCACTGGCGGCCCATCGGCCGACGATCTCGTGGATGCGGGCCAGGTCTGCGGCCATGGTGGCCTCCTCGGTGAGCTAAAGTAAATGACCGTACGTACGGTCAGTATAGAGCTTAGGCGCGGACGGGACAAGGGTGAGGTTCTCCGCGCCTGTCAGCCGATGGGCGCGAAGGCGGGGAAGGGCTCGCCCTCGTCCGGGGTCACCACGACGAGCTCGACCCGGGCGCCCGGGGTCGCACGCGCGCGATCGGTGATCCGGGCGGCGAGCCACGGCCCTTCGTCCAGCTCGACGAGGCCGAGCGCCACCTCGTCCTGTTCGCGGTGCTCGACGATCACGCACACGACGGTGCCGCGGCCAGCGGCGGGAACCCATTCGAGCCCTTCAGCGTGGCAGGCCGGGCACGCGGCGGTGTCGGGGCGGCTGTGCAGGCCGCACCGGGGGCAGCGGCGGATCAGCAGGACGCCGTCGGCGAGCCCGTCGAACCAGGGCGCGGAGGCCTCGTCGCGACGGGCCGCGTTGGCCGGTCCAGTGCTCATCGGATCGCTCCCATCACGAGAGTGGCGTGGTGGTCGAGCAGGCCGCCGTTGCCACTGACGATGGCGGTGTCGTGGCGTGCCGTCTGGCGGGCGCCCGCTTGACCGCGGACCTGGGTGACGGCCTCCATGAGCGGGGTCATGCCCCACAGGTAGTAGGCGGAGAGCTGCCCGCCGCCGGTGTTGGTCGGCAGCGCGCCGCCGGGCGCGAGTGCGCCGCTCGCCGCGAGCTCGCCCGCCTCGCCCTTGCCGCAGAAGCCGTAGTCCTCGAGCGTGACCAGGACGGTGTAGGTGTAGCAGTCGTAGATCTCGCGCAGGTCGATGTCGGCCGGGGCGAGGCCGGCCATCTTCAGGGCGGCCGGGCCGGACAGTGCGGCGCCGGTGACGAGGCCGAAGTCGCTGCCGCGCTGCCACAGCGTGCCTGGATGGGCCTGACCCCAACCCAGGACCTGCACGGGTGGCTGCCGCAGGGCGCCCGCGCGTTCCGTCGTGGTGACCACGACCGCGGCGCCCCCGTTGGAGACCAGGCAGCAGTCGAGCAGGTGCAGCGGCTCGACGATCCAGCGGGAGCGGTGGTACTCCTCGAGCGTGAGCGGCGTGCGCATCTGCGCTGCCGGGTTGTGGACCGCCCATGCCCGCTGTCCGACCGCCACCGCACCCAGCTGGTCCTGGGTGACGCCGAAGGTATGCATGTAGCGGCTCGCGGCGAGCGCGTACCGGTGGTTGACGCTGCGGAACCCGGCCGCGGTCTCCGCGCTGCGGAATCCGGTGGCCTGCAGCGACGTCTGCTGGTAGGCCGCGCCGGCCGCCGCACCTGGTTGACGCGGGGTGTCAGCGAACACGCAGGCCACGGCCGACGCGGCGCCGGAGAGGACCGCCATGGCCGCCTGCGCCACCATGGCTCCCGCGGAGGCGCCGAGCGCGTTGACCTCGCTGAGCATCCTCAGGTCGCGCAGGCCGAGGTGGCGGGCGAGCGACAGGTCGAGGCCGCTGGTCTTGCCCGCGTTGATCAGCAGCCCGTCGATCTGCCCCAGGGTCAGCCCCGCGTCGGCGACGGCCAGCCGGACCGCTTCGGCGGCGAGCGACCGGGCGCTGCGCCCGTACACCTTGCCGACCTCGGTCAGGCCCGCCCCCACGACCGCCGCCGTTCGCTGCATTACGGGTCTCACTCTCCTCGGGCTCTTGCGCGCATGCTATCTATAGTCCGATAATGCCCGTACGTACGGTCAGTTTTCAAGGGCTGTGGCACCGGTCCATGCCGGGGAGGACGAGGCAGATGGACAGCACGATGCAGGACGCCGAGCTGCTGGTGTCCGACATGCTGGCGCACGGGGCCAAGGTGCACCCCGACGCCCGCGTCCTGCATTACGACCCGGCGGGCACCTCGACCTGCAGCTTCGCCGAGCTCGCCGCCCAGGCGACCCTGCTCGCGGGCGCATTGCGCGGCCTCGGGGTCGAGCGCGACGATGTGGTCGCGACGTTGTGCTGGAATAACCCCGCCCACCTGGCCGCCTACTTCGCGGTGCCGTCGATGGGGGCGGTGCTGCACACCCTGAACCTGCGGCTGTCCGATGAGCAGCTGGTCTACATCGTCAACCATGCCTCGGACCGCGTTGTGCTCGTCGACGCCGACCTGGTCCCGCAACTCGCCCGGATCCTGCCGCAGTGCCCGACGGTCCGCGATGTCGTCGTGGCCGGCCGCCCGGACGCACCGCTGGAGGCCCCAGGCGGGGTGGCCGTGCACGACCATGGTGAGCTGCTCGCCGCTGCCCAACCCGTCGCCGAGTGGCCGCAGGTGCCCGAGCGCAGCGCCGCGGCGCTCTGCTACACGACCGGCACCACCGGCGACCCCAAGGGCGTCGCCTATAGCCACCGCTCGATCTACCTGCACACCCTCACGATCTCAACAGGCAGCGCGTTCGCGTTCAGCGACGCGGACCGGGTGCTGCCGATCGTGCCGATGTTCCATGCGAACGCCTGGGGCTGGCCCTACGCCGCGTGGATCAACGGCGCCGACCTGATCATGACCGACCGCTACCTGCAGGCAGAGCACCTCGCCCGGATGATCGCCGAGCTGCGCGCTACGGCCGCCGCCGCCGTGCCGAGCCTGTGGTCCGCAGTGGACGCCTACGGCGTCGAGCGCTGCATCGACTACTCCAGCTTGCGCCTGGCCGTCTCCGGGGGGTCGCCGCTCTCGCCCGCGCTGGCAGAGAGCTTCGCCGCTCACCACGGCGTGCAGCTCACCCAGGGCTGGGGAATGACCGAGACCAGCCCGCTGCTGACCTTCTCCCGCCCGCCCGCGGTGGCGGCTGCGGAGCAGGCGCTGGCCTACCGCACCCGCACCGGACGCATCGTGCCCGGGGTGCAGGCCCGGGCCGTCGGCGAGCACGGGGACGAGCTGCCGTGGGACGGCGCGTCCGCGGGGGAGATCGAGCTGCGCGGCCCGACGATCACCGGCACGTACTTCCGCGCCGACTCCGCGGCGACGGCCGAGAAGTTCCGCGACGGCTGGCTGCGCAGCGGCGATCTCGGGGTGATCCACCCGTCGGGCTGGGTGGAGCTGAAGGACCGGCTCAAGGACGGCATCAAGAGCGGCGGCGAGTGGATCTCGAGCGTCGAGCTGGAGAACCTCCTGGCCGGGCATCCGGCGGTCGCGGAGGTGGTGGTAATCGGCGTGCCGGACCCGCGCTGGGAGGAGCGTCCGATGGTCTGCGTGCGGCTCCGCGAGGGCGCCGAGGCCGGCCCGGCCGAGTTGAGCGAGTTCCTGGCGGGCAAGGTCGCGAGGTGGTGGCTGCCGGAGCGATGGGCGTTCGTCGACGAGATCCCGAAGACCAGCGTCGGGAAGCTTGACAAGAAGCGGGTGCGCGCCGACCACGCCACAGGACTCTTCGACGTCCGGTTCGTCGAGGACAGGGCGGCCCGGTGACCGACGGCCGCGCCGAGACCGATGCCCGCAGCGGACGGCGGAAGGTCGCGGAGGGGCTGGATTTGCCCGCGCTCAAGCGGTAAGTCGCCGCCCACGTCGACGGATTCCGCGGCCGTCTGCACGCCGAGCTCCTGCACGGCGTGCGAGCCCGCAGGGCGGAACGCATCGCCGACGCCGCCCGCGGATGGGCGCTGTTTTGGAAGGGCAGGCTTCGATTTGGACACGTTGCTAGGGGGTCGGCGAGCTGCTCGACGACATCGAGATTGCCGACGCCAACCACGCCACCGCCACCGCTAAGGGCGGTCGAGCTGTGGCAGGCCGCCTGGCCCGACGTGTTGTGCATCGTTCCCAGTGGTGCGCGCCGCGCGACAGAAGGTCGGGCCTCCTGACGCGGCGCATGCGGAGCGTGTGCGCGGCGCCCCGGTTACCGGCGGTCTTTCCCGTCCTTACCGTCGGCTTCCACCCCGTCCTTCCCGTCGGCATCCGCGGACGCGAGCCACGCGGTGACCTTCGGCAGGGTCTGCTTGCGCGCGGACCCGCCGACCAGCAGGCCGATGTGGCCCGTTTTGAGCACGACGGTGTCGGCACGGGCGGAGCCGACCCGCTCGGTCAGCGGCGCGACCGAGGCGGGCGGCGTCACGTGGTCGTGGGTGCCGTACACGTTGAGGAACGGGCAGGTGATGTCGGCTAGCCGCCGGGGTGTGCCCGCCAGGACTACCTCGCCGGTGAGCAGCGCGTTCTCCCGGCTCAGGCTCCTGATCATTTCGACGAACGCGGCGCCGGGGAACGGGACGTGGTCGTGGGCCCAGTCGGTGAGCGCCCAGATCGCCTGCGCGGCCCGGCGGTCATCGAGCCGGTCCCACAGCATGACGTAGCCCGCGAGGTCGCCGAGCGGGCGCAGCATCTGGAACGCCCGCAGCAGGGTGGCGGGCGGGACGTTGCCCGTGGCGTCGAGAACGTCCTCCGGGTTGATCCGGCCCTGCTGGGTGATGTGGGATAGCGGGCCCATCTCGGCCCAGTTCGTCGGCACGCCGAGGGCGACCAGGGCGGGCGGCTGCTCGGGAACGGTGGCCGCCCACAAAGTCGCGATCACGCCGCCGAAGCAGTGACCCAGGACCGCAGGCCGCGAGCCCGCCGCCTCGGTCGCCGCGGCATAGGCGGCCGGCAGGTAGTCGTCGACGTAGGTCGACATGGTGTTGTCGGCATCGCGTGCGTCGGCCACGCCCCAGTCGATGAGGAAGACATCGTAGCCGCGGTCGAGCAGCCCCTCGACGAAGCTGTCGCCCGGCCTCAGGTCCCAGATACGGCTGCGGTTTATCAGGCTCGGCACCAGCAGCACCGGCGGCCTGCCTGGGACGGCGCCGGCGCGGTACCGGCGCAGAGTCACCCGGTCCTGGTGCCACATGACCACGTGCGGGGTGCAGCCGGTGTGCGGCCGGTCGAGGCCGCCTAGCAGGCGCAGCGCGTTGACGGACCGGCGCAGGGTACGGCCGGCGTTCGACCGGAGGCCGGTCAAGGGCGCGGTGAGCGTGGTGGGCAGGGCCGTGGGTGACGCGCTCATGGGGTCCTCTGGTCCAGTGCGTCGACGGAATGCTGCAGGCGGCGCACCTGCCTGCTCGAGGGCAGCCCGGCCGCCTCCACGAGGCCGTTGGCCACGCCGCCGGCGGTCCGGGAGGCGAACCGGGTGAGCCCGTTCGTGACGGCCAGCGCGTCGAGGAACGCGTCCGTCCGCACGAGCTGCTCCAGCTTCGGGGACAGTCGGCGTTCGGCGGCGAAGAATGCCTTCTTCCAGTCGGTGCTGAACCACTCCGGCGTGCTCATGGTGTTCTCCTGTCGTCTGTCGTTGTCAGCTGCTGGCCCACACGTCGACCAGGTAGCGCTTATCGGCGGCAAGCTCGGCGAGCCAGGCCTCGCTCGCTGCGGCGTCGGCACCGGCCTGCTCGGCGTGCAGGCCGGCAAGCGCGGCGCGCACGCCCGCGGCCATGTGCGTCGACCCGCAGACGTAGATCGCGGCGCCGTCCTGCAGGAGCGGCCAGACCGTGTTCGCGAGCTGGCGGATCCGATCCTGGACGTAGATCCTTGGCAGGCCCGGCACCCGGGAGAAGGCGCATGCGAGCTGCGCGTTCGCGGCCTCGGCGAGCTCGGGCAGCTCGTCGCCGTAGAGCATGTCGGTCTGCGGATGGCGGCAGCCGAAGACCAGGACGGCCGGGCCTAGCTCGGTACCCGCCGCGCGCAGTGCCGCGCGCTCGGCGAGGAATCCCCGGAAGGGCGCGATGCCCGTGCCCGCGGCGATCATGATCACCGGCCGGGTCGGGTCGTCGGGCAGCCGGAACGCCGAGGAGGTGTCGCGCACGAACGCGTAGATGACCTGGTTCTCGGCCTGCTCGAACAGGTACGACGAGCAGACCCCCCGGTAGTCGCCGCGGCCAGAGCGCGCGGGCCCGGCCAGCGCGCCGACCGTGATCGAGCAGGTCCGCGGGTCGATGCGCGAGGAGGAGGAGATGGAGTAGTAGCGCGGCGAGAGTGGCGTGAGCAGCTGCAGGAACACCGCGAACGGCAGCTTGCAGGTCGGGTGTTCCTCGAGCAGGCCGAGCACCGAGCGGCGCTTCGCGAGCACCTCGTCGCGGTACGCGCGGTCCTCAAGCAGCGCCTGCAGCGCCTCGCGGGTCCACGGGTACTCGGTGTGGTCCAGCAGCGTCGCGATGTCGCGGCGGCCGGCCACGCCCTGCAGCTCCACGTAGTCGGCGAGCAGCCGGCCGACGGTGATGCGCTCCCCGAGCGGCAGGAACGAGGGCGCCCCGTCGGCCGCGGAGATGCGGATGTACACGCCGGGGTCGAGGCCGAAGCGGCGGACCACTCGCTCCACGAGAGCGCTGCCGTTATGCGGCACCACCCCGAGGTGGTCGCCCGCGGCGTACTGCACGTCCCCGGGCAGCTCCAGCTCGATGTGCCGCACGCGCTCGCCCGGCACCGGCCCGTCCGGCGTGGTGAGGTCGCGGGTGCGCGCCACGCGCATCGGCCGGGCGCCGAGGGAGGCGACGAACGGGCTCTGCCGGTCGCCGGGGAGCAGCTCGACCTGGAAGCGCGGTGCTGCGGCGCCGCTGCCGCCGACATCGACCGAGAGCGCCGCGCCGAGAGTCGGCCACAGTTCGGTGTCCCACCGTTCGAGCTGCCCGTCGAAGTCGTCGTTGGCGTCGCCCTCGCCGCGCTGGTACAGCCGCACGGCGCCGAGCTCGGCGAGCCGGGTGTCAACCAACCGCGGGAAGTCCTGGAATGTCGCGGCCCACTCCTGGTTGCCGCATCCGAAGACCGTGTAACGCACGCCGGTGAGGTCTGGGGAGCCCTCAGACAGCCAGCGCGCGAACTCCACGGCGTTATCCGGGGGCGTTCCGTTGTACGTGGCGGTGGTGATCGCGACGACGCCCTCGGTGGGCAGGGCGTCGACGTGATCGTCCAGCGCGGCGATACGCGCGGCGAAGCCGCGTCTGGTGGCGGTCTCGGCGATCTGCGCCGCGACGTCCTCCGCGGTGCCGAAGTTGGAGCCGTACAGCACCAGCATCGGCGTGCCGTGGCGCTCTGCGATCACCGCGGGCGCCGGCCGCTCTTGTCCGGCCGCCTGCGGCGCCGCGGCCCCCGCCGAGAGAGGGGCCGCGGAGCGCGCGACCGGGGTGAAACGGGCGGGCAGGTGCTTGATGCCGTTCATGAAGCTCGACCGCAACCGGGTCGCCGGCCCGCTGGCCTCGATGTCGGGCAGCCGGGTCAACAGCTCGGTGAGCAGCACCCGCGTCTGCAGCCGGGCGAGGTTGGCGCCGAGGCAGAAGTGCGTGCCGTCGCCGAAGGAGATGTGCGGGTTGGGCTCGCGGGTGATGTCAAACCGGCCGGGGTCGTCGAAGACGTCCTCATCGCGGTTGGCCGACGCGTAGCTGATCACGACCTTGTCGTTCTCGGAGATCTTCTGGCCGCCGAGTTCCAGGTCGCGCGTCGCAGTGCGCCGGAACTGGATCACCGAGGGGCTGAACCGCAGTACCTCTTCGATCGCGCTCGGAACCAGGGACAGGTCGGCGCGCAACCGCGCGAACTGGTCCGGGTGCTCGGAGAGCGTGAGCAGGGCGTTGGCGATCAGGTTGCGGGTGGTGTCGTTCCCGGCGATCATCAGTAGCTGGAAGAACCGGTCGAGGTCACCCTCGGACAAGCGCTCACCGTCCACCTCGGCGTTGACCACGACGCTCCACAGGTCGTCGCCGGGTGCGGCCCGCTTCTCCGCGGTCTTCGCCCGCGCGTAGGCGAACATCTCGCCGAAGGCCGACACGAAGGCCTTCGGGTCGCCGCCGTACTCGGGGTCGTCGAAGCCCACGAGCCGGTTGGTCCAGCTGTAGAGCAGCTGGCGATCCTCACTCGGCGCGCCCAGCACGTCCGCGAGCACGAGCAGCGGCATCTCGGCCGCGACCTCGGCCAGGAAGTCGATCTGGCCGCGCTCGCACACCGCGTCGACAACCTCCCGGGCGTGCCGCTCGATCGACACCGCGAGCTGGCGCCGGATCGCTTGCGGGGTGAACGCCTTGTTGACGATCTTGCGGAGCGAGCTGTGTTCCGGCGGGTCCATATTGAGCATCATGCGGCGCAGCACGGCCACGTCCGACGGCCGGGGATCACGCAGGAAGCTCGTCCCGCGCCACGAGGAGAAGTCCTCCGGGTGCCGCGAGACATGCGAGACGTCGGCGTGGCGCAGCACCGCCCAGAAGCCGGGGCCACCGGAGAACCCGCTGGTGGCGGGCTCGTCGACCCAGACCACGGGGGTGGTGCGGCGCAGCCCGGCGAGCAGCTCGTGCGGGATGCCCTCGCCGTAGAGGCCAGGATGGACAAGGTCGGGTGGCGTCGTCATCAGAGTTCCTCAGCAGACGGGGGGGCGAGCGCGCGGGCGGCGGCGCTGCGAATACGGTGTTCGAACAGGGTGGCGATCATGTACGTGCCGTTGACCAGGGGAAGCCGCTGGGCAACGTCGCGGACCTGCCGCCTGCGGTGGGCGGGGCCTCGAGCCCAGCGGATCGGTTCCTGGTCCGCTGCGAGACGGGATCGGTGCCCGGGCACCTCCGGGGCGGCCCGGACGGCCGCGGCGACCTCCCGCAGCGCGGCCCGGCCGGCCGGGAAGACGAGGTCCATTCCGGCGAACCCGTGGATCTGCCCGGCGAAGTCGCGGTGCACGACCTGCACGCCGGCCAGCCGCAGCGCCGCGCAGTAGGCCACCGCGTCGGATCGGAACGGGTCGACCTCGGCGGTGACGACGAACGCGGGCGGCAGGTCGGCCAGGTCGGCGGCGTGCAGCGGGGAAATCGCCGGGTCGCGCCGGTCGAGCCCGGGCGGCATCGAGTGCGTCGAGAACCAGTCGATGGCGGCCCAGTCGAGCAGCCTGGCCAGCGCAGGGTCACGGTCGGCCTGATCCAGGCTGAAATCGGTCGCCGGGTAGATCAGGACCTGCAGCGCGGCGGGGCCGGGCCCGTGGTCGCGCAGGTACTGGGCGACATGAGCGGCGAGTCCGCCGCCCGCGGAGTCGCCCGCCACGACCAGGCGCGCGGGATCGGCCCCCAGCTCCGCGGCATGGGCCAGCGCCCAGCACGTCGCTGACACGGCATCCTGCTGCGCCGCCGGGAGAGGATGCTCCGGAGTACGGCGGTAATGTACCGACACCACCGTCGCGCCGGTGGCGTTCGCCAGCGAGCGGCAGGTCCCGTCGGCGGTGAACAGGTCGCCGATCACGAAACCGCCGCCGTGGAGATATACCAGCAACGCGGGCTCGGCGCTGCGCCGCCAGGGACGGTAGACCCGCACCGGGATCTCCCGGGCGGGACCGGGGACGAGCGCGTCCGCCACCGCGAGAACCGGCTGCCAACTGCTCGTCGCCGCAGCCAAGATCCGGTACTCGTGGCGCGCCTGGCCCGGGGTCCGCTCGTGCATCGGCGGCCACCCGCTCTTCCGGAGGCCCGCGAGGAACAACCGGACCCGCGGGTCGACTCGCACGGGCCGGGCCTGCGTGCGGTAGTGCTCGCCGTTCGTCACGTCGCTCCTCAGGTCTTCCTGCGAATAGGATACTGACCGTACGAACGGTCAGTCAATAGCTCGGCTGACCGCCGCGTCGGCATTGAGTGCCGCGAGCTGGGAACGGTGCTTTTGTCCATCCCGAGCTCGGCGAGAGCTACCCGGCCTTCACCTAAGGAGATACTGACCGTACGAACGACCAGCACAGGTTCCTCGGGAACCGGAGTATGGGCTACCGCGCGAGCGCCTCGGTAACGGCGTCCTCGCTGCGGGTCGCGTCCACGACATGCAGCATCGTGCGCGAGCGGTAGAACTCGACGAGCGGCTGCGTAGCTTGCTGGAAGACGCGCAGACGGTGCCTGATGACCTCCGGCGTGTCGTCCGGGCGTCCCTCAATCCGGGCCCGATTCAGCAGGCGGGCGACCAGCTGATCCGCTGGAGCGTCTAGGTAGACAGCCGCGTGTGCCGAGATCTCACTTCCCAGCAGCCGAACGTGTGGCCTGGTTAGCGTCAGGACTGACATGGGCGCAGTCGGCAAGGCACTGCTCTGCCACGCCAGCGACCGGGCCCTGCGGGTCGGCCAGCAGAGGGAGCGCATCGCGGCGAACCAGGAGACTGCCGAGCACGTAGTCAACGAAGACCGCAGCGACCTGCTCGACCGGCTCACGCCCGTCCGGGCGGAACCAGGTCCAGGCCCACTGCGAGCCGCCGAAGATCAGCAGGCTTGTCACCGGGACCTCCACCGGGCGGAAGCTTCCCGAACGGATCCCGGCGCTGATGACGTCACGGAAGAGCTGTAGGTAATCCGCACGCAGTTGCCTGCCAGCGCCCGCGAAGACCGGGTCGGCGAGGCGGATCACCTCGCGCTGGAACGCGACCGTGGCATCGCGGTCGTGCACCTGGTAGCGGATGAACGCATGCAGCAGGCCGGCGAGCTGCTCGACAGGCCCATCCAGCCGCTCGACGATCAGCCGCGCCTCGGCCAGCCGCCGGCGCATGTAGGACTCATGCAGCGCGGCGAGCAGCCGGTCCTTCGTTCCGTAGTGGTGGACGATTGTCCCCTTGGAGATCCCGAGCTCATTGGCGATGTCGCTGAAGTTCGTCCCGTCATAGCCGCGTTCGGCCACATAGCGCGTGAATGTCGACAGGATCTCCTGCGATCGGCCCGCCGTCCGTGGCCAGCCCCGGCCATTCGCAGTCTCAGCCATCATCAGTCCTTGCTCGCGTCCGCTCGGCCAGTGAAAGCCGCGCAGCGCCATCACCGCTCGGCGCGCTCAGCCTACCCCGCCGGACTGGCTTGACCGCTTAAGCGGTCAATACCTCCGGTCCCGGGCGCATCCTCGAAACGAGTCCATCAGACGTGCAACCATGTATGTTATCGTACTAACCGTACGTACGGTTAGTGATTCCAGCATGCGAACTGGAGGGCGCCGTGGCCACCACCGAGCTGCCACCCGCGAGCAACATCTTCGACTACGTCCGCCACTGGGAAACCACGACACCCGAGCGGGTCGCCATCGGCGACGGCGAGCGGTCCTGGACGTGGAGGGAGTGGGCCGATCGCATCCGGCGGGCGGCCGCCGCGCAGACGAGTTTCGGCCTGCTGCCCGGTGACCGGGTCGCCTTCCTGGACAAGAACAATCCGGCGTGCCTGGAGACCTCGCTTGCCTGCGGCCTGGCCGGAACCGTCAACGCGATCGTGAACTTCCGGCTGGCGCCAGAGGAGATCGCGTGGATCATCAACGACTCCGGCGCGCGCGTCCTGTTCGCTGGTGCCGAGCTCGCCGGCATGGTGGCCAAGATCAGCGATCAGCTCCATGCCGTGCGGCGCGTGGTCGTCGTCGGCGCCGACGGCGACTACGAGCAGTGGCTGGCCGGGGCCTCGCCCGCGGAGCCTGCCCACCAGGCCAGCCCGGACGACTGCCTCATGCAGATGTACACCTCGGGCACCACCGGGTTTCCCAAGGGCGCGATGCTCACGCATCGCTCGATGATTGCCCACGTCCGGGCCGGCGTGCCGGTCTTCGGCTTCGACGCTGACTCGGTCGCGCTTGTCGCGATGCCGCTGTTCCACGTCAGCGGCACCACCTGGGCGCTGCAGTGCATGGCGGTAGGCGGCCAGACGATCGTCCTCCGCGACATCGTCCCGGCAGATGTGCTCGACCAGCTCGCGCGCGACCGGATCAGCCACGCGTTCTTCGTCCCGGCCGTCTACCAGTTCTTCCTCTCCGTCCCTGGCGTCCGCGGCCGTGACTACTCGTCGCTGCGCTGCCTCGGTTACGGTGGGTCGCCGATGCCGCTCCCGCTGCTGCGCGAGTGCCTCGAGGTATTCGACGCCGGCCTGTACCAGATCTACGGCATGACTGAGGTGTCCGGTGCGCTGTGCGTCCTCGGTCCTGCCGACCACCGCGACACGACCCACCCGGAGCGATTGCGCTCTGCCGGACGGCCGATGCCGGGCAATGAGGTTCGGATCGTCGACCCGGCCACCGGGCACGAGCAGCCGGCCGGCGCCGTGGGCGAGGTCCGGGTGCGGAGCCCGCAGGTCATGTCGGGGTACTGGGGCCGGCCGGAGGCGACCGCCGAGGCGCTGGCCGATGGCTGGCTGCACTCCGGTGACGCCGGCCGTCTCGACGACGACGGTTACCTGTTCATCGAGGACCGCGTCAAGGACATGATCATTTCCGGCGGCGAGAACGTGTACCCGGCCGAGATCGAGCGGATCTTGGTCGAGCAGCCCGGCGTCGCCGACGTGGCCGTGATCGGCGTGCCCGACGACCGGTGGGGTGAGGTGCCGAAAGCGATGGTCATCGCCGAGGACGGCGCGACGCTCGACACAGACGCCCTGCTGCAGGCCTGCCGGGCACGGCTAGCCGGCTACAAGTGCCCCAAGAGCGTCGACATCGTCACAGCCCTGCCACGGAACGCCTCGGGCAAGGTGCTCAAGCACGAGCTGCGCAAACCATACTGGGAAGGCCGCGAGACCAAGATCTGACACGTCCAAATCCGGAAGCGACCGGGCCACGTGACGGCACGCAGTCAGCCAGAGCAGCCATTGGCCCGGATTTTGGACGCGGTCGCGGCCGATGGCAGTGTCAGCCGCTCACCCCGCGGAGGGACGCCTGACTACTAAATGCCCGGAGATCTGACATCTGCTCAGTACTCCGCCAGGCCGCGAGCGGTGTCGAGGTCCGTGACGATCAAGTTGACCCAGCCTCCGAGAAGCGCCGCCCGGATGGCCCGGTACTTGCTGGCTCCGCCAGCGACGCCCACACGCCGGGCCACTTTCATGAGGTCGGCGGGCGTGATGCTCACCGCGAGCACGCCTGAACCGAGCCGCAGGCCACGCCCTTCAAATAAACTGATCGCCGATACCCACCGGCGGAGGGACGAAGACGTGGCGGACAGCCCCGTGCGGTGGGGAATCCTCGGAACGGGCGGGATCGCGAACGCATTCGTGACCGATCTTCGGCTGGCCGATTCTGGTGTTGCCGTCGCGGTGGGATCGCGCAGCCAGGGATCCGCGGACCGTTTCGCGGACAAGTTCGGCGTCGCGAACCGGCACGCCAGCTACTCCTCGCTCGTGGCCGATCCGGACGTCGACGTGATTTACGTGGCAACGCCGCACCCGATGCACCACGACAGCGCGATCCTCGCGCTGCGGGCCGGCAAGCACGTGCTGGTCGAGAAGCCGTTCACGATGAACGCCGCCGAGGCCCGCGAGATCGTTCAGGTGGCGAGGGAACGCGGGCTCTTCGCCATGGAGGCGATGTGGACCCGGTTCCTGCCGCACGTAACCGTCATCCGGGACTGGCTCGCGCGGGGCGTGCTCGGCGAACTCGTCACCGTGACCGCCGACCATGGTCAGTGGTTCGCCGAGGACGTCGGGTTCCGGCTGTTCGCACCGGAACTGGGTGGCGCTGCGCTGCTCGACCTCGGCGTGTACCCGGTGTCGTTCGCGTCTATGGTCCTCGGCAGGCCGAGCCGGGTCGTGTCTATGAGCGACCCGGCGTTTACCGGTGTGGACGCGCAGACGTCCATGTTGTTCGGCTATGACAGCGGCGCCCAGGCCGTGCTGACGTGCACCCTGCGGGCGAAGAGCCCGACGCGGGCTGCGATCGTCGGCAGCGACGCCAGGATCGAGGTCGAGGGCGACTTCTACGCTCCGGTGGCCGTGACGCTCATACCGAGGAATGGTGACCCGATCCGGGTCGAGCCGGTGAACGAGGGTCGCGGCCTGTGGCACCAGGCCGATGAGGTCGCGCGCCGGCTGGCCGCCGGTGACCTGGAAAGCCCCTTGATGCCGCTGGACGAGACCATCTCGATCATAGAGACGATGGACACCGTGCTAGCGCAGGCCCGGCGGAAGGCGTGAACGACGACCTGACGCCGACGTCTGTCGGGCACCGTCAGTCGAATTCGCCCTGGTGAGAGCCGAAAAGGCTTGTACTATCATCGGGGTTTTCCGGTGATGCGTTCGATGACGTCGTTTGTCCCTCCGAACGCCCATCACTGTAGTCCTGAGAGACCTCCACCAGGTGCTGCACTAGGAATGGCGGAAATCAATATTTGTCTGCAATTTGGCGCTGGAACTCGTCGATCGACATCAGCGAATAGGTGATCTTGGCCCCAGCGCCTCGCTCATCGCCTCGGCAATGTCGTAATGATCTAACTCAATAGGGGTGCGTCTTTCTGGGGGGTGTGTCATTTCCGGGCGTTCCGGTCATGCGGTGAGGCCGAGGTGCTCGATACTGGCGGGGTCGTAGCGGGCCAGGTGGCGCTCGCCGCGGTAGCGGTTCTTGTAGTACCTCATGTAGTCGTCGAGGTCGCCGTTAACGACGACGGCGCGGAGCTTGAGGATGACCTCGGCGCCGTCAGGGGACCATCTGGCCCCGGTGATCCCGAATCTGTCCTCGATGACGAAGCGGCATGCTCCCTCGATCATGCCGGTGGCGATTGGCCATCCCTTTTCGAGTGCCTTGTCGTAGCGCATGTACTTGTGGTTGTTCGTGAGATAGGTGACGGCCTTGTCCATGTCGGTGAGGTCGAGGTGACGAGTGCGGGGGCTGGAGCGGGCCTTCGCGGCGACGGAGGCCAGGGTGGCGGCGACCGCCTTCGCGCGGCCGTGCAGGACGCGGAGCAGTTGCCCGTCGGCCCACTGCCCGGCGGCGGGGCCGCCGGGGCGGAGCGCGGCGGCGGCCTTGCCGATGTAGCCGCTGACGTGGATGTAGTCGATGAGGACGGGGACCTTCAGGCCGCGTTCCCTGGCCTGGGCCTCGATGGCGGTGATCTGCTGCTTGTTCCCGTCGACGAGGAAGACCCGCTGGCGGGCCCGTCCGGGGTCGCGGCGGTCGGCCTCGTCGAACGCCGCAGAGATCATCTCCTCGATGCTCTCGGTGATCGAGGCGGACACCCACTTGTCACGGGCGGCGGGGCCGGGGTGCGCCTTGCGGCGGGCGGGCGGGGCGGCGATGTCCTCCGGCTCGCGCACGGCGGGGGTGAAGTCCGCGACGGCGACGACCTCGGCCATCTTCTTGATCCCGGGGTGCGCCGTGTCAGCCTTACCGCCGCCTTTGCGGTGCTCGGGCCGGAGCGCGATGCCCTTGCCGTCGGCCTGCATCATCACCACGTCGCTGTCCGGCAGCCCGTCCTCCGCGTCGCGGGCGCGCTCCTCGTAGAAGTCATCGGTCCAGGCGGCGAGATCCTCCGCGAGCCCGGCGAGCTGGGCGCGGCCGATCGTGACCCCGGTGCGGGCCGCGATGACGTCCTGGGCCTGCCCGAACCCGCCTCCGGCCAGGTGATAGGCGGCCAGGGCGCGCATCCCCAGGGAGTAAGGGTCATCAGGCAGGATCCACCGGGCGTCGGCGGGGTACAGGTTCGGCTCGCGGCGGTTGCGGTAGGCCATCCGGCTGACCCGGACCGGCCCGAAGACGCTCGCCACGCCCCGGTCGTGCCCGGCCTCCACGGTGCCGTGCCGCACCCCGGCGGCGCTCGTGACCTGCGGGACCCGCTCCTCCCGCGCGCTGTCGATGGCGAACGTGGCCTCCAGCAGCCGCCGCTGCAGCTCACGGCCCTCCTCCCCGATCACCTCCTCCCGCTCCCCGTGATCCAGGAACCCGGACTCGCCCGCCGCCCAGGCCGCCAGCCCGGCGAACTGCTCCGCCGGGCCCGCCAGCGCCGCCGCCAGCTCCCCGTCCACCGGGGCCTCGCTCCCGTCCTCCCGGACCTGCCTTATCGTCACCGAGAACCTCACCGTCACCGCCGTGCCTCCGATGCCTGCCAGGGATGGCTTGGAACGCCCATGATCCCGGAAACGGCCCCGGAACCAGCGGACCCGGCAACACCGAACCGTCCCGGATCCGCCCCCAGCAACCTGCCGCCACCGCCACTGACCAGCACGGATCACCCTCGGTAATGCCCGAAGCACCCGGAAACGCCCAGACACGCCGAAGATCAAGGCATTCAACCCGATATCAGCGCAAGATCACACCTGTTAAAAAGACGCACCCACTCAATAGACCGTGAAGCAGGCAAACCTGCGTGTCGATTGCCATTCTGGCCCCGGATCGCCGGTCGTGGCACTATGGTCCTGCCGCGCCCTCAGTTCGGCAGGACCAACGATCCTGTATTTCGAAGGGAGGTCCTGGAGCCAGTGACAAAGTAAGTGACAACGACTCCAGCCGACGGCCGACACAGCGCGACGTACCCAGACACTGGCACCCCTCTGACCTGCAGTAACCAGACCCGATACGACGTCGTCGGACGAAACTGGTATGGATGGTAAGGAGAAGGTCTACGGTTCGATTCCGTAACGGGGCTCCAGCTCAAAGAAATAATTCGAACACCTCGAACGGCCCGTGGGGGCCATTCCGGGGGCCAAGTTCAAGCCACATAGAGCCACGCGGGGCATCGGCCTGCCTCGGATTTGCGGGGTTATGTGGTCTGGGCGGCTCTGTGATGGACCTGCTCGGCTGCGCGGGGGATCATCGGCGTGGCGCGCTGGATGGACCGGCTCACCAGGTGCCCGGGGCTGTAGCGGTCCTGTATCTCGGCGAGCCGCTGCTCGACCGGTGCGGGCTCGCCGTCCGGGCTGGTGGTCATGTCGCAGCAAGTCAGTACGCTGGCCAGCGCGTCCGGTGCGGGGTCGAACTCGGAGCTCAGGACATGGGCGAGTCCGCGTTCGCCGGCTTCGGCGATGGCGCGGGAGTGGTGGGCGACCAGCCGGCACAGCATGGCGTCGGCGTGCTGGGCGTCGCGCAGGTACCGGGCGCCGTCGAGCTGGTGCAGGCCGGTGCTGGCGAGGTCGGGGGCGTAGCCGGTGTCGTGCAGCCACGCGGCGGCTTCGATCAGATCGGCGTCCGCGCCGAGAACAGGTGCCAGGCCGCGTGCCCGGGCGGCGACGCCCTTGCGGGTGATCTTGACCGGCATCACACTGGAACACCAGGAGGATGGCCCGCTCTTGCGGCTCGCGCGCCTGGCACTGATCGTTGCGGAGTTCGGCCGGTGCGGCGGGCCGAGGGCGTCGCGGAGCGTCATACCTGCCTGGTCCTGCGCCTGGCAAGGGCCTGCAGTGAGGTCTGGCCTGTGGCGGCCGGCCGCGTGGGCATCTGGATGACGGGAAGCGGCAGATCGCGCGGACGGGAAGCGCCCCGACGCGGTGGCTGACCTAGCGCGGCACCCGGGGGTCTCCCGGCCGGGTCGCGCCGCGGGTGACCGGCTCGGCTGTAGCCACCAGCTGGCCCTAGGCGTAGCATTCCAACCCTGGGATAGCCGCTCGGTCTAGACCCCGCCTTGCGCAGGAGCAGGAGGGGCAGGCCTATGTTCAGCAGCGAGCCAGCCATCCGCGACGACGGCGCCCACGTCGTCGTCATGCCGCGCGGGGACCTAGACATCGCTAACGCCGCGGACCTCGGGACGGTGCTCTCGGAGGCCGTGGCCCGTAACCCGCATGTCATCGCGGACCTGTCGGACCTGACGTTCATTGACTGCGCCAGCCTGGGCGTCCTGGTCCGGGCACGGACCCGGGCACGGGAGGCTGGCGGGGACCTGGTTCTCGCCGGGGCGCGCGGAAGGGTGCGGCGGGTCCTGGCCCTGCCGTTCCTGGCTGCTGTGTTCCCTGTCGATGCCAGCGTGGACGAGGCGGCGCGGAAAAGGTCAGACCTGTGCGTTTCGTAATTTCGGTGCAGGCTGGGGTACGGTTCGCGGCCGTCGCGCGGAGCCTGGCCTGCTCGATCTTGGGCGGTCAGGCGGCGCCGCGGCGCATGAGGCGTGCGGGGGCTCGTTACCTGCCAGCAGAAAAGAGCCGACGTCCAGTTTATCTTCAGGCAACGCTGAGGAAGGGAAGCGATCATTGCCTGTTCCCCCCGCGAAGCGCGCGCCCAGAAGCAGGCATGATGACGTACGACCGCCCCCGCCCCGCGCGCCCAGCCGATGTGACCGTGACCCCGGTGGCAAGTAATGCCTAATGTCATCGTGCCCGCTGCGCTCGTGGCGCCTGGCGCGGCACGCCCGGGGCGGCGCGCGGACTGGGCGGTCACGGAGCTGTACTCGCTGCATCACCGGGGGCTCGTGCGCCTGGCGGTGCTGCTGGTGCGGGACGTTCCCACCGCGGAAGATGTCGTGCAGGACTCGTTCGTGGCGATGCATGATGGCTGGCACCGGCTGCGGGACGCGCAGAGCGCGCTGGCTTACCTGCGGCAGGCGGTGCTGAACCGGTCCCGGTCGGTGCTGCGGCACCGGGCCGTGGTGGCAAAGCACCCGGAGAAGCCGTCACCGGATATGCCCAGCGCCGAGCACGGCGCGCTGGTGCAGCTGGAACGGTCCGCGGTGATCGCCGCGCTGCGCAAGCTGCCCGGCCGGCAGCGCGAGGCGATCGTGCTGCGGTACTACGCGGACCTCTCTGAGGCTGAGGTCGCGGCCGCGATGGGCATCAGCTGCGGCGCGGTGAAAAGCCACACCGCGCGGGGCATGGCCGCCCTGCGCACGGACCTGGGGCGAGACTCGCGGGGAGACCCTGCCACGGCATGAACGGGTCCTTTCCCCGGCACTGATCGCGATCGGCGCTTGCGCCGCCGCCCCGGCCATCATGAACCTCGCCGGTCTGCCCGCTGGACGTCTCCAAGCAGGATCGAACACGGGTACGGTAAAAGCAAGCTAGCTAAGATCGTCCCGATGGAAGTCCTCACGCCTGCCTCGCCCTCTGACTTGCCGCCGCTCGGCGAGCTGGTCGCCGACGAGCCGTCCTGGCGTTACCCGCCGGCCACCACGGCCGGGGCGGGTGCCGCCCACCTGCGTGTGGCTGACCACCGGCCCTGAGCCCGGCCACCTGGCCGTCGTCACCGAGACCGGACCCGGCACCTCCGTCACTAGGTCCGCCGGGCGCATCCGGGCCGTACTCGCCCGCAGAGATACGGGCCCTTCGTCGTGCTGCTCGAGCACTACCTTGCGCCCGAGTTCGGCGAGGGTATGGAGACCCTCGATCTAGTCCGCGTCGGCGCCAACGGCAGCTCGCACTGGTCCCGCGTGTGGCCGGCCCCGGAGGACAATCCCCGGCACGCCGGGCTCGAGCTGTGGATGGCCGCCTACGGGCACCAGATCATCAGCAGGCCCGCGAGCGAGTTCGACCGATACGAGGGACGACTGACCGTCACAGGGTGACGCGCGCCGGGCCGCGGCGCCAGGCACAGTTCCATTGTCCCACGTCAGGACGCGTCTTCATGTCGCCACGGAATCTGTTACCGCAGTTCTCGCAGGCACCTTCTGGTCCTCATTCTGGCTTACGGCGGTGACATTCTCGGTGAAGTAGGCGTCCAGCGGGGCGCGAAGCTTCGGCAGGTGCAGGTGGCCGTTGACGCGGCGGAACTGGTGGCCGGCTTCGAGCATCCCGGCGGCGCACCAGCCGCGGAATGCGCCATGAATCGCGGATGGCAGCGACTCGCTATCTTGGCTTGGATCTTGCCTGGCGTGACAGTCGGGCTGATCTTCCGGCGAATGAGACCTGTGTTGCTGTAGTTGATTCAGGCGGCACGATCCTGGACGCCGACGGCGTACATGCCGGTTATGCTCGGCTGGTCCAGGCGGCCCGCCGCGGTCGGGTCGTTCCGATTCACACTGCAGCCCGGCCCGGTATGACACCCTGTTGGAACGGGCCAATCTTCGGCGAGACGGATAATGGTGGCCGGGTTGAGCGCCAACCTGGCGGAGCGGGAATCGTTCAAGGTCGACGTGGCGCCCGGCCTCGCCCGGCCTCGCCCGGGCAGCTGACAGTCGAGCACCACCGGTCGAAGGTCTTCTCCTACTTCGGCGACTCCAATCGATTGGTCCTCATCGCTGGCGCACAGTCCGAGCACGCCGCGTGGGCACTGGTTTACGGTCTGGCCGAGCGTGAAAGCCGCCGCCTGGTTCTGGTCCTGCCGCACGACGCGGCGTTCGCCACCATGCAGCGCGTCCCGTGGCTCACCGAGGTCTCGCCTCGACACCATCGAGGCTGTGCGCGCACATGCTAGCGAGAAGAGCAACGGTGCCGGACCTGCCGGAGAGCTCCGCGCCGCATCGACTCCCAAGTACCTGGGTGAGCAATCCGCCGGGGTGAGACAGCTCGTCGAATGGGCGACGAGCCATCCGCAGCTGGACGCCGCGCACAACCAGAGCACCCGGTCGTGGTTGTGCGCTGGGCAGAAGGTCCTGTCCCTGGATAGCGGTCCCGGCCTCGTGCAGGTGCGCGCGGGCATCCACGACAAGCAGCGGATGTCGGCTCCCGATGAATCCGTAGCACCGGGTCAAGCCCTCACCCCGGAGCAGGTGGAGGTCCTCCAGCAGAATGTCGCGAGCGCGATAGCTGCCCGCATCGAACCCGGCGGCCGGTACTGCAAACCCGATGAGCACTGGTTCCAGTCAGTGCTGCGCCGCGACCCTTCACTTGTCGGAGTGGAATCACCGGCGCTGCGCGAGGTTCCGGCCTGGCGGCCCGCCGGCGCCGCAGGCAGCTTCGGACGCGGGTTCATCGATCTTCTCGGACTCGATGGTCACGGCGACATCCGGATCGTGGAAGCCAAACTCGCCAAGAGCAGCGACGACATGACCCTTATGCAGGGCATCGACTACCACGTGTGGGCGCACGCGTACCGTGATGCCCTGGCAGAGAAGCTGTCCGCCCCGAACGGCGCCCAGCTCCGCCTGCATTTTGTCATCGGCATGGTGGGCGGCGACAAGAAGCTATTCCATCCGCGGCTCGCCGACTACGCCAGCTGCGTGGACTCCACTGCGATTCGCTTCGGACGCAATTTTCTCCGCACGACCGAGCATCGGTTCAGCCTGCCGAGCGCTGCGGGTAGACACACAGATCAGCCAGCTACGTGTCGCTCGACAGGCAACTGGCTCCGGCCCGAGTGGCGTGCCGAACGGCGGTTCCGCTACCTGCCCTGGCGTTGCGGTCGCAAAGCGGAAACGAGCCAAGCCGCACTATATGACGCATCTAGGTCGGCATGGCGGAGGAGCATGAGTCGGCACCGCGGCGACCGCCGGGGTCACGATGGCGCAGCATCCATCGGAACCGGCCCGATGCCGCGGCTGGTGCCGTGGCCCGGCCGGCGGGAGATCAGGAAGGCCAGGGGCCGCATTGCGGGATAGGCTCGCGATACTGCGGGCCGTCCCTGCGCCGCGGACCGAGGAGCGCCAGATGAGCGTGTTCACCGTGGACCTGAAGAACCAGCCCGGCGAGCTTGCCCGCTTGTGTGCGGCGATAGCCGGTCGCGGCGTCAACCTGATCCTGTGCGCGACCACCCGCGGCGAAGACGGCACGGTGGCGTTCATCGCCGATGACGAGGCCAGCGCCGAGGCAGCGCTAGCCGACGCCGGCATCGGGTACAAGAGGCGTCCGGCGCTGACCGTCCGGATGGAAAATCAGCCCGGCGCTGGCGCGGCCACGTTCCGCAAGCTCGCCGACGCCGGCGTCAACGCCGACCTGCTGGTGCCGGTCCGCGTCTCCGATGACCTGTTCTTCGCCGTGATCTGCGTCGACGATCCGGACAAGGCCCGCCGCGCGCTCGGCGTGCAGGTAATCAGCGAGGACGACTTCGTGCTGTAGGCCCGCTATCCGCCCAGTCGGCGACCGGGCAGCCGTAGCGGCCGCGCTTCGCTCAAGACGAAGGATCAGTCACACACCGTGAGTAGGAAAGTCAGGCCGTCGAGTTCCCGATCGCCGATTCGGCTCGGCTTACAGGTGGCGGACCGAGGCGGAGGAGCGCACGCAGATCATGCAGATATGGACGGAGCTTCCCTGCCGTCACGTGTCTCGGATGGGCCGCCCGCCGGTTCGGCCCGGGTTCTGCAGCCATGCTGGTGTAGGGCGCATCAACGTCGCTCAACCGTCGCATACAGCCCGAGGGAGGTCCCGGATCCCTGATGCTGGCCAACCAGGTGGGCGCGCTCAGGGTCGCGCTCAACCGCGGCGGCCGCAACTAGGCCGAGGCCCTGCCCGGCCGGCGGCCATCAAGCTGAACCGCCGGCCGATCGCGGCGAGATACGCCGGGGTCATCGAGTCGATGTATGCGGCGGCCGAGGCGTGTGACCGCGGGCTTCTCACCGCCGTTCGGAGGACGCGGCTCGGATGACGCCGGCCTACGGTGCGCGGTGGAGCGCCGGGATTCGTGGCGGCCCGCGCTGTTCTCCGCCAGTAGCCGGCGCTGCCCAGCGCCAGCAAGATCCCCCACACCAAGAACCACATGTCCCAAACCCCGGTGTGCCAGCGCATAGCCGTCCAGTCGACGCGGCCCGACGGGTGGATAGCCCCGGTGAGGACCAGGGTCCCGATGAGCACGAGCGCGCCGCCGTACAGCACGAGCAGCGCGCTCGCCCCGGCCGAGCCAAGCCGGAGCAGTACCCGCGGAATGACCCGCCCCCACGGGCGGACCAGCGCGAGCGCTAGCAGGCCGGCCATCATCTGAGCCGCACTCGCGGAAAGGGCGAGAAGCTCCGCAAGGACGCCGCCCTGGCGGGCCATGCGCTCCGCGTATCCGCCCACCGTGCTGAGCAAGTCATGCCCGCCCAGGGCCCAGTACAGATCCATCATTGCGTGCGCGAACGCGGCCACACTGGCCGCGTAGCAGGCGGCAATTTCCACGCGCGGCCAGCTGGCCGCGGCCAGCCCGGGTCGGTCGCTGTGACCTGTGGTTTTGACCATCATGCTCCTATTCACAATCGCATCCGTAGACCGCAGTGCACGCGAAATTCGCCGGATGCTCGCGGCATTTTGACTGGAAGTCCTTCCCGTGCCTCTACATCTGTAGTGTCAACTCTACACATGTAGAGGTAATGAGGCGAGGTGATGTGCGTCACGCCCGGGTCTCCCGGCGCGGGAAGTGCCGCTCGCGGCCGGGCCAGAAACGCCCGCCCGTGATGGCGGTGAGGAGCACGCCGACCGCGGCGCGCAGGTCGGCCGCTGTCAGCTGGCGGGTCCCGGCCCCGGCGATCTGGCCGAAGATCAGGCCGTCGAGGAGGGCGGCGAAGTCATCTGCCCGGTCTTGTGGCTCGGTGACGCCCGCCGCGGCGAATCGCTCCGCGATCATGGCCCGCAGTCCGGCGCCGGCGGCCACCAGGACCTTGCGGAGCTCCGGGCGGCGGGTGGCCTCCAGCGCCAGCTCGTACCGGGCCAGCTGGCGCTGGCGCCCGGTGGTGAGCCAGCTCTGCAGGAGTTCGGCGGTCGCGTGGGCGAACGCCTCCAGGTCTTGCTGCGGCAGCGCCGGCAGCTCGGCGACATCCAGTTCGGCCAGCCGCTCCACGGTGGCCTGCAGCAGGGCCTGGCGGGTCCGGTAGTAGTAGGAGGCGGACCCCTCGGGCAGCCCGGCGGTCCGGTCGACCGCACGATGCGTCAGGCCGCGCATCCCGTCCCGGGCAAGCGTCGCGATCGCCGCATCGGCGATTTCGGTCTGGCGTGACATACCTCACCTCATCCCGGCTTCTCTACAAGTGTAGAGTACACTACAGATGTAGAGAGGGAGATGTTCGCGGATGAGCAGGACCATCATCAAAATCGCCGGGGCGGCCACCGGGATGACCCTGGCCAGCATGCTTATCGCAGGTTCGGGGGTGCGCCGATGAGCCAGAACATAGCGGTGGCCGAGGCGGAGGGCAGTGCTGCGCCCGAGTCCGCTCCCACCGCGGGACACCCGCGACGCTGGTGGATTCTCGGGGCCTTGTCGCTGAGCCTGATGGTCATCGGCCTGGACCTGACCGTGCTGAGCGTCGCGCTGCCCGTTCTGGTCGCCGACCTGAAGGCGACCACCACGGAGCTGCAGTGGATCATGGATAGCTACATCCTGGTCCTGGCCGCGCTCCTGCTCCCGGCGGGGAGCCTGGGCGACCGGATCGGGCGCAAGCGGGTCCTGGTCGCGGGCCTGGGGCTGTTCCTGGCCGGATCGCTGCTGTGCGCCTACGCCTGGTCGGCGGGCAGCCTGATCGGGTTCCGGGCCTTCATGGGCCTGGGCGGCGCCATCGTGATGCCGCTCACCTTGAGCGTGCTGCCCGCGATCTTCAGCGAGCAGGAACGGCCGAAGGCGATCGCCGTCTGGTCGGTGGCCTCGGGCATCAGCGTCGCCCTCGGGCCGATCGTCGGCGGTTGGCTGCTCGGCCACTACTTCTGGGGCTCGATCTTCCTGTTCAACGTCCCGTTCATCGCGGCCGCGATAGTGGCGGTGGTGTGGCTGGTCCCCGAATCCCGCGACCCGCAGCCGCGGCAGGCCGACCCGGCCGGCGCGCTGCTGGCGACGGGCGGGCTGACGGCTCTGGTCTACGCCATCATCGAGCAGCCCACCCGGGGGTGGGACTGGGTGACGCTCACCACGCTGACCGCGGGCATCGCCCTGCTCGCGGCCTTCGCCGCCTGGGAGGCGCGCTCGCCTCACCCGGTGCTCAATGTCGGGCTGTTCGCCAACCCCCGGTTCACCTGGGCGACCGTTGGCTTCGGCCTGGTCGGCCTGGTGCTGACCGGCACCATGTTCCTGTTCACCCAGTACCTGCAGGACGTCGAGGGCTACCGCCCCTTCGACGCGGGGCTGAGGATGATCCCGATGGTGGTGGGGATGCTTGTGGGCGCCCAGGTCGCCAGCTGGCTGCTCCCGCGTATCGGCGCCAAGGTGGCCATGGCCGCCGGGTTCGTTCTTCTCGCCGCCAGCCTCGCCCTGTTCAGCACCGCGTCCGTGCATACCGGCTACGGGTTCGTGGCGTTGTGCCTGACGCTGATGGGTGCCGGCCTGGGGACGGCGATGACCCCCGGCCTGGACGCGATCATGAGTGCCATGCCGCAGGGTGAGTCCGGCGCCGGGTCCGCGGTGGCAAGCACGTTCCGCCAGGTCGGTGCGGCTATCGGGGTGGCGCTGCTGGGCGACATCTACCTGAACAGCTATGTGGCGAAGCTTCACCTGCCGCCGGGCCTGCCCGCCCCCGGTCGTTCACATCGCCCGGCAGTCCGTGGGCGCGGCCAACGCGGTCGCCGCCAAGCTCCCCGCCCCCCTGGCCGGGCAGGTCCGCGGCGCGGCCCATGCCGCGTTCATGTCAGGCCTGGACCAGACGCTGCTGCTCGCAGCCGGGGTGGCCGTGGTGGCAGCGGGCCTGGTGGCCGCCTTCCTGCCCGGCCGCAAACCCGCCGCTCAGGCGCTGAAGCCCGCGATGCCCGGGGCCGGCCATGACCGCCCCGGGCCCGGACCGGCATGAAGACGAGGATTGGCCGAACCTTCATCGCCCCAGCGCCCGCGACCACCAGGCTGTCCCAGGGGCACACTCGTTGCGCATGTCGGTGTGTCTGCCGTCCCGAAGAGCGGTGAGTTGCAGGAGCGAAGACGCCGGACCGCTCCGGAAGAGCGCCCGGCGGCACCCCCGCACCCGGCCGGCGGCCACCACCCCGGTGTGCGTCCCCGGCTTGCCGGTTTGGCCCGGATCCCCGGAGCGCGGCGTTAGCGGTGCTCGACCGGGACGTATGAGCGCTCGGCCGCGCCGGTGTAGACCTGGCGGGGACGGCCGAGCTTGGTTGCCGGGTCGGCCATCATTTCCCGCCACTGGGCGATCCAGCCGGGCAGCCGGCCCAGCGCGAACAAAACGGTGAACATCTCGGCGGGGAAGCCCATCGCCTTGTAGATCAGCCCGGTGTAGAAGTCGACGTTGGGGTAGAGCTTGTGCTCGATGAAGTAGTCGTCCGACAGCGCGATCTCCTCCAGGTGCAGCGCGATGTCCAGCAGCGGATCAGGTGCCGCCGCGCGGGCGAGGATCTCCTTTGCCGCCTTCTTGACGATGGCCGCGCGCGGATCGTAGCTGCGGTAGACGCGGTGCCCGAAGCCCATCAGCTTCACGCCGCCTTCGCGGGACTTCACCTTGCGGACGAATCCCTCGGCGTCGCCGCCGGAGGCGTGGATCTGCCGCAGCATCTGCAGCACGGCCTGGTTGGCGCCGCCATGCAACGGCCCGAACAGCGCGTTGACGCCCGCGGACACCGACGCGAACAGGTTGGCGTGGCTGGAGCCGACGAGGCGGACGGTGGAGGTGGAGCAGTTCTGCTCGTGGTCGGCGTGCAGCACGAACAGCATGTCCAGCACCCGGGCGACGACCGGGTCGACCTGGTACGGGCTGGTCGGCAGGCCGAACGTCATGCGCAGGAAATCCTCCACGTACCCCAGCGAGTTGTCCGGGTAGAGCAGCGGCTGCCCCACCGACGTCTTGTGCGAATACGCGGCGATCGTCGGCAGCTTGGCAAGCAGCCGCACGGTCGACATCTCCACCTGGTCGCGGTCGAGCGGGTCGAGACTGTCCTGGTAGAAGGTGGACAGCGCGCTCACCGCCGATGACAGCACCGCCATCGGGTGCGCGTCGCGCGGGAAGCCGTCGAAGAACCGGCGCATCTCCTCCCGCAGCAGCGTGTGCTCCTTGATCCGCGCCGTGAAGCCGGCCAGTTGCTCGCTGGTCGGCAGCTCCCCGTAGATGAGCAGGTAGGACACCTCCAGGAAGGACGATTTCTGCGCGAGCTGGTCGATCGGGTAGCCGCGGTACCGCAGAATCCCGGCGTCCCCGTCGATGTAGGTGATCGCCGAGGTGCACGCCGCGGTGTTGACAAAGCCCACGTCCAGCGTGACATGCCCGGTTTCCTTCAGCAGGTGGCTGACGTCCAGCCCGGACGGGCCCTCGGCGGCCGGGTGTACCGGCAGCGGCAACGACCCCCTATTGTGCGTGAGCGCGAATCCCGCCGGAGGTGTGGCAGCAGCTTGGCCCGTGCGCCGCCCCTGTGTGCTGATCATCATTTCGGCCTCCTTCGACCCGGCCCCCGGGGCTGCGCCCGCCACCGCAATCGATCCAGGCTCCGGCGACACTTATACCCCAGGGGGTATTCTTCCACGATACCCGCGAACCGGCCCGGTCACACACCGGCCGATAATTCCGCGCCATCCCGGCGAGATGAGCCGGGCGCGGGCCGGCGCGCCGCGGTGACCACGACCGTGATCAGTCAGCGTGCCGCCGCGAGGTGCCAGGCCTTCCGGCAGAGCTTCATATTCGCGGCTACCCGGTAACGCCCGCGAACGCGTGACTCGCGGCGGCAGGCCAGCGCTGCCCGCTCGCCCTCCCGACCGCCAATGGCTGGATGTCAGGCGGGCCGCCTCCCTATCAGCTACTTCCGGCCCTGCACGGGCGAGTGAATCTCAAAAAGCAGACCATCCTTGACTGGCTCGTGACCGCGCAAGATGCCCACATCTGGACGGCCCTTGCCGTGACCGGAGCCGAGGCGACGTCCGCGCAGAACGGCGGCTCGAGAACGCCGAGAACTTGGACGCTGATGACAGAGTGTGATAGGCCGGTTGAATCACCTTCGGGATGACCGGCGGTGCCGAGCGCGGGTCAGACGCTGGCCGTGAGCGGCGCGATCATTGCGGCCATCCAGGCTGGGATGCGCCGACGGCCCGCCAGGCATTCGCCCAGACCGGCCGCGCCCGGCTGGTGCCACCCCGGCAGATGCACGAATTCGCTGGAGACCCGGCGGCGCGCCTACGCTCGTGTTATGCGGCTGGTGTCGATGCTGCCATCGGCGACTGAGATCGTCTACGCGCTGGGCCTGGGCGACCAGCTTGTCGGCGTGACCTTCGAGTGCGACG
>WNGL01001058.1_pt1 | contig 34024 bp, 36 predicted proteins | sample 5400591 | NCBI WGS metagenome assembly WNGL01 (sample SAMN13153377, study PRJNA577476) | soil metagenome | isolation source: 80 cm soil or saprolite under Garry oak tree replicate 1 | place: USA:California | collected 2016-06-15
TGGCGATCGCGCTCGCGGTCGTTTTCATCGGCGCGCTCGTAACGCTCCGCGCGCGACAGCCAAAGGCGGCCGAAACGCGCGTGATGGAGGCGGTCGCATGAGAGAGCTGACGGTCGGTGCCATCGCGGGTCCGATCCTCTTCACGGCGGCGTGGGCGATCCTCGGCGTCGCGAGTCCCGGCTACACCCTCTGGGACATTCGGATCGCGCCGTACTCGGCGGTGAGCCAGCCCATCAGCGGGCTCGGACTCGGGGTGACCGGGCCGCTCATGAACGCGGCGTTCGTGCTCTCCGGTCTGCTGCTCCTCGCGGGCGCTGTCGGAATCGTCGCGAGCATCCCGGAGCTCGGTTCGCGAGCCCGTTGGGGCAGCGCCGCGCTCCTCGCGCTGTCGCCCATCGGCTGCATTGCGGACGGGATCTTCACGCTGGAATCGTTCTTCCCGCACTTCATCGCGTATCTCGTCGCCATCGGCAGCACGGTCGTGAGTTTTTTCGTATTCGGCCTCGTCATTCGTCGACTCCCGCGATGGCGGGGCATGGGCAACGCGCTGCTCGTCGCGAGCCCGCTCACCCTTGTTCTTTTGATCGTTGCGCAGGCCACATTCGACCCGATCGCCGCAGGCGCGAACATTGGCGTGGCCGGGCTTACCGAACGGATCGTTGTGACCGAGGTGTTCCTGTGGTTCGTCGCGCTCGGCTGGTCGGCGCGGCGGTCCTCCGACCGAGCGCAGCGCGCAGCGCTGTGGATAGCCGCCTAGCGGAACGTCGTGTGGTCGCCCGTGCGCCAACGGGCGGAAATCAGGACGCGCGTGGGGCGTATACCCACTCGGGGGTCGCCATACCCGATCGTGCGTCTTCCGGCTCCCCGACCGCGAAAACGTGCGAGCGTGCAGCGAACATCGGGACTGACCGCGATCGGACGCTACCGGTGAGCGTCGGGAGGCGTTCACGTTGTCGCACCCGGCGCCACTTGGGGGCCCGCTATCCACCACGCAACTCGTGCTTACCCTCGAGAACACCTGGCGCCTTAGGCGCACGATTCGGTGCACATCTGCGACATCTTTGACGGCTTCTCGATACGAGCAGTTACTTGCCGCGGCATCGGCCGAGCAGGAGACTGCCGAAGACACGAGCGAACAAGCAGGCACTCTTTCGATCGCGACCAGGGCAGGATGGGGGATCGGTGGACAGTCAGAGTCAGAGACGAGCAGAAGATCTGCTCGACTCGATCTTCAAGGTCGCCACAGAGCTTGTGCGTGGTGAGCGCGCGTCTTTGCTCCTGCGCGAGGACAACTCCACCGACTTTGTGATCGCGCGAGCTGTTGGGCTCGCGGACGACGTGATGCGGCGTGTGCGAGTCAAGACGGGCGAGGGTGTCGTGGGCCTTGTCGCACAGTCGAAGCGTCCGCTCCTTGTGCGTCACGTGTCGAGCGCGCCGATCCAGTCGGGCGAGGGTACCTACCGGTCCGATTCCTTCGTGAGCGTGCCGATCCTGGTCGGCGACGATTCGCGCGGTGTCCTAAGCGTGACCGATAGGCACGATGGCCAGCCCTTCGACGACGCGGATCTCGAAACGCTGGAGCTCCTGGCCGGGCACATCGGGCAGGTCCTCGTGATGCAGGAGCAGGGCGAGGCCCTGCAGCGGCTCGCGGAGACCGATCCGCTCACGTGGCTCTTCAACCGCCGCCACTTCGACCGCCGCCTCGAGGCCGAGACGAACCGCGCGCTCCGCGCGGAGCATCTGCTCGCGCTTCTCATGCTCGATGTGGATCGCTTCAAGCTCTACAACGACCGGTACGGCCACGCCGTCGGAGACGAGGTCCTCAAGGCGGTCGCGTCCGCGGTGAAGCAGGCGGTGCGTCTGTACGACGTGCCGACGCGGTACGGCGGCGACGAGTTCGCGGTCATCCTGCCAGACGCCGACACCGAGGCGGCGACCCGAGTCGCGACGCGAATCCTCGAGAAGGCGTCCGAGGCGATGCTGCCGCCCGAGCTTGTCGCTGCGCGCGAGCGCCTGCAGCTCTCGATCGGAATAGCGACATTCCCGCGGCCGGCGGGCGACGCGGCGGCGCTCGTGGAATCGGCGGACGCCGCGATGTACCGCGCGAAGCAATCGGGTGGTGGCATCCGCGTCTGGGAGCACTCCCTCGGCGAGGGACCGCGCGGCGCGATCCGCTCTCGCGCGATGAGCCTTCCGTCGGCGCCGTATCTCGCGGATCCGGCGCGCCTTGCTACGGCGGAGCTGCAAAGGCATCTTCCGCATACGCTCGCGTCCGAGTGGAATGCGGTGGTCGTCGGCCACGAGGGACAGGTCCTCACGGTGGCGCTGCCGCAGCCGAACCCCGCCGCGGTGGACTCGATCTCGAAGGCGACCGGCTTCGCGGTCTATCCGGTGTTCAGCAATGCCGCGGATCTCGAAGCGACGCGCCGCCGGCTCACCACCAACGGCAGCAAATGACTAGCGGGGACGCGCCTCCTCGCGAGTGACGCCGCCCTCGGCGCCGCGGAAGAGGTAGCCCACCCCGGGCACGGTCTGGATCACATCGCGCGGCTTGCCGTCCGCCCCGAGCTTCCGCCGAAGACGGCTCACGTTCAACTTGACGAGGTCTCCGCCGACGTCCGCGTCGTAGCCCCACACGCCCTCGAGGATCTCCTCCTGGGTGAGGACGCGCCCGGGGTTCGCCATGAAATGCCGGAGCAGCTTGAACTCGGTCGGCGAGAGGTGGACCGGCACGCCATCCGCGCGCACCTGATGCGTCGCCTCGTCGAGGATGAGGTCACCGGTCTTGTAGATAGCCGGTGCGGGACGGCCGCGTGTGCGGACCGAACGGCGCAGGATCGCCTTCACGCGAGCGACGAGCTCCTTCGGGCGGAACGGCTTGGTGATGTAGTCGTCGGCCCCGAGCTGCAGGCCGCGGAGGATGTCGCTCTCGTCCTGCCGAGCCGAGAGGAGGAGCACGGCGACGTGCTCGTCAACGTGCCGGATGCGCTCCAGCACCACGAACCCAGCGAGCTTGGGCAGGTTGATGTCGAGGATCACGAGGTCGGGCTTGTCGCGTCCGACGGCCTCGACCGCGGACTCTCCGTCGTAGGCGCGGGACACGTCGTAGCCCTCACGACGAAGCGCGTACTCGAGAAGCTCCACGAGGTCGCGGTCGTCGTCAACGACTAGAAGCTTTATTAGTCCTCTGCCTCCTCAGCCAAGTGCCGAGCCTTCGGGAGTGTGAAGTGTACCGAGGTTCCCCGTCCAGGGGTGCTCTCGATCGAGATGTCGCCGCCCTGCGCGTGGACGATGGCGCGGCAGATCGAGAGACCCAGGCCGAGCCCGCCCGCCTGCTCCCTGACGGTGCGGGAGCGGAAGAAGCGCTGGAACAGGCGGTTCTGCTCATCGAGGGGGATGCCGGGCCCCTCATCCGCGACCGTAATCCGGACGTATCCCTCGATGCTCTTGGCGCCCACGGTCACGCGCGTCCCCTCCGGCGCGTACTTGCTCGCGTTGGAGATCAGGTTCGCGAACACCTGCGTGGTCCGCCGCTCGTCCGCGAGGACCCGGTCGGCGTCCGGTTCGAAGGCCTTGACGAGCTCCTGGCCCTTCGATTCCAGCATCGGGTGGATGAACGCCATGGCCTCGGAGAGCGAATGCTTGAGGCTCGCGGTCTGCGCCCGCACCTGGAACGTGCCGGCCTCGATGCTGCCGGCGTCCATGAGGTTCTCGACGAGGTGCTCGAGCCGGAGGGCGCTCCGCCGCAGCGCTCCCGCGAGCAGCGCCAGCTCGTTGCGGGGCATGTTGAGCGCGTCGTCGACGACGAGATCGAGCGAGGCGATGAGACCCGAGATCGGCGTCCGGAGCTCATGCGCGACCTCCATGAGGAACTCCTCCTTGAGCCGGAGGAGCTCCGCTTGCGCGGTGACATCGCGCACGGTGTGGAGGGCGCGCCCACCGGGGAGGGACGTCGACATCATCTCGAGGACGCCCATCCGCTCCTCGCGCGGGAACCAAGCTCGCCGCACCAGGTGGCCGTCGGTCTCCTGGATGCGCGTCGCACCGGAAACGAGGAGAAGCTCTTCGAAGACATTTCCGACGAGCGAGTCCTCGCCGAGGATCATGAAGGCCGCCGGATTCGCGCTGACGACCACGCCTTCGTGATCGGTCAGGATGATGCCGTCGGTCAGCGCTACGAACGCCTCGGCGAAGGTTGCCTGGTCGAGGGCGGCATCCTCGCGCCGCCGGCCGGTGACGCGACGTCGTTCCGCGGCTCGCTCTGCGGCTGACTGCTCCGCGGCTGACTGCTCTTCGGTCATGCGAACGGGATCCTCAATCGCACGCGGGTCCCCTGGCCGGGGCTCGAGTCGAGCGACAGCTCGGCGCCGATGAGTCGCGCGGACTCGCGCATCTGCAGGAGGCCGAGGCTACCGCGGGACGCATAGCCCTGCAGCGTGCTCGCCACATCGAATCCCCTCCCGTTGTCTTCGACCATCGCTACGACCGCGCCGCCGTCCTCGTACACGTCGATCGACACCTCGGCCGCGCGGCCCGTCTTGATCGCGTTGTTGGCGGCCTCGCGGATGACTGTGAACGCGCCCGCCTCCACCTCGGGGGCGAATCGCCGGTCCGCGTCGACGCGGCGCGCGACGACGCGCGACCCATTCTGCCCGTTGATGCGCTCCGCCAGGGCGCGAGCTGCGGCGCCGAGTCCGCCGTCTTCGAGCACGACAGGCCGCAGCGCGAAGAGGATGTCGCGCAGACCCTTCTGCGACTCGAGGAGCCGGCCACGAAGCTGTTCCAGATCGGCGATCGCGGCGGGCACATCCTGCGTGGCCCGGCGCTGCGCGAGCTCAATGCCGAGAGCCGCGTTGGCCAGCGTTTGGGCGACGCCGTCGTGGAGGTCGCGAGCCAGACGGTGCCGCTCCTCTTCCGCCACCTTCACGACACGCAGGCGCTCGGCGGCGAGGTCCGCGGAGAGCTGTACGTACTCGAGCGCGATGCCGGCAGAGGTCGCGAGTGAGACCGCGTAGCGCTCGTCGTCCGAGCGAAACGGGCCGTCCCCATGATTCACGGCCTGGAGCACCCCGAGACGCCGACGGTCTCGCGAGTCGATCGGCACGACAAGGATCGAGCGCGTCCGGTACCCGGTGCGAGCGTCGACACTGGGGTCGAACCGCGGATCGGCATACGGCTCATCAATACGAAGCAACGTACCCGTTCGGGCCACCTCGGCGGCGAGACTCCGGCCGTCGAGCGGCAGGCGGATCTCGTTGATCGCGAGGACGCTCTTGCCGCGCTCCCCGCCTTCGGTTAACGCGCGCGACCAGAGCTCGTTTCGGGTCTGGTCGACGACGTAAAGAGTCGCGCGGTCGGCATCGAGCATGTATGTCGCGGCGAGGGTGATGTGGAGGAGGACCTTCTCGAGGTTCGCCTCGAGCGCGAGGTCCCGCTGGAGCTGGAGCAGCGTCTCAAGCTGCTTGGCCTCGCTCACCGGTGCCATCCGCGCGGATTCTTGCTCAATTGCTCGCCTGCGGCGAGAGTTTCCGGCAACGCGCAATCGTGGCGCGGCGTTCTAGCCCGGGTCGCCCCGCTTCGCCAGCTTGATCACGTGGGTTCCCGCGAGACGATCGTGAAGACCGATCCCGTCGCGGTCGAGAAGCACGCTGAGCGGCACGATTCCCAATCCCGAGCCGAAATGGAGGACCACAGCCCTCGCCAGAGCGCGACCGAGGCCCACGTCGCGACCATCCTCGCGGACGAGACGGATCCGTCGGATCCGCATGCCCAGTGTTTGACCTCGGCCCAACCGCGACCAGAAGATCATGAAGTAGAGGATGGGCGCGACGTTCCAGAGGATCAGCGGCCACCAGATGATGTCGGGTCGCACGACCGACCAAAGAACGACCGGATACATGGGAACGAAGATGATGAGCCCGTCGATGATGTACGCGCTCCATCGCGCGTCGAAAGGCGCGGGGGACGATACCGTCGTTGAACCGGCCATGTCCGGGATTGTCAGCGACCTGCGATCTGTCGCACTGTCTCCAACGTATCGATCTCGCTCACTGGCTTGTCCGGCCGAAGCCTCGCGATCCGCGGGAACCGCATCGCGTAACCGGACTCATGGCGATCGCTCGGTTGGATCTGGTCGAAGGCGACCTCAATCACGGTGTCGGGCACGACCGTCCGCACGCGGCCGTAGTCCTGGATGGTGTGCTCGAGAAAGTACTTCGTCATCTCGGCGATCTCCTTGTCGGTGAGTCCCGAGTAGGCCTTGCCGATGTTGAGAAGCCGATCGCCGTCGCGGATGGCAAAGGTGTAATCGGAGAGCACGCCGCGGCGCTTTCCATGGCCCCATTCCACCGCGGTCACGACCACGTCGAGCGTTCGGAGCGGGCGCTTCACCTTCAGCCATTCCATTCCACGGCGGCCGGGCCGATACGGCGAGCGCGGATCTTTGACCATGAGGCCTTCGTTGCCGCGCGCGCGCGCCGCGGCGAACTCGCGCTCGAGGACGGCGACCAGCGCGTCGCCTGACGACTCGACGCGCAGGCGCTCCGCGAAGATCACCGGCGGGACGATCGGGAGGGCGCGCAGGATCTTCTGGCGCTCGTCGAAGGACGCGTCGAGCAGCGCACGACCATCGCGCTCGAGGATGTCGAAGGCCACCAGGGTCGATGGGAGCTTCGTGCGAAGCTCGTCGGCGACGTTCTTTCGTCCAAGCCGCGTCTGGAAATCCGTGAACGGCACGGCCCTGCCTTCGGCGAACGCGAGCACCTCTCCGTCGATGACATATGTGCCGGGGATCGCAAGGAGTGGCGGCACGAGCTCCGGGTAGCGATTGGTGATGCGGTCGAAAGTCCGCGAGTAGAGCTCGACGCGGTCACCGGCCTTGTGCACCTGCGCGCGGATGCCGTCGTATTTGTCCTCGACGACGTACGGCGGTGGGAACCGCTTCTCGACCTCCGCGAGCTGCAGGACGGGCGTGGCCAGCATCATGCCGATCGGCAGGAAATGGGCGAGCGTCGGCTCGGCGAGCGTCCCGTGCTTCGCGCGCAGCGCAGTCTCGCCGACGTCGCCGGTCAGCCGGTTCGCGCGCCCGACCTCTTCGCGATCGCGTTCGAAGGCGCGCGCGATCGCCTCTTCGAGGAGACCTTCGCGCAGTCCGATCCGGGTCTCGCCGCTCACGATCTTCACGATGTAACGCGCCTCATCCGCAGTGGCGCGCGCGAGTGTCGTGCGCAGCAGGTCGCGCTTGGGAGCGACGCCCCGCGCGGCCGCGATCGCGTCGAACGTCTGCGCGACGTCGGCGAGCGTGAGCCGGTCTCCTGCCGCAGTGCGTTCGGCGATCAGGTCCGCCGCGACGTCACCGAGGTCGGCGTGGCGCTGGTACGACTCGGCCATGTCGCCGCCGTCCTTCCCGGACCGCTCGAGGAGGACGTCGGAGAGCGCGCTCCAGCCCACCGATAGAACGCGCTCGTCCCGCCGCGGAAACGGCGCTCCGGCGAAGAGCCGAGCCGCGATCTGCAGATCCGAGTCATCAAGGGCGCCCAAGTACCTTGCCAGGGCCGCGTGCTTCTCGAGCTTCTTGGGGGTTGCCCGCACGGCATCCGCCGTGCTAACCCAATCGGCGAAGGAGGTGCTCACTTGGGACTTGTCGAGCTCATCATCGTCATCCTTGTCATTCTCTGGCTCCTCGGCTATTTCGGCCGAGGCCGCATCAGCGCCCCGCTGTTGAGCGGGAACGCGATCCACACCCTCCTCGTCATCGTCGTCATCCTCGTGATCCTGCGACTCCTCAACATCATCTAGCCCAAGTTCGGATCGGTCGGCTGCACGGCTAGTCTCTAGCCGTGGCCGACCGCCCTCGTTACCTCTCCGTCCCCTACGGGGAAGAAGAGCTCGAGTTCATGCTGCAGCCGTGGTGCGACCTCGACATCGTCGAGTCGGGCACGGCCACGCCGATCGCGGACCTCGCCGCGGAGACGGTTCGCCGTCTTCAGTCCCCGCTCGGAGGCAAACGCCTCAGGGACCTGGCCGGGGACGCGGTTGGAACGACTTCGAACGCGCGCGCGGTCATCGCTGTGACCGATCTCACGCGTGCGTCGCCGGACGCAGTGCTCGTGCCGCCGCTCCTCGACGAGCTGAACGCAGGCGGCATTCCCGACTCGCAGGTCACCGTCATCGTCGGGGTCGGGCTGCATCGCGCGACGACGGACGCCGAGAAACGGGACAAGCTCGGCTCGGTCGTCGATCGGGTGCGGGTCGTTGACTCGAATGGGCGCGACCCAGCGATGTGGGCCGACCTCGGGACGATCCCCCCGTACGGCGTGCCGGGCTCCACACAGAAGCTCGTGAAGGACGCCGACCTCGTGGTCGCAACGGGGATCGTCGAGCCGCACCAGTACGCCGGCTACTCGGGCGGACGGAAGACCGTCGCGATCGGATGCAGTGGCGAGCCGGTGATCACCGCGACGCATGGCATGCGCTTTCTGGAGGATCCAGGCGTGCGGCTCGCGAAGATCGAGGGCAACCCATTCCACGAGACCATTCGTGAGATCGCGCGTCGCGCGGGCCTGCGCTTTTGCCTCAACGTCGTGACTGATGACCGCGAGCGGGTCGTCGCGGTCGCGGCGGGCGAGCCCGACGCCGTCCTGGCCGATCTCGTCGCGAAGGCCGCGGCCCTTTACACGCGGCCGATCCCGAAGCAGTACGACATCGTGATCGCCGGCGTGGGTCACCCGAAGGACGTGAATCTCTATCAGGCGTCGCGCGCGGCGACGTACCTGCGATTCGCGCCGACGCCGGTCGTTCGCGAGGGTGGCGCGATCGTGATCCCGGCGCGTCTCGAGGAGGGCGCGGGCGAGGGCGCGGGTGAGCAGCGTTTTCTCGCGGCGCTCGAGCGCGCGGCATCGCCGGCTGCGGTCGTTGAGGAGGCGCGACGTCATTTCGCGGGGGGCGAACAGCGCGCCGTCATGGTCGCGCTCACGCTCCAGTGGTGCCAGATCATCGTTGCCGCGTCCGAAGCGCCGGAGATTGTGCGCCTCGCGAAACTCCGCGCGGCCGTCGACGTTGAAGAGGGCCTCGATATCGCGTACGAGCACATCGGCCGGCCCACGAGGGCATCCGTCTTGCTCGTACCTCGCGCGTTGCACACTTTGCCGATCGTTCAGTCCGGCGTCGTGGCATAACGCGTGGGCTGCTGTCTCGGTGGCTGCGTCCGCCTCCTCGCGTTCACGTTGTGGCGCGCGATCGCGGCGGCCCTGCTCGCCGTATTGCTTACGCGCGTCGACACCTTCGTCGAGGATCGGCACGGAGATTCGATGACCGGTAAAGCGTGGCGCGCGTATCGCAGACGCGGGAAGAAGACCGTGCAACGCGGAGCGCCGCCGAACGCGGGCGGCGCGATCGACACCAGCGGGCGCCCGCGACCTTAGCGCAAATCACATTCCGGCCGGGATCGCGGCGGTTATCGTCGCTACCGGACCGGAGGTGTTACGTGCGCGATCAGAACTTGAATTCCTTTCGAGCCGACCTCTAAGCGCCGCAAGGGCTACCCGTCGGAGTCGCGCGTGAAGCGCGGCGTCCGCGTCGTCCGCGGCGACAAGGAGCTGTTTTGAGAAGCTCGGACGAAACGACCCGTGCCCCTGCGGAAGCGGGAGGCGTTTTCAAGCGCTGCTGCATGCGAAGCGGACGCTTTTGACGGAGTCGGACGGGACGAATATGTCCGGGAGTAGGCGCCTAAACTTCGGCGCGTGACCCCCACCCGCATCGACGTTTTTCGTATCCCCACGCGCATCAGCTTCGGCCGCGGAGTCGCGCTCACGGTCGCGACTCCGTTGCAGCAGGTCGGCGCGAAACGCGTTCTCGTGGTCACCGACAAAGGCGTGCGCAACGCCGGCCTTGTCACGCCCATCGAGGAGCGGCTCCGCGACGCTGGATTCGTTTACGGGGTCTACGACGAGGTCGTTCCCGATCCGGGCGTCGGTGAGGTGCAGCGCTGCTACGAGCGCGCGCGGGAAATGGGGGCCGACGCGTTCGTGGCGGTGGGCGGCGGCTCGGCGATCGACACCGCGAAGATGGCGGCGACGCTCCTCACCAACGGCGGCACCGTCCTCGATTACGTTGGCATCGACAGGGTTCCGAAGCCCGCTGCCCCCGTCGTGGCCATTCCGACGACGGCAGGCACCGGCGCCGAGATCACCATCAACAGCGTTATTGCGGACCCGGCGCAGAACAAGAAGCTCGTGATCATCAGCGCGAACGCCGCCGCGCTCTATGCCCTCGAGGACCCCGAGATGACGCGGACGTGCCCAGCATTCGTGACCGCGATCACCGGGATGGACACGCTGGTTCACGCGATCGAGTCGTTCGTGTGCAAGAACGCCTACCCGATGACGCAGGCGCTCTGCCTGGAAGCGATCCGGAACGTCGGGCGGTCGCTCGCGGCCGCGGTGAAAGACGGCGCCGATATGGAGGCGCGCGAGCGGATGATGCGCGCCGTCGTCTCGGCGAGCCTTGCGTTCTCCAACACGCGGCTCGGCAACGTGCACGCGATGGCCCTTCCCTTGGGCGGCTGGTGCCACGTCGCGCACGGCACCGCCGTCGCGGTGTTGCTGCCGCACGTCATGGACTTCAATCGCATTGCCGCGCCCGACGCCTATGCGATCGTCGGAGAGGCGCTTGGCGCGAAGAAGGACGCGCAGGCCGCGGTGAAGCGGGTGCTCGCGCTGAACGAGGAGGTCGGCATCAAGCCGAAGCTCTCCGCGTACGGCGTCACCGAGAATGCGATCCCGAGCATGTCCAAAGATGCGATGCAGTCCGGCAACATCCTCGTGAACCCGCGCGAAACCAAGCTCGATGACATCGAGGCGCTCTATCGTGCCGCACTCTAAGAGCGGATAGCCTCTCGCCGATGCCGATCGCGATCTTTGACATGGACGGCGTGCTGTACCGCGGCGCTCAGGTCATGCCGCACGCGCGCGAAGCGGTCGACCGCCTCCGGCGCGCGAAGTGGGACGTCTTCTTCGCGACGAACAACTCGACGGCAACGCGGCTCGATTACCTAAAGCTTCTGCAGCAGCTCGGGCTGGGCGGCGACCTCGACCACATCGTCACGAGCGGCTACGCCACAGCGCACTACTTAGAGCGCCGCCGACCGAAGCCGAAGGACGTCCTCGTCATCGGGGCCGACGGCCTGCGTGAGGAGATCCGCGCCGTCGGGATCGCGGTGCGTGACGCGGATGCGCTACCAGGTATTCACCCACCGCCCGACGCGGCCGCCGATGGCGTCGACCCCGGCGCGATGCGGCGCTACCTGGTATCGCTCGACCTGCCGCCGGCGCCCGATACGGTCGTCGTCGGCCTCGACCTGCACCTCACCTACGCCAAGATCGCGGAAGCGCAGCGGGCCATCCTCGCCGGCGCGGACTTCGTGTGCTCCAACCGCGACCGGGCGTACCCCGTCGAGGGGCGGCTTCTCCCGGGCGCGGGGACGATCGTCGCGGCGATCGAGGTCGCGACCGACAGGAAGGCGCTCTGCATCGGGAAGCCCGAGCCCTTCCTGTTTGCGGAGGCCATCCGCAGGGCGGGAAAGCAGAACGACCGAGTCGTGGTGGTAGGGGATTCGACCGACTACGACATGGTCGCGGCCCACCGCGTCGGCGCGACGGGCGTGCTGATCACCACGGGTCTGACCGAGAACGACGCGCTGGAGAAAGCCTCAGGCGATGCGGTCCCCGACCGCGTGATCGGTTCGCTCGACGAGCTGTTCGCGCTCCCCGAGTTCTCGGGGAGCTAGAAGTCGAGACCCTCCCAGCTGACGCCAGTGGGCCCGTCCAGCACGTTCGTGTCTCCGACGTCGGTCCAGGCTGTGCCGCGCTGGCCTGATTCCGTCCGAGCCCACGCCGTGCCGGACGCCGCGTAGAGCGACGCAACCACCACCAACGCGACGAGGATCGTCTTCAACTTTCGCATTGCTCTCTCCCTCCCGCTAACTCGCGACCTTCACGGCCTCGAGCGCCTGCTGGTACATGTGCTCGTGCTGGTGTGTGTGGACCGGTTCCTTGCCGCGCGCCATGCGTCTGCGCTCCTCGATGCACACTTGGATGAACGCCTCGACGACGACCGGGTTGAACTGGGTGCCGGCGTTCGCGCGGAGCTCGCGGAGGGCGTGCTTTGGCCGGAACGCCACTCGGTAAGGCCGGGCGCTCGTCATCGCGTCGTACGCGTCGGCGACCGAGATGATCTGCGCGGCGAGGGGGATCTCGTTCCCCTTGAGGCCGTGCGGATATCCCGTGCCGTCGAAGTTCTCGTGGTGCGCGAGGACGAGCGGGCGGATTCGTTCGAGCATCGGCACGTTTCCGAGCAGGCTCGCGCCGATCGTGGGGTGGGCCCGCATCTCGACCCACTCTTCATCGGTGAGCTCGGCGGGCTTCGAGAGAAGCGACTCAGGAACCCCGATCTTGCCCACGTCGTGGAAGAGCGCGCCCAGCTTTATCGCGGCGATCTCCTCGGCGCCGAGGCCGAGCTTGCGGCCGACCTCGACCGAGTAGTGCATGGTCGTGGCGGCGTGACCGGAGAGGTGCGACTCCTTTGCCTCGAGCGCGCCGATGAGCGCGCCGATCACGGACACGTGCGACTGCTCGAGACGGTCGTTCGTCTGACGGAGAAGCTCGTTGACCGTGCTCAGCTCCTCGTTGCGCTGGCGCACCTCCGTCGACTTCGCCATGTACAAACGGAACGAGTACCACGCGACGACGAGAGGCACGGTGAAGACGAAGACCCCGAAGAGCCCGATCGCCTGGTACGCGAGCGCGAGCGCGGCACCCTGAACAGCGGTGGCGCCGAAGTTCACGGGCATCCAGCTGTAGTTGGTGCGCCAAACCGAGACGACATTTTGCGCTTCGGACATCGCGATGGCGACGGCGGTGAGCGAGGTGTTCACGAGGAAGTACGCGGCGGCCGAGAGCCCAACCGACACGAGGGTCGGCGCGATCGCTCCTGGCGGCGTCATTCCGCCGGTGAGCCGGTAGAGCTCGCCGGCGGCAAAGGCCGAGAGCGCGAATGACCCGAAGTTGAACGCGACCTTGCGGAGGGGCTTGCGGCGTGGCGTCACCGAGTTCACCAGTGCTTGCGCGAGGCTGACCCACACCGCCGCTCCGGTGCCGTAGAGCACGTAGGCGGCGATGACCGCGGCGAAGGAGACCGAGATCGCGCTTGAGCGGAAGAGGAACACCGGGACGCGCTGCGCGAGACACGCGAGCCCGACGAGGACCGCCAGCATGATCGGATCTAGCAGATCCAGTCGCATCGTGGTCGTCGCTGCGACGAGCGCGATGAAGCCCGCGAAAGTTATGGAGCCGACGTAGAGGTCGATCCGCCCTTTCATCATCGCAGCTCCCACGTCACGCTGTCCCACGTCACGCCCTCCCATGACACGGCCTCCCATGCCACGCCCTCCCAACCCACCGACTCCCAAGAAATGCCTTCCCAGGTGATCCCATCCCACGTGATGCCAGGACCGAACACGTTTCCGCTCGCCGCGAGAACCCGCAGCAACACATTCGAGGGCAGCAGACCGACGTTCACGCGATCGGGCCGTACGGTCAGCGCGTCGTCGACGTCCAGGCCCGGCGTCCGCGTGCCGGCGATCCGGCGTCCGCTCGCAGTCAGCGCGCCCTTGACCTGTGTTGCGCTGTATGTCTGGTGCGCTTCGAGGATGTCCGCCGCGGCGCCGGCCACCATCGCGGTCGACGCGGAGGTCCCGGTCAGGCGTGCGTACGGACCGTTTGGAAGATCTCTCGCAACGTCTTGGTCCAACGCCGTACCCGGAACGCGCAGCGAGACGACGTGCTCGCCCGGGGCGAGAACATCGGGCTTCGCGAATCCGTCGCGCGTCGGGCCCCGGCTGCTGAAAACTGACTCTCGGTCGTCATTCGTCGCGAGGGTCCCCTGATCGGCGAACGAGCCGACCGTAACGACGAACGGATCGGCGCCCGGCATCGACACGGTGCCTGCGGCAGGGCCGTCGTTGCCGGCGGCGGCGACGACGGTGATGCCCGCGAACCACGCAGACTCGACGACACCGGCAAGCAGCTCGCGGTGGTAGCTCGAGCGCTGCGGCGCTCCGAACGAAAGGTTCAGGACCTTGATGCGCATCGTCGCTCGGTTCTTGAGGAGCCAGTCGAAGGCGCCGAGAACCGAGTGCATCGTCCCCATGCCGTTCTGGTCGAGCACGCGCAGCGAGATCAGCTTCGCGTCTGGTGCGACCCCCTTGAACGTTTCGCCGTGCGCGGCGATGAGGCCGGCGACGAAGGTTCCGTGACCCGAGGGATCGAGAAGCGTCGCCCCATCGTTCACGAAGTCCACGCGTGCGATGACGGAACCCTCGAGGTCGGGATGCTCGGCGATACCGGTATCCATGAGCGCGACGGTGACGCCGCGGCCAGTCGCGTGGCTCCAAGCCTGGTAAGCGTCGACGACCGAGACGCCGGGGCTCGGTCGCCCACTCGATCGCTCGTACCGCTCCCTCCTGCCGGCCGCCGTGACGACGGCGTCGGTGGCGATGAAGGACACGCGTGAATCGCTCTGAAGGGAGGGGAGGGAGTCGGCGGATACACGGGCGGTGACGATGTCGAGCGTGTCGAGTGCTGCGACATCGGTCGCTCCGGCGGCCGTCGCCTTCGCCGCGACCGCGCCGGCCGTCCCGTGCGCGACCTGGACGAGGGCGTAGTCGCCGACGGCAAGGCTCGGATCGATCGGAGCGGTCCAGCTTGTCTCGGGAAGCGCCGTAAAGAGGAGTGCGAGCGCAAAGAAAGCTGCCAAAAGGCGCCTCGCGGTACCACCCATCTGCCCCGTCATTTCCCCCGTTACTCCCACCCGAGTACTACCTGCCCACTCAGGGGAGGTCATCCCCTACGCGGGTGATGTTCGTCGAAGCAAGCGAACGCGCAATGGCCTGGGAGGCACTCGAGCGACGGTCGACACGCAGGCGACACGTCGGTTCGCGGGTTCTCCACCACATGCACGACGGCGCAACCGCCGTGCGCGAAGAGAACTAGTAAGGGTGCATTAGCCAGCGCGCCGGATGCGCTGATAGAGCTCGCGTGTGGCGGGCTCGGGCTCAGCGCCGAGATCGCGGTGGAGCATCGCTTCGAGCGCCTGGTAATGACGGACGGCGAGGCCGTGGTCCCCGGATTCGTGGTGCGCCCGCATCAGCAGGCGATGCGCTTCCTCGTCGTAGGGCTCGAGCTCGAGGAGCTTCTCAAGAGGCCGGACCGCGGCCTTCGGATCCTTCCACTCGAGTTCGAGCGTCGCCAGCTCTTTTGCCGCCGCGACGAGTTGACGGTCCGTCTCTTCGCGCTGTCGATCGATCCACGGCGCCGCGAGGTCGGCGAGAAATTCTCCGCGATGTACCGCTACCGCGGCACGCAGGTACTGGATCGCCTCGCGGGATCGTCCGGCGTCCTGGGCCTCGCGACCGCGGCGGAGCGATCGCCGGAACACTTCGAGGTCGACGTGGATCGAGATCGGAAGCGCGAGCCGATACCCCGTATCGGTCCGCACGACGCTCGTGGCTTCTGACGCGCCGGCCGACGCGAGCGCCTTGCGGAGCGCGTGAAGCGTGAAGTGAAAGTTGGAGAGCGCGGACGCGGGATCGGTCTCCGGCCAGAGCTGCGCGACGAGCTCATCGCGCGAGGCCGCGCGCTGCCGATCGAGCAAGAGCAGCGCGAAGAGCTCCTTCGCTTTGCTCGTGCGCCATCCGCGGTCGCTGATCCGCGTGCCCCCCGCGCGAAGCTCGAACGGACCGAGCACGAATGCCTGAATGCTCTCGGCGACCGACGACGAGATCGCGTGAGCCGGCGTCGGCGCGGCAGGCTGCAAGAGAGTCGCGAGGATCCGCATGTCGTCAGGGTTGAGCTCGAGGTCGCCGAGCCGCAGCCGCAGCGCGTCCGTGAGGGCTGGACGCAACAGCAGGAAGTCTCGATAGCGCTCCGCGGCGACGGCGCGAAGCGCGCCTCGAGTCGTGGCCGGGTCGTCCTCGATCGGCACCGACAGCAGGATCGCCTTCGCTTCGAAATAGCGCGCGCGGATCGCATGCGCCGACACACGCGCCTCGCGATACGCGCGAAGGGCACCTTCGCGATCGCCTTGTGCCTCGGCGACGGCGCCGCGCGCGATCGCCGCGCGTATCGCGGGTACCGGACCCGGCGACGAGCCGGCCAGCGCCTCGGCCGCCCGCAACGCGTCGTGGGCGGAGTCGGGATCGCCGCGGAGCGCGCGCAGCTCGGCAGCCGTCGCATGGAGCTCCGCGATCACGTGGTCGTCGCCCTGCTCGCGGCAGAGCTCGACCCCGGCGCGGTAGACCTCCTCCACCGCGCCGCGCTCGCCCATGAGCGCGTGGACCGTCATCAGGGTCGAGCACATCGCCGCCTGCGCGAGACGGAGATCGTTCGCACTCGCGATCTCGAGCGTTTGGCGGAGCGTGTCGAGGGCCTCCGCCGTGTCGCCTCGGCGCGTGCGTACGTCCACCAGTCCTCCTTCGGCCCAGCAGAGCGCGGTGACGTCGGCGCTCTTCTGTTGAAGCGCGAGGGCCCGCAGGTAAGTCCGCTGTGCCGCGTCGAGCTCGCCGAGAAGGTGGTGCAGCTGCGCGAGCGCGATCGCTTCGGCGAGCTCGCCGGAGCGATCGGTGAGGAGCGCGAACATCGCCTCGGCCTTGAGGTGCGCGCGCGCCGCTTCCTCGATCTCGCCCAGATCGGCGTGAGATCCGCCGATGACGTGCCAGAGCCAGGCGCTCTGCGACGACGCGCCGTCGCCGATCAGGCCGAGTGCCTCGTGCGCTTGGTCCAACGCCTCACGGGGCCGGCGGAGATAACGCAGCGCCTGCGCCGACCACGTGAGCGCGCGCGCCAGTCCCTCGGTGTCGCGTCCACGGCGAAGCTCTCCTGCGGCGTCGCGGTAGTTCGCGAGAGCGCGCTCGTAGTCGCCGCGCACGCGGTGCAGAAGTCCGCGCAGGAGGATGACCCACGGCAGCCGCCGTTCCGCACCGGGAGGGAATCCATCGAGCCAGCGCTGCAGGGTCGCGACCTCGCTCCCGCCAAGTGCGCGCTCGCCGTTGTCGCGGACGAGCTGCGCCGCGCGTCGATGATCTCCAGCTTGCTGGAAGTGATGGATCGCGCGGTCGACGTCGCCGCGTGCCGCGGCGCGTTCCGCGTGCCCGCGGTGGAGCTCGACGATCTCGGCGGCGGGGAGGAGCTCCCGCGCTCGCGAGCGGAGGAACTCGGCGAAGAGCGGTTGGAAGCGATGGCCACCGTCCGCGCCTTCGCGCATGACGAGGCCCGCCTGCTCGAGCGAGGCAAGGAGCTCGCGTGACGCGCCGCCGGCGCTCACCGCCTCGTCGTCCTCGATGCGCTCGAGTAGCGACCAGCGGAGGATCGTGTTCTGATCCCGGCGCGTCCCACGCCGGAGGACCTCGCTGTTGAAGTAGGCGTAGAGCTCGGCCCCCCCGCCTTGGAACTCGCCGAGCTGCTGCCAGCCGCGCTCGCTCACGAACGCCGCCGCGAGCCGCAGGCCCGCGGGCCAACCGCCGGTGCGCGAGTACATCGCGTCGATGGCGTGCTCGGGCAGATCGAGCGCGAACTCTCCGCGCAGGAGCTCGACCGCCTCGGCGCGGGTGAACGCGAGCTCGGCCGCGGACATGTCGAGCACGGATCCGGCCAGCCGCCACCGAGGGAGGCCGCCGAACTGCGGCGTCCGTCGCGTGGCGAGCACCAGGTGGGCGTTGTCCGGCAGCAGATCGACGAGTTCGTTGCCGAAGGCGGCGAGCGGAGCGCCGCCGCGGACGCTCGGATGGTCGTCGATGAAGAAAATGAGCTCGCCCAACGGCGCGAGCTCGTCCGCGAGTGCTTGCGCGAGCTGCGCGAGACGCCGCTCGAGGCGGCGCCCGCGATCCAGAAAGGACGTGAGCTGCTCGCCGAACTCCGCCGTGTCACGTCGCAGAGCACCGACCAGATCCGTGAAGAGGACCAGCGGATCTTCGTCGCCGCGCCCCAGGGTGAGCCACGCCGTGCGCCGGCCGGAAGCGCGTAGAAGGTCGGCGTATTGCGCGAGGACCGTCGTCTTGCCGTAACCGGCCGCGGCGTGCACGAGCGTCAGCCGGTGACGCTCCGCACCTTCTAAACGATCGAGCAGCCGCTGCCGCCTGAGGAGCGGAAGCGGCAGCGACGGGGGCGTGTAGCGGGTGCGATCAGGCCCGCGCTGCGTGACGGTCAAGGCGTCGCTAAGGATGCACTCCGACCGCGCGTAAGAGGGTGGCGGTCCCGTAGCCAAGGATGAAACAGCCGGGGATCGTGAGGACCCAAGCGGTCACGATCCTGCCGGCGATACCCCAGCGAACCGCCGAAAGCCGCCGGGTCGACCCGACGCCGAGGATCGCGCCCGAGATCGCGTGCGTCGTAGAGATAGGAATGCCGAACCGAGTCGCGATCTCAATGACCGTGGCCGCGGCAGTCTCCGCGGCGAAACCGTTCACGGGCTTGAGCGCGGTAATGCGCATGCCCATGGTGCGGATGATCCGCCAGCCGCCGGTGGCGGTGCCGAGGCCGATCGCGAGCGCGCAGACCACCTTGACCCAAGTGTCGATCACAAAGGGCCCGGTACTCCCGTGGAAGGCGTAGATCGCGAGAGCGATGATGCCCATCGTCTTCTGGCCGTCGTTCCCCCCGTGGCTGAACGCCATGTACGCGCTCGAGAGGATCTGTGCTCGGCCGAAGAAGCGGTTCACAAAGCGATAGCTAACGTTCCGCAGGCCCCAGTACAAGGCAAGCATCAGCGCGTATCCGAAGATGAACGCGACGACTGGGGAATACACGATCCCGAACACCGTTAATTGCAGGCCCGGAGCGATGATGACGTCGAGTCCGTGCACGGACAACGCCGCGCCGATCACGCTGAAGATAAGTGCGTGGCTCGAGGAGGTCGGTAATGCCGCGACGAACGTGATGAGGTCCCAGATGATCGCGCCGATGAGCGCCGCCACCACCAGATCCTGGGTGACGATGCTTTTGTCGACGATCCCGCTGCCCACGGTCTTCGCGACCGCCTCTCCCGAGAGCGCGCCAACGAGGTTCAGCGCGCCGGCCATGAGGATCGCTTGGATCGGGGTGAGCACGCGGGTAGCCACGACCGTCGCGATGGCGTTCGCCGCGTCGTGGAAACCGTTGACGAATTCGAAGGTGATGCCGAGAAGAACGACGAGACCAAGCAGGACCGTGGCGTTGTCCAACTAGCTGTGCTTCACCTTGATGGTCTCGACGATATTCGCTACGTCCTCGCATCGGTCGATCGCGACCTCGACCAAAGAGTAGATGTCCTTCCATTTGACGATCTCGATCGCGTCGTCCGACCCGGCAAACAGCTCGGCGACCGCCTCGCGCCAGACCTGGTCGCCCTCGTTCTCGAGCGTATGGATCTTGATCCAGTGCGGCTCGAGGTTCTTCAGACCCTCGAGGTTCTTGAGCATCGAGAGCATCTCGCTCGCCGCTGATACGAGGACTTTCGCTTGACGTACCGCCGGCGGACGGATGGATTTCACCTTGAACAGCTGCACGAGTTCCGACACGTCGTAGCAAACGTCAGTGACGTCGTCGATCTTGCTGGCGAGACCAACGATGTCCTCGCGGTCGAGAGGCGTGACGAAGGTCTCGTTCAGATGTCGCACGATCTCGTGGTTGAGCTTGTCTCCGTGGTGCTCGATCGCATGGATGTCTCGGACCTTGTTCTCGACCTCGGTGAAGTCGCCGAAGAGCTTCGCCAGCGCCTCGGCCGCCTCAACGGAGTTCTGGGCGGCCTGTTCGAAGAGGACGAAGAACTCGCTCTTCCTGGGCAGGAGCGATAGACGCACGGGCGTTCTCCTTTGGCGGCATATCCTGCGGCACCGCGACCGCCGGCGCGTTTCCCCTCAGCCAGGCGCCTGGCTGCGGCGCCGGCCACTCGCACGAGCTGCGGCACCTCCCGGCCGCCGGCCTCGCTATTCGATCGTTTCGAGGTGCGCCCCACGAGCGCCGTCGTCTCTGGAACATCAATAATCCGTAACGACTCGCCGGTCTGCGTCATCCGGTTGACCCTCCGGCGCTCCCTGCGACGCGTGGAGCAACCTTGAACACGCTCCGATCGGTCAGAAGCGTCTGCTGACGTCCGGGGCCTCGACCGCCGCCGAGCTCACGTGCGTAATGCTGGCACGTCGCCAGGGAAGCGAGCGCCGTGGCATGACGTTTGCTCAAGGGCCGCTAGACGAGTCGCCATAGTGCGAGAGAAAGAGGAAACACGATGCTGCTCTTCGCGATCGGGATCATGGCAGGCCTAGCGCTGGGGATGATCATCGTGGGCTTCCTCGCGATTGGCGCGTACGACCGCGGATACAGCGAAGCGCTCGAGCGCCGCAAGGCGTGGCGGACTGAGCTTGTCGCGCGGACGGTAGTCGGAACGCGGGCGCTCGTCTCGGCTCGCAAGGCGAGCTAGCAACACCCCAAATCAGGTCGAAAGGGGCCGCCGAAGGGCGGCCCTTTCGTCTATTTAGGCGGTCTTAGGGCCCAAAGAACTTCCGCTTCAGGTCCTCGATCGCCCTCTGGAGCGCATCGATGACCCCAGGGATGCCTGTCGGGACGATCTCGACGCTCCCGTCGCGCGCGATCCGCAGCTCGTCGCCCGGCCGCACCGCTGCCTTCACCACCGCGCGGTCGGCCGTGATCGTGAAGACCACCCGGTTCTGGTCGTCGACGATCGTGCCGACCCGGACCTTGCCCTCGGGCATCGCCTTGATCACCGCCTTCAGCTGGTCGTCGGACCGGAGGTCCGCTTGAGGCTGAGGCGCGATCCGGCTGATCGTCTTGCCGAGCTCGTCGAAGAACGCCGTCGGCCCCCTCATTACGGGACCGAGCAACGCTATGGCGACGCCGATCGCGACGAGTACAACGAATATCCCGATGACGAATTGGAAAGCCCACATCGGGACGAATCTCTTCATTGGTTGCTTCACTCTTCTCCCTCCGGTCGAGCGCGGGCCGACGGCGTGACCGAGGGCCCCCGCGCGATGGGGCACCGGCCGGAGGCCGGGGGGTCCCTGTCGCGTAGAGAGGGTTTCGGTCACGCCGTCGGCGTCGGTCCGGCTCGGGCGACCGCTCGGTGGGAACAGTGTGTGCAGCAGTCCTTGGAAAGAAAAGAGAAGGAGGCCCGTTGTGGCTCAACTCGACACCGAAGACCGGGAAAAGATGGACAAGCGCAAGTTCGCGTACGTCGACAAGGAGGGCGAGGGCCACCTCCCGATCAACGACGAGGCCCACGTCCGCAACGCCATGGCTCGGTTCAACCAGACCGACTTCGAGTCCGGCACCAAGAAGGAGACAGCTCGTAAGAAGATCGTGAAGGCGGCAGAGCGCCGGGGTATCAAAGTCGGCAAGGGCGACAACGTCGCGAAAGGCCGGAAGACGAAGGCCAAGCGGTAGGACGTATCTGCGACCATTCAGTCCATGACAGGGCTGAAGGTCGTCTGCATTGGCGGTGGGCTCGGAGCTCCGACGATCATGGCCGGGCTCCGCCGCTACACCGAGGAGATCACCGGGCTCATCGCGGTGACCGACTCCGGGCGGTCGACGGGTAAGGTCCGCATCGCGCTCGACGTGCCGGCGCCCGGCGACATCCGGAGCGCGCTGACCGTCCTCGCGGAGGGCGACCCTGCCCTCGTGCGGCTGTTCTCGCATCGGTTCGAGACCGACAAAAGCGAGGAACTGAACGGCATGGCTTTCGGCAACCTCTTCCTCGCCGCGCTCACGCAGCAGGAAGGATCGTTCCTGCGCGCGGTGGAGGAGGCGTCCCGGCTCCTGGGGATCCGCGGCCGTGTTCTCCCGGTCACTCTCTACAACACCCATCTCTGCGCGAAGCTCGCCGATGGGACGGTCGTGGAGGAAGAGGTCAACGTGCGCGCCCCCGGCAAGGCGCCGATCGAGCGCATCTATCTGAAAGACGACGATGTTCGCGCTACCGACGGCAGCGCGGAAGCGATCGCCTCCGCAGACCTCATCACTCTCGGCCCCGGCAGTTTGTTCACGACGGTGTGCGCGTGTCTTCTCATACCGGAGATCGCGCGTGCCATCGCCGACGCGCAGGGTCTCGTCGTCTACGTTGCGAACACCACCACGCAGCCGGGCCAGACCGACGGCTTCAGCATCGCCGACCACGTGCGCGTCGTCTCCGATTATTTGGGCGGGTCCGGCCTCGACATCGTGCTCGTGAACGACGATCCGCCGCCCGACCATCTTCGCGCCCACTACGCCGAGCGCGGAGTCACGTACCTCGAGCCCATGGCGGCGGAGCTCGCGAAGGTGGAAGACCTCGGCGTCCGCGCGGTGGCCGCGCCGGTCATCGACAAGTGGAGCGGCCCGCGCGATCTCTGGTTGAAACAGGACACGATCCGCCACGACGCCGCCCGTGTGGCGACGGCGCTGGTTCGGCTCGTCGACGAGCGCCGGCCGCGCCTCCGCGCTTTGCCGTGATGGCCGTCGCGTCGCGGGTGCGGCACTTCCTGTCGATCGGGGACCTCGAGCGGGACGAGCTCGCGCTCCTGTTGGAGCAGAGCGCGAACCTGAAGGCGAGGCCGTCCAGCGGAGGCCTCACCGGCCGGACCGTTGCCCTCATCTTCGAAAAGCCGAGTCTCCGGACGCGTCTCTCGTTCGACGTCGGCATCGCCCAGCTCGGCGGTCACTGCGTGTATCTCTCGCCCGCGGAGGTCGGTCTCGGCCGCCGCGAAAGTGTGTCCGACGTTGCCCGCGTCACCAGCCGCATGGCGGATGCGGTGGTCCTGCGGGTCAACGCGCACGAGACAATCGAGGAGTTCGCGCGCTACAGCGAGGTTCCGGTCATCAACGGACTCTCCGACTTGTCCCATCCGTGCCAGGGCCTCGCCGACATCTTCACGATCCGCGAGCGCAAGGGCCCTGACCTTCGCGGCGTCGCGATCGCCTACATCGGCGACGGCAACAACGTCGCGCATTCGCTCATGTTGTGCGTCGCCAAGACCGGCGCGTCTCTCCGCGTGGCAACCCCCGCCGGCTACGAGCCTCTCGCGCGCTACCGCGAGCTCGCCGGAGCCGACGCGAGATCGAGCGGGGCGCAGATCACGATCGGGAACGATCCGGTCGCGGCGGTGACCGGCGCCGACGTTGTGTACACGGATGTTTGGACGAGCATGGGTCAGGAGCAGGAGTACGAGCGTCGCCGTCGCGCGTTCCAGGGGTTCCAGCTCAACGCGCCGCTTCTCGCGCGCGCGAAACGTGACGCGATCGTCCTGCACGACCTTCCGGCGCACCGGGGCGAGGAGATCACCGACGAGGTGATCGACGGTCCCCAGAGCGCGGTGTTCGATCAGGCGGAGAACCGCCTGCACACGGAGAAGGCTCTCCTGTGCTGGCTCCTCGGAGGAGAGCGATGACCGATGGGTGACGAACGTACGATCCTGGCCGATTGCTGCGAGGACTGGATCATCGAGTGGGGCGGCTTTTATCGCTCGGGACGGGAGTTCCGTTGTCCTGAGTGCGCGACCGAGTGGAAGAAGACCGAGGCGGACGGTTACCTCCGCGGTGACGGGAGGTCATTCGTGCGCCGCGCGCGGTCCGGACCGAATGCTGAATTTCCATACCTTGCGGCCGCGGACGGACACGAACCGAACGTCGAACGATGCTGCGCGAAGATTCTCCTTGCGCATGGCGAGAGAATGGCCGAGGGCCTGTTCGTCTGTCCGGTCTGCGGTACGGAGTGGGCGCGCACCACTCAGCGACTCCACGGTCTTCGTGTTCCGGTGTTCGCGAAAGCCGGTCTTCGCGAGCCATTGACGGTGCAACCTGGGCGTACACGTCCGTTCCTTGTGGCCCTCTCGGAATATTCGCCACCGCGCGATTAGGTCGGGGGCGGTCTCATTTGGTCCGCCGGGCGACAGCATTACGCGCGCACATCACCGACCGCGCGGGGTCGTTGCTACTCGGCTGACCGAACGGACTCGGACAAGAGGCGTTAGTTCCCGCGGGTGACGAACGTTCAGCCACTTGGTTGAACGCCAGTTGGGGAGGCTAACGTGGCGCTGTCACGTTCGCGGAACCTTGCGGCGGTCGTGCTCATTGTTGCGCTTGCGCTCGGGCTCGGGTCGAGTGCGGTCCTCGCTCCCGAGGCCAACGCGCTCGTTTCGATCAGCACGCTCACCGTCGTCGACGGTGCGGTCCTCATCAGCCACGACGGCGCTGACTTCACGTCAGCACGCGAGGGCGATGTCCTGGGCGCCGGCGACACGATCCGCACCGGGACCGGCGCGGCGGCCGAGATCACGTATTTCGAAGGATCGAGCGTGCGGCTTGAAGCCGATACCGAGATCGTTGTCGAGCGTCTTCGCACCGAGGCAGACGGCGGCACCGTCATCGGCATGATGCAAACGCTTGGCCGCACGTGGCACGTCGTCACGAAGCTCATCAGCGGAAGCTCTCGCTACGAGGTGCGCACCCCGAGCTCGACCGCGTCGGTGCGCGGGACTATCTTCGCAGTAGACGTGCGCTTCGATGCCGATGGCCCTTCCGCGACCGTGACGACGAGCGAAGGCGTGGTCCTACACACCGCGGCTGACCCAACGGTCGCCGAAGCCACACAGGTGCGCGTGACCGCCGGCCAAGCATCGACGAAATCCGCGAGCAAGCCCGCTGAGCCGGTGCGCGCGGCGACGCCCGCGACCCTTCGCGATGCGCCGGCGCGGCCGGCAACGATGCCGCGTCCGGCGAAGAGTCCGAAGCCGGCCTCCGATCGCGCGGATCTTCGTTCCACAGCACAAGCCGCGGATCCCGTGCTCGTCGCTGCGCAGCCGAAAGACCGCGCGAAGAGCTCTAAGCAAGAGCCGAGACGGGACAGGTAGGGACTCGTGACCAACTGGACCTAATCAGCGCACTGGCGCGATCCTCGGGACGCGACCCTTGGCGCGGTCGCGCGACCAGCTCATGTAGTCCTCGGACCTGGCGGTCCTGCGGTCTGCTGCTGCGGCAGTAGTGCGTATTGCAGAGTCCGCGCGATCGATGCGGTCGCTCGCAGCCCGGTACAACACAGATCGGCGGTACCTCGGTAAGCCGGATTGGGTTGTAGACCGCCAGCGCAGCGTCGATCGCCGCCGTCCTACGAAGACCCATGTACGGGCGCAGCGTGCCCATCCACCCGGCGGCATGGTGACCCGCGATTTGTGCGACATAGGGAGGACGCCACCGTTCTGTGCGGGCTGCCTCAACCCAAAGTCGCGTGTTGAGGAGGTCAGCGACACGCTCGACCACGTCCTGCTCGCACATCTCAACCTTGATTACGGGATAGGACGACTGGCCATCCCAACTAGCGAGGAACGAGCCCTCACCCTCGAGGAGGCCTGCCAGCCACGCGCGATCACAGGCTTCCTGGGATGCACCTTGGACGGTGAATAGATCGGATGCAGCCACGGCACCGGGCGTGACATGCGGGAGCGACGCATCACCATCTGTTCTCGGTCGCCGACCTGACCTCCGCAGTTGCCAGGACGATATCGCCCGATCAATCTGGAGCTGGCGCGCCTTACCCAGGAATGGTCTAACGAGGTACATGATCCGAACAGCCGGAGCGCCTTTGATCGTTGTCGCGTACGGAATCTTGTGATGCGGCCTCCGTCGTCGCAATCGGATCACCGCCCGTTCGAATAAGTTCCCGACGCGATCGACGACGTCGCGGTCAGTCATCGAAACCCGCAGGATCGGAGTGGCTGGTTTTGACGGAGCGCCGCGGAGAAAAGTTCCCTCACCCTCGAGGATCCCGACGAGCCAGTGAAATTCCTTTTCGTCTATGTGGACATATGCGCAGGGGCGGAGGATCGCGTCAATAGGACCGTCAACTGGGCGGCTAAGCGGTTTCGAACCGCTGCTGGGAGGTCCACAACCTCTAGTGCTACCACTACACCATAGCCGCCATGGATCGAACGCGAGTGCGCTCGAGTGTCAGTCTAGCGGATTAACGCCCCGCTTTCGCCTTCGCGTCCGCATACAGGCCGCGCACCATCTCCGATCCGAAGTGGTACTGCCCCACGTCGAGGTACACCGTCCACACGTCGACTGCGCCGTTCCAATCCTGCTTCGCGTAGAGCGCGAGGCCTTTCACAAAGAGCGCGTCCGGGTCCTTCGGACGCTGCGCGAGCACCCGGTCCGCGGCGACGATCGCGCCGTCGTTGCTGCCCGACGCGACGAGGATGAGCGCGAGCCCATCGAGCGCGGCGACGTTGTTCGGGTCTTTCGCGAGCACCGCCTGATACCGCGGGATCGCGTCCTGCGGGCGCCCGGCCTGCACGTAACCGTCGGCGAGCGCGAGCTGCGTCGGGATGTCGCCTGGGTTCGCGCTCGCGCGCGCCTCGAGCGCCGCCAACGTGTCGATCTGCGGAACGGTGCCGGTCACGGTTTCACCGGGCGCGCGATCGCCGGCCGAGGGCGGCAGGTAGAACACCGCCACCCCGGCGGCGACCGCCGCGATCAGCGCGGCGGCGACCAGCGTGTGCACGGGCGCCGCGCGACGCGGCTCGGGCGCGCGGCGGGCGAATGCGTCGCGCTCGAGCGATGCGCGAAGCCGTGTGTAGTCCGAGGACGCGATCGTGCCCGCCGCGCGTGCGAATTCGAGATCGCGCAGCGAGCTCACGGCGCGTGCCACATCGTCGCGGTGATCCGGGGGATCCGCCGGCCACGCGACCGGGCGCCGCGCGAGCGGCGCGATGACCGCCGCCGTGCCGGCGAGGAGCAGCACGATGAAGAGCGCGATGGTCATCCTTCGGCGGCCTCCTCGCGCGCGACGCGCTCGCGCAGCGCCGCGACCTCACTGGCGCTCGGTCCCGCCGCCTGCGACGTGTCGGTGCTCCGCAGCCGCCCGGTCACGAGGACCAGGCCTGCGGCGAGGGCGGCGATGGGAACGAGCCACACGAGGCCGCTCCAGGACGCGACCGGCGGTGAGAGGAAGATCCAATCGCCGTACGCCGCGCGGAACTCGGACTCGATCTCCGCGTCGGTCTTTCCCTCGCGAACGCGCTGAGCGACGAGATCGCGCATCTGGCGTGCCGTCTCCGAAGTGGAATCCTTCACCGAAAGGCCCTGACACACCGGACACCGGAGCTCGGTAGTGATTTGGTCGATGCGCTCGTCTGCGGTCACCTCATGCGGTCGCGCTGCGAACACGAGCGCCGCGGCCAGGGCGAGCAGCGCGATGGCGATGACCACTCGGCCCTTCATCGCACCGCCCGCGCGCGCAGCGTTTCGATCGCGGTCACCAGGGTGGCCTCGTCGATCGGACCGATGTGCCGTCCGGCGATCACGCCGTCGGGGCCGATGAAGAACGTCTCAGGCGGGCCAAAGACCCCGTACGAGAGCGCGACGCGGCCATCGTCGTCGGCGACGGTCGTCCACCCCATGCCCATGCGCCGCACGTACGCGAGCCCGTTGTCGCGCGACTCCTGGTAGTTCACGCCCAGCATGACGACGTCGCTGGCTCGATAGCGCTCGTAGACGCGGACGAGCGCGGGATTCTCCTGGGTGCACGGCAGGCACCACGACGCGAAGAAATTCACGACCACGACCTTGCCAGAAAGATCCGCGAGGGCGACCGTCCCTGAGCCGTCGAGGCGCTCGAGGGTGAATCCCGGAGCGGGCTTGCCGACCGTCCCGGTGCGGATGTCGTGCGGATCGCGGCGGAACGCGAGCGCGAGCGTCACCACGAGACCGAGGATCGCGACGACGACGGCGACTCTGACGACCCGGCCGAGGATCACTTTGCCGACACCGCGACTTCGGCGACGGGCATCCGCACCGTACGCCGGCGTGGCGCCGGAAGTGCGGCGATGAGCGCGCCGATCCCGACGACGGCGCCGCCGAGCCAGAGCCACGAGACACCCGGGATCACGCGCATACGGATCGTTGCCCACGAGAACGTGCGCTGGTCATACGCGGCGAGGATCGTGTAAAGGTCGTCGCGGAGGCCCGCGCCGATCCCTGGCGAGCCCACCGCGGCCGCGCTGTTCGGGTATTGCACGAGGGCCGGGCGCAGATGCTCGCTCGCGCCGTTCCCGGTGATGACGAGATCGGCGACGATCGAATCGCGCTGCGGCTCGCTCACCGGGCGAATCCCGTCGAGCCGTACCGTGTAGCCCGCCACCACGAGCGCCTCGCCCGGCGCGAGCGTCTGCTCGGCGTCCACCGTGCGCGCCTGACTCGTCGCCACGGCCAGCGCGACGAGAACGATCCCGACGTGCACGACGTATCCGCCGTACCGGCGGCCGCTGCGGCGCAGGAGGTTCGAGAATGCGGCGATCCCGTCCTCGCCATGAAGCGTGCGGCGCGCTCGCACCCCGCGCGTGAACTCCTGCACCACCGTCGCACTGACGAACGCGCCGAGCGCGTAGGTGAGCACCGCCGCGAGTGCGGTCGTGCCGGTGACGAGCGCCGCGATCGCCCCGCCGGCCGCGGCGACGATCGGCGCGGCGAACTGTCGCTCAAGTGTCGCGCGCGACGCACCGTGCCACGGCAGCTGCGGGCCGATGCCCATGAGAAACAAGAGCGCGAGGGCGAGCGGGATCTCGACTCGGTCGAAGTACGGACCGCCGATCGAGAGCTGCGCGCCCGAGATCGCCTCCGCGACGAGTGGGTAGAGCGTCCCGAGGAGCACGGTGAGCGTCGCCGCCATGAAGAGCACGTTCTGAAAAAGGAAGATCGCCTCGCGCGAGAGCGGAGCGCCTATCGGTCCGGCATCACGCAGCCGCGCGGATCGCCAGAGCAAGAGACCGACCGAGAGCACGAGGATCGCGACTAGATACCCGAGCAGGAGTGGCCCGATCGCGGAGAGGCTGAACGAATGCACGCTGTTCACGACGCCGCTCCGCGTGAGGAACGTTCCGAGGATCGTCAGCGCGAACGTCGCGACGACGAGCGCAAGGTTCCAGGTTCGGAGGAGGCTCCGCTTCTCTTCCACCATGACCGAATGGAGATACGCCGTCGACGTGAGCCACGGCATGATCGCCGCATTCTCGACCGGGTCCCACGCCCAGTAGCCGCCCCAACCGAGCACGGCGTAGCTCCACCACGCGCCCGCGATGATGCCGACGCCGAGCAGCGCCCACGAGATCAGCGCGAAGCGGCGCGTCGCGACGAGCCAGCGATCCCCGCCCTCGCCCAGGATCAGCGACGCGATCGCGTAGGCGAACGGCACTGACGTGAGGACGTAGCCGAGGTAGAGAAGCGGCGGGTGCAGCGCCATGAGCGGGTGGTTTTGCAGGAGGGCGTTTGGCCCGTTGCCGTTGTCGGGCGCGACCGCAAGGCGCGCAAACGGGTCCGCCGCGGGCGTGGTGATCAGCAGCAGGAAGAACGTGAGCATCGCGAACATCACGGCGAGCGCCGTCGTCGCAAGCCGCGGGATGGCCAGCGTGCCGCGGAAGGCGATGAACGCCGTCGCGCCGGCGAGGATCGCCGTCCAGAGGAGGATCGAGCCCTCGAGGGCCGCCCACAGGCTGATGATCGAATAGAAGGTTGGCGTCTCGCGCGCGTTGTTCTCGGCGACGTAGAGGATCGAGAAGTCGTGCGTCGCGAGTGCGAACATCATCGAGAGCGCCGCGACGACGACGAGCCCGAAGGCAATACCCGCCGCGACTCGTGCCGACGCGAGCACCCGGGCGTCGCGCCGCCAGGCTGCGTACATCGCCGCGCCCGTGCCCCAGAGGGAGAGGAAGAGCGCCGCGCGAAGCGCTGCCGCGCCGAGATCGCCGGCGCTCACGGTCCGGTCCGGTGGGCCGGCGTCGCTCCCGCGGTCGGCGCGGTGTAGACCTCGTCATGCTTCGCGATCACCTGGGTCGCCTGAAACGTCCCGTCCGCGACGAACGTGCCTTCGACCACGGCCCCGGCGCCCTCGCGGAGCAGACCGGGGATCGCGCCGGTGGCGACGATCTGCACATCGACGACCCCGTCAGTGATCACGAACCGGAAATCGTTCGCACCGCGGAGGTCGGCTGAGGACATCGACCCTGTCTTTACCAAGCCCCCGAGTCGCACGGTCTGACCGACCGCGACACCCTGCGCCTTTGCCTCCGAGGGCGTGAGGTAATAGACGGCTTGACCCTGAAGATTCGTGGCCGCGATCGCGCCGACGAGCATCGCGACGCCGAGCGCCGCGATCAGCAGAACGCGGCGGGCCCCGATGCGCTCAAGCACCGCGAGCGCGCAGGGAGATGAGGTACGCGAGCAGCGCGCCCCACACGATCGCGAACGCAGCCACGATGAAGATCAGGTTGTCCACAACCGCTCCTGGCGCGCGCGCTCGAGCGAAATGCGGGACGTCATGAAGTAGGCGTAGATGAGCGTGTACGCGCCGAGCGAGACCATGAGCGTGAGCAGCATCGACGAGTCGAGCGCGGGCGAGCCGCCGGCTCGCAGCACCGTCGGGAGCTGGTGGAGCGAGTTCGCCCAGAGCACCGAGAGGTGGACGATGGGCACGTCGATGACGGCGATGATCCCGAACACCGCCGCGCGCGTGGCGCGCCGCGAGAAGTCCGTGGACAGACCACGCAGGAGCAGGTAACCCACGTACATGACGAACATGATCGCCGTCGTCACGAGCCGGGGCTCCCACGTCCACCACACGCCCCATGTCGGCTTCGCCCAGATCGACCCGGCCACGAGGAAGAGGCCGGTGAAGAGCACACCGATCTCCGCGGACGAGACCGCGATCGCATCGAACAGCGGATTCTTCGTCCAGAGCCAGCCGACCGACGCCAGGAAGACGATGACGAACGCGAGATACGCGAGCCACGCCAGGGGCACATGGACATAGAGGATTCGGTAGACATTCCCCTGCACTGCGTCGGTGGGCGCCCAGAAGAGCGCCATCACGCTCGCCACGACGAACGACGCGGCGGCAGCGATGCCGAGCCAGGGACGGATGCGCGGCAACGTATTTCCGCGCGGGATGGTGGTCTCTGTCACTCGATGGCCGCTGGAACGATGGTAAGGCCGATGACCGTGTAAACAACCGCGAACGCGAACAGCAAGCCGGCCCATGAGAGAGCCCCGACCGCGTCACCGGAAAGCGCCGCGCTCGTGCCGCGTGTGGCCGCGACGAGCTGCGGCACGAGAACGGGCAGGGCGAGGATCGGAACGAGAGCGGCTCGCGCGCGAAGACGAAGCGCGAGTACGACATCGACGACGACGATCGGAGGGAGGGCGAGAACACCGAGCAAGACGACCACGAGCAGGTGGACCGGAAGCGCGATCCGGAGATCGAGAAGCACGATCGAAAGGATGCCGCCGACTACGGCGACGAGCAGAAGGACGGTCGCCAGCGAGAGGACCTTTCCGCCGAACAGCGCATCGCGGCCACCGGGGAGCGCGACGAGGCCTTCGAGCGCGTCGTCTTCGAGCTCGCGATCGAAGGAGCGCATCGTCGCCAGGATCGTCGCGAACGCGAGCGCGAGCCAGAACAGCGCCGAGGCGACATCCGCGTCCCGCGCGATCTGCGGCCCGACCACGAGGCTCTCGAGGAGCACGAGTACCGCGATGAAGGTCACCGCCGCGACGACGCCATCCGGTTGTCGCCGCTCGGCACGGAGCTCGCGACCGGCGACGAGCGCGATCCGGTGTGGAGCGCTCACGCGGCGGTGTCAACAACGCCGTCGTCGATCGCGATCCGTGTCTTCGCGAGCTCGTCGAGCTCGGGATGCGCGTGCGTCGCGACAACGACCGAGCGCCCGTCGTCGCGCGCCCGCGCGATCGTCTGTCGCAACCGGCGCGAGCCCGCGTCATCGAGATCTGCGAACGGTTCGTCCAGCAGCAGGAGCGGGACCGCTTCCGTTTCGACGCGCGCCAGCGCGGCCCGCCTGCGCTCGCCCGCCGAAAGTCGCTCGACGGGACGATCCATGTCTTCGCCGACGCCCCACGCGCGGAGCGCGCCGTCGATGCCTCGTGTGTCGCCGCCGCGGAAGCGAACAAAGAACTCGAGGTTTTCGCGGGCGGTGAGCCCGCGCAGCAGCATCGGACGGTGGCCGATGTAGAGGACCTCGCCCGATCCCTTTCGATCGCCGCGCGCGAGCGGGACGAGGCCGGCCAGGGCACGAAGAAGCGTCGTCTTGCCCGAGCCGTTCGGTCCGCGCACAAGCGTGAGGCCCGGGCCGACCTCGAGGTTGACCGCGCGAAGGATCACGCGATCGTCCAGGACGACCGTGGCATCGTGGAGCGATGCGCCCGACTGCACCGTCCGCATGATGGGACGCGTTGTCCTCGTATGCATCGCGCTCGCGGTGCTCGTCCTGGCGTGTGCTCCCGAGCCCCCGGCGACCGAACCGGTTGCCCGGGGCCGTCAACTCTACCGAGCCATGGGCTGCGCCAACTGCCACGAGCCGAACCTGTTCGGCCAGCGTCTTGGACCCCCGCTCGATCACGCCGGTACCCTCGCGGCGAACCGCCGGCCGGGGCTCTCGGCTGAGGCATACCTCCGCCAGTCCATCCTCGATCCGGGGGCGTATGTCGTACCGGGGTACCAGGACTCAATGCCGCGGGATCTAGGCCGAGACCTGTCACCTACCGACCTGGACGCCCTGGTCGCCTACCTTCTGTCTCTCAAGTGAAACCCTCGCCTAACACCCTCCCGGTACACCCCGTTAGCCCCGATGGACCGGACGACGAGGACCGAAACCTCGCCCTACGCGCCGGAAAGGGGGACGCGGCCGCCTTCGGAGCGCTCTACGACCGCTACGTCGAGGCCGTGTACCGATACGTGTTCTACCGGGTAAGGAACGACGCAGACGCCGAGGACCTCGTGAGCGACGTGTTCTTGCGCGCGCTCCGGGCGATCCCGCGCTACGAGCCGCGGGTGGCTTTCCTTGCCTGGCTCTACCGCATCGCGCGGAACGCCGTGATCGACCGCTCCCGTCGCTCCCGAATCCAGATCTCATTCGAAGACGCGCTCGCGCACCCGAACGTCGACCAGATCGTCGAGCCCGACGCGGCGATCCTCGCGCTCTCCGACAAGGAGGCCGTGCGCGGGGCGCTCGCGAAGCTCACTCCATTGCAGCAAGAGGTCATCGTCCTTCGCTTCGTCGAGGGATACAGCACACAGGAGATCGCGACCCTCGTCGGCAAGCGCGAGGGCACCGTGCGCGGCATCCAGTTCCGCGCGCTCGAGGCGCTCCGCACGCTCATCCCATCGCGCGAGGCCTTGGCATGACTGATCAGCGCTCGCCGCTTCTGGAGCGTCCGGTGATGCGAGAGCAGTTCCGCAAGGAGCTGCGTGGTCGCCTTATGTCGGAGGCGGTCGTCGTCCTCGCGCCGCGCCCGAGCCGCTTCTCGTTCCCGCCGATGCTTCGCCCGGCGCTCGCCGCCGCGGCGAGAGCGAAGATGTGCGGCTGGCCCTCACCTTCGACGACGTCGCTCGCACGCAGCTCCTCTCAGAGCTGACCGATCGCCGCCTTGAGGAGCTTGCCGAGATCGCCAAGAGTCGGCCGGCGTCCGCGCCCACCGCGACGCAGGAATACGCGGACGCGGTCAACAGCTTCGCCAACGCTCTCGACGAGTTGCGCAGCGCCGACAGCGAAGACAAGCGCAGTGCGGCGCAATCTCTCGCCGCGGCGGCCCGCGCGAAGCACAAGGCGGTCCTCGACGCCGTGAAAGAGCAGCTGCCGGTGGACGCTCAGGCCGACGTCCAGAAGGTCAACGACGACGAGCAGGAGCGCACGTCGCCCGAACACAACCCCGGCCGGGGCGGGCAGGGCAGCACCGGTGGACGGCCTTCGAACGCGCCGCCGAAGCCGACTCCCAAGAAGTAGCGAAGCTGGCATGGCCGGTGCATAGACGCCCGGCATGTGCCGTTGCAAGCTCTGCACGAGCGAGCGGGTCTTCCTCCGAGTTCTGGCCCTCCTCTTCGTCGTGTGAAGCGCGTCCTCGTAGCCGAGGACGACCCTGACACGGCGACGGCGATCAAGGAA